>Ga0073936_10006217_pt1 | contig 15805 bp, 5 predicted proteins | sample AliMusrvi5mmetaG_FD_87041 | JGI IMG/M metagenome (GOLD analysis project Ga0073936, IMG submission 87041) | Freshwater lake bacterial and archeal communities from Alinen Mustajarvi, Finland, to study Microbial Dark Matter (Phase II) - Alinen... | ecosystem: Environmental > Aquatic > Freshwater >... | reverse complement strand
GCTCACTACCGTCCCCTCGGGAAAAAAGTCCATGAACGGATGCCTCTTCCCCGGCAATCCGCAGCAAAAAGAATCAAGAGCAATAAATCCATCAAACCGTGAGGTTCAAATGTTCCGGTGCATTCATGGCGACTGCCAAAAATATAAAAATCTCCTTAATGGCCAATGGGTAGCTCCCGCTTCCAAAAAATGGGATAAGATCTTTTCGCCGTCGGACGGTTCTCTGGTGGGGGAAGTGCCCGCGATGAGCCGGGAAGAGGCGGATGAGTTTCTCAAGTCCGCGGCAGCGGCGCAAAAGAGCTGGGAGGCGGTGCCGGTCAATGAACGTGCCGCTCTTTTGCACAAGGCGGCAGATATCCTGGAAAGCGAAAAAGATGTGATCGCGGAAGTGCTGATGCGGGAGATCTCCAAGAACCGGAAATCCTGCGTGTCCGAGGTGGTGCGCACGGCGGATCTGATCCGTTTTACGGCGGAAGAGGGAAAGCGCGTTACCGGGGAAAGCATTTCTTCCGGTGCGTTTCCAGGCTTCCATGAAACGAAGCTTTCCATCGTGAACCGCGTTCCCGTCGGGGTGGTGCTCGCGATCGCGCCCTTCAATTATCCGATCAACCTGGCGGCGTCCAAGATCACCCCAGCGCTTGTGGCGGGGAATTCCGTGCTTTTTAAACCACCGACTCAAGGGTCCGTGAGTGCCCTTTATTTGGCGCGCGTTTTCTGTGAGGCGGGGATCCCCGCGGGGGTTCTCAACGTCATTACGGGACAAGGCCGCGTGATCGGGGACTATTTGGTCAGTCACCCTCTTGTGAATATGGTGGCCTTCACGGGAAGCAGTAAGGTGGGGAAACACATTGCTTCGCTGGTCGGGATGAAGCCCCTTCTTTTAGAACTCGGAGGCAAGGACGCGGCGATCATTCTGGAAGATGCTGATCTTGCTTTGGCCGCAAAACACATCGTCGGAGGCGCTTTCTCGTATTCCGGCCAGCGTTGTACGGCCGTGAAGCGCATCCTCGTGATGGAGGCCGTGGCCGATAAGCTGATCGAGCAGATCCTTCCTTTGGTTCGGGCCCTGACGGTGGGGCGGCCTGAAGATAACGCCGAAATCACCCCACTGATCACCACCGAGGCCGCGGATTTCGTCCAGGCGCTGATCGACGATGCGATCCAAAAGGGCGCCAAGCTATTGACCGGGAATAAACGCGAGAAGAATATTATTTATCCGACGCTTTTTGACCAAGTGACCGTGGACATGCGTATCGCCTGGGAGGAACCTTTTGGGCCGGTGCTTCCGATCCTGCGCGTAAAAACCGTTGAGGAAGCAGTCAAGATCACGAATGATTCCGAATACGGTCTCCAGGCGTCCATCTTTACAAAAAGCATCGATGAGGCTTTCAGGGTCGCGGCCCGGCTTGATGTGGGCACGATCCAGGTCAACGGAAAGACGGAGCGCGGACCGGATCATTTTCCGTTCGTCGGGGTGAAGAGCTCCGGAATGGGGACGCAGGGGATCCGTTATTCGATCGAGGCCATGACGCGCTGCAAGGCCGTCGTCCTTAACTTTAACTGAACCGCTTCGGGGCCTGATCCCCTGCCGGGGCGGCCATTTTTCGCTTTACGGGCGGGGGATGACTCAGTACTATGTTTTTGTTTCCTGAACGTTATTTCGAACCTTCCTTGAGGGGCCGCCGATCGCGGTTTTCCCTGTTTTTGAAGAACCGCTGAACCGATAAGGAGAATATTATGGCCTTTGGATTCCTTCTTCCGAAAGAAACCAGCTTTTATGATTATTTTGACAAGCAGGCGGATTATGCCGTCCAGGCAGCGGCCCATTTCGCGAAAATGGTGGCGGACTACAAGGTCGATGAGGCGGCGGTCGGGATCATGAAAGAGGTCGAGCATCTCGGGGATGAAGTGACCCATCAGATCATGGACCAGCTCAACAAGACCTTCATCACGCCCTTCGACCGTGAGGACATTCATGACCTGGCCAAGCGCCTCGATGACATCGTGGACATGCTCTACACGCTTACCAAGCGCCTTCGCGTCTACAAGATCCTGAGCATGGAGCGGAATCTTACGGAATTCGCTCGCGTGATCGAGATGTCCGTCAAGGGCGTCTCCCACGCCGTCAAAGGTCTCCGGGACATGAAGAACAGCAAGGATGTCCTGAAAGCCTGCATCGAGGTGAATAATCTCGAGAACCTCGGGGACAGGATGCGCGACGATATGCTCGGCGAGCTTTTCGAGAAATTCGCCAAGGACCCGGTCGCGGTGATCAAGTGGAAGGATATCTATCAGGACGCGGAAACGGTCCTGGATGTTTGCGAGGATGTCGTGCACGTGGTCGAATCCATTCTCGTCAAGAACGCCTGAGGCCGGTACCGCCATGACTGTCCAAGTCTTTATTTCTTTTTTCAGAGGGCGACTTGGACGGCCATCTTTACCCGTCTAATTTTTAATTAAGGAGAAACATGACCGTCTGGATCCTTTTCATTATCGTGTTGGCCCTGGTCTTCGATTTCCTCAACGGCTTCCACGATTCCGCGAATTCTATCGCGACCGTAGTCTCCACCCGCGTCCTTTCTCCCCAGCACGCGGTGATCTGGGCCGCCTTCTTCAACTTTATCGCGTTCCTTTTCTTCGGGCTTCATGTGGCGAACACGATCGGCAAAGGGATCATTGATATCCACATCGTGGACAGCCAGATCATCTTTGGGGCCCTGATGGGCGCCTGTGCCTGGAACATCATTACCTGGTATTTCGGGCTGCCGACGAGCTCCTCCCACGCGCTGATCGGCGGGTTGGTCGGCGCGGCACTGGTCAAGGCCGGCACGGGAGCCCTGGTTTGGGCGGGGATCATCAAGACGATCGCATTCATTATCATTTCGCCCGTGGTCGGACTTCTGTTGGGCACTTTCTACGGGATCGTCGTAAGCTGGCTTGCCCGGAAAAGTTCTCCCTCGGGGGTGGATCATCTGTTCCGGAAAGGGCAGCTGGTTTCGGCGGCGCTCTACAGCCTGGGCCATGGCGGCAATGACGCGCAAAAGACCATGGGCATCATCGCGAGCCTCCTGTTCAGCGCCGGACTTCTCGGCAAGAACTTCCATATTCCGTTCTGGATCGTGATCTCATGCCAGGCGGCCATCGCTCTTGGGACCATGTTCGGAGGTTGGAGGATCGTGAAGACCATGGGCCAGAAGGTCGCGAAACTTCGTCCGGTGGATGGTTTTTGCGCGGAGTCGGGGGCTGCGACAAGCCTCTTTGTGGCTTCCGCGTTAGGGATCCCGGTCAGCACGACGCATACGATCACGGGCGCCATCATGGGAGTCGGTTCCCTGAAACGCATGAGCGCCGTCCGTTGGGGCGTTGCGGGGAATATCGTGTGGGCGTGGATCATCACGATCCCGTGCTCGGCGGCGATCTCAGCCGTTTCTTATCTGGTGGCCACGCATTTTATGAAGTAGCAGGAAAAAAGACGGAGAAGCGTGATCCCTGGCCGGGGGTGCTGTGGCAGGAGGCGTGACCCCCGTGCGCTTCCATAATGTGCTTTACGATCGCGAGACCCAGCCCCGTTCCGCCCAGTTCCTTCGAACGCGTTTTATCCGCGCGGAAAAAACGCTCGAAGATCCGGCCTAAAGCCTCTTCCGAAATACCGATCCCCGTATCCTCCACCGCGACCGTCACGCCTTCCGGTGCGGACTCCGCGGACAAAAGAATACGGCCATCCTTCCGGTTGAATTTGATCGCGTTATCGATGAGATTGACGAAAACCTGATGGATCTTGTCCCTGTCTCCGGATAAAAAGAGAGGTTTTCCGGACAAACGGTTCTCGACGGAGATCTTTTTTTCCAGGAGCCGGGGTTTGAACTGTTCCAGGATCACCGGCAATTCAGAAGCGAGGTCGACCCGCTCCTTCTTGAGCAGCGCCACGCCTTGCTCGATCTCACCGAGAGTTAAAATATCCTCCACCAGCCGTCCGAGCCGTCCGGTTTCCTCCGCGATGATCTTCAGGAACTTCTCACTTGTGGCCGTATCCTTGACGGGATTTTCCAGAAGGGTTTCGACGAAACCCTTGATCGACGTCAGGGGGGTGCGCAGCTCATGGGAAACGTTTGCCACAAATTCCTTCCGGACATTTTCAAGCCGGCGAAGTTCCGTCATATCATGGAAGACCAGGATGCCGCCGATGTCGCGGACCTGGGGACCGGGAACGATCACGCTCACGCGAAGTGTCTTTTTTGTTTTGCCGGGAAGCTGGACCTCGCCGGAAACGGCCTTCTGTTCCTGAAAGGCGCGGTCCACGATGCTCTCGATCTGGGGATGGCGGGTTATCTCGATCAGGCTTTTTCCCGGGATCTCGGAGGCAGCGAAGCCGAAGATCTTTTCCGCGGCGGGGTTGGCCATGACGTATTGTTTGCGGCGGCCGATCGCGATCACGCCTTCGTTCATATGGTCCAGGATGACCGAGATCTTGCCCTTTTCCGTTTCGAGATCTTCGATCCTGGAGCGCATGGCCGCAGCCATCTGATTCATGGTGTCCGCGAGCATCCGGAGCTCATCCCGGCCGCCGATCAGGATCTTTTCGGACCAGTCTTCGCGTGCGTAGCGTTCGGCTACCGTGGTCATGCGGCGGATGCGCCGGGTGAGACCCTGGCTGAAGAGAATACCCGCCACAAGGGCGGTGAGAATCCCCAGGACCGCCGTGATGATGACGGGCCGCCGGGCGGAGGCCAGCATTTCATCGACGCGCGTGAAGGGCATCGCCGTTCGCACCACGGCCCGGATCTCCGAACGCTCGAGGATGGGGGTGGCGACATAAAGCATCCTCGTTTTAAGAGTCATACTGTAACGGAAGGCCATGCCGGTCTGCCCCTTTAGCGCGGCTGCCACCTCGGGACGGGTCGCGTGGTTGTCCATCTCCGCGAGGGAATCATCGGCCTTGCTGGAATCGGCCAGGACCACGCCTTCCGGGTCAATGACGGTAACGCGAAGATCGGTCCCCTGGACGAGTTGTTTAATTTCGAGCCGGAGCCTCGGCGCGTCCTTCAAGAGTGGCGTCGCGATTTCACCGATCAGGAAGGACTGACGCGAAAGAGATCTCTGAAGGTGATGGAGTTCGCGCTTTTGAAGGACCTGAGAAAGTGTCCAGTCGGTGAAGAAGAGGACGAGGATGAAGATGATCGCGTAAAGCGCAAGGAGCCGCTTCGCGAAACCGATGCGTGGCAATCCCATATTATTCTCCGTCGAAACGATAGCCGATGCTTTTGACAGTGACGATCCGAGCCGATTCTTTGCCCAGCTTTCTCCGTAACTGTCCGATATGCATATCCACGGTGCGGGTCTCGATATTCACGGAATTCTCATAGCCCCAGACCTTGGAGAGAAGGACTTCGCGCGTCAGCACCCTTCCGCGGGAGCTCATCAGCACGCGCAGGAGCTCGAATTCCTTGGCCGTGACCTCGGCGGATTTTCCCTTTAAACGGAGCTCATGTTTGGTGACATCCAGCTCGATCGTGCCGGACTTCAGGATCTCTTCGGGGGATTTTTCCCTCAGGCGGCGGAGCACCGCTTTGATGCGGGCCACAAGTTCCCGGGGGCTGAAAGGCTTGGTCATGTAATCATCCGCGCCGAGTTCGAGGCCCACGATCTTGTCGGATTCCGTTCCCTTCGCGGTGAGCATGATGATGGGGAGCGAGCGCGTCTTCTCGTTCTGCTTGAGCGCTTTGCAAACCTCCAGACCGCTCATTTCCGGAAGCATAAGATCCAGGAGCACCAGCGCCGGTTTCTCCCGTATCGCCATCTCAAGTCCCGTGCTGCCCTTCATGGCCGTGAGGACGCGAAAGCCGTCCTGCTCGAGATTGTATTTCACAAGCTCGAGAATATTCTTTTCATCTTCAATGAGGAGGATCGTTTCGCTTGCCATAAGTTTCGAGAGGCATTCTACCACAAGAAACAGCCTCGCGGAGCTTCCGGAGACGCTTCAGGTCTGATTTTACACACTCTTTACATTCCCGCATTCTCCGGAAAAGCGGAAAAGGCGGCTTCCCCGCAATACGCGCCACGCAAGGCTGGCTGGAAGAGACAGAAAAACATCCAATGCGTCTGGACCCGTTTTACTTTCAATTTACACCATCCTCAAGGGGTTTTTTCATGGGAAAGGTAACATTGGGACATGAAGAAAAAGATTTTAAAAAAGAATTCAGTAAGAGGGTAACCCGATGGAACGCGAGAGAAAAAAAATCAAAACGAGATCGATGGAAATTTCTCGCCCGCCGGCAGTTTCCTGCCGGACGCGGAAGTTTTTTTTCCGGGCTGTCAGTTCTCTTCTGATTTTTGTTTTCGTCTGGAGCCAGGTGCTGCCGGCGGACACCGCGTCGGCCTTCCAAGAGATCGCCACGGGATTCCTGAAAGCGCCCGCGTACGAGCGCATCGTTTTTCCGGATTTCGCCCGGGTGGAATGGGCGAATGCTGCCGTCCAGGTGCCGCGGCGTGGTGTATCTTTTCCAGGACGCTCACACCTCTCTTTTGGCTCAGAAAAGAATTACCCAGACCCTCCTGGAGCTCCGGAAACAAGGCGCGATCGATGCGGTTCTCGTGGAAGGCGCGGCGGGTCCTCTGACGGCAGAGCGTTTCGATGTACGTCCTGAACTTGAAAGATCTCCGGAATTGATCGAGGCCCTCGAAAAGCAAGGCGATCTTCACGGAGCGGCGGCTTTCTACCTCTTACGCCCCGATACAACCGTGGAAGGTCTTGAATCGGCTGGCCTTTACCGCGAGAACCGCCAAGCCTTCCGGGAAGTCTTTGGGTTCCGGAGCCGGATCGATCCGGTAACCGAGCGCTTCAAGGTGGAGTGGCAGAGGTGGCTTAAGGATCACGTAGATGAAGAGGCCCGGATCTTTTTTCTGAATTCCGCTTCCCGTCACACCGATTCGATCGACCCGGCATACTTCCAGCAGCTGCTTCGCATGGCTTCCGATAAGGCCGGGATCTCCTGGAGCATTGATGATCAGGCAGAGTGGCCACAGCTGATCCGGGTTCAGCGCATGCTTGAGATCCAGTCCCGGCTCCGGATGAACGAGGCAAGAACCGCTTTCCAAGAACTGAAGAAGGTCCTTCCGGCCTCCTTTGGGGAACAGCTTGATTTCATTCAGAACAGAATGGAAGGAAACCTGAAGGGGACGGCCGTGCAGGAAGACGCGTCCCTGTATCGTGACTTTGCCGCTCAAATGATGGCCGAGTTCGCCAAAAAGAAACAGCCGGTGCTTCCTTACCGGGCCTTTTACGATTGGCTAGCCTGTGAAACATTCCGCCAGGAGATACAAGCCGAGGATCTCAGTCTGGAGATCGAAAGGCTCGAAGACAGAATATGGAAGTCTCAGTTCCCGAATCCGGAGGATCGTGGTTGGATGGCGCTGGGAAGGCTTGGAGTCTTGTTGGCGAAGGCCAGTCGCCTGGAGCTTTCCCGCGGCGAGGCCCGGCAATTCTCAAAAGCGCTCAAAACCGGAGCCTTCGGAGCCTGGATCGCGAAATTTTTTCCGGAAGAAAAAGAAGCCTTCGCGAAATTCGGGAACGAAGTTCTGGGTTTTTATAAACTGGCGGAAGAACGTGAGCAGGGATTCGGCGCGCGCCTTTCGGCAATGCTCGAGGCGCTCTCCGTACGGAAAAAGGGGATGATGCCGCAGGTGGCCGTCGTGACCGGGGGCTATCACAAGAGCGGACTTCTGGAAAACCTCAAGTCGCAAGGGCTCCGGGTGGCGGTGGTCACACCCGTCCTGGAGCAGGTGGATCAAAATGTGGCGTATCTCGGCAGAATGCTGGAAGCGACTCCGGCCGCTTCGACGCTTTCAATGGTTCCTTCTGCCGTTGTGGGCCGGTCGGAATTGCGAGAGTTGTTAGGCGCGGCGGATGCCGAGCGAAGCGAATCAAGGCTGACAAAGATCCTGGGAGAGGTTCCCTCCGCTGTCCCTTCCGTGAGTTCCGCGCGCAAGCCCGCCGCGGCACCAAAAGCAAGATCGTTGTTTGCCGGCTTTATGGGCTTTCTGACGGTTTTTTTTCCTTCATTGGGTTGGAGCCAGTCGGCCGGGAAAGAGGATCCTTACAAAGAACGCCTCCAGAAGTTGAATCAGATCGCGAAGCAGGGTTTTGGCGTCAAGCCTTCCTCGACAGAGGAAAAGCCCTTCGAATTTCTGGGTTCCGGACGGCTCAACGCCCAGAATTTTGTCTGGGGAAAGGGCTTGGGCGCGGGAGGCAGCAGTCTTGAAAAATTGATGATCCTGAATCCGCAATCGCGCATGAAGGCGATCGAGGCGCTTTTGCAAAACGAGCTTCGCAGCCGGTATATCTCGCTCGGGTTGGACATAAAGACGGGAAACAGCAGCACCAAGCTTCTCGATCTGTATCAGCCAAGCCCGATGGGACTTATTTTTCTAAAGTTGAGGGCGGCCACGGAGGCCCTGGAGTACATCGTGTCGAGCGCACCGGAAAACGCCGCAGCTGCCCGCTATGCCGAGGGGCTGCGCCTGGAGTGGGAGGCACAAGTGCGCCTTCTGGAAGGGCAGGCCTACGCGACGGTGACCCAGGTCCAGAAGGCGAACGCCCAGATCGAGTTTAACACCCGGGTTCTGAATTTGCTCAAGACATCTTTGCCGCAGACTCTCGCCCGGGAAAAGTCACAAATGCAGCTGGAGAAACCCGGCACGGCGTTGAACGTGGAACTCCGGCTTCGTACGCTGGACGTCGAAACGAGAAGTCTTATTCGCCAGAGACAGACTCTTCTCGCAGAGCTTGGATTTTTGTTCGGAGTTTCTCCGGAAGCGATCAGCCCGGACAGCGTGAGCCGGCTCGCGGTTCCTTTGGTGCCCGTTTCGTGGGGGAAAACCCAGCGCGAAAACTTTTCCAATAGAGTGCTCGGAGCCGTCTCGGAAAGTTTCATTTTACGGTCAGGCGAATTGAAGGAGCAGGGAGCGCACGAGGCGGCTACAGCGGAGCAGCTCCGGGGATGGTTTCACATTCCGATCCGGATCTCCGGTCTCAGCGCGGAGCAAGCCGGCGGAAAACCGGTTCCGGGCGGGACCCCGGAAAGGAGAAGAGCGAATCTCGAAGAGGCGAACCAACAAGCCGCGTCGGAGGCCGCCCAGGCCAAGGTGTCAATGCAGGCGCGAACGGGGCTGGACAAGATCTGGGAGGATCTGGACAAGATCGCGGCTTGGGAATCTATGCTCGGGCAGCTGCAAGCGAGATGGCAATCCGATTCATTCCTCTACCACTCCGGAAGCCCCAGGCAGATGAACCTTATGAGGGAGATCGAGAGGTTTGCTTCGGAATTGATCGCCGCCCGGGCAAGGGTCAGCGAAACTCTTGCGGGTTTAGTGGGGCTGGATGTTTTGAGCGCATCTCAGCTTCAAGGCGCTTCGGGATGGATCAGCCCGGCGCTCTATCTCTATGCCGTGCCTCCCCGGTCCGAGGCTCGTACATGGATCCGGACATTTCTGAATTATATCCCGCTCCTTTTGATGGCGGGCTACGCTTTCTTTCTGACGTCCTGCGCGACGGGGCCGGGCAAAATGCCGAAGGATATCAAGGCGCCGATGGAGTGGACGGCTCCCCACCGGCACATCAAAAGCCAAAGATACACGGAACCCCCCGCGCTTCTTCCAGTGATTGATAAGAAAGGCTCTGATGCTTTTTATGGGGATTTGCTTCCTCCCAAAGCAAGCCCCGACGAGAAGGCGAAGATCCTGGCATCCACGCCTCTCGCGGAATCTCCGACACGGGCGAATCAGTCTCATACGGAAGTGAAGGTTGACGGCACCGGCAAAACTTCCTGGGACGCGTCTCAAGCGGACGCCCCCTCCCAGCCCGCACCGGAGAAACAGGTCGCAGCGAAGACCGTTCCGGCAAATCCCGAACCGGCTGCGGCAAAAACAGTTCCGAATAATCCAGCTCCGGAGAAACCTGCCACGGCCCCGAAGAGAAGCACGGTCGAAAACGAACAGCTTATTAAAACGCTCCTCGATTCGGCGAAGAAGTTGAGTGCGTATCATCTCAAAATTGGCGCGCAGGATTCGATGCTCGACGGGAAAACACCGATCATGGAATTTCAGAAGGCCGTTGTTGCGGCAGCTGATTCTCTGACTAAGGCGGGGCTGAAGGGTTTTGAGAATCCGCTTGGCGGAACGAATGTTCGAGGGAACTACGGTCGGTTTACCGATAAAGCGTTGAAAAACGTAATACATTCGGCCTCTGAGATCCAGACACTTCTCGCCGGAGCACCCGCTCAGACAAAGACGGCGCAAGCCCCCGCCCCGAAGGCGGGGGATCATCCCTCAAAGAGAAAGACAGCTGAAACCGAGGCTCAGCGTGACGAAGCGATCAATAAAGCTGTCGCGGGAGCTGCTTCGAGATCTTCTGCATCGGAAAAAACTAAAATAGGGACTACGCCCGAAGCGCTGAAGAATCCGCCAGCACCGGCAAAGTTGCCGGTAGAAAATGAGGCGAGGGCAGGCAGCGCTCAAGAGCCTTCGCCTGCAGCGAAAACGTCGGCAGACGCAACCCCGGACAAAAAGACCGGGGAAGAGGCCCCTATTGGGGAGAGAGATCTTTCCGCAATGCCCGACAAAGATTTTATTTTCACTTCCGAGATAACAACGACCTCGGCGCCTCTTGGAGATGGGAAAACCGGAGGCTTCGTTTTAAAGGCTTTTTCCGCGGCCACGGTCGAGATGACTAAGGTCGGAGAGAGCCAGACCCTGACGCTTGCAGATTCTACCCGGGCCAATACGCTCAATGATCTCTTTGATAGCCTTGACATCTCTGTGGGGCAGTTGGGCGGGATGGAGCCCGCGGCCTGGACCCTGTATGAAAAGCTTCCGATAGAGCTTGGATCGGCGATGCAGAGGCTCAAACTGTCGAAAGCGCTCCGGGACCGCGAGGAGCTGGAGAAACTTGAGACGTACGGCGATTGGCTGGAAATAGGGAACGCTTATGTCAGTGACGGGAGGGGCGTCAACGCCGGGGATGACGTGGTCGAGGTTTTTTCGGGCAAAGTGGTGGGGGTCGATATGACCGTGCCACTCAAATTTTTGAGGGGCACAGAGCTGGATGTTCAGATCAATGATCAACCCGCCAAGATTTCCGGGCGCATCCGGGTAGTGAATATCGACTGGCAGAACGGCCCTGTGGCCAGGATCCATTTCGCGGCACTTCCAAGCCAGAACATTTTGCCCCAGGAGAAATTTCGTGTGAAATTACGGGTGGCGAAAGCTCAAAGACCGCTGATCCAGGCGGGAGAACCCGTTGAAGTGAGACTGGGTCAGTATGGTGGCTGGAGGCCCGCACGGAGGTTTGCAGCCAATGTCAGCGCGCCGGAAGACGGTTTTTTCAGGTTATTTCCCGGTTATCACGGAAAGGGCGCTCCGCTGGCCGCCCGCCACGATGGGGAGCCCGTGTTAACCGCCGAGAACTGGACCGAGAGTTGGCAGGATCTCTTACAGAACTCCAGGAACTTTGTGGACAAAGCCGCGGATATGTTGGCACGCAATAAGCGGGGCGAATTCGTCGGCGAACCCGAAAAATTGGCAGCGCTTCAGAAGGACGCGAATGAACTATCCCAGATTTTGACGGGGATCGGGCAGTCGACAGTGACGGCGTCCGGCGGGTATTTCGAACCGGAGCTGAAGCCGCTCGTTCTTCCTTCCAGGAAAGGAGACCTTCTCGGAATGGAGGATTCCGGGAAGGTTCTCATTGGCTCCGACAAGGATTTTAAGGGCATGATCCTGATCCCCAAAGAGCAGGAGGTCAAGGAAGGTGATCCGGTACCGCTGCGGCTGGCGAGCGGCGTCATGGTTACCGGAGAGGTCGAGAAGATCATTACGGAGGTTCCCGGACCGGATAAAAAATTCGCAGATACTGCCAAAGGGGTTGTGGTCAGCTTCGTGTCGCCTACCCATCAGATCATCGAATGGCCGAAGGCGGCGGATCTGGACTGGGACGATATCCCGTTCGTTATCATCAGGATGATTCAGGAGGAGGCTAAGGAAACCTCGCAGATCTCGCCGTCAGAGTCAGGATTTCAGTGGATCGCGGGGCCCTCCGAGTTGGGGGAGCAAGGCTTATTGGCGGCGGTCGGGTATTCGCATGCACAGGCGACTGCTCCGCAGGGGATCTCTGCTTCGTTCAGCAGGATTGTTTCCACCGACTCTCCGCCTTCGGGGTTTTCTGCCCCGGTGATCTTAAGCGAGAGGGTCAAAACCATTCTTCGGGAATTTCATCCGGAGGGGCAGATCAATAAATTCAATGGAACGAAGAGTTTTCTGACGGAGCAGGATTTCACGGACCTCTTTAAACGTGGCTCTGTTCCTCTGGCCTACGAAATGGCCCGGCACTTGATTACTGAAAGTAATAGTCATTGGCCTTGGGTTCTGGATTCGCTCCGGTCTCTTGGCAGTGACGCCGAGAAAGATCCCTCGGCCGCGGAACGGGCGGGCGCCATCGAGAACGCCATCGCCAAGGTTTTGAATCAACAAAAAACGGAAGGCCTTGTCCTGTTGAGAGGCGAAGCTCAGAAAAAAGCTAAAGCTCCCGAGTTTATCGAATCGGTTTTTATGAATATTCTTCTAGAGGAAGGGATCGATTCACGGGCGGCGACGGCGTTTTTTAGGTCCGGGTATCTCACCGACGATGAGATTATGGATGTCGCGAGAATGCTGCAGAAGTCCGGGGAAACCGCGTATGAGACGTTCGGGAAAAAAATGGAAGCATGGTTGTTGGATAAGTGGACCGGCGAGCAGATCGGGCAGATCACGAACGACGTGGTGTCAGACCACGAAATGAAGGGCTACGACTGGCGGAGACCGTGGGAAAACATGAATTCGGACGAGGTGGTCCGCAACGCATGGCAAAATCTGGCCCGTGAGCAGGATGTCCTGCTTGCGACAACGGGGACAGTTACCACAAACACGTCTTTGGGTCTGGAAAAACTGGTGGATGACCGGACATGGCAAGACATCCATAAGAGGCAGAGCACCCAAGGGCCGGATAAAAGGGAAAAGTTCAAGCCTTATGCCGGGCACCCCAGGAATTCCCTCGGAAAATGGGACGTGACTGCTTCCCCGGAAGAGCGCGAGAAGATCGCCGCAACTTGGGTGGAACAGGGGCAGTATGACGAGTTGATGCAGGCGCTCAAGGGGCTTGATGCTTCCCAGGAGAAGCTGAAGTCGAAGATGCTTACCATGATCACCGGTTCTGACGGCGCACGGCTGCGGTTCTACGGAGATGAGGCGTTTTTGGTATATTTTCGCCAGTGCCCGGGATTAGTTAAAAAGCTGATCGAGGATGCGACTAAATTCGCGGATCAGAGCCAACCGGGAATGAACGGAATAAACAAGAAAGCAAAAGCTCCGGGTTTGGAGGGCCGATATGAGCGCGCGGCTTATATGAAAGCTCTCCTGGCGCTTCTTGGTGAAAAAGATCCGGGGGAAGAACCGGCAACTCTTTTGAGCGTTCTTGTGAGCCTTGTTCCCCATGACTATTCCCTTCATGCCTTGTTGGAAGGGATGAAGGGCGTTTCGGCGGAGACGGACCTTCTCCTGGACCGGGTGCCTGGCTCGCTCCTGCCGACCTTCAAGGCCGTGGTGAGTCGGGAAATCCTCCGCCGCGCCAAGATCATGGGCGTGTGCGCGGCACAGGAGTTGGATGGCCATTATGCCCAGGGAGAATATCACCCGGGGAATAACTACGAGCCGCTTGGAACGGTTCTTCTTCGCAACAGGGTGGAGAGGGTGGCAAAAGAACCCCTTCCGGAAGAATCTGACGGCGAACAAATCAAGAGCATGCTTCCGCCGTCAAAAACACTTTCTCCCAAGATTGCGGAGGAAGTCCGGGCGAGGACGGAGGAAGCGCTTGGATTTTTAAACGGTGATCCGAAAAATCGTCCGTCCTATGATCCCGCAAAAGCCGCTTCGCCCCGCAACTGGTATTCGTGGCTTCCCTTGATTCTGGCGGGGCTTTCGTTTCTCGGGGGAGTCTTTTATGTGGCGGTGGTATTTTTGAGGAACCGGCTTATTAAAAGGTTCGTATTCAGTGGAAATGCCTTCAAGGCCAGCAACACGCTCGGGTCTTCGAGCGCTGTATATAGCGTGGCATTGCCGGCTGTTCAGCGCGGAAGGTGGGGCAAATTCATTAGCCGTTATGTGGGCCCGCGCTTTGACGGAACCTGGTTCGGCAAGTTCAGGGCGCAGCAGAGAGCCCGGTACTACGAAGACGACTACCAGCCGATCGGGGACGCGATGGCTCAATGGGCGATCATGCTTGAGAAATCGGAAAAACTGACTCGCGCGGAGTGGAAGGAGATCCGACAAATCGCGACGGCACTGGCGCTGATGGAGAAGTCCCGGGACAAGTTGAGTCTTACGGATGAGACCCTGGAGCGTTTCGGGGGCAACGATCGCATGCATAACCGGGGCATGATACAGCTGATGAATGAGCTTTGTTTTTTAACGAGGGAGAGGATGGTCCGGGAAGGAGTGGCTGTTGACCATAGGGAAGATTACAACTTTTTCAGGATTTTTTCCGCGAGGCTGCGCTCCCTGGATAAAATTCTTTTCAAACTCAGAAATATCAAAGAAACCCTGGCCGACAACAGGGTCGTGGCTCAGGGGACCGGGGCCAAAATTATCGACGGGTACTCTCTCTTGAAGGGGCTCTTGGAAGATATTGGGTGGAACATCGCCCGATTTTGCCTGGGGCTCAACTGGACGGCGAAAAGATGGATGAAAAAGGCCATCCACGAGGTTACCGAGTACGAGGTACTCGACCAAAATCTCCAGGCATTCTTTCCTCCGGGAAAGAGGACGGAGCCCCGCCAGGATTCTTTAACGAATCTGGCCAAAAAGACCCTGCCCCGATTGCAACTGGCGACGGAAAGTGAGTCGACGCCGCAGGATTTCAGCTATGAACGGCGTTCCCGGAAAATCGGAACGAGGATGCTGCTTGTTTGTTCCGTTGTCATTTCCCTAGTCTTGCTTTTTCAGGTCGGGATGCTGGGCTGGACAGTGGGAATTTTCGATCAGCACTTTTTGTACATGTTCGGGCTGTGGGCCGCTGGGAGCTTCAGTTCCATTACGAGTTTAAGCTGGCACCTGGTCAGCAATACCATGGGGAACAATGATTTCCACGGGATGGAAATAGAAATACGGGAGAAAAAGCTGGAAGAAGCGTTTCAACTTTTGAGCGAGAAAGCGCCCGCGAAGGCTCCCGCCCCGGTCGGCGATCGCGCTCCGGCAAAGATCCGGACTCCGTCTCCCGTGACGGTGAGTATGGAAATGGTCCGGGCGAGGTTGTCCGGGCCGGAGCATGCGGGTGTTGCGGCGGTTGCGGTTTTTGTGAACGAAGGGGATGAAGAGCCCGCAAGGGCCGCGATCGTCAAATCATTGCAATTAACCTATGGTTTTAGCAAGGTCCCTGTCGTGGTGATAGGCGTTCCAGGCCACAAGAATGGGAACGGTCTTCCGTCGCTCAGCATGATGGACGAGGAGCGGGTCGAGACAGAGCTTGTCCGGCGTATTCCGGGTTGGAGCAAAGGGACCGAGGGGGTACTTCTGCTGCAGGCCTTCGGAGGCAAAAGGGACATCGTGAGTCTCATGACAGGCTCCGTTTTTTTTACTCCCACGGGAGAAATCGACGATGTGGGAAGGCAGATCCCCACAGGAGCCGTTACGGCGGCCTGGGGGTCTTTATTATTGGAAAGGCTCTCCGGCAAGAAGATGCGGCTCTATGCGCCGACCGATACCTTCGTGCTGAATGCCCTGC
>Ga0073936_10006211_pt1 | contig 15815 bp, 12 predicted proteins | sample AliMusrvi5mmetaG_FD_87041 | JGI IMG/M metagenome (GOLD analysis project Ga0073936, IMG submission 87041) | Freshwater lake bacterial and archeal communities from Alinen Mustajarvi, Finland, to study Microbial Dark Matter (Phase II) - Alinen... | ecosystem: Environmental > Aquatic > Freshwater >... | reverse complement strand
GAATTGCGCGCGCTGGTTACCCCGCCGCTCTACGTTCCCACGGCGATGCCGGCCGGCCGGCTCATCGAGTCGTTCAAAAAATCCGGGAAACACATCGCGCTCGTCGTGGATGAATTCGGCGGCCTCCAGGGCCTGGTCACCCTCAACGACGTGATGATGGCCATCGTCGGCAACCTGCCGGAACGCGAGCAGCGCCATGATCCCAAGGCCGCCCTGCGCCAGGATGGAACATGGCTTATCGACGCCATGCTCGATATCGACGAGACCAAATCGAGCCTCGGAATCGAGGAGGATCTCCCCGGAGAAAATGAAAACCGCTTCTCGACGCTCGGCGGGTTTATTTTGTTCCGCATCGGCCACATCCCCCGCGAAGGCGAGAAGTTCATGTGGGACGGGTTCGAGTTCGAGATCATCGACATGGACCGCCAGCGCATCGACAAGGTCCTCGTCACTCCCCGCGCCCCCAAAAAGCTGGAGCCGGACGACCCGGATCCCGCGAACGAGATCTGAGCGCGGGCTCCTTTTGTGCAGCAAGACAGGGCTTGCGGAAGATGGTATAAGGGCTACTGGAGCACCATTTCCTCGGTCGAGAGCCGGCGCTTCAGGAAGATCAGGGCGTCGATGGCGTCGGTGAACCGTTGCGGGTCTTCGGCGAACCGCCCCGCCCGCGCGTCGTCGATGAACTTCGCGAAAAACTCCGTGAGATCCCTGGTCGCGACGCGCCCGCCGCTCTGCTCGGCCAGATCTCCGTAGGGCCAGATCTCGAGAAGCCGGCGCTCCACCGCGCCCGGATCCGCGAGGAGTTCCCGGACCTCTGAGGCTGTCGCCGACTTCTCCCAGGCACATCCCCGGGTGACGAGCTGCAGCGTCGAGACGGCGAGAAAGAAAAAATCCGTCAGCTTGTCGAGTTGGGAAAAAACCCGGCTGTAGGAGTCGAGGTCGATCGCCTTGAACTGCCCGCGCCGGCTCAGCATCACGTTCCCGTTTTTCAGGTCGTTGACCGCATACCCGAGCCGGTGGACCTCCTCGAGCCAGAGGGCCGTGCTGGTGAGCAGGTCCAGGATGTGGCCCAGACCGGGCGGCGTGACAAACGGCGGCGATTTCCGGTCCCTCCGCCACGCCTCGCCGGCGCTGCCTCCGAGGGATTTCAGAAACTCCCGGCTGGCATCGTCCTTCGAGGACCGCCCGGATTTCGGGCGCAGGATGCTGGCGTGTTCCCGGCCGGCGACGCCGATCAAATGGTCCAGCGTGTCCCCCTCGACGATCTGCAGGATGTGGTAGTTCGAGCGGATTTTTTTCAGGTGGCCCGCGTCAAATACCCGGATGACGTGCGGCGACTTCGCGAGCCCGCGGGCGATCGCCATGATCGTGTCCGCCGCCTCGATGGCTTCTTTTTTATGGCCCTTGCGGATGCGGTCCACCTTGACGGCGACCCGATCCGGGATGCTGCCGTTGGTCACGTTGATCGCCTCGTAAACGCGCCCGAACTGCCCCATGCCGAGCTGGCCGATGATCAGGTATCCAATGTCCTCGAACGGTCCGCGCACCTGCTTCCAGGCATCCTCGTCCTCGTCGTCAATGATCCCGTAGCGGCCGATTTCCGGACGGGGAGTCTTGATCTTTTTCGGGCCTTTCCATTCCACCGGCATCGCCTCCTGCCAGGCGGGCTTCGCGGGCATGAGGCCGGCGATGCTGATCCGGAGGTAGCGGGAATCCAGGTAATCGCGGGCGATGACCGCCGCCGTGTCCCACAGGCTCTCCACGTTGCGGTCGCGCTGCAGGAACGACACGTCGGCCAGCAGCCGGAAGAAGGGCTCCCTGACAAAAAGCTCGCGCCGTTCCATTTTTTCCCGCCGCGCGGAAAGGATCTCGAACGCCTCCCCTGCCTCGCTTGGCTGCAGGCGCCCGTCCTTCCTGCCGTCGTAAAGCACGTGGAGATTCACCAGCGCGAAATTCGTCGTCAGCCGGATCCGCTCGGTGAACCGGTCCCTCGGATAGCTCTCGTGGCCGAGCTGGAGCAGGATGTGCCGGACGACCTCCCAGATTCGCCCGAGCCGTTCCATCGGGCTGCCCGGGCTGTCGAGATGCGGCTCGAACTCTTCCAGGATCCGGGTCCGCACCAAAATCCTCGATTCGGCGGGCGTCAGGTCGTCGTTCACCCTCACCTCCCGCGTCGCGGGCGCAGGCAGGCCGGAGCAGGAATTCAGCAGCAGTCCGGCCGACAAATTGGCCGCGTTGCCGAAGATCATCTCGTGGAAAACCCGGCCGGCCACAGGGCTCCTCTCCAGCCGCGACTGGATTCCGCGGAAGGCCTGCGTGAGCGCGCCCGCCCAGCGCACCGAGCGGGGGTTGCGCGCGGAAAACTCCAGCCGCCTGCGACCGGCGTGGAAGAGGATTTCCATTTCAAACCCGCCGTCCTGGCGGGTGCCCCACGGCCGGCGCAGGTAGTCCAGCCACTCGCCGGCTTCACCGGAAAAAACCGTCGTGCTGCGGTTGGTGGAAACGATCTGCCGCCCGGCCGGCGGGTCGTCGCTCCGCGCGCGTTTGTCGCGGCTGTCTTCCAAGCCCAGGGCGGTGAGAAAATGCCGAAGCAGATCCGACATGCAGTGCTGGCGATCATGCAGGGTTTTCGGTTTCTTGCAAGGCCTCCCGCCGGGCGGAAAATATTCAAACCCCGGCTTGTTTTTTCTCCGCTTCGCGCGGATGTTACCGGCGAACTGATGACTCCCGAACCGTCCCGCCATATTTCCACCGATTTCGATTCCACGCTCGAGGAGATGCGCAGGAATGTTCTGATGATGGGCAGCCTCACTGTCCGCAATTTCGAGAATGCCCGCAAGGGCCTCTTCGATCGCGACGAGGACTGGTGCAACACGGTGATTGCCGACGACGAGGAGATCGACACCCTGGAAATCCAGATAGACCGCGACGGCATCGAAACCATGCTGCGTTTCCATCCGGTGGCCTCGGACTTGCGCCAGGTGATCGCGTCCATGAAAATGAGCGTCAATCTGGAGCGCGTCGCCGACCAGAGCGTCGGCATCGCCCGGCGCGCCCGGAAGCTCAACGCGCACGCCCTGCTCCCGGAAACCGCGGAGCTCGAACCCCTCTTCCGGCACACCGAATCCATGCTGCTCGATGCCATCAAATCCTATGCCGACCAGAACACCGAGCTGGCTCGCACCCTCAAGCCGCGCGACCGGGAGCTCGACGCCATGAACCGGGATTTTGCGAACAAGCTCACCGAGCTGATGCCGAAGCGCCCGGAGCATATCCAGTGCTATCTGGAGCTGATTTTTATCGCCCGCTTCCTCGAGCGGATCGGCGACCAGTCAACGAGCATCGCCGAGGATACGGTCTTTGCAGTGGCCGCCGAGGACATCCGCCACCTTCAGGAGGGGTGATTCCGAAAACTGCGATTGAGAAATTCTTTCAGAATGGAAAGCCCGGCCTCGGACGCTTCGCGTCCTGCGTTGCAACCTCTACAAGAAACGCCGTTTTCGGTTTCAACTATCGAGGCGGGCGATTTCGTCCGCGATGATGCGGAGTCCTGCGCGGACTTCTTCGTCCGGCATGGCGAAGGAAACCCTCAGGCATTCGTGGCGGTGCCGCCAGCCGTCCTCGGGCAGGCCGAAGAAAAAGTAATCGCCGGGGACGACGAGGACGCCGCGGTTTTTGAGGCATTCGTAGATATCGCGGGAGGAGCGGCGGGAATTTTCGATCCAGATCCAGAGGAACATGGCCCCCTCGCAATGGTGGAGCGCGTAGGGCACGTCGCGCGGGAAAAATTCCTCGACGGCCGCGAGGGCGGCATCGCGTTTTTGCAGGTAGTATGGCCGGATGACCTCGCGGCTCAGGGCGGCGGCCTGCCGGCTCGCGAGGAGCGGTCCTGCGATCGCCTGGCCGAAGTTTCCGGTCGCGAGGCCGGTGACCGCCATCATCGCGGAAACTGCCGACGCGATTTCGGGCGGCGCGATCACGAACGCGGTCCGCGTGCCGGGAAGCCCGAATTTCGAGAGGCTCATGACATGGATCGTGCTGTCGGTCCAAAGCGGAGCCGCCTCGCCGAAGACGATGCCGGGGAACGGCCAGCCGTAGGCGTTGTCGATGATGAGGGGGATGTTTTTCGATGCGGCCAAAGCGGCGAGGCGGCCGAGCTCGTGATCCGAGATCAGGTTCCCGCTCGGGTTTGTCGGCCGCGAAACGCAGATCCCGCCGACCTCCGGACCGGGATCGAGGCTCTCGAAATCGATGTGGTATTTGAACGCGTGCGCGCCGGTTTTTTCGATGAGCGGGCGGCGGGACTCGAACATGTCCGGTTCGAGTGCCTGGTTCGCGTAGCCGATGTATTCGGGCATGAGCGGGAAAAGGATTTTCCCCGTCGAGCCGTCGTCGCGTTTCCCGCCGAACAGGTTGAATAGAAAGAAGAACGCGGTTTGTCCGCCGGGGGTGACGGCGATATTTTCCGGTCCCACCGGCCAGCCGTATTCCGACCGGAGGAGGTCGGCGAGCCAGCGGATGCAGTCCGGGTTTCCGCGCGGCGGGTCGTAGATCGCGAGCGTGCGGCGCAGGGTCGCGGGATCGCCGGTGATCTCGCGCATGCGGCGGAGCCAGATTTCCTCCATGGCCGGGATGTGGGCCGGATTGCCGCCGCCGAGCATGTGGGGCGAAGGGCCCGAGGCGGCCAGCGCATGGCCGAGGTCGTCCATCAGCCGCCCGATGCCGCTTCCGCCCGCCAGCGCCCGCCCGCGTGACGAGAACGTCATGGGAGCTCGCTCTGGATTTTTAGCAGGCGATCGTAGAGCGGCCGCAGCCCCTCCGGGATGATCCGGGTGCCGCCGATCACGGCGATGAAGTTCGAGTCGCCGACCCAGCGCGGGACGATGTGGATATGGAGATGGTCCTGCACGCCTGCCCCGGAAGCCTTCCCGAGGTTCCATCCGATGTTGAAGCCCTGCGCTTTCACCGCCGCTTCCAGCAGTTTTTGCGCGTGGACGGCCAGTTCCCACAGCTCGAGAATTTCGCCCTCGGCGAGGTCTTCCATCCGGTGGATTTTCCGGTAGGGAACCGCCATCAGATGCCCCGCGGAGTAGGGATACTTGTTCATGAGGAGGAAAGCGGATTTCCTTCTCGCGACGACAAGATGGGCCGCGTCGTCATCCGTCTGCGCGGCCTCGGTGAGGAAATCCCAGCCGGTCCGGTGCTCGGCCTGAAAATACTCGACTCTCCAGGGCGCCCAGAGCGACTCCAACTGAGGTTTTAGGAATTCTTCGCTCACGATTCAAAATTCATTGTCTCATCCTCTCCCCGCCACCGTTCCTCTTAGCCCGAAAACGGCGTTTCTTGTAGAGGAATTCTGAAAGAATTTCTCAATCGCCGATTTCGGGCTTAGCCGCATCCCGTGACCGGCTGCAATCCCGAACACGAGAAAAGCGGAAACGAAACGGGCGGGAATTTTGAGGTTCCCGCCCGGTTCCGACAGGGGATTTCTCGGGAGAAATCATCCGGACACCGGCCGGTTTGGAGCCAGCCGGGGTATCGGGCCGCCGTCCGTTTCCGGATGGGCGGCCAAAAGAGTTATTTCTTTTCCTTCTTTTCCGGGGCGGCGGGTTTATCCGCTTTTTCCGCCGCAGGCTTTTTGGGCTGCTTTTTGGCGGGTTTTTTTGCCTCGGGTTCGGGAGCGGGTTCGATGACGATATTATCCACCCACTCGATGTAGGCCATGGGGGCCGAGTCGCTCTGGCGCGGCCCGAGCTTGATGATGCGGGTGTAGCCGCCCTGGCGGCCGGCGGCGCGCGGGGCGATCTCGGCGAAGAGCTTTTTCACGGCGTCCTTCTGCCCGAGTTCACCGGCGGCGAGGCGCCGGGCGTGGAGGTCGCCCCGTTTTCCCAGGGTGACCATCTTTTCGGCGAGCGGGCGGACCGCCTTGGCTTTGGCGAGGGTGGTTTTTATGCGTTGGTGCTCGATCAGGCTGCACACCTGGTTCGCGAGAAGCGAGTTCCGGTGGGCGCTGGTGCGGCCGAGCTTGACGGTTTTTTTGCGGTGGCGCATGGCGGTTCCTTATTTGGCGGGTGGTTCGGGCGGCAGTTCCACCATGCCGGGCTCGAATTTCATTCCGAGTCCCAGGCCGAGCTGCTGGAGCTTGTCCTTGATTTCGTTGAGCGACTTCTTGCCGAAGTTCCGGTATTTGAGCATCTCGGACTCGGTCTTCATGGCGAGCTGTCCGACGCTGGTGATGTTCGCGTTGTTGAGGCAGTTCGCGGCGCGGACCGAGAGCTCGATTTCGTTCACGCTCATGTTCAGGAGCTTCTTCATCCGCGTGTTCTCCTGGCTGACTTCCTGCGGGGTCTCGTCGAACTCGACCTGCTCGTCGTTGAACCCGACGAACACGTCGAGGTGGTGGCGCAGGATGGCCGAGGACTGGAGGAGCGCGTCATCGGGGGTGATGCGGCCGTCGGTCCAGATCTCGATGATCAGCTTGTCGTAGTCGGTGCGCTGGCCGACGCGGGTGGCCTCGACGGAATATTTCACGCGGGTCACCGGCGAAAAGATCGAGTCGATGGCGATCACGCCGATCGGCTGGTCGGCGCGCTTGTTTTCGTCGCCGGTCGCGAACCCGCGGCCGACCTTGATCTCGAACTCCGCCTCGAATTTGGTTTTTTTGTCCAGCGTGCAGATGAGCTGCTCGGGGTTGAGGATCTCGCACTGCTGGGTGCCCTCGATGTCTCCCGCCGTGACCGGGCCTTCCCTGTGGACGGCGAGCTTGAGGTTCCGGACCTCGTGGTCGTGGGCTTTGAACTTGATCTTTTTGAGGTTGAGAATGATGTCCACCACATCCTCGACCACTCCGGGGAGGCTGGTGAATTCGTGCGGGGCCCCTTCGATGTTCACCGAGGTGATCGCCGCCCCCTCGAGCGAGCTCAGGAGCACGCGGCGCAGGGAGTTGCCCAAGGTGTGGCCGTAGCCCGCCTCAAACGGCTCGGCGACAAACCTGGCATAGACATCGGTGGCGGTGGACTCGTCCTTGACGAGCGTTTTCGGCATTTCAAACCGACCAAGACGGACTGGCATTTTTTGTGTTCTTTCTTTTCTGCCGGGTTTCCCTGTTCGCGTTCGGCAGCTCGTCGATGACGGCTGCCAACAGGACCAACGGCAAATGGATTTTGCGCGAACGCGTAGAATCTCCCGGATTCAGGAATTGTCAAGACCAGACAGAAAAAATCTTGTTTTCAGCGGGCATTACAGCCGCGCAAAATCGGCGAGTTGGGCGGCGAGTTCGGCTTTGGAATACGGCTTGGAGAGGAAGGCGTCCATCCCTGCGGCGAGGCAGCGTTCGCGGTCGCCGGGCATCACGTTGGCCGTCATCGCGATGATCGGCACCCTGAGCCCCGACGGGCGTTCGAGCTCGCGGATCTTTCTGGTCGCCGCCAGCCCGTCCATCACCGGCATCTGCATGTCCATCAGGATGACGAAAAACCTCCCCGGGCGATAAGCATCGACCGCCTGCTGTCCATCCAATGCGAGTTCCGCCCGGCAACCGAGGGCGCCCAGCATTTTGTTCGCAAGGGCGCGGTTCGAGGGATCGTCCTCGACGACCAGAACGAGGCGGTTTTCAGGGGAGCCGGGCGGCCGGCACGTTTGGTCGGAACCCGTCGCGCCATGCCGGGTCTTTTCCGGAGCGGGCGGGACGCCCGTGCCCGCTGCGGCCTCCAACGGGAGGCGGAGGGTAAATGTGCTGCCCTGGCCGTGAGCCGAGTGGACTGTGATCGTGCCTCCCATGGCATCGCTGAGCCGCCGCGAGATCGCGAGCCCGAGACCGGTCCCTTCGAACGGACGGTGAAGCGTCATGTTCTCCTGCACAAACGGTTTGAACAGCAGGCCGATCGTCTCGGCGTGGATCCCGGGGCCGGTATCCTCGACAGAAAAATCCAGAGCAGGCCGGCCGGCCAACGAGGAGGGAACGACGCGGACGACCACCGATCCGCTCGAAGTGAATTTGACGGCGTTGCCGATGAGGTTGATCAGGATTTGCCGGATCCGGCGCTCGTCTCCCGCGAACTGCTCCGGCAGGCCCGGATCCACCACGCAGAGGAGTTCCAGCCCTTTGTCTGCGGCGGTTTTCCTGTTCGGGACAACCGCCGACCCGACAAGGTCCGCGATCGCTATCGGCGCGGATTCCAGCGGGATATGGCCTTTTTCAATGCTGGAGAAATCGAGGATGTCGTTGACGACCTGAAGGAGGTGGTTTCCGCTCTGGGTGATGATCCGGGTGAAGTCGATCTGTTCCTCGTTGAGCGGGGTTTGGGAAAGCAGCTCCGCAAACCCGAGCACGCCGTTGAGCGGGGTGCGCAGCTCGTGGCTCATGATGGCCAGGAATTCGCTCTTCGCGCGGTTCGCGGCCTCGGTCTGCTCGATGGCCGCGAGCCGGATGTCCTCCATCGCTTTCCGGTCGGTGATGTCTTCCTTGACGGCGATATGGGCGGCAATGTTTCTCAGGCTGTCGAAAACGGGCGAGATGGTGACGGATTCCCAATACAACGAGCCATCCTTGCGCCGGTTATGAATCTGGCCCCGCCAGATTTTTCCGGAGCTGATGGTTTCCCAGAGGTTCTGGTAGAAGGCCGCATCGTGAGTGCCGGATTTGAGCGCGCGCGGATTTTTTCCCAGCACCTCGGCGGCGCTGTAGCCCGTGGATTTTTGAAAGGCCGGGTTCACATATTCGATGTTCCCCCCCGGGTCGGTGATGACGATGGTGTTGGCGCTTTGCTCGACGGCGGTCAGGAGTTTCTGCCGGTCATCCTCCGCCTGCTTGTGCGCGGTGACGTCAATCAGCGCCATGCGGCATGTGGGCGCGCCGTTTTCGTCCATCCCTGTGGTCATCTTCAAATGCGCGAAGAAGGGGGCCCCGTCATGCCGGACCATCCGGAGATCGCACTCCTGCGGCTGCCGCGTCTCCAAGAGGCTCTTCCGGCACCGGTAGTAGAGGTCCTGACCTTCCTTGGAGATAAATGCGGACAGGCCCCTTCCGACCAACGTGCCGCGCCCCAGGTGGAGGAGTGTGGCGGCGGTGAGGTTCGCTGCGAGGATCAGGCCCTTCTCGCCGAGCGTGCAATAGCCGACCGGGGCCAGATCGTAGAGGTCGAAATACCGCGCCCGGGAGGCGTCCAGCTCAGACTGCGCCCGCCGCAGCTCCTCGTTCTGCATCTCGAGTTCGATCTGGTGCACGCGCAGCTCGTGGAGCGAGGCGCGCAGGGTTTCCGGCGACAGGGCATCGAGATTCTCCGGCGAGCGGTCGAGGGTTTCCCGGAAGAGCTTTTCCGCCCGCTCGCGGAGAGAGGCCGCCTGCGGAGGTTGCTTGTCTTTGGCGCTCATGGCGAGAGAGGTGGAGGACAATTTCCAATGTCCAACAAGGAATTTCCAATTTCCAAGGAAGGAATCGCGAGTGTGTCATTCAATGGCGTCACGGCCGCTCCTTCGAGTTTTTTGCTGTCTCGACGCTCTTGAATAAGATCGCGATCAATTCATCGGTCTCTTTGATAAGCAAGGCGAGATGTTCCGGCGGTTTGATTAATTTCGCCCGGACGATGACCTTCAGCCAAATCTCTGTTTCACGCAGCTCTTTCAGCGCGATCTTCAGCTTGTGAATGAAATCCGCATTTGATTCCGCGCTCTGAGCCTCTCCGTAGTTGGGTGCGGGAGATGTTCCGCTGCGCAGTAGTTGCACGCAGATATGCTTTCCCGCTTTGCTTTCAGGAATGGCCTCAGAAAGCCGTATAATGCGAACTGAAAAGTCAATCAGACGATCCTGCAAATCGAACTTTCTGTCCTTCATGATTGGATATCCCTTGTGGGACATTGGAAATTGTCTCGGATCAACAGGGGGAAGAATCTCCAACTCCCAACAAGGAATATCCAATGTCCAAGGTCGGAGTCTCGCAGCCAGCCCTTCTGCCCTTGTTCCTTGGATATTCCTTGTTGGACATTGGAAATTGTCCTGCCTTGTTGGGAGTTGGAGATTCATGGAGTCCCTCCCTTTGCCCGCTCGGTGGTGGCGACCGCATACATCTTTCCGGCCTTGTCGAGCAAAGCGGTCGAGATGATCGAGACCTCGATGGCCTTTCCTTCCTTGGTGATCCGCCGGGTGAGATACGGCTCGAGAATTTCGGCCCGGCTGAGCTGGTGCATCTTGTCCAGCGCCCCCGCGCGCTGCTCCGGCGGGATCCGGTCCCTCACGTTCATCGCCAGCGCCTCGGCTTCGGTCCAGCCATACATCCGCGCCGCGCCGGGGTTCCAGGCGAGGATGCGGCCATCGAGATCCTGGACGGTGATGGCATCGTGAGCGTCGCGCACGACCACGGCCAGGCGGAGCAGGTCGTTGGCTTCGCGCAGCGCGTCCCGCGTCCGCACGATCTCGGTGATGTCCGCAAACGAGATGACCGTTCCCTCGATCACGTTGTCGAGAGTGCGATAGGGCTGGATGCGCATCTTGAACCACTTCCCGCCGGCTGTCCGCACCTCGGTCTCTTTGGGGACCAGCGTGTCGAGCACGGACTTCACGTCCGCCACCAGGGTTTCGTAGCCGACGAGGTTGGAAACGATATGCCCGACCGGGCGCCCGACGTCGCCGGGGATGAGGTTGATGATCTCGCTGGCGCAGGGAGTGAAGCGCAGAATGCGCATCTGCTGGTCCACAAAAAGCGTGGCAATGCCGGTGCCGGACAGCAGGTTGTTCATGTCGTTGTTCGCCCGCGAGAGGTCGGTCACCTTGGTCTGCAGCTCGGTGTTGACCGTGGCCAGCTCCTCGTTGACCGACTGCAGCTCCTCCTTCGAGGTTTCGAGTTCCTCGTTCGTGGATTGCAGCTCCTCGTTGACCGACTGCATCTCCTCGTTCGAGGACTTGAGTTCCTCGGCCGAGCTTTCCAGCTCCTCGCACGTGCTCTGGAGGTATTCCTCTTTGGCGCGCAGTTGCTGCTGGAGCGCGGCGACCCGCACGTCCGACATGTCTGACACGTCCGACATGTCCGACGCGTCGGATGGCGCCTCTTCGAGAATGACGAGAAAGAGCGGTTCATCGGAGGGCGCGGCCTCCGTCACCGGACGGACGGTGAGGTTGACGGCGGTGAAGTGGCTGTTGGTTTTCACGCGCAGGCCGGGGGCCTTCACGGTTTCTTTTGTCTCGACGGCCTTGCGCAGGGCCACCGCCAGCTCCTGCCGCAGGCCCTCGCGGGCCATCTTGAGGATGTTGTTGACGCCCGTCTCTCCTGCGGCCGGCTCGAGGAACATCCCGCTGCGCCCGTGGAGATAGAGGATGTCGCCGTGGCTTCGGACCAGCGCGGCCGCCGCGACGACCTGCTGCAGGAGCGCCTGTTCGGTCAGCTCGCGCAGGGGCATCTTCACGGGGAACGCCGACTTGGCTTGCGGTAGGCGCAAGACCGCATCCACCGCCGACATCGGAGGCAGAAACTGGGCCTCGTCCGCGCGCACCGCGACGGGAAACTTTTCCTTGCGCCCGTAAATCTTCGTTTTCCGGTCCTGCACTTTGAACAGCGCGTCGGAGTCGCCGATTCCCTCGGACGTGCCGAGGAAAAGGAACCCGCCGGGGTTCAGCGCGTAGTGGAAGACCGGAATGAGCCGCTTCTGCAAATCCGCGCCGAGGTAGATCATGAGGTTGCGGCAACTGATGAGGTCGAGCTTCGAGAACGGCGGATCCTTGATGACGTCCTGCTCGGAGAAGACGAGCAGGTCGCGGATCCCCTTGTGGATGCGGTAGCCGCCGTGCTCGGCGGTAAAAAACCTGGCGAGCCGTTCGGGCGTGATGTCGGCGGCGATGCTGGCGGGATAGGCTCCTGCCCGCGCGGCGGCGATCGCCCGGCTGTCGATGTCGGTGGCGAACACCTGCACCGTGTAACTTTGCTTGAGCGCCTCCATCCGCTCGACCAGCAGGATGGCGAGCGAATACGCCTCCTCGCCGGTCGAGCAGCCGGCCGACCAGACACGGATCGTCCCGCCAGCATTCTTGCCCGCAAAAAGCTTCGGGACGACCTGTTCCTCGAGCATTTGGAACGCCTCCGGGTCCCGGAAAAAGTTCGTTACGCCGATGAGCAGGTCGCGGAATAATGCCTCCACCTCGGACGGCGTCTGCTGCAGGAACTTCACGTAGCTGTCGATCTCTTCGATCTGCTGGACGGCCATCCGCCGCTCGATCCGCCGTCCGATCGTGCTCGGCTTGTATTGGGAAAAGTCGTGGCCGGTCTGCGCGCGCAGCAGCACGAAGATCTTTTTCATCGCGGTCTCGGTCTTCATCGCGGTCTCGGTCTTCGGCGCGGGGATGGTCCCGGCGCGCGGGGCATTGCCGAAGGCGTTGGCGGCATAGGCGATGAGTTGGGCCGGCATCCGGGCCGGCGGCAGCTCGTAGTCCACCAGGCCGGTGGCGATCGCGCTGCGCGGCATGCCGTCAAATTCCGTGGATTCCGGGGTCTGGGCCATGACCATCCCGCCGCCGCCCTTGATCGCGCGCACGCCGAGCGTGCCGTCGCTGCCGGTGCCGGAGAGCACGACCCCGATCGCCCGTTCGTGCTGGTCCTGCGCGAGCGACCGGAAGAAGAAGTCGATCGGCAGCCGCTGGCCGCGCGGCGCGGAGGGATCGAGCAGTTGCAGCGCGCCGTTGAGGAACGCCATGTCGCAGCCCGGCGGAATGATGTAGGCGCAGTTCGGGCGCACGACCATCCCGTCTTCGACCTCGAAGACCTCCATGCGCGTGTAGCGCCGGATCAGCTCGGTCAGCAAGCTCTTGTGGTCCGGCGCGAGGTGCTGCACGAGCACGAACGCCATGCCCGGATCCGTGTCTGCGGGCATGCCGGAAAAAAACGCCTCGAATGCGGCGAGCCCGCCGGCCGACGCGCCGATGCCGACAATCGGAAAACCTCCCGATGCCGCGACATCGCCGTGTGCCCCCTGTTCCATTTCATCGGCGAGGAGTTTTTCGGTGCCGGCGGCTTTTCGTTTTTTCATTCGGTGCGTGCGTCTTGCCGCACGCGGGTGGGATGCGGGTCTATCGGTGGAGGAACGGCGTCATTGTGGGCTCGCGGGGGCCATCATGGCAATGACGGACTTTTCATCCAGTCCCGAACCGCACGCGGAACGTGGTGCCCGCGCCCGGCTCGCTGGCGACCTCGATCGTGCCGCCGTGCTTTTCGATGATGGCTTTGGCGATCGCGAGGCCGAGGCCGGAATGTTCCTGGCCGGCGGAACGGGATTTTTCAACACGGTAGAACCGTTCGAAGATATGCGGGAGATCCTCGGGAGCGATGCCTTGCCCGGTATCCGTCACCGTGAGGGCCGCGCCATCGGCTTCCGGGTGAACCGCCACGCGCACGCTGCCGCCGGGGCGGTTGTAGCAGATCGCGTTGCTCACGATGTTCCCGACCGCCTGCGCGAGCTGACCGGCGTTGCACCGGAAATAGGCCGGCGCAGCTTCCACGGAAATGCGGACGTTTTTTTCGTCTGCCAGCGGCTCGAGCAAGGCGACCGATTCCTCGGCGATGCCGGCCAGATCGCAGAGCTCATCGGCTTCCGCGGTTTCGTCCGAGTCGAACCGCGCCAGCACCAGCAGGGACTCGATCAGCCCGCGCATGCGCTGGGCGGAGCGCTGGCAGGCCGCGAGGCTTTCGCGGTATTCGGCGGCCGGACGCTCGCGGGCCAGCGCCGACTGCGTCTGCGCGAGCACCACGGCCACCGGGGTCCGCAGCTCGTGCGAGGCGTCGGCGGTGAACTGGGCCTGCCGGGCGAAAGCGGCCTGGAGGCGGGCGAACGTGTTGTTGAGGTCGCGGGCGAGTTGGCCGAGCTCGCTCTCGCTGTCGGCCGGGCGGATGCGCTCGCCGAGGTCGCCGTCCGAGATCTTTGCCGCGGTCGCGCTGATCTCCGCGATCGGGCGCAGGGCGCGCGCCCCGATCCACCAGCCGCCGGCCAGGCCGAGCAGGAAAACCGCGCCGCCGGACCCGGCGAGCAGCCACGCGGTGCGGCGGAGCCCGGCGAGCTCATCACCGATGTCCCTGCCGACGAGGACGCAGTCACCGGCCGGGGTGTCGTGGAAGGACTCGCGGAAATCTCCGCGCGACCGGAATACCGGCGGTCCGGGAACCCGCTCCGGGCGCGGGATTCCGGATGGAGCGGACGCGGAAACGTTCCCCCGTTCTCCATCGCGCTGCCACACGGCATAATAAAACGCCTGGCCCGGCATGCCATCGAAGAGTTTTTGTTCGCGCGACGACCACCGCATGGCGTCCGGCCCGGTGGCGTTGCGGGGCCGCAGAGACTCCTCGACAAGGCCCATGCGCTGTTCGAGCTCGCGGTCAACGCGGCCCATCTGGTTTTCCCGCTGGAGCCGCCATGCGGTGAACCCGAAGCCTGACAGCACGAGTGCGAGCAGCAGCCCGTGCCAGAGCTGCATCCGCCAGCGGATGGAGTGGAAGAATCTCATCCGATGCAGTATCCGTGGCCGCGCCGGGTCTCGATGAGCCCGCCGCCGAGTTTCTTGCGCAGGTTGGAAACATGGACGTCGAGCAGGTTCGAGAGCGAGTCGTCGTCCTCGTCGAACAGGTGCTCGTAAAGCGCGGTGCGCGTGACCGTCTCCCCGCGGTGCAGGGCGAGAAACTCCAACAGGCAATACTCGCGGGCGGTGAGCGCGACCGGGTTTCCGGCCAGCGTGACTTTGCGCGAGGCGGTATCGATGATCGCGCCGCCGATTTCGATCGTATTCACCGTTTGTCCGGCCGCCCGCCGGATGATCGCGCGGAGCCGTGCGAACAGCTCCTCGAGGTCGAACGGCTTCACCAGATAATCGTCGGCTCCGGCATCGAGCCCGCGCACGCGGTCCCGCGCGGCGTCTCTGGCGGTGAGCATGAGCACGGGCGTCTTCTGGGATTTCCGAAAGCGTTCGAGGACCTCCCATCCGTCCAAGCGCGGCAGCATCACGTCGAGCACGATCGCGTCATACCCGACCTCCCGCGCTTTGTATAGCCCCTCTTCGCCGTCTGTTGCCGTGTCCACCGCATAGCCTTCCTCGCGCAAGGCCTTGGCCAGGCTCGCCAGGAGGTCGGCTTCGTCTTCGATGAGCAGGATTCTCATGGGCCTCTCCTGCGCCTTTCCGGGATCAGTTGGCGTTCAGCACCGCCCGGACCCGCTGGACTCCGTTCACGGAAAGGGCGGCCACCACCGCGTCGGCGACATCGGATGGCGGCACGGATTTTCCGAACGGGATGATGGCGGTGCCGTTCTGGAGCCTGGTTTTCTGGGCGGTGCCCCTTGGGATCGCCGGCTTCCCGGTGAGGAGGCCGCGCAGCTTGCTCAAGGCGATCGCCTCCTCGAACAGCGAGGAGGATTCCGTCGGGGCGCAGGATTTGACGAGCAAAGTGGTGGTGGTGACCTCGAGGACGACGCAAGTTTTCGGCAGGAGTTTTCTCACGTCCGAGGAGGGCGATTCGCGGAAGTGCGGCTGCTCCATCGCGACGGAAGGCTGCGGGGCGGGTTTCCGGTCCTCCGGGGCGGCGGCCGTCGGCAAGGATCTGGTCGCCGGCCGGGACCCGGCGGTTGCCGGATTCGGGGCGGGGAACGCGGCCTCTTTCCTCGGCGTGGCGCAGCCTGCCTGCAGAAGAAGCCCGGCGAGCACGCCGACGAACCATGGAGATCTCCGGTGCATTCAGGGCTTCTTCAAACGCAGGAATGTCGGCACGTCGAGGTCCTCGCCCTCGACGATCGTCGGCTCGATTTTTTCAAATCTTCCGCGGGCGACCGGTTCGAACTGCAGGGTTTCCTGT
>Ga0073936_10006207_pt1 | contig 15818 bp, 16 predicted proteins | sample AliMusrvi5mmetaG_FD_87041 | JGI IMG/M metagenome (GOLD analysis project Ga0073936, IMG submission 87041) | Freshwater lake bacterial and archeal communities from Alinen Mustajarvi, Finland, to study Microbial Dark Matter (Phase II) - Alinen... | ecosystem: Environmental > Aquatic > Freshwater >... | reverse complement strand
TTATTCATCATTCCCAATCGGTCCACTTCGCGGCAAAAGTTCTCTCAGCGGACATGCCTTGCAGAGCGGCTTGCTTTTCTTGCAGTAGTGTTTTCCCAGGTTGACCAACAGGGCATGGAACTCGTTGAACATGGGGGCGTCGGCTGGCAGGTGGTCGTGAACATATTCCTGGATCTGGTAATAATCCGACTCCAGATCGATCCATCCGTGGCGGCTGAAAATGCGGTAAGTGTAGGCATCGACCACGAAGGTGGGCAGCGAGCCGGCGTAGAGGAGGATCGAATCGGCCGTTTCCGGACCTACGCCGTGGATACCCAGCAACTCCTGGCGAAGAGTACTCAGCGGCGTACGAAACATGGCCTCGATCGAGCCGTCGTAACGCTCAACCAAAAATTCCAGCAGGCTTCGCAACCGCTTGGCCTTGATGCGGTAGTAGCCGGCCGGCCGAATCAGTTCCTCTAACTCCTCCGCGCGCACGTCGTACAAGGCATGGAGATCCAGCAAGTCGGCTTCGCGAAGGTTGGCGATCGCCCGCTGGACGTTCTGCCAGTTCGTGTTTTGCACCAGGATGGCGCCGACCATCATTTCAAAAGGGGTATCGCCGGGCCACCACTTTTGCGGGCCTAAGGCGTCAAGCAATCGCTGGTAGATTTCTCGCAGGACGACACGCATGTGGTAGACTCTTGGGGTAATGCAGCATCCATTGTACCATTAAATGGCTCGCCGCAGGGTTTGCGAACGATTGCGGTACGGGCGTCCCGCCTGCCAAAAATGCGAGATTATTTTGGGTTTTCGCGCGGCTGCAAGCGAGAGAAGATCGCTCCTACTCGTCCCCAGAACCATTTGGCATTCTGCTGGTCGAGCCAACGGGCGCGCAGGGTCAGGCTCGCCACGAGACATCCCACGGCCGCCCCACAGAGCACGTCGCTAAGAAAATGCGCTCCGCTGTCCATCCGCTGATAAGCAACCAGCAGCGGCAGGATGCAGAACAGGCCGCGTGCGGCTGGATAGATGCAGCTTAGGGAAATCGCCAAGCCAACGGCGGTGGCCGCGTGGCCCGATGGAAAGCTCTGGCCCGCACTGCCGATCGAACCCAAGGGCAGCCACGGCCCAAAAGTGCTCCATACACTGCCCAGGAAATCGAAGTGATGCGGCCTCGCTCGGGTGATCAGCATTTTCACTCCGTCGGCCGCCAGGCCCGATAGCAGGGCTGTTGCCGCCACACCTGGAACGGCCCAACGTCGCGATCGGTCGAGCCGCCACATCAAGATGGCAACCACCAGCACGCACTCGCCTCGTCCGAAAATTTCGGAAATTGACGCCAGATCATGCAGATATCTCAGCCCATGGCCCTGGTGAAACCAGAGCGCCAAGGAGCAGTCAACACTGAAAGCGGCAATTGCACAACCGCTCAGAATCGTTGCCAACAGAAGCAGCCAAAAACAAGCCCAGCCCGGCCCAACCGTTGGCGATGGTCTGTCGGGCTGACGGTATCTGGATTTTGTCAATGGAAATTGCGTGGACACGGAGGCTAAGGATGCATTTTGCGTAGTTTGCATATTCTATCCACAATAACAAATCCGGCAGATACCCACGGTAACTGCCGGTTGGGCGGCTCTTTCCGTTCGATCAGCCTTGCTGGATGAGAAGTGATGTTGTCCCAATTGGCTAAGTTCCGTAGACTCACACGCTACGGCTTTCCGCCAAACGGGTTGCATACCTTGGTCTGGTATCGGTTGTAGGAAGAAACACGGTTAAGTCAATTGCGGTTAGATAACCGGTAAACTCAATCTTGTCCATATCTTTTATCAAAAGTTGTTGTAAATTGCAGAGCATCCGGCATCAGCTCATCATCGTGCTGGCTGCCGGGGTGATCTGTTTCGTCAATCTTGGGGTAACTGGGCTGTGGGATCTCGACGAGGCCCTCTACACCTCGATTGCCCGGGAAATGAGTCTCCGCGGCGATTGGGTTGTGACAACCTTCAACGCGCACGTCTTTTGCGAGAAACCGCCGCTGATGTTCTGGCTGATGATGGGCAGCTTCAAATTTCTAGGCATCAGCGAATTCTCCGCACGCCTGCCCGCGGCGATTCTTGCGATAGGCACCGCGTTGACAACATATCACTTGGCACGGCGGCTGTTTTCGGATGAAGTCGGTTTTTGGGCCGGATTGGTGACGACATCCAACGTCATCTTCACGGTTTCGGCCAGGGCGGCAACGGTCGACTCGGCCTTGGTTTTTATCACCACGCTGACCATGGCGCTGTTTGCCAAGGGAGCACGGATCGGTGAACCGGCGGAAACGCAATCCGCGGACAGTTCCAGACGGCTAGCATTTCTGCCAACTTCATGGTTAGTTTACGCGTTGCTTGGGGCCTTGCTCGGTCTGGCGGTACTGGCCAAAGGACCGGTCGGCTTCCTGCTCCCGGCCGCTTCCCTGGGGCTTTTCCTGCTGGTGATGAACGAAGCCGTTTTCCACTCATCCCCGACCCCTCTCCCGGAAGGCGAGGGGAGGTCTCGCTGGAAAGAGGCGCCCCGCAAAATTGTACAAGTTATTTCCCTCTTTTCGCCGCGCAAATTGTTTCGAGTGACCTGGGCAATGCGGCTGCTGACGGTGTTGGCGTTTGCGGCCCTGGTGGCCTTGCCATGGTATGTGGCAATCACGTGGAGAACCGATGGCGTGTGGCTGGAGCAGTTCGTCAACAAGTACAACTTGGGACCATTCAACAAGCCGTTTCTTGGCCATCGCGGTCCGTTCTATTATCACTTTGTCGTTGTGCTTGTCGGCCTCTTTCCCTGGTCGGTCTTCCTGGGGCCGACGGTTATTAACGCCTATCGCGCGCTTCGCGCCAGAGGTAAAGATCTGCCGTCCTACGTCTTCGTCGTCTGCTGGATCGGCGTGTTTTTCGGCTTCTGGTCGATGTGCAGCACCAAGCTGCCGCATTACGTTCTGCCAGCCTACCCGGCGCTGGCGATCCTGACGGGCTGCTTTCTGGATGTCTGGATTCAGCGGGCCGAGGTGGCCGCGCGCCATATCATGCCGGTCGCGACCAGCGTCTTTCTGGGGGTGGGAGTGGCCATGCTGGCAGTCTTACCGTGGGTGACCGCGCGGTATGCTCCCGGCGAACAGATCGTGGCGCTTCTCGGATTGGTATTGGCCGGGGGAGGCGGTTTGTGTTGGTACTTCCTGGCCCATGACCGGCGGCGGTCGTACATGGCCCTGTTCGCCACGGCCTCGGTGCTCTTCGTCGCGATGCTCTTTGGCTGGGCGGCGGTTCGTATCGACCGGCATCAGCACTCCCGGCCGCTGATGGAAGAAGTCCGTCGCGACAGCCCGGCCGAGCCGCAGATCGCCGGCTACAAGTATTGCGAAGCCAGCACCGTCTATTATGCAGGCGGCCCGGTGGCAGAATGCGACGATGCAAGCAAACTGCGCGATTTCCTCGCTCGCTCGGCTCACCCCTACGTGGTTACGACCGGTGACGAGCTGACGAACCTTGAAGCACAAATGCCCGGCCGGTGGCGCGTTGTCGCGCAGCGTCCGCGGTTCCCCGCCAAGGGGCAAATTGTGGTTCTCGCTCCGCAAGTGCCGAAAGACGCCAGCGTGAGTCGGCGTGGGGATGGGCGGGAGACGTTTTGAAGCCGCAAACCGGCCCAACCATGAAATTCGCGATTTGCAACGAGATGTTCCAGGATTGGCCGCTGGATCGTGCCTGCGCCTTCGCGGCGGAGTGCGGCTACACAGGCATCGAGATCGCTCCTTTCACGCTCGCTGCTCGGGCGGGCGACGTGTCGCACCCTCAGCGTGAAGCAATCCGCCGCCAAGCGGAAACGGCCGGATTGGAAGTCGTGGGGCTGCACTGGCTGCTGGCGAAGACGGAAGGTTTTCATCTCACGAGCCATGACGCGACGGTGCGACAACGCACGGCCGATTACCTCGTCGATCTCACGCTGCTTTGCCGCGACCTGGGCGGCAAGGTGATGGTTTTAGGTTCGCCCTTACAGCGGAACTTGGCCGAAGGCGCGACAAAGGCCCGGGGCATGGCCTACGCGGCCGAGGTTTTCCGCAAGATTCTTCCCGTGCTGGAATCGAACCGCGTGGCACTGGCCCTGGAGCCGTTGGGGCCCCAGGAAACGAACTTCCTGCTCACCGCCGCCGAGGCCGTGGAACTCATCGAGCGTGTCGGCTCGCCACAGATTCAGTTACACCTCGATTGCAAGGCGATGGCCACCGAAGCGACGCCGATCGCCGAACTGATTCACCAGAACCGCGGCGTGCTGGCCCATTTTCATGCTAACGATCCCAATCGGCAAGGTCCCGGCTTCGGGTCGTTGGACTTTGTACCGATCTTCAATGCATTGAAAGAAGTTCGCTACGAGGGTTGGGTTTCGGTCGAGGTTTTCGATTACTCGCCGGGAATCGAAAGGTTGGCACGCGAGAGCATCGAGTATATGCGGCGATGTTGCGAAACGTGAGCGTCGGGTCGCGAGTATTACACCCGCCCTCGCAACCGCTCCAAATCACCTAGGAGCAACTCCAGATCCCGCCGGAATTCGACGGCCCGGCGGCAATCGTCTTCCAACTGCGCGAAGACGCCGGAGGCGGCCGTGGCCTCGGTCCAACTCTCGGCCAAGCGGTCGACGGCCTGCTTGAGACCGCCGCGCAATCGCCGCGTGAACAGCCACAGCAACACGAAACACCAGAGCACGAACCAGAATGCCGAGGTGATATATGACTCCGCGCCCCAGATAGGCATGGGCTTGTCCAACCACCAGGAATCGTAGAAGAAATTTTTTCCCAGCCGAAAAAGCAGAAAGCCCAGCATGGCCAGAAGCAAGATCTCGTAACGCCACCGGGTAAACCAGCCCGTGTGCCGCTCGGCCTGCCGTGCGATCAGGGTGTCGAGATCCTGCGACAAGTGAACGGCAAAGTTCAAGCTGGCCGCGTCCGCCTCGGCTTCCAGGGTCGCAACGGAGGTCAATGCCTTGGGCAAGCCAGCCTCGGCCGCGTATCCTTCCAGCACGACGGAAGCACGGCGAAGTTGCGTCGGGTCGAAGCCACTGGCCGCCATCTGGCCGGGCCGCTGCTGCAATTGGCGGTTGCGGCGAAGTTTTTGCAAAGAGCGAGCGCCTTCGACCGCGCCCCAGAGCGCAAGCTGGGCCGGCGTCCGTGCGCGATAGAGCAGTGCCCCGGAAGCTAGTCCACCAATCCCCTGGTAAAGTCGCAGCACGAGCGCGAAGGGACTGAATCCCCACCTCGACGTGACCTGGCCCAGCAAGCGATTCTCCCACGGTCGCCGTGCGGAAAGCAGTTCGCCGCGGATTTGCCCAGCCAGCGCCGACGATAGTTCGCCACGCTGCTGGTCGATGGCCGTGCGCAGGTTCTCAATGGCCGGCATGGCCTCATCCAGACGACGACGGCAGCTTTCCAGCGCCTGGGCGGCGAGATCGAGAAAGTTGGCGCGGCGAATCCTGGCGGCCGCAGTGCCGGCGAACTGTCGCGTGAGCAGATCGACCAGGGCGGCAAACTCCCCCTGTGGCGCTAAGCCTTGTTGGGCATCAGCCAAGGCGGCAACCAAATCGACAAAGAAAATGTGACCGGCCTGATACCGCGGCTCCAAGGTCTGTCGCCAGTCATCGCGAACATCGGCGTCTTGGTCGGCATGGGTTTGCACGAATACCAACCGTGCTCCCGGCGCGGCGGCGCCAAGCTCCTCGGCCACCCTTGCGCTGCGGTACTTCTGCTGCGTGGTGGTCACGATCAAAACGTCGCAGTGGGGCAGGATTCGCCGTAGCCGGGCTAGTGTCGTATCGGACGGCAGTGGTCCGGGTGCATCGGTTGTGTCGGGGTCGGGGCAATCGACAAGAACCAAGTTTGCCAGCGAGGGAAGATCCTCTTGGATCAGGTCGATCTCTTGATGGGCACCCATACCCAAGATTTCGGGAGTCAGTCCCGGGCGGCAAAGCAGGGCCGGGCGAGTCGTCGTCGGCCGGCTGCGACCGGAGCGGACCAATTCGGCCCCCGCCAGGGCGTTGACCAGAGAACTCTTGCCAGTTCCAGTGCCCCCTAATGTGGCTACAATGAGTGGCGATTCCAGGCGGATACGGAGGGAATTCAGCCGACTCGCAAGCCGGCCCATAATTGCTTGGCATGTCTCGGCTGTCCGCCATGTAGGGGCACAGCGCGACCACTCCTCAAAACGCTTTGCCAAGGCGTCGATTTCCGCCAAAAGCTCAAGATGGGCTAGGTCGCAGATAGACATTCAAATAAGACACCGTGTCGGACAGCGTGAGATGCGTGACGCGGTGGGAAAAATGGATGACGTGGGAAGGCAGGTGATGGTTTGTCGATTCTACGGCAGAGGTGCGGCGGCTTGTCGGAAGCAACGCTAAAAGAGCTTACCGAAACCGATGCCATCTCGATAAAATGTTCGGACGAAAGGCTAGAGTTCTCGGAGGTCGGGCTGAAGGATTGAGGATCTCTACTTGGATGCCGCGGCGGCCACATTTTCCGCCGGTTTTTTGGGCGAGTTGTCTTTGAATAGCGTCGCAAAGACCAACGTGCCGGCCAGTGTAATGACCAGCGGGAAGGCCCAGATCTTCGGCCACTGGAACTTGCCGTTGACCGAGTACTTGTCCATGGCAAATCCAGCCAATTGCGTTCCGAGGAATAGGCCCACGCCCGTGGTGGCAGCAAAGATCAGCCCTTGCATGGAACCACCGAGACCCTCGGGTGCAAGCTTTCCAGCATAGATCTGGGTCGTAATCATGAACATGACGTAGGCTAGGCCATGAAGGGCCTGGGAAACAACCAGGATCGGCCGAGGCGCGGTCGCCGCATAGATCATATAGAGCAGCATCCAGGATCCCGACCCGATCGCTAGCGTCCATTGAAAGCCCAGATTTTTGACCGCCCAATCCAAGGCATACCACGTGGCGATTGCCTGCGTGGCCTGGGCCATCGCCATGGCGCCGGGAATGGCCTTGCCCGAGATTCCGCGGTTCATCATGTACTGCCCGGAGCCGAGAAAATAAAACTGCATCGTACCTGCCACGCAGAGCGATGTGACAATAAACAGCAGGAAGTCCGGCTGCTTGAGCATGCCGAATGCCTGTTGGATTGCATCAACGCCGGTGTTAGCCGGGGGCGTTGATGGCAGGAAGAGGCAGCATCCAGCCGCGAATAGTCCGATGACGGCAGCGAGCATCATGGCATCGGCGCCATCGCTTTCGGCCTTGCGGAGCATGCGCCAGCCGCTGAGGCTGTAGCCAACGAGTGCCCATGCGACTGGAGCCCAAATGAAGACCTTGCCGCTAGCTGCCGGAGCGTGCGTGAACAAAGCTAGATTCACCAACGGCATCGTTGCGGCATAGCAAAACGACCAGCCCAACATCGCCAGGAATAAAGTGCCAAAGGTCTTCTGCCGCACCGCCACGAACATCAAGATCGCCGCGATCAGATGGGCTCCGGCGAGGATCCATTCGAGATTCAGGTAGCGGTCGGCCAACTGTCCCGCCAGCAATGGCGAGACGATGCAGGCCAGCGGCAAGGTTGTGTAGATCCAACCGGTCTGCTTGCCGCTCATTTTCAGCGGCCCCAGCAAGCGAGCGGCCAAGACCGGTGCCCAGGCACCCCAAACCGCATACTCGAAGAACATCACCAAACTAAGGCGGATGTAAACATCCCAAGGAACACTCATCGTACGATCCTTGCCAGAAGAAAGCCGGCGCCTACGCCGACAGAAAGTTCCGATCGCTCCGAAAGAAGCAATACATGGCCGAGTATACTTTCCACCCGAACGCTCGCCAAGGCCCCCGGACGAATCTCGGCATCTCGCTCTCTTTCGCCACTGTGGGGGTTGTTGGAATCGTTAAATCCAGTAAACTCGTTATGTGGGATTTGGACCCAATTTATTGAATTGTATTTAGCTACTTGTGGGAAACTAACCCAAAGCGTATATTAAAAGGATTCCGCGTGAGTCGCGCACCCTTACCGCCACCGCTTTCCGCTCCGCCATGTAGGGCCGAAGATGCCAGATCCCAGGCAACTTATCCTTGGCGAGTTTCCCTGCACGTTGGACGAGCGGTTCCGGCTCTCAATCCCACAAAACCTGGTCGAACTCCTGACCAACGAGAAACCCCGTTGCATCCTGGCCAAAGAGCGGTCCGGATGCCTGAGCCTCTGGAGCGCGGAAGCCTGGGAAGTAAAACTCAACGCGCGAATCAAGCTTGTCGAACAGAAACTGCAGGCCGACAGCTTCGGCGACGACCGCATTGCTCAAGTGCAATTGCTGGGGCGGCTCCTTTCCACGCGACATCGGCCGGTGGAATTGGGGGGGCGCGGCCGATTGCTGATCCCCGAGGGATTCCGCGCGTTCTTGGGTGTCGAGCGCGACCCGCCGGAAAACGAAGTGCTCGTGGTGGGAGCGGCCGTGTGTGTGGAAATTTGGAAGCCGGCCGCTTGGCTGGCTTACCTCGAACAGCGGATGCCGAAGTTCCGCCGCGTGTTCCATCGGCTCTCGAGCTAGTCCCCAGCCAAAATCGTCATTATTTAGCAGCGCAGCCGCCATGTTGGGACGGAAACCAACCCACTACGGCGGCAAATCGGAATTTGCTGCGCAAACGCAACCATGTCCGGTCCGGTAGAGGTTCCCTTAATCCCGGCGCGTCACTCGGTAGGGATTGCAAGTCAACAGGGATGGGTTTTTTCGGCGCATGAAACGCCACCCATTATATTCTCCGGGCCGGACATGGACGTTTTTTGAAAATGGCGAAGCTCGAATGACGAAAAGCCGTGAATGCTTCGTCATTTGGATTTCAGGCTCTCCGCCAAGTTTGTGGTGCGGGCGTCTCGCCTGCCTGGTTCAACCACAACATCCTGGGCAGGCGGGACGCCCGCACCACAATTTTCCGCAAACTAGGCGGAGAGCCGGATTTCATCATTTGCAGATTTGCACGTAGAGCATCCGTAACTGGTGCAGCATGGCCTCGATGTCCTCGGTCTCCTCGGGCGTGCGATTGCCTTCGGTCTTCTGCTGGAGAACCTCCAGGAGGTCGATGAGGTGTTTGGCCAGAGGAAGATTCTTCTCGGACTTTCCGCTGGAGGGATCCGGCATAAGCCCCAGGCAGATGGAAGCCTGAACGGAGAGCGAACTTGCCAAGTAGGTCAAGTTGGCCGGAGGCGGCTGGACATTGGGCGAAGACTCGGCCGGTTGCGCTGGTTCGGCGGCGGAACCTCTCTGGGCTGCCTCGCGCTCGCGCTGGACCTGGCTCTTCCAGTCTTCGTCAACGATAATTTTCTTTTCGGAATCTTGCGTCATGATGGAACCTGCTGCACAGCCATCCGATGCTGCACCGCAGCGCCGATAAAACCGGCAAACAGCGGGTGCGGCCGCGTGGGCTGCGATTTGAACTCGGGATGGTATTGAACGGCGACAAACCAGGGATGCGAGGCAACTTCAACGACCTCGACCAGCGAACCATCGGGACTGAGCCCCACGGGGCACATCCCCCGGGCCTCAAATTGCTCGCGATAGGCATTGTTGAATTCGTAGCGGTGGCGGTGCCGCTCGGAGATTTCCTCGGATTCGTAGCACTTGGCAGCCTTGCTTCCCGGCCGTAAACGAGCTGGCTGGGCACCTAACCGCATCGTGCCGCCCTTCTCGGTAACGCCCTGTTGCTCTTCCATCAGGCAAATCACCGGATGGGGGTTGTTCTTATCGAATTCGGTCGAGTGGGCCTTCTCAAGCCCCAACACATTGCGGGCAAATTCCACCACCGCACATTGCATTCCCAAGCAGATGCCGAAAAAAGGAATGCCGCGCTGGCGGACAAAGCTGATGGCATCGACCTTGCCCTCGATGCCGCGTTCGCCGAACCCGCCCGGCACGAGCACGCCGTCGACGCCCGCCAGTAGCCGTTCGGCGCCCTCGCGCTCGATCAGCTCGCTATGCAACCGCTGAATGCGGATCTGGGCGCGATGGGCCACGCCGGCATGGTCGAGGGCCTCGTAGATCGACTTGTAGGCATCGCGATGTTCCGTGTATTTGCCCACCACGGCAATCGTCACTTCGTGCTGCGGATTCCGCAAGCGATTGAGTAGATCGTGCCACTTGTCGAGATTCAAATCGCCGGCTGCGAGCCCCAATTTTCGCACAATCAGGGCATCCAGCCCATGCTCGACAAGGCTGATCGGGACTTCGTAGATGGAAAAATCCTTGTCTTTCTCCTCGATCACGGCCTCGATCGGAACATTGCAGAACAAAGCGATCTTCTTGCGATCGTCGTGGGCCAAGGTCCGCGTGGTCCGGCAAATGAGCACGTCTGGCTGGATGCCGATCTGCCGCAGCAGGCCGACGGAATGCTGCGTCGGCTTGGTCTTCTGCTCGTCTGCCGCCTTGAGGTAGGGCACGAGTGTGAGGTGGATGTAAAGGCAATTCTCCTTACCCACGTCGAGGGCGAACTGGCGGATGGCTTCCAGAAACGGTTGGCTTTCAATATCGCCTACCGTGCCGCCGATTTCGGTGATGACGACATCGACGTCGGGGCCATCCGGTTTGGCAAGCGCGACCTTGATTTCGTTGGTGATGTGCGGAATGACCTGCACGGTTTGGCCCAGGAATTCACCTCGCCGCTCTTTGTTGATCACGGAAAGATAGATCTGGCCCGTGGTGTAGTTCGAGTGGCGGTTCAGCGGCGAATTGGTGAATCGCTCGTAATGGCCCAGGTCGAGGTCGGTTTCGCTACCGTCGTCCAGCACGTAAACTTCACCGTGCTGATAAGGGCTCATGGTGCCCGGATCGACGTTAATATACGGATCGAGTTTCTGCATGCGGACGCGGAGCCCGCGTTGTTCCAACAGCATGCCGATCGAGGCGCTAGTCAATCCCTTGCCCAGCGAACTGACCACGCCGCCGGTAACGAATATATGCTTGCTCATTGGAATTCCATTCTGGGGAGGGAAAGCGTCGTGCAGTAACAAACCCTATATTCTAAATGACTTTGCACAATTCTGGTAGGACTGGTTCGCACAACAACTCTTCGCATAACAACTGGTTCGCGCAACGCTCCACTGCGATTGTGTTTCCGTGCTTCACCCATCCCACGATGAATAGCCCGGGATAGGGAAAATGACCCCACTACGCGGGGGTCAATTCCTCCGGTTTCTCTCCACAAATGCCCGATAATCCTCGGGCGTGTCGATCCCAAAGGTCGGTTCATCGACCACGCCCACGAGAATCGAGTAGCCCGCTTGCAGAACGCGGAGTTGCTCGAGTTTTTCCACCTTCTCCAAGCTGGAAGGTGGCATCCAGGCTAGTTCCAGGAGAAATTCACGGCGATAGGCGTATAGCCCCACATGCTGATAGAAATGCGGCGGGTCGGCCGTCAGCAGGGCGTCGTCCCACTCGCGTGCCCGTGGTACGGGGCTGCGGCTGAAGTACAATGCCTTGCCGCTGTGGTTGAAGACGACCTTCACGCAGGCCGGGTCTTCCAATTGCCGCCGACTGCGGATTGGTGTGGCAAGGGTCGATATCACGGCCTCGGGGTGCGCATCGAGAAGTTCGACGGCCAAATCGATCGAACTGCCGGCTATCTCAGGTTCATCGCCTTGAACATTGACGATGATCTCGGCATCCGTCATGCGACGCGCAACCTCGGCTACGCGGTCGGTACCGCTGGCGGCATTGGGATCGGTCATTTCCGCCCGGCCGCCAAATGCCTGCACGACTTTATAAATGTCTTGATGATCGGTTGCCACGCAAATTCCCGCCGGCCGCCTGGCTCGCCGTGCCGATTCGTAAGTATGCTGAATCAGCGGCTTGCCAGTCTCGGCCAAGAGCAGCTTCCGTGGCAACCGCGTCGAGGCTAATCGGGCGGGAATGATGATTTGACTACTCATAAAGGTTATGGATTAAGTGTTGAAATTCGGAAACCGCGCGGTACAATGATACCATCAGCCACTTTTCCCGGAACGCCATGAGTCCAACTGTTTTTCGTCACGACGGATACCGGTTTTTCTTTTTCTCGCGTGAGGAAACGCGGATTCATGTCCATGTTGCCTGTGGGGACGGGGAAGCGAAGTTTTGGCTCTTGCCAACGATTGAATTAGCCGAAAACTTGGGGTTGTCTCCAAAACAGCTCACCCGGATTACTCGTATTATCGAGGAGCAACGCGATGACATCGCTAGGGCTTGGAAAAGACATTTCGCCACTTGAGATAACAAACATTTCTCGGCATGGGATCTGGCTTATCCTCCACGACAAGGAGTATTATCTGCCTTATGAGAAGTATCCGTGGTTTCGAAATGCTCGCATAAGTGAAATTATTGATGTCGAACTCCTCCACGGATTCCACTTGTATTGGCCGGAACTGGATATCGACCTCGAAATCGCCTCGCTGGAAGATCCGTCTCAGTTCCCGCTGATCGACACGCAAACCCGCAGCGATTAAGAGTCCATCGGAAACTCCCCTCTCCCTTTTGGAGAGGGGAGCTGGATTTCGACTTTCCGGATAACCTTTCACTCCGTTGCCTTGATCACGTCTGAATCAAAACTTGCCGCAATCCGCTTCCTCGGCGGTACGACGAGATAGCGATCGTCGTCCCAGGGGCCGTCCAGAAGTCCTTGCAACAGGCGCATGTCGCCAGAGAGCTTCTCATATTGCCAGCCGCGCTCCTCGGCCTCGGCCTCGCTCTGTCGCTGGAAACGATCGTCAGGCCCGATCCCCATGTCGATGTAAGTCAGCCCGGCGTAGTGACGCATGTTGCACAATTCCTCGTAAAGGAAATGGGCGTTGTCTTCGCCATAGCGTGCCACGAGGTCTTCATAGGACTGGGGCAATGCCGATTGCGATTGAGTCGTTTCCTGTCCCCCCTGGAGCAGGCCAACCCCGCGCTCGATCCATCCGCTGGTGTTGAAGTACACACCCGGATGGCCTTGGAAGTATTCCAGATACCGCTCCTTGCTCCCCAAAAATAGCGTGATGCAGTCATGGGCTCGCGGCACGACCAGAGGGATTGATCGCGCCGCCAAGCCGACAAGGCCGTTACTGCACAGGCCATAGCCCAGCAAGATTGCTTCGTATCGGGTCTCGTCGACGTTCGCGAGCACGTCCGACAATCGGCTCGACATGCCGGCCTGGCCAATGTCGTGCAGGCCCTTGGGCAGAAACTCGACATCCACCAGGTTTACGCTTTGAGCAACGGCCGCGCACAACTCGCGGTAGATGATTTCACAGGCGATGAGTTTCAAACGCATGGGTATAATTATACAGCCTCCCGCCAAATCAAGTAGGGCTGGCTTTCTAGCCTGACGGTGCCTGACAAAGCCTGACAGTGGCGAACAAAGTCAGGCTGGAAAGCCTGACCTACGTTCCAACATTCTGGCGGGTGGTTGGTAATTGTAGCGTACTGCCTCAGCATCCAACAGGCCGAGCAATCCAAGAAAGAACAAACGCCGCGGAGAACTTTTGCCCGCGGCTGTGCTCGTCGGTGAGGTTTTGCCTGACGATTAGTTGCGGGCGTCCGAGGTCTGTAGATAACCCGCTGGAACGATTTCCGAACTGCTGGAATTGCTGCCCAGTGACGACGACGACAAACCGCCGGTGTTCCGCGGCGAGAAATCGCCCGAAGTTCGCGTGCTGCCAGGCCGGTAGGCCGGCTCGCCGGAGTCAGAGCTAGCGGGCGCCGCGCCACTGGACGGATAGGGGCTTGTGGCCCTCGGCGCAGGAGTGGAGGTGGCTGGCTGGCTATAAACCGAACCGGCGGCAGGTGTATAAGAATTATTGCTCGGGGGCAAACTGCTTGCAGTACCGGCGCCAACCGCACCGCGAGTGTCTGCAACCGAGTTGGCTGGCGTGCCCGACGACGGTGATCCAGCGGCAGCCGAACCGTAGCGGTCGTCGCGATAACGCTCATCGCTTCCGACAGCCGAAACCGGCCGGACTGGATTGCTATACGAACCGGTCGCGCCCGAAACCGGCGCTACGGTGCCGCTACCCGCTGCCGGGGTGTTGAAGTTGGGTGCAGCACCCGTATTGTAGTTTGGAGCGCCGCCACTGCCATAATTAGGAACGGCGCCTGTGCCTGCGCCGTAGCTGGGCGTCGTGCCCGCACCGTAATTCGGCGTCGCACTGGTATTGTAATTCGGAACCGTGCCGCCATACGGGGCACTCGTGGCTGATGTCCGAGCAGGTATTCCATATCCGCCTTGCGGAGTTGTATAGCTATTCGAGACGCCGCCCGGCACCGGGCAACTGTCGCCCGTACATGGCGGAGTGACACCGGCGGGAGCCGCAGCGCCAGGTGTCGTGCTATAAGGAGTCCCGGTCTGCGGATAAGTGGCGGTTGCCGATGATGTTGGCCCATAAGGATTGGACGCAACGACGGGATACTGGCCACTGGCCGGTCCGGCTGGCGACGACGTCCGGGTATTTCCGTAACTGGCATAAGGATTCGCCGACGTGTTGCTCGGCGTGGTCGGGTACGCATTGGGCGTCCCGGAAGGATAGGTGCCTGGGTAGCCGGTGGGCGCACTCGTTGCAACCGGACTGGCATACGGACCCGCGGGAGCTGTACCATAGCTGCCGCCTCCGTAGGGATTCGGCGAGGTGGCCACACCGGATGGGGCACTGCTGCCATATGGTGAGTAGGGGCTGGCGGTCGTGCCACTGCCGTAACCGCTGGGCGAGGAACTAGCGAGTGATGAAGGTCGGGCCGGTGCCGCCGTCACGGAAGAATTCGGAGCGGTTGTGCTACTGGTGGTCCGAAACGGATTCCACCACGTGGGCGACCAGCTACTACCGCTTTGGCAGCCGGTGATCGCTACCACCGACAACAGAACCAATGCACCCCGGGCGATCGAGCTACGCATTTTCATGTCCTTTGAAATGGACAAGAAGCCGGTCCCGCCCGCGCGGCGACTTCCTTGTCTTTGGTCCGCATCTAAATCCTCATCCTTGAGGATTGACAATAGCTCGAATGAGATATTGTCTAGCTCTTACATCGAACTTGAGCGATTGTCCGGTTCATTCCTTTTTTGCGGAATTTGGGATTTGTATCGCTTAGTCAGGTAGAAGCGGCGAATTCGGGCGGATTATATACTCCACTCCGGGTGGGTCAATGGCAATTTCTGGAGATTGCGGAAAAATCGGTTGGAGGCACAGGACGGACGGCACACGGAGTGTGCCTGCTACTTTTAACCGCCCTTCCCCTTGCTATTCGCCCCGGCTCGGTTCAAAATGGGGGTTTTCCCGGTCATTTCCATTAACCGCGGAACAAATTCCGCTGGTACGAACAACGAAGAGATTCTCATGCCTACTTGTGTTTTGGCCTATTCGGGTGGATTGGATACCTCGGTCATTCTCGGCTGGCTCATGGAGGAGGGCTATGATGTTCACGCCGTCTACGTCGATCTGGGGCAGCCCTGCGAAGATCGCGAGGCCATCCTGCAAAAGGCACGGAACATCGGGGCACGCTCGGCCCTGATCGTTGACGCCCAGGAAGAACTTTGCCGCGATTTCGCCTTTCCGGTCTTGCAGTGGCAGGCAAAATACGAAGGTCTGTATCTCCTGGGCACATCGATCGCCCGGCCGCTGATATCGAAGGTCTGCCTGCAGGTTGCCCGCAAGGTCGGGGCTGATGCCTATGCCCACGGCGCCACGGGCAAGGGCAACGACCAATGCCGCTTCCAGTTGGCCGCCGAGGCCCTTTCTCCGGCTATCCGCATGATTGCTCCGTGGCGGATCGAGAAGTTCCGCCAGCTCTTCCCCGGCCGCAGCCAGATGATCGCCTATTGCAACGAGCGGAACATACCCGTCA
>Ga0073936_10006184_pt1 | contig 15870 bp, 10 predicted proteins | sample AliMusrvi5mmetaG_FD_87041 | JGI IMG/M metagenome (GOLD analysis project Ga0073936, IMG submission 87041) | Freshwater lake bacterial and archeal communities from Alinen Mustajarvi, Finland, to study Microbial Dark Matter (Phase II) - Alinen... | ecosystem: Environmental > Aquatic > Freshwater >... | reverse complement strand
CACGGTCGCCGTGCTGGTCGAGGCCGGATAGCCGGTGATCGTCGCCGTGACCTGCAGCAGCGCGAGTTGCTGGATACTGGCAAAGGGCTGGAAGACCAGCGTTTCCAGCGCGGTATTGAGGGCTGCCGCGGTTCCGGAGCACTCGAGGGTGTTCGTGCCCGTCGCCCCGCTGAGCACGGTGACGCCCGAGGTGTCCATGGTGAGTGCGCCGAGACTGGCGGTCAATTTGACCGTCAGTGTGTTGTCGCCGTAATCGACATCCGGCACGGTGATGGCATTGCCGGTCGTGCTCCCGAAGGCGACGGGCGTTACCGGGGAAGCCTGTTGCACACCGGGCACGGAGACCACCGGCAGCGGGGCCAGGTGGATGATCGACACGCAGAAGAGCGCATTGCCATCGTACCCGTCGTTCCACGTCATGGAGTGAATGGCATAGTCCGAGGTGTCCAGGATATAGATAGTACCCGGTGCTGACGGTTCATAGCCGATGGCCAGCACCGTGTTGATTAAGCCGCCAGTAAGATAGAATTTCAATAGGACGGGATGCCCGGCATCGATCTCCGCTTGATAATCCGCATAGGAAAAATACGATGCGAGGGTGGTGTTCGTAAATTGATTATAGTTTTCCCGCATCGCATACCCGCGTGAGGCAAAGAACATGCGCAGGCCATGGCAGGAATCCTGCGGGAACATGCTGGCATCGTAGAACTTTGAACCATTGGTAAATGTCCAGGTACTATCATTACCGTCGGTAGTGCCAAAAGCCGAGCGGTTGGCGAAGGTGAAATCTCCGATGCAGTCGTCAGTATGCGGGGTCCAGCTTCCGGTGATATAGGGATCGAGTGCAACACTGTTCGGGGCGACCCAGTAGTCTTCCACATGCCCATTGGTCGTGCGGCCATCGATGCCGATATGTGTGGCCGACAGCGGGCACTCGCCAACGCCCCAGTCGGCATTGGTCAGCGGGGCGACGCCGCCATTGGTCGGTCCGGTATAGATATTGGGGTAGCCGTTGTTGTCATAATACGCCGCCAGCATAGCGCCGCAGGTGGGGCCGGCGCCATAGCTATAGTCGTAGGCCGGCATATTGGGAATGACGACCGCCGTCAGTGGCAGCTTTTTAATAGCGGCCTTTCGTGGGGCGGTTTTAGCGCCGGCTGGCGGCGCTACAGTGGAAGATGCCAGTTGTCCCCCGGCAGAGAGCGGGAGGAGGAACGCGGCGCACGCCAGGAGCAGCCCCAGACGTGCCCAGAACTGGAGGGGTCGAGATTGCATGATCGAACTCCTTTCATTACTCGTATTTATTCGTGACTAATGCCGTCCGAACGCCGGACGTGCCGTGATATACGCAGGAAGCTGCAGGCGGTGAGACTCGAGCCGAGAAGAAGAGGTATACCGTCAGGCATACGGGCAACGCAGGCCGAGTCGGGTACAGATTGACGTTACTTATCGATAGATGGACTTCGCAATGCGGCAGTGTCCAGATCGTTATTGGGGAATACTATATGCATTGTACGACGCACTACACGCTTTTGCAATATCTCGATATATATATTTTACGACTTTTTGATAGTTTTCGTTCCAGTTTATTTACGACGCCGTTTCCGGTGCGCCGTGTTCTTCCCACGCCGCGACCTCGTGCGACAGGCGCATAGAGCAGAACTTGGGGCCGCACATCGAGCAATACTGGGTGTCGCAATTGAGCCCCAGCGTCTCCTGGCGGAATTGCCGGGCACGATCGGGGTCGAGGGCCAGCGCGAATTGCGCGTCCCAGTCGAAGGCGTAGCGCGCGCGGGCCATGGCGTCGTCGCGGTCGCGCGCGCCCGGTTTCCCACGGGCGATGTCCGCGGCATGTGCGGCGATTTTGGCGGCGATAATACCCTGGCGCACATCCTCCGCGTTGGGCAGGCCCAGATGTTCTTTCGGCGTGACGTAACAGATCATCGCCGCGCCGTACATACCGGCAACGGCCCCACCGATAGCGCTGGTAATGTGGTCGTAGCCTGGTGCGATGTCGGTTACCAGGGGACCGAGTACGTAAAAAGGCGCACCGTGGCACAGTTCCTGTTCCAACTCCATATTACGTTGAATTTGCTCCAGGGGCACATGTCCCGGCCCTTCGATCATCACCTGTACGTCCTGGGCCCAGGCGCGCTCTGCCAACTCACCCAGCGCGCGCAACTCAGCGAATTGCGCCGCGTCGCTGGCATCATGCAAACAGCCCGGGCGCAAGCCGTCGCCCAGGCTCAGGGTTACATCATAACGACGGCAAATCGCGAGCAGATCGTCAAAACGCTCAAACAGTGGGTTTTGCCGGCCATGGTGCAACATCCACTGCGCCATTAGTGCGCCTCCGCGCGAGACGATCTTCGTGAGGCGCCCGGTGATGCGCGGCATCATTTCCAGCAACACCCCGACATGCACGGTCATGTAGTCCACCCCCTGCTGTGCTTGGCGCTCAATGACGCCCAGCAGGTCGTCGGCGGAGAGGTCCAACACGCTCTCCACTCCTTCCATGGCCTCGTAAATCGGCACCGTACCGACCGGTACCGGGGAATTGCGGACAATAGCCTCGCGGATGGCGTGAATATCCGCGCCGGTAGAAAGGTCCATTACTGTATCCGCGCCGTAGCGCAGGCAAATGCGCAGTTTTTCCAGTTCCTCTTCCGCGCCGCTGGAAAGGGCGGAGTTGCCGATGTTCGCGTTGATTTTGCACGTAACCGCGGAGCCGATGGCCACGGGTTCCAGTTCAAGGTGGTGAATATTGGCGGGGATGACCAGTCGGCCGACCGCGACTTCAGCGCGGATCAACTCGGGGGGAAGCTGTTCGCGGAGGGCCACGAAAGCCATCTCTTCGGTGATGCGTCCCTGGCGGGCGTAATGCATTTGGGTGACGACGCCGGAGCGTTCTTTCACCCAGGAAGTACGTGCAGTCATGTGGCGGTGCGCTCCTTTACGAAATTGGCCCCGACGATCTCGCTGCTGGCGGTCCCGTACCCTGAACACCGCCGGCGTCGGACCAGTTTGAGAAGCGCGAGAAGGTAATCCCCGGCACGGTCCCTCCGCCGGTATGACCCGGATCAGGTTGAAGGGTCTTCCGAACAAGTCGGAACTCTCAGCCGTGCGGCTCCCCTCGTGCTTCTGTCTGGAGTGTAACGGAGTGCGCGCATGATGTCAATCTGCGTGTAGGCGATAAGGCCTGATGACATTGCTTGATCTTCCAACTGTCAGGCCTGCGGGCGTCTGCTCAGCTACCCCACATCATAAATGAACGCATGAATAAACCTGCAGAGATGGAGGCGGATAGCACTCGGTCAGTGTTGACAAAGCGCTATCCGCAGGAATGCTACCGCTAGCTATTGCATATTCATGTGTTCATGAATTATGTGGGCTAGCCCACTACAAATTCCGCTTCCAACACATTACTGCTCCGCGCAGGAGCGGGGCCGGGTTGTCGCCCGCCGACGGCGAGTTGAAAAACGCCGGGTTCGATAAATGGTTGGCCCGCATCGGTAAACGCTACCATCTGCTCGGGGGTCAAGGTGAAGGTGACGGTCTGCGTGGCCCCCGGTTGCAGATGGAGGCGTTGAAACCCCTGTAATTGGCGCAACGGTACGGGCACGGAAGCGATGACGTCGCTAAGGTAGAGTTGTACTACTTCATCGCCGGCGAACTCGCCGGTATTGGCGACTTGCACGGTCACGGTGAGGTGTTCCCCGGCAGTAAGGTGTGTGGCGCTGATGGTGAGTTCGCTGTACGTGAAAGTCGTGTAGCTCAACCCATGTCCGAACCGGTAGAGTGGTTCGCCGGAGAAGAAACGATAGGTACGGCCCACCGGGGAATACTCGCCATACGGCGGTAATTGGTCAAGTGAGGTATAACAGGTAACCGGTAGGCGCCCTGCAGGATTGTAGTCGCCGAAGAGCACATCGGCGATCGCCGTTCCACCCACTTCGCCGGGGTACCAGGCTTCGATAATCGCCGGTGCATGGGCCTGTGCCCAATTTACCGAGAGCGCGCCGCCGTTGAGCAACACGACCACGTAGGGTTTCCCAGAGGCCTGGATCATTTCAAGCAGCGCCTGCTGGGGTTTGGGCAGGTCCAGCGTGGGGCGGTCCGGCGAACCGGCGCCTTCTTCATTTTCCAGTGCCGGCGACAGGCCCACCACGGCGATGAGTACATCGGCCTGCCCGATGATCTCCCGCGCCTCGTAAAAGACGAAATCGGTGTCGCCGGATAGCTCGCATCCCGCATGATAGATGACATTGCTGGTTGGGAAGACTTTCTCAACAATCCCCTGCAACGGGGTGACCGCCCCGGTGGGATTGCCGTTATAATTAGCAAAGAGGACATCCGGCACGTTGGCATCAGGCCCGAGCACGCCTATGACGGGAATGTCCTTTCGCAACGGCAGCACGCCGTCATTCTTCAGCAGGACAATCGACTCGCGCGCGGCCTGCAGTGCGAGTGTGCGATGCGCCGGACACGCGACCACATCGTACGGAATCTGCGCGTATGGCACCAGCTCTTGCGGGTCAAACATGCCCAGGCGGAATCGCGCGGTGAACAGGCGCGTCAGTGCCTGATCGATGGCCGATTCCTCCAGGTACCCCTCCCGTACAGCCGTTACCAGGCCCTCATAGGCTTCTCCGCAACACAGGTCGCAACCGGCTTGTACCGCGTAGGAAATGGCGGCCTCCTTGATGCGAATAACCTTATGATTGGTATAGATGTCCTCGATTGCGCCGCAGTCGGAGACCACATATCCCGTGAATCCCCATTCCTCGCGTAAAATGCGCGAAAGCAACGTGGGGCTGGCGGTGCAGGCCTCGCCGTTGAGGCGCGTGTAGGCGCTCATTACCGACATTGCACCCCCCTCCTGCACGGTCGCCTTGAAATGCGGCAGGTAGGTTTCATAGAGATCGCGTGGGGCAACCAGTGTGTCAAAGGTGTGTCGTTCGCCTTCCGGTCCGCTATGCGCCGCGAAGTGCTTGGGCGTCGCCACCAGCTTGAGATATGTCGGGTCATCGCCTTGCAACCCGCGGACGAACGCCACTCCCATACGTCCGGTAAGATAGGGGTCTTCGCCATATGTTTCCTGCCCACGACCCCAGCGCGGATCGCGGAAGAGATTGACGTTGGGCGACCAGTAGGTGAGGCCGAAATAGCGCGCATAGTACCCGCGACGGCTTGCCTCATGATATTTGGCGCGCGCTTCGTCAGAAATGGCGCTGGCCACGCGGTGCAGCAGATCGGTATTCCACGTCGCCGCCAACCCGATGGCTTGCGGGAACACGGTCGCGATGCCCGCGCGCGCCACACCGTGCAGGCACTCGCACCACCAGTCATAGGGAGGGATCTCCAGGCGTGGGATAGCTGGAGCAGCATGCAGCATCTGCGAGACTTTTTCTTCCAGCGTCAAGCGAGAGATCAAATCCTGCACCCGCGTCGCGGTCGGCAGGGAAGTGTCGCGGAAGGGTAACCCCACAACTGGGGTGTCTAGCGGAGCGGAAGGCGTCATGAGTGAACTCCTTAGCCGTGGCACGGCGAAAAGACATAGTCGTGTGAAATGAATTTCGCGTTCCGACGGTGGTTTCCTTCACGGACACGCTACTCCCTATCCTGCATTATTCATAACATTTCGAATAATGCCACAGTTAGCCCGGCAGTCAATTATATTACCTTGTGTGCTTGTTGGTAGAACCGCGCCCTACAGCAGTCGTATCGATGCGGAGTAGATTGTGGCTTCTGAAATAAGATGCACATTTGCGCTATGCTTCAACAACACCTGCAGCAGGAATTTCCCCTCTTATCCGGAAATGTAGGGCAGGTTGCGCGATAGATTTCACGTAAAGGGGAAATGCCCCCTTTTCGAAACGCGAAAAAACCTGTATCATACGCGCTGACCGCGTAACACTTGAGGAGGAACTTTCCCCATGTCAGAACAGACCTATGCGAAAATTCGCAAGATCGTCGCCGAAGAACTCAATGTGTCCGAAGACGACGTGACGATGGCCGCCTCATTTACAGACGACCTGGGTGCGGATTCTCTCGCCCTTGTGGAGCTCATTATGGCGCTCGAAGAGCAGTTTGAGCTCGACAGTATCCCCGATGAGGATGCCGAAAAGATCAAAACCGTCCAAAATGCCGTCGATTATATCGATAGCCGTCTGGCCGGTTAAGGACTCCCGCAACGGAAGGGACATCATCACGCATGACAGCTACCCGTGTCGTCATAACGGGTGTGGGCTTAGTTACCCCGGTCGGCATTGGCGTCGACGCGACCTGGCGATCGATTCTGGCCGGGGTATCTGGAGCGGCACCGATTACCAGCTTTGACACGACCGAATTCGATGTGAAGTTTGCCTGTCCTATTCAGGACTTCGAACCCACGGATTACATCGATAAGCGGACCGCCAAGCATATGGACCGTTACGCCCAACTCGCGCTAACGGCGGCGAAATTCGCCATGGCCGACTCCGGCCTGGAGATCACAGACGCCTTGGCGCCGGAAGTGGGCGTGGCGATCGGTTCCGGCATCGGCGGGATGGCGACCTGGGAAAAACAGCATGCAATTTTGCTGGAAAAAGGTCCAAATCGGGTCAGTCCCTATGTGATTCCGATGCTCATCGCCGATATTGCGTCCGGTATGGTCTCAATTGAATTCGGTGCGCGAGGCCCCAATATGACCGTGGTCACGGCATGTGCGTCCAGCGCGCATTCGATCGGGGAATCGGCGGAAATGATCCGCCGCGGCGCCGCGACGGCCATGATTACCGGAGGTGCGGAAGCGCCAATCACCCCGTTAGGCTGTGCCGGATTCGCGGCGATGAAGGCCCTGTCTTTCCGCAATGACGATATTCTGCACGCCAGCCGACCCTTTGACCGCTTGCGCGACGGATTCGTCATCGGCGAAGGCACCGGCATTCTCATCCTGGAAAACTACGACCATGCCCGCGCACGAGGCGCAAAGATATACGGCGAAATCCTCGGGTATGGCGCAACAGGCGATGCCTATCATATGACGGCCCCTGACGTTGAGGGGAAAGGCGCCGCGGGAGCGATGCGTCAGGCGTTGCGTCAGGCTGGGTTGACCCCGGAGCAAATCAGTTATATCAACGCCCACGGCACCTCGACTCCGGCGAACGATAAAATTGAATCGTTGGCGATCCGCACCGTGTTTGGCGACGCGGCTTATCACACCCCGGTGAGCTCGACGAAATCAATGACCGGGCATTTGCTGGGCGCCGCCGGTGCCGTCGAGTTAATCTTTTGCTTGCTGGCTATGCGCGATAGCGTGTTGCCCCCCACCACGAATTATGAAGAGCCGGACCCGGACTGCGATCTGGACTACGTACCCAACACCTCACGTGAGGCGACAGTCACGTATGCCATGTCCAACTCTTTTGGCTTTGGCGGTCATAACGCCTCGCTGATCGTGGGCAAAGGATAACCCTCTCGCAAGCTCAGTGCACGTCCTCGACGTCCAGACGATACACACCGAGTATCCGGTGAGGATATATTCGACTCTCTTACAGCCCGGACGATTACCATCGTCCGGGCTGCGGCATATGCCCTACGAGCACCGGGCACGATCATATTACCAGATTTCATTACTGGTAACCGATTCGCCAGGGATGGCATGACACAGGATATGTGATAGACCTTTTTCGTAAACAGCGGGCTCTTCTTGTTGATCTGACATCCACTTTCCCTCTTCTTTTTCGCGTAACAGAGTGATTCATACAAAGATACAGAAGGATCACGGGCTACTTCACTTTTCCAGAACACTTATTATTGGTTTGCAGTTCGCATTATTCATAAACGCATGAATAATGCTACAGCTAGCCGAAGCTTTATTTGCTGCGCGAATAAAGCAGGCTAGGCAGGGGGGGAGAAATCTGGTATGATCGCTCGGGGTATTCCACGGAATGCAACGGATCGTCTGCCGCTATCGACGCGATGTCGTCGTCAGCATGCTCGGGCACAATGAAGTGCGGCAAGTGTTGCTGGACGCGGTGACGGCCAGCGGGCTGGAGATTGGCGAAGGACGGCGCATGATGGCGATGAGCCCACCACTGCCGTCGGGCGCCACTAGCGAAGCAGAACGTGTCGTGTTGGAGTTGCTCACCCCCTGTGCACCAGGCGATGTCCGCCGGTTGTTGAACCTGCATTTACCGGACGGTGTCTATATCGAAGGCGCCTGGAGTGCCCTTCCGGGAGGCGATGAGGACAACCCCGCCGCTCTGGATGAAGCGATTTACGACGTGACATGGTCACGTGTGCCACTCGCGGTCGATATCCGCACTGCAGTACATGATTTTTTGCAGGCGCAGGACGTGTTGCTCACGCGCCGACGAGAAAAAAAGACGCAAGTCGTCAATGCGCGCGCACTGGTTTATGATGTGCGCGTCCTCACCACCCGCGACGGATTCGCGCGTGTGTTCTTAACGGTTTCCGTAGGGCCGCAGGGTTCCTTGCGACCTGACGAGTTTATTCAGGTGCTGGGTGAAGTCCCAACGCCAGATGCGGTGCGGGTGCATCGCGTTGCCTTGCAACGGTCTTTTTGGCGCCATCCGTCCTCTCCGCGTGGTCGTGAGGGGTGGCGGCGCACCCTTTGAGGAGGAACGGGTATTCCGGGCTGCATGACCTGCGCCGCGTAGCCGCGGCCGGGCGTCACGACCCGGAATAAAGCGTTCCTTCGCCCGGCAGTTTCTTGCCGGGGTGGACCATCGCGGTATCTGCAGCTGTTTACGGTGAAACGTAAAGTCTAAAGTGCAAATTGTTACCATTTTACGCACCGGATGGTGCATAATGGTAACAAGGTTATTGTCAGCAAGACCTTTTTGCCGTGTCCAATTGCCAAGCTGCTGTTACCGACACAGGTTACAGCTCATGACCAAAGAAATTATCGTCAATGCCGGTGAAATGGAATCGCGTGTTGCGATCCTGGAAAATGGCCGGCTCATGGAATTGCATATCGAGCGCGAGCCGAAAATCGTCGGCAATATCTACAAAGGTCGCGTGACGAAAGTGCTCAAAGGTATGGATGCCGCTTTCGTGGATATCGGTGTTGAGCGCAATGCGTTCCTCTCTGTCTCCGATGTCGTGCCGCAGGATGATGAAGGAGAAGAGAGCAGTAGCGGGAGATTGAACCGCCGCAACCTTCCCCCCATTACCCAGTTGCTGCATGGCAACCAGGATCTGCTGGTGCAGGTTGTCCGCGCGCCGATGGGCACGAAAGGCGCCCGCATCACTACCCGCCTCTCTTTGCCCGGGCGCTACATGGTACTCATGCTCAACAGTGGGTCATATATCGGCGTTTCGCGCAAAATCGAGGACCCCAAAGAGCGCCAGCGTTTACGCGCCCTCGCCACCAGTTTACGCCCGGACGGTTACAGCCTGATTGTGCGCACCGAAGCGGAAGGCAAATCCGAAGACGAGTTGCGCGGCGACATGAACTTCCTTCTCGATTTAGCCCACCGTACTGAAGCCAAAGCCAACCACGTTTCTCCCCCCGCTCTCGTCCATGGCGACCTCACCCTTATCTTTCGTTTAATCCGCGATGCCTTCACCCGAGATGTCAGCCGGGTCGTAGTCGACTCACCCAGTGCCTATGAAGGGGTCGTCGAGTTGGTGGAGATGCTCTCGCCGGATTTGAAAAACCGCATCTTCCTCTATGATGAAGATATGCCTATCTTTCATGCGTACAATATCGAACCGGAAATCGAGCGTACGCTGCGTCGCAAGGTGTGGTTGCCCTCGGGAGGCTCTCTGATTGTTGATCAAGCCGAAGCGCTGACGGCCATCGACGTGAATACCGGACGTTTCGTCGGATCGGTGGAGCTGGCTGAAACCGTACTCACCACGAACCTGCAGGCTGCTGAGGAAGTGGCCCGTCAACTGCGCTTGCGTGATCTGGGGGGTATTATTGTTGTCGACTTTATCGACATGGACAACCCCAGACATCGCCAGCAGGTGACACGGGCCTTCGAGGAAGCGTTGCGCCGCGATCGCGCCAAACTGAAAGTCCACAGCATCTCTCCCCTGGGGTTGGTCGAAATGACGCGGAAGCGCACCGGGGAAAGCATCTCCACACTTCTTACGGAACCCTGTCCCTATTGCAGCGGCATTGGCCGCGTGCAGAATGCACTCACGATGGCCATGCGCATCCAGCGCGATCTGGCCGCCGGTGCGGTGGAACACCCCAACACCGAAGCCTTCCTGGTTACCGCGCACCCGCGGGTCATCGCCAATGTGTTGGGTTTTGAAGGTGAAGTGCATCACGACCTTGAGCAATACCTGGGGCATCCGGTCTATTTGCGAGTCGATGAACATTACCACCCTAATACCTATCGCCTGGAACGTTTGACTCTCGAACAGGCTTTGGCTGCGGTGTCGCATCTGGAGGAAGAGGAAATCATCGAAGGCCAGGTGGTTAACCCCGACCCCGACCTGTCACTGTCTCCGTTGCTGCACGCTCGTGGTCTATTCGTCGTAGTACCCGAACTAGATGCCCCGGTTGGCGCCCGTGTACGGGTTTGCATTAAGCAGACCGGCACGTCACTGGCCATCGCGGAACCACTGGCCGCGGAATTGCGCACGATTCGTAGTGACGCGCATCCGATGGCCATCTCCCGACCTTCGTTGGTGCCGGAGTCGTTACTACCTTCCTATCTGCGAGAAGAATTGGCTGCGCAACCGCCGGCCGGCCTCCCGCTCCTCTCGCCCACCGCGGAAGCGTTGGAAAATGTCGGCGAAGACGAGTTGATTACACCCCTGGACAATATTCGCGATCGAGACCGGCGGAAAGGACGGCGGAAACCGCGTCAACCATTCGAGTCGGCAACCGACGCACCGGCTATCCCGCCGCCAAATGCAGCGGACGAGCCGATGACGCTGATCGAGCATCAGCCGGTGGAAACCGGTATCGCGGAAGTTGTCACGCCACTAGAACCCGCGCTGTCGGAAACGGCCGTGCCCGCCCGCCGCCGGCGTCGCCGTCGCCGGAGCGCGAAACAGGAAGAGACACTGCCCATTGCCACCGCCGGTGGAGTGGAAGGCGCGTTAGACAGCGAGCCGGTGGAAGCGATTGATGGCGAGGAACCCATAGTCACCGCAGCACTAGTCACCGATCCCGTACCGGTAACTGAAGAGGGAGGGGGTCCGGCCCGCTCGCGTCGCCGGCGCCGTGGCGGAGCGCGCCATCGCCGCCATCGCCGTCCAGACGAGATGTTGGAAGTCGCGCCGCTGGAGCCGATTCTGGAGGAGATCTCCCCGGAAGATGCGGCGGCCGCGTTGCTCTCCATGCTCGATGCCATCCCCGGCCCACCAGGAGAAGCCGTGGAAACCGTAGCCGAAGCTGTCAGTCATATGGAGGCACTCGCCGCGGGGATCGCAGGGGAAGCACCGATTATGTCAATTACCTCCGAGGAAGAAGTCCTCACGGCAGCTGCACTGGTAGCAGGGGAAATACCTCCGCGCCGTCGAACGCGCGCCCCGCGTCCGCGTCGTCCCCGTGCTGCAGAGGCGACGTCGGAACAAGAAACGTTGCCGGTACCCACCCCAGTATCTGATCTCAAACCAGAACCAGAGCATCCACCCATTGTGGAAGAACTGCCTGTTCCGGGTCTTGACGCGCAGCCGACGCCGGAAGAATCGCCAACGCCGCGCCGTCGTCGTGCACCGCGTCGCCGACCAACGGTCGAGAACCCTCCGGAAATTGGCGACGAAGGGTAATTACATGCTGGAACAGACGTTTTGCCATATTCCAGGAATAGGGGCAAGGACGGAAGCGGGATTGTGGGCGGCGGGAATTTGCTCGTGGGACGGGGTGGCGGGGCATGCCGGGTTACCGTCGCGTCGCGCGGCACTGTTGACAGCGCATGCCGAGGAATCGCTGGCCCGATTGGCAGCGCGCGATGCCGCCTTTTTCAGCGCGCGGTTGCCCGCGAATCAACATTGGCGCCTCTTTCCGCACTTTCGTGATCGGCTGGCCTATTTAGACATCGAAACGACCGGCCTTGGTGCTCCAGGAGATCACATCACCACCATCGCGCTGTACGATGGACACGCGATCCGTCACTATGTACACGGCGAAAATCTGGACCGCTTTCCACACGACATCCGCGGCTACGATCTATTGGTCACCTTCAACGGCAAGGGGTTCGATGTGCCCTTCATCGAGTCGGCCTTCGGCATCCGTCTCGCCAAGCCGCATATCGATCTGCGTCACGTACTGGCCAGCCTGGGGTATCGTGGGGGGTTGAAACTCGTAGAGCGCGCGTTGGGCTTTGACCGCGGTGAGTTGGCTGATGTGGACGGCTATTTCGCCGTGCTCCTGTGGCACGACTATATTCGGAAACAAAACCGTGCGGCGCTGGATACACTGCTCGCGTACAACATGCTGGACACCGTGAACCTGGAGGCGTTGATGGTCCACGCCTACAACATGAAAGTGGCGCACACGCCCTTCGCCAGCGCATTACACCTGCCCACCCCCACCGCTCCCGCCATCCCTTTCACCCCGGATATGCCGACGGTGGCGCGGTTGCGCAGGCAGTATCTGGGTTAGTCAATCGGGAAGTCGCCTTGAGGAGAACGGTCTGCTACTCCGCCAGTGTTTGACGTTGGCGAAGCAGCAGACCGTTTTTTGTGTAAAGCACGGAACACATGACCACGCCGATTGGTCCGCATCGAACGACGTTCCGTGACTGCTGCAGAAGTCACCGTAGATTTTACGGTTCATGACGACAGCACATTGTTGTCGAATTCCAACGCGCAAAGAACGTTATCGAAGGCGAGATAGCTCAGTGCAATACGCCCCCATAGTATAAAATCGCACTGAGGATTAAACCGAAAATGGCGAGGATCCACATGTAAGGCAGGGTCCGTTTGAGGATATCCTGCACATCGGTGTTAAGATAGTTGGCGACCCATACGTTGTGGGTGTTGGTCGGGTCGCAAACACCCTGAATCATGCCGACGGAGATGAAAAGGCCCATGATTGCACCGCCGGGCATGAGCGGTTTGATGGCGCCGATAATGCCCGCACCCATGCCGTACATATTCAGCGGACCGCGATAGAGCGCCAACGGGGCCAGCAGGGCAAACAAGGCGACATAGTGAATCATGATCCCGAGACCCGACTCGGGGACACCGGGCACCACATGACCAATGAGGGGTCAGATTACCCGGGCGACTTGCGGCGACATGGTGGCATTGAGCACCATGCCGATGCCGATGATGAGCACGACCGCTGGAGCGACGGAAGCTACTCCATCGAAGGCCGCCTTGGTTACCAATTGCACGGTGCTTTGTCCGCGTCGCCAGGTCGTCACTGCGCCATAGATTATGCCCAGCAACAGCGCGACGGCCACGGGAAATTCATAATTTGTTGGCGTGGTGGTCGGAGTGATGGTGATTGCGACGGTCTCTTTTTTTGTCGTAGACATTTGCAAATCGGTTGTCGTCCACGGTTGCGCGTCGATAGTTTGGGGCGGTGGAAGCTGCATGGTGCGCGCTAACGACGGCAATACATCAACAACTGGAACAACTTGATACTTCCCCGGGACTAGCGTGAGATGTTGTCCGGATTCCAGCAGAAGTGAGAAGTTGCCGTCGACAGAACGCAGCGACACGGACGAGTGCGGTAAATCGCCGGTGACGGCGAGTGAACACTCCGGCGGTTGATGGTACACGCGCGGCAGCAGGGAGAAAAAGAGCATGGGCAGCAGGGGGACGACGGGGGTGAGCAGCGCATACCAGGGTACAAAGACGTGCGCCGCATCGCCATCCTCCACCGCGGCTTTATAACGAGCCTTACCCAGTCGGTCACGTTCGACGAAGAGAAAAACGAAGGTAGTAATCAGCATGAGGCCGGCGAAGGGCAGCGCGAAAGCGATGATCTGCGACTGCGTCATGCCCAGGGTATCCTGATATCCTTGCCAGTTGACCACGTTAAAGGCGCCGCCTAACGACATACCCAACAAAAAGAGACACCCAACATAAAGTGGACGCAGGCCCAGCGAGAGCAGAATGGGGAAAACGATCGTGGCCACCATGATCACCGCCCCCAGCCCACCCAGCGTGGTGAAGAGCAGGGCGATAACAATGGTGAGCAGCACAGCGAGGATCATCGGCTGGTCGCCACCCAGTTCCGCGGTCTTTTTAATTGCGGTCTGCGCGATGCCGGTCTTCTCCACGATCTGTGCCAGAATCGCGCCGAGGATAGCGGCAATGATCCATTTTGAGAGGCGCACACTGCCATCCTGTACTACCGTGGAAAAAATATCCTGCCAGCGCATGCCGGCGATACTGGCCAATGCAATCGCCAGAATAGGAAGGGCGAGTAAGGCGGGCAACACGCGCAAATACATCGCCGCCACTAATCCCACAAAGACCGCGCCCATAATCGCGGCGATCACCCAGGTGGGCGCCTGGTGTGCTGCCAATTGCATGCCCGCGCTATACAGCGCAATGAGCCCGGCAATCAACCCGAGACGTAAAAACATAACCCCTCCATGTGTGAGAAACACCTGATGGATATGACATCAGGCATGTTCCCAAGAAGGTAGCCGTGATGATACCCCGTACATCCCCTCTCAGGCGTTCGTCATTTTCGAACGGGGGCGATGCAGGTACTTCAGGATAGAGGCCAGGCTGCCGAAGAGACCGAGACCGGCGCCGGCGACCAGCATTGCCACCATTCCATGCGTAAAGATCGTTTGATCATAATACAGCTGTATTTTATACAGGGTGTTAACGTAGTCGATGAGCATCCTGTATAGCAAATATAACCCGCCAATGGCCACGCCGCCGCCCATCAGGCCATACAGGATTCCCTCCAACAGAAATGGGGTCGCGACGGTGATCGGTGTCGCGCCCACCAGGGACATAATATGAATTTCTTTGCGCCGGGCATACAACGTGAGTTCAATGGTATGGTGGATGATGGTGAGGGAGAGAGCGGCGAGAACGATGCCGACAATGAGCCCGATGCGGTTGACCGCAGCGCGCATCGATTCCAGGTTGCCGGTCACTTCTTTGGGCACCTGCACCTCGTGGATTTCCGACCACCCCTTCAGTTCTTCGTCCAGTGACGGGATCATGCTGACATCCGTCGCTTTGATTACCACGCAATCCGGTAACGGATTGTGGCCCAGATCGCGAACGAGTTCAGGATGTTCTTTGCGCATTTCAAGCCAGAACGGGGATTTCTCTTTGGGGATAAAGGTGGCGCTGGCGACACCATCCAATTTTGTGATGCGTTTATACGCCGACCACGCCTCCTGCCTATTGGATTCCGGGCTAAAGTAGACGTTGAAACGTACCCGGTTCAACGCGGTATTCACCGCAAACCCGGTGTTCAGCAACGCTAAACCAACGAAACCCGCCACAAAGAGCGCCGAGGCAACGCAAATGCTCGCGGCAAAAGCCATCGCCGGATGCCGGCGTAGACTGATAAATGTTTCCGTTGCGAAGAATTCGAGTTGAGAGATCATAGTACCATTCACTCATTCCGTGGGGTCGCCGTCAGCCCACCGGTTCTTCCGAATTGGTGTCCGCGGATGTATCATGCGACATCGACGCGGGAGCGGTGGTGTTGGAATAGGGTTCAGTCGTCAATTCCGCGCAGACGGCATCCTCAGCAGGCGGATAATAACCACCTTCTTCAAGGTCGGCGATTATTTGCCCCGCGCAGAAATAGATCACTCGTTTTCGAAGGCGATCCACCACATCGCGGTCATGGGTTGCCATCACGACCGTGGTTCCCTTCAGGTTGATGGCTTCCAGTAATTTGATAATGTCGGTGGAAGTGTCCGGATCCAGGTTGCCGGTCGGTTCATCAGCCAATAACAGGGGGGGGTG
>Ga0073936_10006175_pt1 | contig 15886 bp, 8 predicted proteins | sample AliMusrvi5mmetaG_FD_87041 | JGI IMG/M metagenome (GOLD analysis project Ga0073936, IMG submission 87041) | Freshwater lake bacterial and archeal communities from Alinen Mustajarvi, Finland, to study Microbial Dark Matter (Phase II) - Alinen... | ecosystem: Environmental > Aquatic > Freshwater >... | reverse complement strand
GATCTTCGATTTACTGGGCTTCAAGCTGAGCGATCCGCTGTAGCCATCCTCGAGAAATGAAAAACGCGCTTGAACCCTTATGGTTCAAGGAAAAATTGCAAATGCGAAGAGGGGAACGTGCGTATTGCCCGGCACCGCAGCGGGAATCCATCCGATACCGGAAGGATCAGCCTGCGGCATTCCCCGCTCAGCTCCCTTGCCGTCCGCGTCCTCATGAATCCACCAATCCGTTCCGGAAAGCGAAATGGTCGGCAAACATTCCGCCGGCTGAGCGAAAACGGCGGCGGCATAGTGACATTGCAGGGCAACGGCTAAGAAAATGACTACGTTTCTGTACATGGCTTTTTCTCCTTTTCGTATCAACTTCCCGCCCCTCCTGGCCCCGGGGCGAAACTCGTCCCGATTTCAATGAGTGCGGGACTTTTGTAAATGATCATCGCCTCCTTGGTACTCTTTCATCCGGCACGTTTACATTTTCTCCGACCGAACTGCCTTTGCTTCACCGTTGACACGAATCTTCACCTCCTGCGATTTGGGCGATGTAATGCGGTAGTTGGCAACGGCACCGTTTTTCCACTCGATGTCCACCGTAAAACCACCACGGGCGCGGAGACCGGTCACCTTGCCGGAAGGCCACGCCGTGGGCAATGCCGGCAAGAGTTCTATCACGTCGGTGTGCGATTGCAGCAACATTTCGCAGACGCCGGCAACATAGCCGAAATTACCGTCCATCTGGAATGGCGGACAATACCCGAAGAGGTTGGGGAGCAGGCTGTACTGGATCAGGTTCTCCGCCATGAGGTGCGCTTTGTTCCCCTCAGCCAGCCGCGCCCAGAGTGCCATACGCCAGGCAAAGGCCCACTCGCGACGGCTGTCGCCCGTGCAACCGCGAGCAGCGAGCGACACCGCCGCCGCCTTCGCCAACTCAGGCGTCCGCGTAATGGAAATTTGACGTCCGGGAAATACCGCGATGAGGTGCGAGGTGTGGCGGTGGTCGTCCTTGGGATCATCGCGGTCCACCAGCCACTCCTGCAACTGGCCCCACTTGCCGATCTTCGGTCTGGCCAGCCGGTCGCGCTTCGTCGCCAGCAGTTCACGGAATTCCTTGTCCACGCCGAGGACTTCCGACGCCTCGATGGTGCTGTTGAATACATCCCACGCCAACTGCATGTCGAACGAGATGCCATCTTCCTTCGGGCCGTGCTCGGGCGAAAGACCGGTGGGCGTCACCAGCGTGCCGTCGGGCAGTTCCTTGAGCTGGTCGAGCCAGAACTCGCAGACTTCTTTCATTGCCGGATAGGCGAAGTCGCGCAGGTACGCCTTGTCCATCGTGAACCGGTAATGGTCGTAGCTGTTCTGGAGCAGCCATGCGCTGCAGCCGGGAACCCAATCCCACGTCGAGCCGCCAAACAATCCGCTTTCGCCGCGAATCGCCCAGCCGCGCGTGCCGAAGGCTTTCTTCGTCGCCTCAGTGCGCACGGCGCGGATGGATTGGATCCACGCGGCATACGGCTGGAAACATTCGCTTAGGTTGGCGACGTCGGCCATCCAGTAATTCATCTCGACGTTGACATCGGTGTGGTAATCGCAGCGCCATGGTGGACTGTTGCTGTTATTCCACTTGCCTTGCAAATTCGCCGGCAAGCCGCCTTCGCGCGACGAGGAAATGAGGAGGTAGCGTCCGTATTGGAAAAGCAATTCCTCCAGCCCAAGATCCGGCTGGTCGGGGCGGTACTGCTTGAGACGCGTATCCGTCGGAACTTCAGACGCGGCCTTACCGCCGAGCGACAACGCCACCCGATCAAACAATTGCCGGTAGTCACGCACGTGCTCGGACAGAAGTTCGTCGTAGGACTTCTTCGTCGCCGCTTCCAGCCGGGCGGCGATGGCGCGATGCGGCAGTTCGCCGCGCCAATGCTTCGCGCGATCCTGTTTGAAGTCGGTGCCCGCAGCCAAAAGCAACGTCACGCTGTCGGCTTTGTCCACGACGAAATTGCCATTCTTGGCAACGACGGTGCCGCCGGTGTGAAGGACCCGCACTTGAGCTTCACGGTGGAGCGGCGGCCATTGCTTGCCGCCGTCGTAAGTGTAGCCGGGAAAGTTACCGGCAATCGTCATCGTGTTGTCGTCAATCACGGTCTTCGCGCCGTGAGCGTCGGCGAGTTGAAGTATTCCGGAAAACGCGCCCGGCTTGTCCGCTGTCCAATGGACGACGATCACCTTGGCCGGAAAACTGGCGAAGGATTCCTGCGTGATGTGCGCGCCGTCGCGCGTCCAAGACGCCCGGTGGATGGCGTGGGCGATGTCCAACGCCCGCCGGTAGCCTGCTGCTGCGGGAATTTCATTCAGGTGCGTTCCCATCGCGATTTCGGCAACTTCAAAGTGCGGCGCTTGATCGTGTACTGCCAGAAACTCGAAACGATAGTGCGAGTAGATCGTCTTGTTCTCGAAGGTGAAAGTCTGCGGCGTGTTCCGCTTCGGCCAAGCCGGCACGTCTTTGCGCTCGTCAAGGAGCGTCCAATGGACGCCATCCTGCGACCCTTGGAAATGCCAGGTCGAAGGATCGCGAACCGGAAGGTCGGCGGAAGTGATCGTGTACGCGGTGACGGGGGCCGCCTGTTGCCTGCCCGGCATTGACTTCTGCCAAACGATGGGAAACCTCCCTTGATGCTCGAAGCACCACTTGGTCTTGGGATCTCCGTCGTGGGTATTTTCCAAGGTCTGACTGCCCCAGCCAATATGTCCACTGGGACAAGAAACGCCTTCCCCATCCTCAAACTGCATGGTGATTTCGCCGAAGTTCTGGTACATGCCGGTGTCGTCCTCGTCGCCGAGCCACAGGCTTTCTTCGTTGAACTGGATGTGGACATTGTATGGGTTGCCCAGGAGCATCGCCCCCATCTGGCCATTGCCGATCGGCAAGCCATTTCTCTCCCAATCCTCGGCAGGAGTGTCGTAATGGAGACTGAGATTGCCAGGGTCAGCGAATTGGGCAGACTGTGCCGATTGCGCCGTCAAGCGATTAGCCGTGCCTGGCTGAGCGAAAACGGCGGCGGCATAGTGACATTGCAGGGCAACGGCTAACAAAATAACCACGTTGCCGCACATGGCTTTTTCTCCTTTTCGTATCATCTTCCCGCCCCTTCTGGCGCCGGGGCGGAATTCGTCCCGATTTCTATGATTGCGGGGCTTTCGGGACCCAGTTCGACCTGCAACAGCAATTCGTTACCCGCCAGCGAGGCGGCCGCGCCGGTGACGGCCGGCAGGACCGGGGGCTTGAGATTCAACTTGTCTAACGGAACACGCACGGTCCGCGTGGCGGGTTTGTCGCTCAGGTTGAACACCATCAGAACTCCACCTGGCCGGTCGGGCAGGGTATGCAATTGCAGCGTCTCGTCGCCTCCGATCCCGATGAACTGCCCGTGCGTGAAATAGCGCTTCAGCCGGTTGTAAACGATCATCGCCTCCTTGTATTGATCGAAGCGCTTTTGTTGCTGCTCGGGCGTGAGCACGGCGAGCGGCCCGTGTGGTTCCATGTGGGCGGCGTGGGTGCGGCCGCCAAATCCGATATGGCGGACCGTGCTGGCCATCCACCAGAAGGCCAGGCAATGATCGTTGTCAGCGTGCATGTTGAAGTGCAGATACATGGGGAGATCATAGGCCAAGTTGTAATAGTATAGGCACATCGCCTTCCCCGAGCGGATGTCGCCGATCGAGTTCCACATGAATTCATACGCCCAATTCTCGTCGTAATCGCCGCCTTGCAAACCCTGGTGGAAGTAGCTGGGCAGATAGCGACAGCCCCAGGGCCAAACGCCATCGTGCATCTCGATCCGGAGGTCGGGATGTTGTTGGCGAAGTTTGCGGGCGACACCATAAATCGAAGCGATGTGGTCGATCGTGGTGGAAGGCACCGGGTGGCCATGATCGGCGGCGTAACACGGACCATTCCAGCCATGAAAATCGAACATCAGGAATTTCACGCCCGCGTCGGCCAGTTTTGAAAGCCGTCGGAACCGTTCGTCGCGCCATCGCACATCCGACATGCACAGTTCGTTCAAGCTCTGCAAGGAAGCCGCCTGGCGATAGTATTCCTGCGGCCATTGCCCGTCGTTACCAACGCGGGATGCCGTCCACAGGCCCAATTCCAGGCCGTAGGAATTCTTCATGAGACTGACCATGTCCGCCACGGGGCCAAGCCGTTTCTCGTCCCAAAGGGCCGAGCCCAAAAGCGGATCGGCGTTAGTATCACTAACGGGCACCTGCCAGCCAGGGTCAAAATAGATTCGGGAGCAGCCGACTGCCTTCGCCAAGGCGGCCTGGTCCAAAACCCCCGCGCGCGGCCACCGGCGATCACCCAAATCAAACAGGATCTCCCATTGAACTTGTGGATTGTAGTCCGCCGTCAGCCCATGCCCCTGGCTGTTCATGAAAGCCTTGTAGATCGAGTAGCCTTCCGGCCATCCTCCCCGATAGAATTCATAGCGGGTCGCCCCGAAGCAGAATGTCTCGCCTGGCTTGATCCGATTGGCCTGGACCGGCTCCCGGTGCAATACAAACGCACAGCCGCCAAAGACCAGCCGATTCGAGTCGGCGATCCAATTCACCGCGGAATGTTCGACGGCCTTGTTGTTGTACTTGAGGACCAGCAGGCTGTTCGTTCCATCGGTGAGAATCCAGCTTTCCGACCGCAGCCTCCGCTGTTGCTCATCGACAAGCGGCGCACAAGGAGACCATGCGGGTTCGCACGTCGGATTGATCTTGCCCCCGCCCTGGATCAGGGCAACCATGCTGGACATGGAATAATCCTGCATGGAGCCGTCGGCCTGGCGGCGATAGGGAACCGCCACCAGCCGATAGGGATCCGTCGCGGGAGTCAATTGCCGTGAAAACCCCGCACGGATGTCATCGATGGCGATGTCCTTGCCGGTGGGGTTACGCAGGCTGATCGCTTCAGCGAAGCCGTTGGAGTTCTCCAGCAGGGTAAAACGTTGCTCGACCTCCAGCGGCCCGAGCTTCCCGGTGAGCAGCAGTGTCTGGTTGCCGGGCAGTTTGACTTGCACACTTGTTAGACCGTTGCAATCCGCGCCGTCGATCATCGCCTTCCAGACGTACGGCCCGACGGCGAAATCACCCATCATGCCGGGCGACGACAGTCGGGCCTGGACCTCCTTGCCCTCGACGCTCAACGAGAGGGTTGCCTGCCGCCCGCTCAGGGACTCGGCCATGGCCGGCAACGCCGGAAGAGTCAGTAAACACAGGGCGATACCAATCGTTTGTTGCAGGTGATTTCTAGCGATCATTGGTACTTTCTCCTGACTTGTTAGTGGTTATATCCAGCGCGTCCCAGGAAAACCAGCCGTCGTCCTGTACGCGAACTTCCAAAGTGTTCTTTCCCGGCCGCAAGTCCGCCGCCGGAACCTCAAACTCCACCGTGGCCGGGAATGCCAGATGCGCCGGATCGGTCCGTTGGATTCCCAGGCCCAGGGGGAGCGATTTTTCCATCCGCCGGCCGTTAATCGTGATCGCGACCTTGGTTGGCGTTGTTTCCGCCTGGTCGGCGGTGTGAATCCGCAACCGCGCCGCCTGCTTCGCTTGGGCGTCGCTCAACGGGAACTCGCAACGCAGGGCATGGTTGCCGTCGAGCATGTAAGGCGCTTGGGAAGGATCGGGGCGCGTGCCCGCCAGTGTTGTTTCTTTCGTGTCCTTGATCTTGCTAGTATCAAAGTAGCCAAGATACTCGCGGCACATTTGATCGCGGCGGCCGACCGCAAGCAACACGTCGCTGCCCGGTTCGACCACCAGGTCGTCGGCGTTCCAGGTTGTGATGCGCCAACCCGTTGCGGCTAACGACAATCCGCCACGCGGTTTGTCCGCCGCTTTGATTGTGAGCGTGCGGCTCTCGCCGGGTGGGATGAAACAATGGTTGTTGTCGATGAACAGATCGGTGCGGTACTCGATCAACGGCTGCGGTTCGCAGAACAACGCGGTCATCGCGCCGGTGTTTTGCACCTGCAATTCCAGCACTTCCTGCCCGGCCTCCATGCGCATTGGCAACGCCTTGACCTGCAATGACGTGCGGCGCACCGGGCGACAAACCTCCGGCGGTCCTTCCTTTAACGGGTCGGCATCATCGTCGGGGACCGCGTTCCTCAACAGTCCGCCCAGCGGATCCTTGGCGGTGGCGGGACCGAAGACGTGAAGCCGTTCAACCAGCAGTTTGCCCGCCGCATCGTGAAGCTGCATTTCGATTAGCAGCGGCCCCAACCCGGTCTTGGCGGGCGGCTTCAGTTCTAACATGCCGAGTTGCTTTGCCTCCTGCGGCTCGATGGCCGTGGTCCCGTGGTCCCGGGCAAACACCTGGCCGCGGCGGTCGCGCGCCAACCACTGCCATTTCAGCCCCCCGGTTGCTGTGGGCGCATCGCTGCTGATCCACAATCCGGCCTTCACCCCGAGCGCCGGATCGTAGAGCATCGAGTCATACTTGAGCGACAGGCTGAGCGGAGCCAATGCCTGCTTGAAAAAATCGTAGTTCATCAATGTGCGACCGTCATAGTCGACCATGTTGGCTCCTGCCGCGTTCGGCCATGGTTCGTTATAAACCCACGACATGAATCCACCGGGCAGGGCGGTTCCCTTGCGCCGCAACGCGTCGATGGCATAACGCAATGACTCGGCACCGAGGAACTGGCCGGCCTGAATCACGCAGGACAGACTATCGAGCGAACCGAAACGCTGATCTGTTAGATGCTTGTTGAGCCATGTTTGCGGGGTGAACATGCCGTAAGCCTTCTTTCGAAAAAGGATTGGATCGTTCGGGTTGTTCAACGGCCACTGGGATGCCGGCGGGATCAACCGATGCCAAACTTCCAGGTTCGTCGGTGAACTCACGCTGAATTCGCTCATGCGTTGCGAGGAACGACCGTAGAGTGATGGAAGAACGGCGTCAAAATACTGATACAATGCCGGGCCGTCGGTGGCTCCAAACGGATGGTAGTGACCGCCGTCGTCGTCGATGCGGAAAATCCGCCCGTCTTCCTCGCGCACCACCTTGTCCAGAATGGGTATCGCCGGGTGGTTTTTGTCCCAAATGATTTCGTTGCCGGCGTTCCATTCCACAATGCTGGGATGATTCCTCACCTGTCGAACGCAGTCGCGAGCCGTGGTTTCCAAATTGGCCAGGAAAACAGGATCGGTGGGTGGCCGGAAATTGGCCATGGGGAACTCGCTGATCAACATGATGCCGAGTTCGTCGGCAAGGTCGTACATTTCGTCAGGCAGGATAACGCCGCCGCCCCAGACGCGGAGCGTGTTCATTCCCACCGCCTTGGCAAGCTGTATCAACCTGGGACCACGTTGGAGGATGCGGCCGAACAACATATCAGGCGGAAGGATGTTAGATCCCATCTGCCGCACCGGCCGGCCATTGACAACCAACTGCAGCGAGTTGCCTAGCGAATAGGGGGCGCGGGTCGCGGCCTCCGCGTCCTGCGCCCAGCGAATCTCGCGGATGCCGAATCGGACTTTGCGGCTGTCGAGAATCCCGCCCGTCTCTGTGAGCAGGCTCGCCTGCAATGCATAAAGCGGCTGTTGCCCCTGTCCGTTAGGCCACCATAAAGCGGGGCTGGCAACGTCCAGTTCCGCCTCCACGATGTTTCCGCCTGCGGTCAAGTTGATAGCGACCCACTTGGTTACGTCGGCGCTCTGTCCGGAGACACGCAACGACGCCCGGGCCTTCATGCCGGCAAGGCTGTCAACATCGAGCCGGACTCGGACGCTGGCCATGGAGTGGTTGTTTTGCAACTCGGTCCGCACTTGCGTCCACTCGATTCGGGCCGGGCCGCTTGCCTCCAAGCGCACGTCCTTCCAGATGCCAAGGGTATACACGGCGATGGACCAATCATAGGCCGCATTGGTTGGACTCTTCAGTTCGTGCAGGTGGTGAATCATCGTGTCAATGTCCCTGCAGGTGTCGTCGTGCCGATCCGCCCCAAGCATGGCCTGTGCCACGGGTGGGGGCATGCGATCTATCTTCACGGCCAGCCGATTCGGCTTGCCGGGCTGCAATAACGCGGCCACATCGAAGCCGAACCGCCTGAACATGCCGGAATTCCGTCCAAGTCGCTTGCCATTGAGCCAGATCTCGCAATCTTGGTCGACGCCGTCAAAGACAAGACGAACGCGCTTGCCGGCAAACGAATCCGGCACGCTGAAATCCTTGCGATACCACCAATCCTTTTCCGCAATTTGTGCCAAACGCGGGTCGCCCGCGCCGTAGGAGATGGGTTTGATCAAGCGCGCCGCCTCGACATCCGCCTGGATATTTCCCGGAACATTGGCGGGAATCCATCCGGGATCGCAAGGATCGGCCTGCGGCATTCCCCGCTCAACCCCCTTGCCGTCGGCATCCTCATGAATCCGCCAGTCGGCGCCGGTGAGAGAGACGCGTTGACTGGCGTCGTTCTCCCCATGGGTAATGCCGATTACACCCGAGGATGGATCACCTATGAGAACGGCGTCGACGGCATCCTTGTTAGCCTGGTCCGTGGTCACGCTGGCAGCCTGGTCGGCGAATTTCTGACTGTGGCGGTCCAAGAGCCAGGCGGCATAGTGGAAGGCCGCGCTATTGGGGTCGGGCTTCTTCTCACCCGGGCGGTACCACGCGCCAACATTGGCGAATGGCCAGAAGGTCATCGTCACGTCCCGCTTGTCGGCCGTCCTGACGGGCACCGAGAATCCCGGCCCCAAGGCCCCTTGGGGCAATGCGGCCTGTGGATAGGCCGGCTCCTTGGCCGGTTCCACGCCGATGTCATCACCCACGCGAAGAGAACTCGTCTCCGGACCGGTTGCCAGAACGGTGTCAACGGCGTAGACCACCGGCCCGCGCAACAGCGCCCAACGCCGCTCGCCTAACGGTGCCGGTGGCTGACGTTCGCCGCCGTCGGACTGCACCCAATGAAGCGCCATGGGAAAGCGCAACTCCAGCACGTCGCCGGACTTCCACGTGCGATCAAGCACCAAGTAGCTGCCCGGCCGAAGATCCGCCAGGGCTTCCGTGTTCAAGCGCGCTGTCGGCGTCTCGCACCACGCCGGGAGGCGGATGTGCAGGGCGAATCGCGCAGGCTTGTCCAACTCGACGCGAATCGCAACCCGCTCGCTTTCCGGATAGGACGTCTCCTGGCGCAGCGTGACCGGCGTGCCGTCGCGCAAATTCATGTTCGCTGCCGAGGCGACGAACTGGTTGATATAGATGCCGTTGTTTCCCGTGGCATAAATGACCGAAGGCAGCTTCGCAACCAGGCGATGTCCGCTCGCGGTGCAGCAGTCGGGACCGTGGAAGCAGTTGCGAGGCTTCTCGCCATTGGGCGGCGTGTGATAACGAGAGCTATCACCATCGACGGTTTGGGCGGCGAAGATGTGGTTCCAAAGCAACTTTTCAATGAGGTCCGCATAGCGTGTTTGGCCGGTCAATTCTAACAGTTGCTGGTTGAGTTCCAGCCAGGACATATTCGCGCAGGTCTCGACGACGTCTCCGGTGATGGGCTTGAACAGGCCGGGCTCATAGTGCTCGCGCACGCTGACGCCCCCGGTCATGTAGAGTTGCCTGCGGACGACATCGTCGTACGCGCCGACTACCTTGTGCAGATAAGACACGTCGCCGGTAATCTCATACATCCGCAAAAAACCCAGGAAGTTCATTTGGAACGTGTGGACGTGGACATACGGCTGGACCTCGTGGATTCCCAGCTTGCCTTGGGCGACGAGATCCAGTTTGGAAAAACTGTCCCAGCCGCTCCAGCGATCGATGTTGCCGATGACCCAGTGGCTCCAGTCCAGATACCGGAGATCGCCGCTAACCTGATAAAGCCGCAGCATGGGATCGATGAGCAAGGTGCCTTCCCAGCCGTAGTGGGCCGTGTGGCCTGCTATCTCCGAGCGAATGTACAGCGTGGGCGCTCTGGCCGTGCCCTCCGGAACCGTCGTCAACTGCTCGCAAATGATTTTGCGCACGTTTTCCGGAGACCGATACGGGCTGGGCCAGAACTCTGCCTTGCCCGGGCCAATGTGTTCGACAAAATAGTCGCCCAGCTTGCGGGCGGCAGTCAGCGAGGCCGCGTCGCCCCATTGCTCATGCGCCGTAATGAGCGCGTGCAGTGTGAAGTATAACTCATAAGGGTCCATGCCCCGCAGAGGCTGCGCGGGGGTGCGCACTGTTTTCGGGGTGATGCCCACATAGCCGTCGGGCTCCTGCGTGGCAATGATGCCGGCCAGCACCGACCGGGCCTTCTGCCGCAGATCCGCATCGCCCGCTTGGCCGGAAGCCAGGATGGCGCTCTCCAACCATTTGCCGTCCTGCTCGCCGATCCACCCCCAGTCCGTGTGATTGCGCTGCCGAACCATTTCCACATAACGGTCGATGTCAAACCGCTTGAGGTAGTTCTCGCGATTGGCCTGGATGCGTTGGCCAACGAAACCGCCGATCTGCTGGACCGTGGCGGCACTCACGGCGATTTCCATCCGCGGGATTTTCATCTCGGTTGCCAGGATCGGGTCGGCCGTGAAAGCCGTTAGACCGACTACTGTCGCCGGCCACCAGGAATGCTTTAGTAACAATTGCAGGTGTGGATTCATTGGGTGAGGTGAGGTTGCCAAGATGCACCGGTTTCAAAAGGGCCGGCCTAGGTGTCGATGGTTGTTGTCTTGTCCTGATGCAATCCCGGGGGGGTCTCCTCGAACCCCCGTCTTTATCCTTTTTACTGGCGGGGCACCGCGATCCGATACATTTTGCCCGCCACCGTGTCGAACGTGCACCGGTCGCCGGCCGACCGGACCGCAACCGCACCGCCGCGGGCGTCGCTGACGTTGATTCGTCCGGATGCAATGACGGTGAACGGATGGCCCTTCTCGCTGTAGACGCTCACGTCCGCCGCGCCGTCCTTGAACTCGCCGGAACAGAGGAACGCCCCCCGCGCGCGCAAACCCTTGAACAAAAGCCTCCTGCCGGCAGGACAGTCCGGGAAGAACATCACCCCGTCGTCGTAGCACTGCATGCATAACTGATTGTTGAACTCCCACAACCCGGCATCGGCGATGTAGCAGGGATACCTGCTTGACGGCGCAATTCCCGGCGGATTGGGCGTTTCGAGCATGATCTTGAAAACCCTTATCAGTTCTTCCACCTGGAACCCGCCGATGCGCAGCGCCGCGACAAACGACCCCTGGCCGCGCATGTTGCCATGGCCAAGTCCGACGGGGCCGGCAACCTGGCCGCCCTGGTTGATCGTGTTGAGGCCGATTTCCTTCACCGTGGGAGCCGAACGCCGGTTGCAGGCATAGCCCGGGTAAACGATCTGCGTCTCAATGACGTTGGTGGAAAAGTTAAACGGGGTCTGGTCGTCCGCCTTATACACCGTCACGCCGTTCCAGTTAGTGGTGGTATACTCGTTCAAATGATCCCTGATATCCCGCCATTTCTCCCGCCGCTCGGAATCGACGCCGAGCACCTCGCTGTACTTCACGATGTCGGTAAACAGGATCCCGGCAAAGGCGAGGTCGAGACAGGAATTCTGATAGTTGTCCGTGGGGCTCTCGAGGCTCGCGCCGCGCACATGGTATTTCCCGTCGGCTTCCTTCGTGAGCCAGTCCTCGTAGAAGTCGGCGCACTCCCTCATGATAGGGTAAACCCGTTTGCGCAGGTATCCGACGTCCTCCGTGCTCCTGTAATACCAGTTCCCGACCAGCGAGGCGAACGAGGCGCAATACTTCTGCCCCCAATACTCGTCGGAGTATGTGCTGCTCCAGGGTCCCCAGTGGACCGGGAAGAACACGCCCCGCTTCAGTCCGGCGTGCTCGATAGCACGTCGCCGGCCTTCCGGGATCCAGTCGTACACGGTCTGAATCCACATCTTGGCGGTTTCCGCGCGATCCGAAGTGATCAGGGGGAAATAGTACGAAGCCGCTCCCAGATCGTTCATGCAGTAACTGCTGTAGTTGTGCTTGGTGTCCGAAGTCTTCCACGGGCCATGCAGCCCGCTGTTGATGCGTCCCTCACGGCACATCGTGCCCAGCCAGTACAGGCAGCGGAAGTAGTATGCGTCCATCGCGTCGTCATAGGTTCTAACATGCCCTTTCGACCACCACTGGGTCTTCCACCAGTCCCGGTGGTTTGACCGCAGCGCGGCGAGGCCCTGCGGGGTGAATCGTGCCGTTCGCGCCCTGGCCGCCTCAAGGTGGCCGGTCGCGTTGCGGCCGCCTTCGAGGCACGTGACCACCTGCACGGTGCTGCCGGGAAGAAGCTCGAACGCGGCCCGCGCGTGTGAACCGTCCGGTGTCTCGCACGTGATGTTGCCCGCTCCGATGATCCGGGCGGCATAGGCATTCCTTGCTATCCAGCGCGCCCCTTTCCGGTTATTGGTCTCGCGTGTTAGGTAGAGCATGTTTCCGTCAATGCCGGCCGCCACCGGATAGGCCGCAACCTTGTCGAGCACGTCGGCATTCAACTCAACTTGGATCTTGACCCGCCTGGCGCACGACAGTTCAACCACCATCGTGTCCTCCGTGGCTGCCACCCAGGAACGGACCTGAAGCCCGTAGCCGGCGAACGGAAGTGAAGACCTGGTCTCCGCATCCAGAATGTCTTCTTCCTGCCGGTAGCCGACGGCTTGGCCGGCTGGCGATGGCGGCGCATCCTGCTTCGCCACGCCGATCCGCAAACAACCCGACGGGATTTCACGCACGAGGCCGTAGCCGGGGACGACCGGGCCCACGTTCACGTCGCGATACCGGCCGTCGCTCTCGCCGTTGTCCGTCCAGAAATCCGCGGTCCGCATGGAGTACACCTGGGTATCGTTGTCGCCGTAGAGGCAGACGCTCATGTTCCCGTTGCCCATGACCGGCGCATAGACGGTGTCCGTGACGTCTACAACCGGGGAAGCGGTCCACACCCGGTTATAGGCCGGAACAAAACTCTTGAGAGACTCCCAGTGCGCCGCGGGGGATGGCACCGCAACGGGTTTCTGACTCGCAGCCGCATTTTCGGGGCCGGGCACGACCGGCATCTGCGTTGGCGGGCCCGGTTTGGAAACGATCGTCACGCTCACATTGTCCAACTGGGCGCCATGGGCAGACTTCTGCGTGGGTGTGGTTCCCGGGCTGAAGGACAGGGTCGCGGTGCCGCTTGCCGTAGGCGTAAAGATGAAGGTGTGTAATTTCAAACCGTCGGCAAAAGAAGTATTGGCATCCTGGGTGAGGGTGCCGGTAGCCGCGATCCCGCTGATCCAGGCGGTCAACTTAACTCCCCCAGCGGCTTGCGCCGTGTTGCATTGATAGTAGGCGACCTCGTAATGAGTGCCTGCCGTGACGGCAAAGCTCTGGGAAACCGTGCTCCCATATAACAAATTCCACTGACGGGTTCCGAAGGATGTGGGAACCACGTAGGCTGAGTAGTCGCCTACGCCGCCATCCTGACGGAGATACATTCCTAGCAGCGTGTCGCCTGTGCCAACGAGATTCCCGCCGTGAAGAGACGTGCTTAACGTCCAGTTGGCGACAGAGGTTGCCGAATTCCCCCACTCGCTAATCAGGGCGGCACCTTGGGCGGGACCTCCAACGAAGCCGTTTCCCCAGGTGCCAATCGTGGCCGTCTCGAAGCTGCCGTTCGCGATGATGGGGGCCGCCGCGGCAAGGCCTGCGGCGACCAGCACCACGGTTAGAACAACACTGGGAACGGGGTTGATAAAGACGCGCTTTCCGGGACTTGTCATTTGGGGCCTTGTTTGTGGTTTGGGGGCAGTGCGGCAGCCAGGGGCTTGCTTGCCGTGCGCGGTGTCCGGCCTGTTGCAGGCTGCACCGGCAGGGGAGGATGGATTGCTGTTCGCATTCATTTCCGGTTGGTGTTTCTATGGTTTCATGGCTTTCAGGATTTGACTTAAGTTTGCGCCGGAACGGCCTCTATCATTTCGGCAGTTCCTTTTGCGCCTCGGCGATGGGTGCCGCAAGCCGTTGTTGGCGTGCATCGCCCTTGGCCGCCCAGCGGGCCATCCGCGCGGCGAAACCGTCATACATGGCAATAGCCGTCTGCTCGTAAAACGTGGTGACGTCCGCCCTGCGCTGCGGGGTGATGGCGTGGTAATAGCCCGGACCGGGATCCGTCGCCGCGCGCTGCCGCCGGGCCTCGCACGCTTGCAGCGCGGCGGCGACAAACGCCCGTTCGTCGCCACTGCCGGGCTCGGCGGCCAGGAGCTTGGCCGGGTCGATGAGCGGCTGGATCAGGCTGGCCGAATCCTTGGCGGATGGAATCCCGGCCGGGGCCGTGATGGCCGGGGTTCTGGCCGGGACCTCGGTTGAAGGGTGCCGCGTCTTGCTCCGCTGGTCGCAGCATGGCGCGGCCACGCACAAGAGCAGTAGCAGAAGTCTGCGGAGCAGGGGCATGTGGCGGATGCTAGACCTGGCGGTCCTGCAGATCAATCACCCACTTTGAGGCGGGAGTCCCGGACAATGACACCGGCGGCTTTTTTCCCCAATTGGGGAAAGAGCGCGGAAGCGTCGGTATAGGTCCAATACCGACCCGATACCGGACGACACCGATGGGACGGCCCGGAGGCAGACCGCTTGCTCAGGAACGATGTGAAATACCGCTTCGTCATCGACATGGCCTCGTTGAAATAGGGGATGCCCACACGTGCCGTCCTGCCGGCGTCGACTCCGGAAAACACCAGCGCCTCGGTGCCGCCTTCGACAAGTTGCGTGCCCGCCACGGCCGCAGGGTGATCTACTTCGGCAGCGTGCAGGAAAGCCGGGACAGCGCGCCGATGCGCATCGCCTTCACCCACGTCCCGGACGCAGGGGTGGAGGGGGATTGAGGGGCGGCTACGTCACAAAGTGAGATTCAGCGGTAGCAGGGCGGAGGGTAATATGCTATGGATATCATTTCTGGATTCACTCAGAATTCCGAGAAGCGCGCTGCCTCCCGGCTCCATCCACGACATGTGCGGTGCTAGCCCATGAGCCATCGCGATGATGCGGCGGCCGCCCCATCTCGCCTGACTCCGGGACAATGGCCAGACGCAGCGAAGCGCGGCGTCCCGCAGATTGATCATCAGGACAAACTGATCCTGCGCGACCTTCGGCAACTTCGTGTTGAGCTTGAACCCCACCCTGTCGATCTTGCGTCCGCCGTTCGCCAGTCCCTTCCAGTCGATCACGAGTTCATATGAAGTCGTCGCTTCCCACGCGATAGACTCTTCAGGTGACAAGACCCTGTCTTTCGAGGGTATCGAGGAGTCTTTCGGCGCTTTGAGGGGGATTCTTGAGCGGGTCACGTTGGCGTTCGAACGCACCACAGACGGCGCTCGCATCCAAGGCAATGAAATGCCGGACGAAATGATCAGGATGTTGGGCCTCGATACCGTAGGGGGCGAGCGCCTCTCTTGGGAAATCCTTGCCGTTGAAGGTGACAATGACGTGCGCATGGCAGCAAATGGCGGCGGCGAAAACATGGGTGTCATCAGGATCGGGAAGCATAAGACTCTTTGCGATTCCGTGGTAACCGCCAACAAGACAGTCAGGAACCGCCTTGTTCATCAATTCGCGGGTGCGTCGGAGTTGGGCTGCCGTGAGATCCGATCGGTTTTGCAGCAAGTTGCGAATCCACTCGTCGTGGATTTCATCACTCCATCGCGCCCCGAAAATACCCGAGCACGCCAAGTTCAGGAGAAAATCCCTCAACGGCGCGGGATACAGCACGCAGGCATCCAGGACGGCAGTGACCATGGTCGGCGAATCAGTAGCCCATTCCCAGTTTTTGCGCTTGCGCTGCCAAGGCATTGAGGGCGTGCCTGCTCTCGCCGCGAACTTTGTCCATGTAGGCCATCAGATCCTGGAATTT
>Ga0073936_10006171_pt1 | contig 15890 bp, 4 predicted proteins | sample AliMusrvi5mmetaG_FD_87041 | JGI IMG/M metagenome (GOLD analysis project Ga0073936, IMG submission 87041) | Freshwater lake bacterial and archeal communities from Alinen Mustajarvi, Finland, to study Microbial Dark Matter (Phase II) - Alinen... | ecosystem: Environmental > Aquatic > Freshwater >... | reverse complement strand
TCGGCCCCGTTACCGTGATCGCCGGCACTGGGTTCACTGTCGGGATCTTGATCACCGTGCCCGTTGACGACATGATCTCTGCACGCGCGCTGTTCGTCAGCGTAGCCCCGCTTACGTTACCCGCGATATCCTGCACGCGCGCCGATACGTCTATATGCACCACCGGGTTCGCGCCTGTGCTTTGCAGATCGCCCAGGCTGAAATCGAGGCTGCCCGTCGCGCCGGCAGACGGACCGCTTACCAGCGACACCGTCCCGCCGCCCGCACGCTGCACTGACTCCGTAGACAGCTCCACGCCGCTGTACGACAATCCCGCCGGCAACGCGTCTATTATATGCGCATCGCTCACCAAGCCCTGCCCGAACGTGAAATCGATGCGGTACGTAACTGCCTCGCCCACCGCGTATGTCAATCCGCCTGGCGCTTTGATGCCTTTCTCCACATGCGCCGGCCCTACGCTCACTACCACAGGCGACCCGTTCCCCGCCGAGTAATCGTCTACGCCGCCCGCGCCCGTCCGCTCCCCCGCCGCCGCGCCTGACTCCGACGTCCACGTAACGCTCGAACGGTTCAGCAATTCCTCGCCTGGCTGCACGTTCCCGCCCAGCGTGTATTCAACATCGAACTGATACGTCGCTCCGGCCGACAGCGGACCTGCTATATCCCAGCGTGTCGTTGTTAAACCGCCGGTTGTACCTTCGCTCGCGCCCGCGCCCGGGTTATCCGGATTCGCCGTCACTACAGGCGCTGTTAGATTCTCGTCCGCGATGTCGCGGATCGCCAGATCGTACGCCGGGGACACATTCGCGCCCAGGCCGTTAACGACCTTTATATGGTATTTGACCTTGTCCCCAGCCTGCAGGCCCTGCGTCGCACTCGCCGTACTTACATATAACAAAGTCTTCGCAACCGTCAGCGCAGGCTCCGACAGCGTCGTCGTTATTCCTGCCGTCGAGACCGCAGGCTGCACCGCGCCGCCCGCACTCTTCGACCACGTGTACGACGCTGCGTTCGAGATTACCGTTCCAGCCTGATTCCCGATTATATTGCTCACAGACGCCGTCGCGATTATCACTGCCTGCGCGTTAGGCGGCAGGCAGTTATATGTCGAATCTATATTGTTGCCCGATCCGTTGTTCGTCACCGTTATCGCCACGCACGCGCCCGGCGCCAGGCTCGAACCGTTATTCGATACGCCGGTTACGCTCAATCCAGCCGGCACTGCATCCTGTATCCGCAGATCGTACACCGCCGCGTTAACAGGCGTTGCGGGCGCACGGATCGTGTATATTAACGTGTCCCCTATCACCGCGCTCGAGATATTCACCGTCTTCGAGATGCCGGTCGGCAACGGGGTAGTCACGACCGCGGCGGAACTGACGGTCGCCGCATACTTGCGGCAGTCACAGTCTGAGGGACAGGATTCGGGCTGCGAAAAATACTGCGGAACATTGGCCGAGTTGGCCAGGCTCAGTCCGCTGCCCGCGTTACCGTCCACATGCCCGTCGTAATCGATCACCAGGCTGCTCGTCGAGCCCGCGATCACGCCTAAGATGGATTGGGTCCCGCTCAGGTCCCATTGGATCACGCCCGTGTCCGGGTTATATGTAGGCGAAATGGCTATACTGACGTTGTTAAGCGTAACGGTGCTGAACACAGGCGCGGTCTGGCGCATACCGACCGGTAAAGTATCCTTGACCTGAACCCTGTAGGCGGGAGTATTGCCGATGTTGCTGACTGTCATGCGATAGGCTACCGCCGCACCGGCGTTAACGACCGCCGGCTGGCCGGTGCGCAGCGCTTTGCCGGACGTCAGGACCGGCTCGACAATGGTGATCATGGGCGGCGGGTTAACCGGCGGGATGGCGAGCACCACGCCGGTCGAGGAGGTGATCTCGGCCCGCACTGTGTTAGTCAGCGTATGCCCATTTATGTTGGCCGGGATATCCTGCACCCGCGCCGTAACATCGACATAAACTACCGGGTTCGCGCCCGTGCTTTGCAGATCGCCCAGGCTGAAATCGAGGCTCCCGGTCGCGCCGGCCGACGGACCGCTCACCAGCGACACCGTTCCGCCGCCGGGCCGCTGCACTGCGCCCGTGGACAGCGCCACGCTGCTGAAGGAAAGCCCGGCCGGCAGCGCGTCTATTATATGCGCATCGCTCACCAGACCCTTGCCGAACGTGAAAGAAATGCGGTAAGTAACCGGCTCGCCTACAGCGTAGTTAGAGCCGCCGACTACGGCTTTCTCGACATGCGCGGTCCCGACCGTTACCTTGACCGGTGTAGCGTCCGCAGCAACGTAGTCGTCTACGCCTCCGTCACCGGTACGCTCGCCGGCTATCGCGCCTGACAGGGACGTCCACGTCACGCTTGACCCGTTCACCAGTTCTTCGCCCGGCTGCACGTTCGGGCCCAGCGTGTATTCCACGTCGAACTGATACGTCGCCCCGGCCGCCAGCGGGCCCGCTATATCCCAGCGCGTGCTGCTAACCCCGCCTGCTGTCCCTTCGCTCGCTCCTGCGCCGGGGTTATCCGGATTCGCGCTCACCACCGGCAAAAGAAGGTTCTCGTCAGCGATGTCGCGGATCGCCAGATCGTACGCCGTGGACACGGTCGCGCCCAGGCCATTAACGACCTTTATATGATATTTGATCTTGTCGCCAGCCTGCAGACCCTGCGTCGCGCTCGCCGTGCTGACGTATAACAACGTCTTATCCACCGTCAGCGCGGGCTCCTTAAGCATCGTAGTGACGGCGGGGGATTGGGCCGGATTCTGGGGGGCCTCGATGGCGGACCTGGCCCAGGTAAATGTGGAGATGTTGGTCAGGACGATCCCTGCCTGGTTGCCCAGGATGTCGCGCACGGCGCAGGTGGCGGTGATGACCGCCTGAGCGTTAGGCGGCAGACAATCGTAGGTAAGATCGACGGTGTTGTTAGAAGTATTATTAGTAACATTGACCGTACCGCAGGAACCGGGAGCGATGCTCGCGCCGTTATGGGAGACACCGGTAACGCTCAGCCCCGCCGGTATAGCATCCAGCACGCGCAGTTTATAGACCGCCACATCCAGAGCGGAGGAAGGCACGCGGATGGTATAGACCACCGTATCGCCGATGGTGGCGGTGGAAACGCTGACGAATTTCGTTATTGACGGCGTCGGCGTGACTACGACCGTGGAGGAACTTGCGGTCGCCGCATACTTGCGGCGGTCAGTAGGATCGGAAAGGGGCTTGGAGTAGTACTCCGCAACATACGCCGAGTTGGCAAGAGACAGGCCGCCGCCTATATCCGCGTTGGTCTGCGCGTCGTAGTCGATAACAAGGGTGTATGAGGAGCCGGCGGCGCCGAAAAGGATCTGCGAGTCGTTCAGGTCCCATTGCAGGACGCCGGAGTTGTAGGTCGGAGTAAGCGCTATGCTCGCGCCGTTAAGGGTGGCGGTGCCGGTTACCGGCGTAAAATTGCGCATCTCGGGAGGCAGCGTATCTTTTACCTGGATGTTGTAGGCCGGGCCCGTGCCCGCGTTCGTAACAGTTATGCGGTAGGCTACCGTCGTGCTCGCGCCTACAACATACGCCTGGCCCTGGCGCAGGCTTTTGCCGAGGGTAAGCAAGGGCTGCTTGACCGTAATGGTAGAGCCCCTGAGCACGGTAGTCATGGCGGTGTTATTATAATCGTTGTAGCGCATTACAGCCGCGTTGACCAGCGTCTGCGAGGAGATGCCCAGAGGATCGGCCGGCGCGGACAGGGGATTACCTGTCGGCTCCGCGCTCAGCACGCGCGCTTTATAAACAAGGGTCAGCGCGTTGTTGCCCGTATTGTTGTCCCCTGTGTTGACCACAGTGCCGAGGGACCAGGTCAGCGTGCCGGTGGATCCAGCCACCGTCGGCTCGGTATAGGTAAAAGGCGTTCCCGTAGGCGGAGTCCACGAGACAAGAGAGTCAAAGCCAAGGCCGGGGGGCAGCGTATCCTGTATGCGGGCGTTGGTAACGGTGCCCTCCTGGAAAGCGGCGATGATCGTATACGTTACCAGGTCGCCTATCCTGAAAGAACCGTCGGACATTGTGCTGGGTGAGGAACTTTTTGCCACGGAATAGACGTTGCCGATCGTCAGGATGTCGCCGGCCGTTCTATAATAATTATCAGCGGAAACCATGGAATCTCCGGTCCGTTCTCCGTTCGCGGCTCCGGAAGCTCCCACGGGCGTTCCCAAGTCCGGGCCGGGCGAGCCGGCCAGCGACGTCCAATCTTCCCTGGCGGAGACCACAAGAGGCTGGCCCGGGCGCACCGTGTCTCCCGCCAGCAGGTTGACCTGGAACTTTAATACGGTGCCGCTGGCGATATCTATATCCAGGGGCGCGCTCTGGGTACGGCCCCAGGTCAGAGTCCTGGATGAAGCGTATACCGCCACATCCGGCGCGCCTACGACGGTCCCCGATATGGGCGTAACCGATATATAGGAAAGGTCCAGAGGCAGGCTCAAAACCACGTTCTCGTCGTAGGCGGTAGGCCGGCCGGCCAGGTTGGTGATGGTTACCGTGGCTGTTATCACGCTGCCCGCGTCGAAATTGGCGGTAGCCGTGGAGAGCGCAAGAGTTAAGGACGTGCTTGACTCTTTCACATCCACCGGGGCAAATGAACTGTTGACAGGCAGCGAACCGGTGTACGAGTAAGAGGAACTGTTAACGAGCGTAGTATTGTGCACATTGCCGGCGATATTCCGGACCTGTGTAATATAAGGGATCACCACAGTGCGCGCGGCGGTGGTGCTGTTGCTCGATACCGTTACCGTGCCGAAGTTCCAGACTGCGTGCGGCCCGTCGGCGGGAACGGCCGGCGTCGTCGCCGGCTGCGCATTGGGGGAAATTGCCGAGCCAAGGGTGACCGGGAGGGTCTGCACCAGTCTCAGGCCGGCGGGCAGAGTGTCGTATACATTAAAGTTGGTGATCGTGCCGGCGGGCAGAACAAGCGATATCTGAAACTCAACCTGCTCCCCCACGAGGACATTAGTGGAAGTATCGGGGCCCTGCGCCGTATTGATGAGCGTCTTGCCGAAAGAAGTAATGCTTGAAACGGTGACCGCGGCGATATCCGTACCGCTGAGCAGCAATTCCCCGTTCGAAGCGCCGGGGACGCCCAGGACGCCGGTCTGGCTGCCGGTGGTTCCCGGCAGGCTTGAGGCGAAGTAGGTGGCGCCGTTGAGGAGCGTGTCGTTCGGCGAAGCGCTCCCGCCGATATCGGCGTGGTAAGTCAAAGTCAGATGATTGCCCGGGTTAAGGCGGCCGAGGCTGCTGCCGGAGGTCAGGTTCGTATTTGCGTTGTTAAAGGTTACGCTGCCCCCGGCCACCGCGTAATAGAACCCCTCGGACCCGATGTCGGCCGTGCCGTTCCCGTCATTGTCTACGCCGTCCGCGGCGCCGTCTATAAGCGTCAGTTCACTGGTGGCCAGGACGTCAAGCATCGTTATATCAAAGGCCGGAGCCGACCCGGAGTTTGTAACGGTTACCTGATACTCCATGGTCTGCCCGAACTGGCCGGAGCCGGTCTGGGCATAGGCTCCGACGGGATTAAGCGTGAAATTCTTCACCTGCTTATCGATCGTGAGCGAAGGGCGCGCGATCGTGGTGGCGGTGCTTGCGTGCAGCGTGGCGTACGCGCCGCCGAACCCGTCCGCGCTGGAAGCGTAGGTGACGCCGAGCGAAGTGAACTGCAGCCCGAGATTATTGGTGTTGATCTTTCCGTCGGTGTTTCCGGCCACGTTCAGCGCCCGCGCCACCAGATCGATCTCGAATGTCCCGGCCCCGAAGAACGGGTTGACCGTGAAATTATAGGGGTTGGAGCCGGAAACGGTGGCGGTTGACAGGTTGTGGTTGGTGGTAGTCGAGGCTGAAACGAAGCCGAGGCCGCCAGGCAGAGTGTCGCGCAGCGTAACAGCGCTTATGCCGTCCCCGCCGAACCAGCGCGCGCGCAGGCGGAAAGTAGCCTCTTCGCCGATAGCCAGCGTATTAGTGCTTGTAAAAGATTCACTGGTGGAAATAAGGCTCTTTGTAAGGTTAACGCCCACCACCTTCGGAGCCGACTGGTCAAGGCTGTAGTTGTTGCCGGTGTCGGTTCCGTCATCTTTAAAAAGGCTTCCCTCGACCTGTCCGTCCATTGTAAGATTCCCGCCGTTGTCATTGGCGGTCGCGACAACGTGGATATCCGCGGTTTGGTTCGCGGCCAGCGTGCCGATCTGGGCCGCGGTGCAGTTCCCGCCGGCGCAGACGCCGCCGGTGCCGCCGGTGCCCGGGGTCTGGACCGTGACCGTTACGCTTGTCCAGCCGGCGCCTAAGGTAACCGTGCTCCAGGTTATGTGGTCAGCTATGGAGCCGGCTTCTCCCGCATTTTTCAGCGAGAAATCAAAAGTCTGGGCCGCGCCGGAACTGACAACGACCGAAACCGGGCTTACCGTCATATCCACATCGGGCGTATTCGGGTCCAGGAAGGCGGAGATAGTCTCCTGGGCGGGGTTGCCGCAGGTGGAGCCGAAATTTATTTCCCCGTAGAGCGTGCCGCCGCCGGGGAGCGCGGGGTCGGTCCCCGCTGCGAGCGTTTCGGGGTTGCTAAAAGAAGAAGTGGTAACGTCAAAATTGCCTGTTTGTATGACCCGGTATCTGATCTCCAGGTATCCGGTGTTGCGCAGCGAGCCCGTAAAAGTGAAGCGCGGCGAGGAATTCGTTCCGCCCTGGACCATGCCCGAAATGTTTCCGTTGGTGGTATAGTACGGCGCGGAGCTTGTGTCAAGCTGGAGCCCGGCCGGGATAGTGCTGACGACCACGATACTTTCAGCGGTGCCGCCTGAGTTCGTATAACGCATTACGACCTCGGCCCGCCCGCCGGGCAGGGTATTGAAGGTTATATTGCTGGAGGCGTTGTTAAAGGTCGGGACCATTATAAGCTGAGCCGTGCCGGTGCTGGTGGTCGGGGTGTTCAGGTTCGAGCGGAGGCCCGCGGCGTTCTCCGTACAGCCCCAACTGAGGTTGGCGGTATTGTTCTGCGAGATGCAGGTCCCGCCCAGCGTTTCGGCTACGAAATAAGTGGAACTGCCGGTATAAGCCGGCACGGTCGCGACGCCCACGGCGTAGTTGCTGGTCAGCGCTGGAGTTCCCGTAATTCCGGGCCCGCTCACCGTAGCGCTCCCGCCGTCGGTGGGGAGGATATCCAGAAAGCGCACATGCCGGGCCTCGAACTCGCCCGTGTTCTGCACGACCGTCTTCCATTCGATCACATCCCCGTCTCCGCCGTAAACCGTGTTGTGAAAAGTCACCTCCCCGGCCGTAACATTCCTGCCGGTCTTCGTGACCATGATGTCAGGCTTCTTTATAAGCAGGGTGTAAGGAGTTCCGGGGTCGGAGATCGCATCGCCGCAGGCCCGCGAACCTTTGGCGCCGGCCGTTACCGTAGGCTGGAGCCCGTTGGTAGTTTCGCTTGCTGCGACCAGGAACCGAAGGTACACGCTGCTGTACCCGCCGGTCTCGCCGAACAGGGCGATATCGGCCAGCTGCGGCGCCTGGGCTTTCGTCCAGGTGTATTTATTCCCCGGTGTGCCGTCCCCCGGTGGGATTGCCGGAGGCGCCCAGGGAGGTCCAGGTGGACCCGCTGTCGGTGCTGACCTGTACCGAATCCGCGACGAACGAAATACCCGTTACGGGGGTGTTCAGAACCTCATAGGCTTCGGCGTCGTAGATGTGCGACAGGCCCGTATTGCGCACCTTAATGGTGTCGTAGTCATTGGAACAGAGCTTGGTGAAGGTATTTACGCTGTCATGCGTGGCCTGCAGGTTGCCTGACGGGAAACTGAGGTTGAGGTCGTTCTTGGTAACGGCTTCCTGGCTCACTCCGTCGCAGCCCCAGGAAACGGGGATCTTATTGGCGTTAGGCGGGATGGAGCAGACGCCGGGCGCCACATCGGCGAATACGGTGAGCGTGATCCCCCCCCCTCCGGCGATATCTATCGGGAGCGCTCCGGCGGCCAGATTCCAGGTAACCGTGGAACCGGACACCGATGAAATAGGATAGCCGGGGTTCTGGGCGTTGGTCGACGAAACATTGATCACCAGGCCATCGGGCACGACATCCTGTATAACCGCGTTATAGATGCCGCCGCTGCCGGTGTTATTCACATAGATCTTCCATTCGGTCTGCCTGGCCGTAATGCTGATGGATTGCGGAGTAGTGGTCAGCGACAGCCTCCCCGCGCGCGTAAGTATGGGTGCGGCGGAAGCCGAGGTCCCGAAGTCGCGCGCCGGGGTCACAGCGGTCTGCCAGTCGTCATATTCGCCCGTGGCTGAAATCGCGGAATTGGCCGTGCCGGCGACGGCCTTGCGGCGGGTGCGCACTCCGATCGTGCCGTCGCCGAGGAGACTCGCGCCCGTGTAAAGGAAACTCGGATTAACTCCGGAGTTGGCCGAATAGCTTATATTCCCGGCGCTGAAGGCCCCGCCGTAAACCGGCGTCTGCGGCTGCTCGTAGGTGTAGTTGCCGGCGGTAAGTATCGTGGCGCTGCTCCCGTAGGCGCCGAAATTAACGGCGGAGATGGTCGCGGTAGCCGTGAAGGTCTGACAGACGTCTACTACGGGCGGCATAGCCAGCGAGAGCGATTCCTTGGCGCGCGCCAGAGAATCGGTCGCGGATTGAATGATCTTAGTGTTGCCGTAGGTCGTGCAGGCGCCTATGGGCCCGCCCCCGACGATGAAATCGCTGAAGTGGGTCAGGCTGAGCGTCTGATCCGGATTCCCGTCCAAAATAACGTCGCTGGCCGTAACCGAGTAAGTGAAGCGGACCGAGTGGCCGGCGACCGAATCGGAATTGAGATAGCCCGCGCCTTTAAGGAAGGCCGCGCTAAAGAGCAGCTGCCCCGCGGTGTCGGTGATGCTGGCAGGGGGAACGGCCACCGCCGCGCCGCCGTCCCAGCTTACCATTAAACTGTTAGGGACAAGGGTCATCGTGGAGCTTCCGGCGCCGCCGTAATCGTCCTGGTAGGTGGTACCGGTCCAGGTGCCGGTGAAAGTCGCGGGAAAGGAATAAGTGGAATAGATAGCTATAAACTCGCCTTCGCCCGGATCCCGGACCAGGTTGGTGGTGGGCAGGCCGGTCTCATGCGTGCCGGGCGCGATGCCATAGCCCTGCGTGTAGCCGGCATAGCTGCCGGTGGAAACGGTATTGGTAAGCAGAGAAGAGGCCGAAGCCGAGCCGGAAAGGGCGCAGCCGATAGTGCTGGTCGCTGAAGTCACCGCCTCGTTGGTTACGTACTGCCGGTCTTGACAGACGTATGTCGGGACGGAGAAGGTATAAGGAATACTATAAGATACCGTGCCCGGACCGGAAGGTTTCGGAATGGTCCAGGTGAGGGTCTCGCCGGGGTCGCAGGTGCCGCCGGGGCAGATAAATGTGCCCATAGTGGCTGCACCCATCACCAGCGAGGAAATATTCGCCGGAAGGGTATCGATAACAATGATAGGGTTGGTCGCCACCAGATCGGGCCGCGTAATGGTGATCGTTACGGACGCATTCTGGTTGGTGGCAGGGGTGACTATCACTCCTGGCATGCTCATAGACAGGCCTATATCGGGCCTGGTATAGCTGGCTGAAAGACTGTTATAGCGGACGGGGTTAGCATAGGGGTTCCCGCAGACGTCGGAGTAATAGCCGGAAACGAAGTATTGCCCGAGCGCGGGCGGAACGCAGAGATTCCCGCCGTTCGGAGCCAGGTCGAACGAGAGCGTGGCCGAGCCCGAGTTCGCTATCGTTCCGCCGTTGCTGGTTTTGGTGAAGGAGCCGCTGGCGACGTCATAGGACCAGCCCGCCGCGACATTGGAAACGACGACCGGGAAAGTGTTCAGGGTCGTGCCGAGAACGACGTTCCTGGCGGCGCCGTGGCCGGTGTTGTTCACCTGTATGGTGACGGTAACGGTAGAGAGGTTGTTGAGCGCGATCGCCGGCGCGGAAAAGTCCACCAGCGGCATCTTGAGATCCAGCAGCACCTGGGTGCTGGCCGAAGCCGAAGAAACATGGATGCGGTCATCGACCCGCGCGGTGTTATTCAGGTTCGAACAGCCTGTTATCTGACCCACGACGGTGGTGATAAACTGCTCGCCGGACGCCAGGTACGGCAGGGTCAGGCGGGCCGTCCCCGCCCCGGAGGCCGGCAGCGCGGGGGCGGTCTGCGTCAAAGAGGTAAAGGAAATGGAGGGCCCCGGATTGATATCGGACTCGTCGATAGACACACCGAACAGGCCGCCGCCGCCGGTGTTGGTAACCGTGACGGTCCAGGTTACAGGGTCGCCCACGGCCTTAAGCTGGTTGGCCTCGCCCTTAATGATAGTCGCGGCGCCGCTTTCGACAAGCACATTTTGCAGGGTGTCCGGATGGTACTGCGTCCCCCCGGCGCTGGTGCTGTACGTTAATTCATAAGTGAGCGGGTAAGTGCCGGCCGGGGTGCTGGTTACCAGACCGTAACTTATAGTGCGGCAAGTGTTCGTGGAAATGGTAGTGCCGGCGGGAACATGAAAATTAAGCAGGGCGCCGGCCTGCGTTGGGGCAAGGCCGGGGATGCCTCCGGCGCTGCCGGCGACATAGGAAAATCCCAATGGGAGCGTGACGGTCGCCCCTATGTCAAAAGCGGTGTTGCCGGCGCCGGCCGCGGTATTGCAGGTGGTGAACCGGAACGTATCGCCGGTGGTGCCGGTGACCTCGGTAGTCCCATTCCAGGTCCCGGCGCGGTCCATGTAGGTGCGCGCGGGATCAGCCGGAGAAAAAGTGGTGGAAGAAGCGATTATCGCCGCGCCGCGCGCCGGCGCCGGGGCAAAAGCCAACACAACGCCCGACAGGAACAGGGCGGCCAGAGTTTGAGATGCAGGCAAATTTATTTTGCGGGCAAAACCCATAAGTATCTTATTTTCGGATAAAGACAAAACGATAGCTTACACTACGTTTCAACCGCGCAGGCGATAAAGATCTATGTCCTGTATATAATCGCATATACTAGACGTATATGTCCACCAAGACTATCACAAAAATTATTCGCGGTTATTGCGTTATCGTAAAAACGCAAATTATCTAGTATAATTAAATATAATCGCGCGGTTAGCTCAGCGGTAGAGCGCCTCTCTTACACAGAGGATGTCACAGGTTCAAATCCTGTACCGCGCACCAGATTTAGCAGAAGCGGTAAGCGAGTGGACTTTGCTTCTCGCTTTTGCCACGGACACTGTGGCGGTTTCGCGAAGCGAAATCCGCCAGAGTCAACTGCTTGACCCGCGTCAGGATTTGAAAGGCGGAGCGTTGTCGAGTCAGTAGACGGGACCGCGAGTCGGGGTCGCGACCTAAAGCGAGCGACGGCGAGCTTTAGAGTTGTGACCAAATCCTGTACCGCGCAAATTTTTTCAGCAAGGTAGCACCAGCAAGATTGTCAGCTAGACAGCTGGGCAGCTAGGCGGCAAGTCAGCCGGAAAACACACCTGGGGAACCGCTGGCTTATCATGAGAGGTTTTCTTTTCTTCCTAAAGCAGTCTAGCAGCCCAGCGGCCTAGCTGTCTAGCCAACCGGCAAATAATCAATTTTTGTAAGGAGCCATTTAAATGTCCTACGAACAGCGCGACGACCTGCCTTTGGAAGAGATGCGTTCGGAAGAGGGAATAGAACTTATAACCGAACCTAAAGAAACGCCCCACGTTGCAGGCCTGACCCCGGAAGAGATAGAAATGAAATGGTATCGCGAGGTCTATAAAGGCGATACCATGAAGCAGCTCACCCTGCGCTCGGTGATCATGGGCGCGCTCCTCGGCGGCTTCATGTCGCTGTCCAACCTTTATGTCGGCCTCAAGACCGGCTGGGGCCTCGGCGTGGCCATCACGGCCTGCATCCTGTCCTACACGATCTGGAAAACGCTCATGGCGGCCCTGCCCTTCCTGTTCAAGACCGATATGAGCATACTTGAAAATAATTGTATGCAGTCCACCGCCTCCTCGGCCGGCTACTCCACCGGCGGCACGATGGTCTCGGCTATCTCGGCTTATCTCATCATCACCGGCGTCCATATGCCCTGGATGATACTGACGCTCTGGACTATTTTCCTGGCGGCTCTGGGCGTGTTCATCGCCATCCCGATGAAGAGGCAGATGATAAACATCGAGCAGCTTAAATTCCCCAGCGGCATCGCGGCCGCGGAAACGCTCAAGAGCCTGCACGCCGAGGGCGGAGAAGCCGCGGACAAGGCGAAATCTCTCGCCATAGCCGGCGCTTTCGGCGCCGCCGTCGCCTGGCTGCGCGACGCCGGGATACAGTCTTCCTGGTTCGGCAAACCTTCCTGGCTGCCGGAAAAAATAGCTCTGCCCGGCTCCATCCCTTTCCCCGGCACGCTTAAAGGCTTCCCTTTATCCCAGTGGACCTTCTCGTTCGAAGTCAGCGCGATGATGATAGCGGCCGGCGCCATCATAGGCTGGAAAGTCGCCTGGTCCCTGCTGCTGGGCGCAGTAATCAACTTCGGCGTGCTGGCCCCCTGGGCCGCCAAAGCCGGCGCGATAGACACGGCGAAACTTGGCTACAGGGCCATCGTGCAGTGGAGCACCTGGGCCGGAGCGTCCATAATGGTGACCTCGGGGCTGTTCATGTTCGCCCTTCAGTGGAAGACCGTGCTGCGCGCCTTCGGCGGCATTACGAATATCTTCCACAAGCGCCGGGAAACCGCGGCCGACCCGCTTGCGCATATCGAAGTGCCCGGGACCTGGTTCCTCACGGGCGCCTCCATCTCGGGTCTGGGCTGCATCATGGTGCTGCACTACGCTTTTCAGACTTCCTGGTGGATGGGGCTGGTCGCGGTGTTCCTTACTTTCTTCCTTGCCATAGTCGCCGCGCGCGCCACTGGCGAATCGGATATCACGCCGATAGGCGCCATGGGCAAGATCACCCAGCTTACCTTCGGCATGCTGGCCCCTTCCAACATGACGACCAACCTGATGACGGCCTCGGTCACGGCCGGAGCGGCCGGCGCCACAGCCGACCTTCTTACCGACCTCAAGAGCGGCTACCTGCTGGGCGCCAACCCGCGCCAGCAGTTCCTGGCCCAGTTCTTCGGCATCTTCGCCGGCACGCTGGTGGTCGTCCCGGCCTTCTACATCCTGGTCCCCACGGCGGCCTCTCTGGGCACGGACCAGTGGCCGGCGCCTTCGGCTCAGGTCTGGGCCGCGGTGGCGCGCCTGTTGTCCAACGGCATCCACTCGCTGCACCCGACCGCCAAGCTGGGCCTGCTCGTCGGCGGCCTGGTCGGCATCGCTATTCCGATGCTGGAGCTGGCCATGCCCAAACACAAGAAATACATTCCTTCGGCCATGGGGCTCGGACTTGCGATGGTCATACCGTTCTGGAATTCGCTCTCGATGTTCATCGGCGGCGCCATAGCGCTTATCATGGAAAAGAACTGGAAAGCCATAGCCGAAAAATACATAATCCCGGCCAGCTCCGGCATAATAGCCGGCGAGTCCATAATCGGCATCGTTATCGCGCTTTTGATGTCGGCGGGGATATTGAAATAAACTTCGCGCTGGAAAGTTATTTCTTTTTTTGATATCCTAGTAGAGCAAAGCAGTTTGTTTTTGATCAAAGTTTATCGGCTGTATGGCGGGGTCGTGGTGTAGCCTGGTTTAACACGGTCCCCCACTTTGTGGGGGACAGACCGCCAAAGCTCTTTGGATTTTTGTTTTAAAGTTTAAGTACTCAGTCAGCCGTTTGGCGGGGTCGTGGTGTAGCCTGGTTTAACACGTCGCCCTGTCAAGGCGAAGACCGCGGGTTCGAATCCCGTCGACCCCGCCAAACGGCTGAAGATACGCGCATCCATGTTTTTCACCTATATCCTCTATAGCCTGAAAAGCGGAAAGTATTACATCGGCTCCACCAATAACCTCTTGCGCCGTTTTCACGAACACCAACACAATCAGGAAGCAGCCACAAAAAACCACGGACCGTGGGAAATGGTTTATTGGGAATCATGCGTCACTTTAAGCCAAGCAAGAAGGCGTGAGCTATATCTCAAATCCGGCGCCGGATACCGCTGGAGAGTCCACCACTGCGCCGCCTGGTTTAACACGGCCCCCCCTCGCTAGGGGGGGCAGACCGCGGGTTCGAATCCCGTCGACCCCGAAGTTTTTCACTTTTTAAAAAATCGGCAGAAAAATAATTAATTTCTGCGCGCGCAGAATTAAAATTAAGCAGTAATTCCCAGTTCTTTTTGTATTCGACGGAAAGCCGCCGCCTGCCTATACGGAAGTTCGAACCGATCTTTTTCAATTTTTCCCTGTTTTCTTCTTCTTTTCCGCTCTCCGCCAGTTCCCCGACGTGAACCGCCTCCCTGTAAAAGTTTATCTCAGGTTCGAACCGATTTACACTCTGCCGTGCAAAAGCTGCTAATTTATCCTGTATTACCTTTTTGTCGTTGATAATTATAAACTTCTTTTGGACATATTCATCCTGCGTCAACTTCCCGCCTAGTACCAGGTCCAAAAGAAGATTTAAATTACAGGTAAGGGAATCCATTTTAAATCGCAGCTTTTGGACGGTATCACCCACGGCCTGGGCCGCCGCGGCTCGTTCATTCTCGGCCATAAGGATGAGCCCGGCGGCCAGGGCCGGGGGTAAGGAAACAGATTTTAGTTCACCTTTTATCTGGGCCGTAATCAGTTCTTCCCTCACATAAGGCTCGGCGCAGGGCCCTTTCCGCTTAGTACACCTCAAATAATTGTGATTTTTCTGGGTTTCGGTGGTTATGAAGCAACCGCATTCCTTACAGTGGAACACGCCCCGGTAGGTGTAAGCCTTCAATTTAGGCCCCTTAGGCTTGCTCTTACGCGTCATTACAGCCTGGCAGTGGTCGAACAGTGACTTGGTGATGATTGGCTCGTGCTTACCCTCGTAGATCTCGCCCTTATACCTTATAACGCCGTAGTAGACCGGGTTCTTGAGCATGTATTGGTAGTTGGAGGTTGAAAGGGCGGTATGCCGCCCTTTCAACCCTACGCCATTCATTATGCGCCGGACCTCGGCCAGCGGATAGTCGCCGCTGGCATACAACTCAAAAGTCTTGCGGATAAAGACCGCCCGGTCTTTATCCGGCAAGATCGTCCGTGTGTTCTTGTCGTTTAAGTAGCCGAGCGGCGCGCAACAGGGCCAGATACCGTTGCGGAGTTTTTGCCGGAAGCCGCGCCGGATATTTTCCGATAGGTTATCAACGTAATATTTGGACTGGCCGAACGCTATAGAAAGCATAAACTTTCCCTGCGGCGTAGGGTCAAACCAAAAGGTAGGGAACTTAAGGGCGGTTATCTTGCCAGTATCGACGAGGTACACAATTTTGCCGCCGTCAATGCTATTGCGCGCGAGGCGGTCGGGGTGCCAGGCAACAATGCCCTGCGCCTTGCCCTCTTCTATAGAGGCTATCATGTCATTGAAGATTTCACGGCCTGGCTCTTTGGCCGTCTTGCTCTCGATGAACTCTTTTACAATTATGAGGTTCTCTTTCTTGGCGTACTCGCGCAACTCGGCAAGCTGCCCCTCTATGGATAGGATTTGCCTGTCAGGTTCGTCCGTAGATTTTCTGGCATAAAGAAAATACCGCATGTCTTGGTTTTGCATAAGACCTCCCATACCTTGCGCTTAATGCCGGTTTGGCCCAGCAGGGCGGAACCGGCATTAAGGGCTAACTCCGCAACTCTCCGCCGCGCGTAAGGCCGGCTTTGCTTACCAAAGCTAAGACGGCCTTACATGCGGCGATAAAGAAGAAGATCGGTTCGGGAAACGCTCTGCGTTTCCTCAGGGCGCCAGCCCTGAAACTTCCGTAGGGGCAGGCGGCGGCTTTCCGT
>Ga0073936_10006168_pt1 | contig 15900 bp, 10 predicted proteins | sample AliMusrvi5mmetaG_FD_87041 | JGI IMG/M metagenome (GOLD analysis project Ga0073936, IMG submission 87041) | Freshwater lake bacterial and archeal communities from Alinen Mustajarvi, Finland, to study Microbial Dark Matter (Phase II) - Alinen... | ecosystem: Environmental > Aquatic > Freshwater >... | reverse complement strand
TGCACGGCGATCACCAACGAGGCCGGGCGGGCCGATTATCCCTGGTACTGGACGAGTACCTCGGCACGAGGCCACGCCAACGAACCCGAGAGCTCCGCGTGGTACGTCGCCTTTGGCCGGGCCGTCAATGAGAAGGGTGAAGACCTGCACGGCGCCGGGGCCGTCCGATTCGACTCGAAAGTGCTCGTCACCGACAAGAGATCCCACGATGCCGAGCGAGTCCTGAACTATGTCCGCTTGGTGAGGGGAGTCTCTCCGTGAAAAAAAGACCCGGATTCTTCGTGGTGGGCCTGCTGCTCCTCTTCCCTGCACTGCTCCCCGCACAAGACGACGGTGCACAGCAGGGATCTCCTGTGTCCCACTCGGTCGGAGTTCAGTACAGCTCCATGACCGGCTTCATTCCGTCCTACCGGCTTGAGTTGATGCGGCCCCTCGTGAGGAACGAGGGGCTGATGCTCGAGGGAAAACTGAGCAACGACTTTGCGGTATTTGGAGATACGCTGAGCACCTCGCTGACTGCCCGCTTCAACATCCTGCCAATGCTCAGTTTCTCGCTCGAAGTTCCGGCCTCATTTCTGTACCGCTACCCCGCCGATTTCGGAGCGAGCATCGCGGGCTCCGCGAGGCTCTCCCTGAGCAACCGACCAGACCTGAGGGACCGGTCGCCGGGGTGGATACTCTCGAGTGAGCTGTCCTCCACGGCGACCTCGACCTGGACAAATGCTTCATCCTTGGTGACCCTTGGGATTTCCCAACCGGAACAGATCCTGCCCTACCAGGCGGAAGGCATGATCGCAGTCGGGTATGTCGACCGGGCATGGTCATCGAACCTAAAGCTGGTCGCGACCGAGAATTTGACGATGTTGAGTTCCCTTGGTTTGAAGGGAACCGCGAGCGTGACCTTTGGGCATGTCCTCGGAGATGTTTCTATTGAGGCCGACAATGTGCTCGGTGCGGCGCGGTTCAACTTCGGCGTGTCGATGGGCTACAGATTCTAGCGCTTCGTCTTGTGAGGAGCGGTGTCCTGGTAACATCAGCGGCGTTGGCCCACGAGGGGCCGCAGCAGGCTTTCAAGGCCATTCTCCTTGATGGTGTACAGCGATGCGAGGAGCTCGCCGATCTCGCCCTCCGGGTAACCCTTGCGAGCGAACCACACGACGTAGGCCTCCGGCAGGTCGATGAGGAGGCTGCCGGTGTATTTTCCGAAGGGCATGCGCGCGTTGGCGAGCCTCAGCAGATACTCCCCTTCCATCGAGGGCTCATCGGGCATCGAGCCTCCGCGCGCGGCCGCCGAAGACGTGGACGAGGAGGCCGACGAGGATGAGCACCGCTCCCGCGATGTCCAGGGGACCGAAGCGTTCGCCGAGGACGAGGGCCGCCGAGGCGATGCCGAAGATCGGCACCATGAGGGAAAACTGCGCGATCCGCGCCGCGCCGTGGCGTAGGATCAGGTGGTTCCACAACCCGTAGGCGAAGAGGGTGGAGAGGATGACGAGGTAGGCGAGGGCGCCGATGGTGATCATGTGGAGCTTGGAGAAGGCCGCGCCGATCGCCCGTGGCCCCTCGAAGATGAGGGACAGGGCAGCGAGGGGCAGGGGCGAGAAGAGGCTCGACCATACCATCAGGCCGAGGGCGTTCACCCCCGGCATGGTCCGAGTGGCGACGTTGGCCCCGGCCCAGCCGAGGGCCGCGAGGAGCATCATGAGGATGAGGGGAAGGCTGATTCCGCCCGCGCCGCCGCCGGACGAGAAGGCGAAGACAGCCAGCCCCGCGCCCGCGACGAGCATCCCGGCCACGTTGTGCGCCCGAAGCCTCTCCTTGAGGATGATGGCGGCGATGATAGCCGTGAGGAAGGCCTGGGCCTGGAGCAGTATCGAGGAAAGGCCAGGGGGCGCTCCCAGCTTTATCGCGGTGAAGAGGAAGCCGAACTCGCCGACGCCCAGGAGGAGGCCATAGGTGGCGATGGACCGCAGCGGCGCCTTCGGGCGCTTGACGAAGAAGACCGCCGGAAGGGCGCAGAAGAAAAAGCGCAGGGCCGCGAGAAAGAGGGGCGGCACGGAGGCGACGCCCACCTTGATGACGACGAAGTTGAAGCCCCAGACGGCCGCGATGAGGACGGCCGCCCCGATGGCGGAGAGGGGCAGCTTGGGACTGGTGTCGGACGCGATCATGGGCGGGAGTGTAGCCGGGCGGCGGCCCCGGCGGAAAGGGGCCTGCCGCTTTAGGTGGGCGCCGCGAACAGCTTCTGGTAGTCCACCGAGAAACCTTCGAGGACGGCCGATGCCAGGGGCGATCGGTCGCCCGACCTTTCACGGAGGGCCTTTTGCTTCAGTTCGCCCGTCTCGTTCCGGACGTAGAGGCATATCCATGCGCCGATCGGATCGACCACCCAGTACTCCCTGACCCCGCGCTTTTCATACAGGGAGAATTTCTCGTGCTGGTCCTTTTTTGAGGTGGATGGCGACAGGATCTCTACGACCAACTCGGGCAGGCCGTGCAGGTTCTTGTCGTTCAGGCCCTTCTTGTCGCAGACGACGAGTATGTCGGGCTGGACAACCGTGGAGCAGTCGTCCTCCTCGGTCTCGTCGGGCGCGAAGGAGAGCACGTCGAGTGGGGCCAGGAACACCTCGCAGGGCTTGTCGTCGAGGAAATCGGCGAACATCCTGAAAAAAGTTCCCAGGAGCCGCTGGTGGCTCACCGAGGGCGCCCCCATGAGGTAGGCTTCCCCCTCGATGAGTTCCCAACGTTCGTCGTCCGGCCATTTCCGGTAGTCCCCGTAGGTCCAATTTTCGCCTATCGCACGCATCGCATCCGCCATGGGTAGCATACCTCCAGTATACCACACATACGCGCGCGGCCGGGCCTGGCGATTGAAGGCGGCGCTCAGTTTCTGAGGCGGCGAAGCTAATACCGGAGCATCATACCCATGGCAGCCGGGCCGACAAAGGGCTCGAACTTCACCTTGCCCTCGTCGATGCCGGCCTTGGCCAGGGACAGGGCTGAGTGCGCTGACCATATACGCCAGATCATGTCCACGGCCATTCCACCGGCCATGACACCCATCGACGGCAGGTAGTCCATGAAGCTCCTGTTTTCCCACCTGGTCTTGATGGTGGAAAAGCTGTCGGTGAGATAATTGAGCTGGTCGAACTTCAGGTCCGAGGGAAGGACCATGTACCATCCGACGAGGGTTCCGGCGATGGTGGCGAGGTGGGCCGCCGTGAAGAGGCCGCCGCCAAGGCCGTCCCCGTTCATGAACTGCCCCTTGCCGGGGAACATCATCGACGACCGCATCGACGAGGCGAGCCACGTGTCCTTCTGCCGGGCGACCGAAAGCCGGTCGGCCCATGAAACCAGCTCGCTCCCGCTCAAGTCTCCAAGGGTCTTGTCTGCGAACTCAGCCCGGAAGGCCTCGCGCTCCGACTTCCCGTATTCTCCCATAAGCTTGAAATGGGCGGGCTGACGCCCAAGGGGGCCGCCCATCATGGGCTGTGTGAATGCGGTGGCCACGACCAGAATAGTGAGTCCCACTAACAACGAACATCTTTTCATGAAGGCCTCCACCGGAGAATATACTGGAATTCATATATGGAGACCAATCGCGCGAGGGGGCGGATGCGGCGATTGTCGGGCAGGTCGTCGATGATCATGATCGTGTCAGTCTGCGGAGCCACTTTATCCATCAGTCCTCTCCATTCCCGCCAGCCAGTTCTCGATCGCGTCATAGTCGAATGTCTCGAGCATCAGGCTGAGCCTTTCGGCCGCGGACTTGTCGATCCCCTTGAGCTCCTCGAGGATCGACAGGAGTTGCCCGATGTCGCCACCCCGGTAGGCCTCCCTCAGCCTGTCGATCAGGCCGGTCGGCAAGGCATCCGCCCGATCGCCGCCGGCATCAACCGTGGCCGTGGCCGCCCCTGCATGCGCTGGGGAGACCCAGGGTGTGTCCCCGCCCGCGTCGGCGAGGTCCCCATTGTGGTCGAGGTCCCCCTCGCCGAAGGACAGGTCGATGGAGAACTCGAAGACGGAGCCTTTCCCCGGCTCGCTCTGGATTCGGATCGTGCCTCCCATTTTCTGGACCAGAAGCCTGGAGATGTAGAGGCTGAGGCCAACTCCTCCGTACCTTCGCGTGAGGGAGCCATCCACTTGGGAAAAGGGTTGCATGAGCTTGGCCATGTGTTCTTCGCTCATGCCGATGCCCGTGTCCCGCACCGAGAATCCCACCTTGCCCATGCCCGGCAGGCCTGGGTTGAAATGGGCTGCCAGCTCCACTCCGCCGCGCTCCGTGAACTTGACGGCGTTGTCGAGCAGATTGGTGAGGACCTGCCTGAGCCTGGCGGTATCCACCTCCGCACTGCCCGGGAAGGATGGCCGGTCGGTGAAAACGAAGGCCAGGTTCTTGTCCCTGGCGGAGCGTCCGCACCTGGAAGCGACCTCGTCCAGCAACTTTCCCAGGTCGGTCATGCGCGGCTCGAGCCTGAGGGCGCCCGATTCCATGCTCGAAAAATCCAGCACGTCGTTGACGATGCCGAGGAGAGTCCTCTCGGACGCCTCGATGGTCTTGAGCTGCTTCCTCTGCGCGTCGTCCAGGGTAGTGTTCATGAGCAGTTCCGTGAACCCCAGCATGGCGGTGAGCGGCGTGCGCACCTCGTGGGTGATGTTGGCGATGAACTCGCTCTTGGCCCTGCTGGCCGAATCGGCCAGGTCCCGCGCGATGACGAGGGCAGCCTGCACGCTCTTCCTCTCCTCGACCTCGAGCCGGAGGCCCTCGACCGTTGTCTTCAGCATCCCGGCCATCTCCGCGAAGGAGTTGGAAAGGACGGAAAGCTCGCGGATCCTGCTCTGCCCGTGCCTGATGCCCGTCCAGTCTCCGATGCCCAGATTCCGGGCGTGGACCGAAAGGTCAGTGATGGGAAGGGTGATTCTCCGGGTGATCGCGATGTTCGCGAGGGCGGCCGCGAGGATGACAAGGCAGATGAGCAGTCCGGTGATCCTGAAATCGGCGTTGATCCCTCCGATGAAGTCGTTCTCCGGGAAGACCGTGACCACGAGCCAGTCCAGGCTGGCAGACTCCCTGAAAAGGCCGACTTGGCCGAGATATCGGCTCTTCCCCTCCCGAAAGTCGAAGGTTCGTCCCTCTTGGATGCCGTCGAATCGGCGGTTTCCCCCGTACATGCCAGCCAGTATGCGGGCAGCCAGCCTCGTCACGGGATCGGCGCTGTCCTCGGCCATGGTCCGGACGAAGCCGGAGCCGACCTTGTTCGCCATGAAGGGAGCTTCGCCGGTCGATGTCGCGATGAGGAGGCCCGAGCGCTCCATGACGAAGCTCTGGCCGGTCCTCCCCACGCTCAGATGCGCGAGCAGGCTTCCAAGCTGGGACAGGAAGACGTCGATGGAAACGACGCCGAGCAGTTGTCCATGACCGTCACGGACGGGCCGGCTCGCGGATATGGCCAGGTCCTGGCCGGTGAAGAGGATATAGGGGCTGCTCCAGACGGTGTCGCCGGCCGAGACCGCGTTCTGGTACCAGGAGCGTTTCCGGCTGTCGAAATCGGGAAGCGAGCTGACGATGGCGCCCAGCCTGCCCGAGTCATCCGTCGCGAACTTCCGGAAACGGCCCGCGGCGAAACGGTCGGTGAGTATCGCGTACTGGGAACCCTTTTCCCCCTCCCTTCCTGCGTTGGCCAACCCCCCTGCGTCATTTCCAAAATAGATGCTGCTCACCGTGCCGAAGAGCTGCAACTGGCCCCAGAAATACCTGACGAGCCCCGCCTGGTCCCTGGAGTCCGGGGCGCCCCTTCCCAAGGCGTCGGCGTTGGCTTCGGCGATCCTGCGAGATGGGCCTAGGAACTCACCGATGCCCACCCCTATCCGGGTGGCGATCTCCGCTCCGAGTTGGAGGACTGACTTCTCGATGGCCCACCTGCCACTGCGGTACGACAGCAGGCCGATTATACCGGCGGCCAGGATCGTGAGCCCGAGTGAGGTGGCCAGGAGGAGCGCTCCCAAGGGTACCGCCGCGCGGCGCGGCGGGGATTGCGATTTCAGGAAACCCACTGCGTCACCCCCCTGCCTGGGGCTCGAAGGCCGCCACTTTTCCGGAAATCCAGTCCTCGATCGCATCATAGTCAAACCGGTCGCCCATCTGCCTCAGCTTGTCGGCCGCCTCACGCGCGTCCAGGGACTCCAGTTCCTCCTGGCACTGCCTGAGCAGGACTATGTCGCCTGTCTGGATGGCGCGTCGAAGGACGGGGATCATCGAGGACGGCACGCTTGAGAGGGCCAGCCCTCCATCCGGGCCGTCCTTGTCACCAACCCGGCGCCGCCTTTCGCCGTCCACCGATCGATACCTCAGGCCCAGGGCCTTCCCGAGGATTCCCAGAAGCTCCTCGGGTCGGAATGGCTTTCGCAGGAAGGCATCAACCCCAGCCGCCAGGGCCCCTTTCCTGTCATCCTCGAAGGCGCTCGCCGTTATGGCGAGGATGAAGACAGCATCCCCCGAAGGCCCTTCCCTGAGCCGGCGCGCCATCTCATACCCGTCCATGACGGGCATCTGCATGTCCAGGAGGACGGCATGGGGCTTCCACTCCTCGGCGACCGCGATTCCCGAGGCGCCATCCTCGGCCGTCCTCAGTTCGAAGCCGATCGGCTCGAGGACCTCGTGCAGGAAGGACAGGTTGTCCGGCGTGTCGTCCACGAGCAGCAGGCGGACCTCCGCGGAGGCCGGCTCGATCCCCACGATCCTTTCGGTACTTTCGCTTTCCGCATAGACCGTCTCCGACCTGTCCAGGGGCAACTCGAAACGGAAGCGCGAGCCCTTCCCCAGTTCGCTGCCAGCGGTGAGGCTTCCACCCATCAGGTCCGCGAACCTCCTGCTGATCGCGAGGCCCAACCCGGTTCCCTCGACCTTCCTTCCCACCGACGCCTGGTGGAACTCCTCGAAGATGCGCTGCAGGTCCTCCTCGCCGATGCCAGGCCCCGTGTCCTCCACTTCGACCCGGAGGAGGAAACCCGGCGAGCCCTCCTTGTCCCGCGCGCTCGCCCGCAGTGTCACTTTCCCCTTTTTCGTGAACTTCGCCGAATTGCTCAGGAGATTGACGATGATCTGCCTGATCTTCCCCTCGTCCCCACGGGCGGAACGGGGCAGGGCGGCGTCGGTCTCGACCTCGAATTCCAGGCCATTGTCTTCCAGGCGCTGTCGGAAAAGCTCGTCGAGGTGCTGGAACAGGGTTCCGAGATGGAAGTCCTCCTTCACCACCTCGGTCTTGCCAGCCTCGACCTTCGCCAAGTCCAGGATGTCGTTTATCAGGGCCAGCAGGTGCTCCCCACTGCGGTTGATGGTGTCGAGGTGCTCCATCTCCTTCGTGGACAGGTTCGTGTCCCGCTTGAGTATCTTCGCGAAGCCGAGGATGGCGTTCAGCGGGGTGCGGATCTCGTGGCTCATGTTGGCCAGGAAGATGCTCTTTGCGCGGTTGGCGCTCTCGGCCTCCGCGGCGAGTTCCGTGGCCCGGTCGATCGACGCCTTAAGCCGGAAATTCGTCTCTTGCAGGCTTTCCTCCGCCCTACGGCGTTCGGTCGCGTCCACGGCGACGATGCCGAGCAGGGTGGCGCCTTCTGTTCCCGTCTCGACCGGGAAGATGTTGACCTCGAACAGCCTGTCGATTCCATGGATCGGGAAGGTCAACAGGTTCATCGTCGCCGACATGGTCTTTCGCACTTCCGCAAACCACCCGACAAGGGTGCTGAGATGGGGCTCGGGCAGGAGTTCCTGGAATGCCCTGCCAGCCAGCCGCGGCCATTCCGTTCCCAGCGCCCCCGCGAGCGACTTGGACGCGGCGAATATGGCGCCCGATCCATCGACGAGCGCGATCGGGTTGGGACTTCGCTCGAACCAGGCGTCCATCCTCCGCATGGCCGCATTGCGCTCCGCCTCGGCTCTGACTCCACGGGTCACGTCCGCGACGACGCAGGCGACCTGGTCGGAGAAGTTCCTGAACAGGATGACGTCGAGGTGCCGGCCCCGCTCGGCGAGGTGCAAGGGGAAATGCTGGGGTTGCCCTGTTTGCATCACCTCGCCCATCTTCCTGTGCATCTCCGGCGAGTCCCCGAACAGGACCCTGAAGCTCTGGCCGGCCAGATCGGACGCCGGCATCCCCGCGATCCGCTCGAGGGCAGGATTGGTGTCAAGGAAGCGGAAGTCGGTCACATCTCCGGCGAGGTCACGCGCGGCCTCGAACAGCACGAAGCCGTTCGTCATCTCGCGGAAGAGGGACTCGTACTGCGTCTTCGTCCGGGCGAGGGCGTTCCGCTGCTCCGCCAGCTTGAGGAAAATCTTGACCTTCGAGACGAGGATGATCGGGTCGTAGGGCTTGACCAGGTAGTCGACCGCCCCCGAGCCGTAGCCCCTGCCCACGTTGGACTCGCCCATGTAGGAGGCGGTGATGAAGATGATGGGAATGCCAGCCGTCGCGGGGTCCGACTGCAGGATCTCGGCGAGCTCGTAGCCGTCCATCCCCGGCATCTGGACATCGAGTATCGCCAACTCGAACCTGTGTCGCAGCGTCGCCTTGAGGGCCTCCTCGCCGCTCTGCGCGGTCACGAGCCTCGCAGGCAGGCCGGAGAGGGTGCGCTCCAGCGCCACCAGGTTGGCTTTCTTGTCGTCGACGGCGAGAACCAGCAGTTCCTCGTGCATGGCTTCTTCCATCATGGAACCTTCTTCTTGAATATCCTGGCCTGGCCGTCGACCACCTCGAAGCGGTCCGCCACCGACGTGAAATCCGTGGTCTCCTTGTCGCCAAGGCAGAGGAAGCCCCCGTACTCGAGGCTCTCCCAGAACATCTCGAGCGCATGGTCCCGCAGCTCGGAGTTGAAGTAGATGAGGACGTTGCGGCAGACGACGACATGCATCTCGCCGAAGGACGCGTCCATCGCCAGGTTGTGGCGGGCGAAGGTGATCTTCCCTCGGAGGCGCGAGTCGAGGACACCCGCGTGGTGATCGGCGCGGAAGTAGTCGGAGAACGAGGCCCTGCCCCCGCACTCGAGGTAGTTCGCGCCCCCTACCTTGAGGATGTTGAGGGGGTAGACGCAGGCCTTCGCGGTGTCGAGCGCGGAGGGGTTGATGTCCGTCGCGTAGATGGTCGCCCGGTTGAGGAGTTCCTCCTCGTGGAGCAGGATGGCCAGCGAGTACACCTCCTCCCCCGTCGCGCAGCCTGCGTCCCAGACCTTGATGTGTGGCCAGGTCCTGAGCAGGGGCGCCACCCTGCCTCGCAGCGCCGCGTAGACGGAGGGGTCGCGGAAGAACGATGTGACATTGATGGAGAAGTATGAGATGAGGTCGAAGAAGACCTCGGGCTCGCGGAGCACGCGGGCGATCGTGTCGGAGATACTGTCTATGCCGTGGTCGGCCTGGAACTGCCTTGTCCGCCGGTCGAGGGTTTCCCTCGCGTAGTCCCTGAAGTCGTATCCGTACCTCTGGTGGATGGCCTCGAGCAGGAGGTCGAGCTCGATGCGCTCCGCCATGGCGTCCGGGGGGCTCAGCGGCACAGGAGGACCCGCATGAGGGAGGTGAGTCGGTCGGGGTCCACCGGCTTGGAAAGGTAGTCGGTCGCTCCCGCGTCGAGGCACCTCTTCCTGTCCTCCTTCATCGCCTTTGCGGTCAGGGCGATGACCGGAAGGGCGGCGAAGCGCCCTTGGGCGCGGATCGCCCGCAGGGCCTCGTAGCCGTCCATCACCGGCATCATGATGTCCATCAGGACGAGGTCGACGTCCGGGTGCCCGTCGAGCATCGCCAGCGCGCGCTCGCCGTTCTCGGCCTTGAGCGGGTTCACGCCGTGCCCCGCAAGCATGCGCGCCATCGCGAACATGGTCCTCATGTCGTCCTCCACGATGAGGACCTTGCGGCCCTGGAGCGGCTCGTCCGACTCGTGCAGGTGCATGATCGCGCGCTTGTTGTCCTCCGGCAGGTCGCGCACGACGCGGTGCAGGAAAAGGGCCACCTCGTCCATTAGCCTCTCCTGCGAGCGGACATCCTTGACGACGATCGACTCCGAGTAGTCGCGGAGGAAGTACTCCTCCTCGAGGGTCAGCTCCCTGGCCGTGTGGATGATGACTGGCGGGAGGCTGAGCTTAGCGGCCGTGACCGCCCGCAGCAGGTCGAGCCCCTGCATGTCCGGCAGTCCCAGGTCGATTATCGCCAGTTCGTACTTGTTGGCCTTGAGGATGGCGATCGCGTCCTTCCCCGTCGTGACCTCGTCGACCTTGACGTTGCCGTTGCCGATGATGCGGACCGTCTCCCTGCGAACCAGGTCGTCGTCCTCGACCACGAGGACCCGCTTGGCGGCCTTGGGGTTGGCCGCGTCGATCCGCTCCAGCACCCGCAGGATCTGCTCCTTGTCCACGGGCTTGGCCGCATGGCCGATGGCCCCCGCTCCCATCGCTGAAGCGCTCGGCTCCTCGACGGACACGATGTGGACGGGGATGTGCCGGAGGGACACGTCCCGCTTGATGGCGTCCAGCACCGCCCAGCCGTCCATGCCCGGAAGCTGGATGTCGAGGATGACACCGTGGGGCCTGTACTCCCTGGCCGCGGACAGCCCCTCCTCGCCGGTTCCCGCGACGAGGCACTTGAAGCCCCGCTCCCGGATTATCTTCGCGAGGATGGCGCTGAACCTCGTGTCGTCCTCGATGACGAGCATGACACGGTCGCCCTCGCCGATGGAGTCCCTGTCGTCGGGGGCGGTCGCGGGTCGCGAGGTCGTCTGCCGCACCGTCTCCGGCTGCGTCGCCACGGCGGCCGTGGCTGCGTGCTGCCCCACGGTCCCTGCCGCGTCCTTCCTCCCTTCCGCCGGGCCCCCCTTCTCCTTCGCCGCTAGCCGGATAGGGAGGTAGAGCGTGAAGGTGGAGCCCTTCCCGGGCTCGCTTTCCAGCTGTATCTCCCCCCCGAGGAGGGCGGCCAGCTCCCTTGAAATTGAGAGGCCGAGGCCTGTCCCGCCGTAGCGCCTCCGGTCCCCGGAATCGGCCTGCTGGAAGGCCTCGAAGATGAGCTGCTGCTTCTCCGGCGCGATGCCGATCCCGGTGTCCCTGACGTGGACCGCGAAGGCTCCGTCGATTTCAAGGCCACTCTTGGCGAAGACCGTCCCGGCCACCGGGCGCTCGAAGGCCACGGAGACCCCTCCCTTCCCGGTGAACTTGATCGCGTTGCCGATCAGGTTCTTCAGCACCTGACCCATCCGCTGCCCGTCGGTGACGACGGTGGCGGGCATACCCGTTCCTGTCTCGACCTTCAGGTAGAGTCCCTGGGCCTGGGCCATGTGCTCGAACTGTGAGACGATCGAGCGCCCGACCTGCTCGATCTCGATCTCCTCAAGGCGGAGTTCCATTTTCCCGGCCTCGATCTTGGACAGGTCGAGGATCTCGTTGATCAGGTCGAGGAGATCGCTGCCGCTCTCGTAGATCACGCCCGCAGATTCCACCTGGTCCGCCGTGAGGTTCCCGCCTTCGTTGTCCCGCAGGGACCGGGCCAGCAGGAGGAGGCTGTTCAGGGGGGTCCTGAGCTCGTGGGACATGTTGGCCAGGAATTCCGACTTGTACTTGCTGGCGAGGGCGACCTCCTCGGATTTCCTCGCGATGCCGTCCCGCGCCTCCTCTATCTCGGCCTTCTGGCGCCCGAGCAACTCGTTGGTCCGGGACAGCCCGTCGTTCGTCACCTCGAGTTCCCGTTGCTGGGCCTGCAGTTTCTGCTCCGACTCCTTGAGGCGTGAGGCCTGGACCTCGAGCTCCGCGTTCGACGTCTCGAGCTCCGCCTGCTGCGACTGGAGCTTGCCTTCCGACTCCTTGAGGCGGAGGGTCTGCTCCTCGAGCTCGGCGTTGGTGAGCCGCAGCGTCGATTGCTGGGCCTCGAGCTCGACGCCGAGCTGCTGCGCACGCCCGAGCGCCTCGTCGACGGCCTCCCGGGATTGGGAGGCCTCGAGGGCGACCGCGACCATGGGAGCCGCCTGCTCGAGGAAATTGAGGACGCCGTCGGACAGCCTTCCGAGCGATGCGATCTCGATCACTCCGCTCACCTTTTCCCCGAACATGAGGGGGGTGACGCAGAGGCTGCGCGGAGGCGACTCACCGAGACCCGAGGCCACGTGGATGTAGTCGTCCGGAAGGTCATGGATGAGGATCTGCCTGCGCTCGAGGGCCGCCTGGCCGACGATCCCCTCGCCCGGCAGGAAGCGGCGCGGGACATTCTTCCGCTTTGTGTAGGCGTGGCTGGCGATGAGGGCTAGGCCCGCGTCCTCATCGGCGGCGTAGAAGGCCCCGACCTGGGCGCCCGTGTAGTCCGTCACCGTGGAGATGATCCGCCGCGCCAGGTCCGCCGTGTCGCCCCGCGCCTGGAAGACCGTGTTGAGCCGGGCGATCCCGTCCGCGACCCAGCCCTTCCTCTCGCGCTCGGCTTCGGCGAGCACCTCCGCAGTTACGTCCCGGACGTTCACGAGGATGCCGGCCGCGGCGCCCTTGTCGTCCAGATACACCGACACGTTGAGGCGCACGTTGGCCAGGCCACCCTCAGCGCCCTTCATAGCGAGGGGCAGGCCCTTCAGGCTGCCCTCGTCGAAGGCTCGCCTTTGGCATTCCCTGGCCGCCTCCGGTTCGGCGAACAGGGCCGCGAACTCAACGCCGACGAGCCGTTCGCGGGTCCGGCCTGTCCTGGCGGTGGCCGCCATGTTGACGTCGGTCACGATGCCTTCACCGCTGACGGCGAAGAGCGGGTCGATGGAGGCCTCGACGAGGCTGCGCAGGTATGCCATCTGTCCTGCGACCCGCTTCTCCCCCCGGAGGGCCTTCGCGAAGCTGCGGCGAACCCATAGGACGGCGATGACCGCGAGTACAAGGATGAAAGAATCGACGATGGTCAGGCCCAGCCAGGCACCTGTGCCAGCCTGCGCTGAAACGGTGCGGGCTAGGATGTTCCCGCCGATGGCGAGGGCCACGATTCCTGCCATGAATAGACTGACTCGCGAAAGCGGGTTCATCGTAGAACTCCTTCGTGCCGGTGATTTAGACTACGTTGATTTTACTTGGGACCGAAGGGACAAAGGCCACACTTTTTCATCATCCTGAACTTGTGTCAAGGCGTCGTCGTTCCACGTGGCGCCTCATTCCATCGATTTTGCTCCCCACATTCCACCCGAAAGCTGGTATCATCGAGCCATGGTCAAGAAATCGAACCGTTTTGCCTTTCTGACGTTTTACGGCCCCATCATCCTGGCGGCCTGCCTCTTCACCACCGCCATCCCGTCCGCGGCCCAGGACGCGCCGGATGCGCAGGCCCCGACGCCACATCACCCCCCGAAGGTGGCCCTTGTCCTGTCCGGCGGCTCGGCCCTCGGCATCGCCCATGTGGGCGTGCTGAAGGTGCTGGAACAGGCGGGCATCCCCATCGACATGGTCCTGGGCACCAGCATGGGTTCCATAGTCGGCGGCCTCTACGCCGCCGGCTACTCGCCGGACGAGTTGGAGAGGATCGTAACCACCCAGGACTGGCAGTCGGTGCTCATGGACCGGAAGGACTCCCCGCGCGACGGCTACGACGAGGCCAAGCGCAGGCACTTCGCCTTCGCGCTCGGCTTCGACAAGGATGGCGTGAGGCTGGGTTCGGGACTCCTCGAGGGGCAGAACGTCCTATCCCTATTCACCCAGCTGACACTCCATGCCCTCCCCATCAGGGACTTCGACGATTTCCCTGTCCCTTTCCGCTCTGTCGCGGCGGAGATCCTCACCGGGAAGAAGGTCGTGTTCTCCTCGGGTTCGCTCGCCGAGGCGATGCGCGCTTCCATGTCCATCCCTGCCCTGTTCAGACCCTACGAGGTGGACGGCCTGCGCCTCGTGGATGGCGGCATCGTGGACAACATGCCCGTGGACGTTGCGCGCGCGATGGGGGCCGACATCGTGATCGCGGTCGAATCTCGCCTGGGCAATCCAACGGGCGACAATTCGCTCAAGTCCGCCCTGTCCATCGCCGGACATACGGCGAGCCTCTTCATCGAACAGAACATGGTGGCCGCGCGGGCCGACGCCGACCTCTTCATAGCCCCCGACCTCGCTGGCTACTCGGCCGCCAGCTACAACGAGGCTGAGGGCATCGTGAGGCGCGGCGAGGCCGGAGCCCACGCTCGCCTGGCGGACATAGAGGCGCTGGCCGCCAGGATCGCGCTGGACCGCCCGCTGGTGAAGCCCGAGGCCCAGGCCAACCGCAAGGCGCGCAGGGACCCGCCCCTGATAGGCTCCTACGTGGTGGAAGGCGGCAGCGAAGGCGACAGGGCCTTCGCGCACATGATTTTCGACCCCTTGGCAGCAGCCAGGGCGGATCCCGCCCTGATCCGCAAGGCCATCGACACGGCCTATTCCTCCGGACGCTTCGACCTGGTCAAGTTCGACCTCCGTCCCGGGACGGACGGCGGCCTCTCGGGTGTCGTTCGGCTTGTGCCCGACTCCTCCTCGGAGAACGCCGCCCTCCTCGGCTTCGACTACCGCGGCCTGGTGTCCAGTTCCGTGTCGGGCCACCTGGTACTGACCCCGGCCATCATCCTCCGCGACCTTACCACCAAGGATTCGGCCCTCTTCGCCGAGGCCTCGCTGGCCAACTCCGCGCGGGCCTACGTCGAGTTCTTCCAGCCCTTCGGCCCCTTTTATCTCAAGCCCTGGGCGCGATACTCCCTCGAGAACGACTCCTACGACTTCGACGAGAACGCTTTTTCGGTGGGCATCCTGTACAGGTCCCTCGGCGCGGGCCTGTGGACGGGGCTCTCCCTCGGCAGGCACCTCGACATCCTCGCCGGCTACGGCTTCGAGAACGTGAAACCGGGGTCGAACACGGCGGTGAACCTGGGCGAGGCAAAGGTCGGCTTGAATCTCGACACACGCGACAGGACCGTGTTCACCACGCGTGGCGCCTCGGCCCTCCTCCTAGGCAGGTGGGCCGACCCAGTGGTCGGTTCCGAGATTTCGATGGCGCGCGCTGAGTTCGAGGGGACCTTCAACTCCAACATCGGGAAGGTTTTCAATGTCGGTGTCACCACCTTCGCTGGCACCGATCTCAATGGTCTCGTGCCGGGAGTGGGCGAGATCCCCTCCTCGTATTACTTCGGCCTGCGCAGGCCGGGGATGTTCTATGGCTACCAGGACCATTCGCTTCGTGGGGAGGGCGACCATGCGGTGGCCGTTTCGGTGGAGCTACGCGCCCGCTTCGGCAGGATCGTCCAACTGATCGGGGGCGACACGTTCGCCTTCGCGAACGGCAGTGTGGGCGCCGTTCGGGTGGAAGGCGATCCGTCCATGGATTTCCTGCCGCTGCGCTCGTCGTTCGCGCTGGGCGCGGGGGCCCGGATCACGGACAGCATCGGCATCCGGGGCGCGGTCTGCCTGAACTATGATTCAGGCGCCTCTACCCCGCTGACGCCGGCCTTCACCGTGGAGTTCGGCTCCTTCTCCACCCGCTTCGAGGACAGGCGCTGACGGGGGAAAGCCGTTCGCCGCGAGGGCGGCGCGCAGTTCGGCGCGGTCGATTCCCCAATTTCGCCCGAAGCGCGAGAACAGGGCCTCCGAGAGTCCCAGGAAACGAGCGAAGGCGCCAGTGGATCCCGCCGCGCGGAACGCTTCCATGAACTCAGGGAAATTGCCTCGGTTCGCGATCAATTCCCAGAATCGGGCGAAGTTCCTCAGCGCGGCGACCTCGGCCGCTGTCATGGCCCCGGTGGAGACCACCTCGTAGGGAGGGATGCCCTCGTAACGCATCCCGTGGTCGAGGTCGTGGCGGGCGAGGGCTGTGCCGGGCAGGCGCTTCAGCATGCCCACCTGTATCTCATCCGGATCGGCCGCGAGAAGCCGGTCGAATCCGCGGCTGAAACCCTCGAGGGT
>Ga0073936_10006164_pt1 | contig 15908 bp, 18 predicted proteins | sample AliMusrvi5mmetaG_FD_87041 | JGI IMG/M metagenome (GOLD analysis project Ga0073936, IMG submission 87041) | Freshwater lake bacterial and archeal communities from Alinen Mustajarvi, Finland, to study Microbial Dark Matter (Phase II) - Alinen... | ecosystem: Environmental > Aquatic > Freshwater >... | reverse complement strand
ATTGAAGCCTCCTTTTCGTGTGCTTTGAGCGGTTCACGTTAAGGAGGCTTCTACATATTTCAGGAACTGTCAAACTCTGTGAGTCCCCCACCAAAGGTGGGGGATTACTCAAAAGAATTTAACAGGGATGCAGTGGATAACGGCAAATGCCTATGAAAAGCATTTGAAACAGCCGTTCAGATTGAAGGTTTCATCCCTTTCATCCCTTTTATCCCTGTAAAAATGCCTTTATTTTTTTCCGAATGAAAGGAATTCCGTATGAAAATCGCCGTGCTGTTCGGTGGCAACAGCTCCGAGCGCGATGTATCGGTGGCCAGCGGTGTGCAGGTTGCCAGGGGATTACAGGAGGCCGGGCACGAGGTACTGGCCTTCGATACGGCACGCGGGGCGCTTTCTTCTGCGGAACAGCAGCGTTTGCTGGCCAACGGTGTAGCCCCCCTGCCCCCAGCTCTGGAAAATCTGCCGGCCAGCGCCGCAACCACTGCGCTTGTTACCGGAAAGGAGCTGCGTGAGGTTGATGTTGTCTTCCTGGCCCTCCACGGCGGCACGGGTGAAGACGGCACAATTCAGGCGTTTTTTGACCTGGCCGGTATTCCTTACACCGGCAGCGGCCACCTGGGGAGCGCCAACGCCATGGACAAAGACATTGCCAAACGGCTGTTCCGTGCCGCCGGAGTGCCAACCGCCGAGTGGCTGATGGCGCCAGTGACTGCCGGGGAGGTCGGTTCGCGCCTGGGTTACCCCGTCGTTGTCAAACCAAACAAACAAGGCTCAACCATCGGCCTATCGGTTGTCGGCACAGCGGAGGAACTGGCTGCCGCCATCGAACTCGCCCGTCGCTATGACGACGAGGTGATGGTTGAACAGTTCATTGCCGGACGTGAATTCACCGTCGGAATCCTGCAAGACCGTGCCCTCGCAGTTGGCGAGATTATCCCGAACAATGCCGCCATCTTCGATTACGAGAGCAAATACCAGATTGGCGGCGCACAAGAGATTTTCCCCGCCGATCTCACCCCGGATGAGACAGCCTCCCTGCAAAACCAGGCGCTCAATGCCCACCATGCCTTGAAACTGCGGGATTACAGCCGAGTTGATTTCCGCCGGGATGAACAGGGCAAATTCTGGTGCCTGGAGGTGAACACCCTGCCGGGAATGACCGCCACCAGCCTGCTGCCGCAATCAGCGCAGGCGGTCGGCATCAGCTTTCCGGAACTGTGCGACCGGATCTGTAAGTTAGCTTTGGGGAGGTCGCGATGAACTCACCGTGGATAATTTTTGACGCCATGGGAGTATCACTGCACTTTCCCAGCTTGAAAGATGCGGTAAAATCTTTAATGGAGATCCAACGTGCCCCTGTATAACTCAATCGGCGGAAACTATAACAAAACCCGCAGAGCAGACGAACGGATCGTCGAGGTAATTACCAGACTGCTCAACCTCCCGGAAAACGCCGTCATCGCTGACATCGGCGCCGGTTCCGGCAATTATACTTCGGCCATTTCAGCACGTGGTTACCAAGTCAGGGCGGTCGAACCGTCTGAGGCGATGCGACGGCAGGCGGTGCCCTCGCCGCAGATCGAGTGGTTTCCCGGCGTTGCCGAGCAGATTCCGCTGGCCGATGCATCAGTTGACGGTGTCATCGCCACCATGGCGATTCATCATTTCAGCGATCTGAGCAAGGCCTTTGCCGAGATGATTCGCGTCGCGCCGAACGGCCCGATCATTCTCTTAACGTTTGATCCACGGACAGTAGAGAAGACGTGGTGGATAGCCGACTACTTCCCAACGATCTGGTATGACGCCTTCCGGGCCTTCCCGCCGATCCGCGAACTGGCCGGAATGCTCGAAGAAGCTGCCGGTCGCATGGTTGATGTTGTTCCGTTTCTTCTGCCCCACGACTTGACCGATAATTTTACTGCCGCAGGGTGGCGTACACCGGAGCGTTATCTGGACGCCTCATATCGGGACAACATGTCTTCATTCCGGATTACGGATCAGGACATCATCGCCGTGGAACTTGCACGATTGGCACAGGATCTGGCTGACGGAACCTGGCAACGGAAGTACGGTCATACACTTTTGTGGGACGAGATAGATGCCGGTTACTGTTTTCTGAAAGTGCGCCCTTCGGTGTAATGGGTATGAGGGGTACATAGTCAATACAAACAAAAGGGAGGGAAGTAAGATGGAACAGGGGCAGGTAAGTCGCACCGCATTGTCATCAGCTTTTACACGAGCGTATCATGCCGAACATGGTTCCCCGAAAGTGTTTGACGATTTTCTTGCCAATCGCCTGCTTACTGAAGAGGAAAGCGCTCAGTTCACGCAGTTCATGCTGACAACGATACAAACGCTCAACCCCGCAGCGGCTGCCGCCTTCCCTGACCAGACGGCTACACTTGAGTGGATGATGCAAAGCTCCGGCGCAACGCCGCTCATACTCGCCAGGTCACGGTACACGGAAGAGTGCCTTGAAGAGGCTATCAAGCAGGGAGTCAGTCAATACGTGATTCTTGGCGCGGGAATGGACACCTTTGCGTTTCGCCGACCCGAACTGGTGGAGCAGCTTCAATTGTTCGAGGTGGATCACCCCGCCACTCAGACCCATAAGCAGCGGCGCCTGTCCGATCTTGCGTGGGATTTTCCGTCCCGCCTCCACTTTGTCCCGGTTGACTTCACCAGAGACAGCCTGGCCTCGGCGCTCTCAGTAACCCCGTACAACCCCCTGTTGCCGACACTGTTCAGCTGGCTCGGAGTTTCCTATTACCTCACCCGTGATGAAGTTTTTGCGGCTCTGCGGGACATAGCCGCGATTGCCCCCGCAGGGAGCAAAGTTATTTTCGATTACCTTGATACCGACGCCTTTATCCCTCGGAAAGCGGCGCCACGGGCGCTTGGCATGCTCTGGTTTACCCAGCAGGTGGGGGAACCGATGAAAACAGGTTTTGATCCGCTGACACTTGACGCCGACCTGGCCGGCATCGGGTTTCGCCTGCATGAAGATTTGAGTCCGATGGATATCCAGAGGCGCTATTTCTCAGGCCGCATCGATCATTACCGTTCTTGCGAACATGCCCATTATGCCTGTATTAAGGTGAAGTAAGTTCCAGGAACACAACACAGGATTTGATCAACTGTGTTCAATTGACGCTTGATATACTACTGAACACAAGGTATGGTGGGCAAAATTGCTGACTAATGATTGACTGACCTGACAACAGGAGGCCAAGGAACTATTCCTTGGCCTTATTACTTTTTTGGAGGCCCTCAATGGGCTCTGAACATCTTGAAGAACATAATCTTTGCCCGGATGTCGATGCCTACCTGCGTCGGATCGACTACAGAGGTGATCTGCGCCCCACAAAACAGGTGCTGGATCAGTTGCACCTGGCCCATGTCACCCATATCCCCTTCGAAAATCTTGATGTTGTGCTGAAGCGTCCGATTCTTCTCGATCTCGGCACTCTGCAGGCAAAGCTGGTGACGGCCGGCCGTGGCGGCTACTGCTTCGAACAGAACGGGCTCTTTTCCGCAATCCTGCGGGAGATCGGCTTCAAAGTAACCAATCTGTCGGCCAGGGTTCACTTCCGCTCCACCCATATCCGTCCCCGTACCCATCGCACCTCCCTGGTCGAGGTTTCAGGTGAACGGCTCCTGGCCGATGTGGGATTCGGGGCCACCGGGCTGTTCATGCCGGTGCCCATGGACGGGGAACAGGTTAGCAGACAGTATGCCTGGAGTTACCGGGTCATCGAGCGGGAGGGGCTGCGCATCCTGCAGACCGTGCTGGCAGGGGAGTGGAGCGACCTCTACTCGTTCTCCCTTGATCCTCAGCTTGAAGCTGATTACGAGATGGCCAACTATTACGTCTCCACCTATCCCGAATCGCCTTTCGTCAAGGCCCTTACCGTCCAGAAAAGCACCACGGAAGCGCGGCATACGCTACGCGGCACCGAGTATACCCTGGATCTCGGCAGTCACTTGATACAACAGCAACTGAGCGACGTAACCAACCTTGGAGCATTCATAGCATCAACCTTCGGTGTGGAGCTGCCGGAAGGGTATCGGTTCGAACTTGATGAAGCGGGCGTGCAGGTGCGGCCATCGGGTGAAAACTGACTACGGACATGATCCAGACAATTCATTAGTAAACAAGGAGAACAACATGGCACGTGTACTCGTTACCTATTATTCACGCAGCGGCAACACAAAAAAAATTGCAGAACTGGTATCCGACGGCCTGACAGCACTGGGGGTTACGGTAGATCTGATCCCGGTGGAAGAGGTTGATATCGATTCCCTGCCCGGCTACGACGGCTTTATTGTCGGCTCGCCCAACTATTTCGGCACTATCGCCTGGCCGGTCAAGAAGTTCATCGACGAGAGCGTCAAGTATTACAAAAAACTGGAAGGTAAAGCAGCTGCCGCCTTTACGTCCGAGGGAATCATCGGTGGCGGAGGCGATATCGTGGTGCTGGACATCCTCAAGACCTTCCTGATTCACGGCTGCGTAGTGCAGGGACTGACCGGTATCGGCCACTTCGGCCCGGTGGCGGTCGGAAAACCGGACGAACGGATCGAGAAGGAAGTAATAATTCTGGTGGAGCGTTTCAGCGCTTTGTTGCAGAAGTTACAGGCGTAACTGTCATGTTGCAAAAGAGCTTGCTCCGGTGCCTGCCGAAAAATGATGCTTGATATAGATCAGCTCACAAGGTATTGTGAGCAACATTGCTGACTACCGATTGACTGACCTGAAAGCAGGAGGCCAAGGAACTTTTTCCTTGGCCTTTTTTATAATGGAGGTGCCTTCAAATGCATTCATATGAAAAGCACAAAGTCGTTTCTTGCTACAACCTTACAGCCCGGAAATACGCCGACAAATTCGTAGCGGAATTAGACGAGAAACCTTTTGATCGCTTCATTCTGGACAGATTTGCCAAAGCGATTCCTCCGTCCGAAACTACATACGAGATGGGGTGCGGTCCAGGACAAATTGCCCGTTATTTACACCACAACCATGGACTTGCCATTACCGGACTGGATGATTCTGTTGAAATGATCAGGACAGCGGAAAAACTGCACCCGATGATTCCATTTGTCGTTGGCGACATGCTGAATCTTGATCTACCTTCGAATTCGGTTTTTGGAATTGTCGCTTTTTATTCCATTGTCCATTTTACGCTTAAGGAAGTGGCACAGGCGCTTGATGAATTTTACCGGGTGTTGAAACCGGGCGGGATAATCCTGTTCAGCTATCATGTCGGCAATGAAATCATATCGATAAATGATTTTCTGGAGACGGAAGGCGCCAGTACGGATTGGGTGTTTTTCGAAACCGACGACATTGTGCAAATCATCAAAGACAAAGGAATTACAATTGAAGATGTCGTCACCAGATATCCTTATGAAGGCAAAGAGCATGGCAGCAGAAGATGTTATACCATCCTGCGGAAATAGCAGACGAACCGGAGTTAATAATGACAACAACCACACATGAATCAGGGCGCAACTACGGGGCTTTACTCGACTGGAGCCTGACTTCCGACGACTACATCAGGCATCGCCCCGGATATCCTGATGACTATTTCCACCATCTGCAGCATTTCGGTATCGGCCTTGCCGGTCAGCAGATACTTGATCTCGGCGCTGGGACCGGCAATCTGTCAATACCGTTTGCCCGGCAGGGGGCGTATGTCACCGCCGTCGATCTCTCTCAGGGGCAGATTGACGCAGCACGGGAACGGGCAGAAGGTGAAAAGCTCTCTCTGCGTTTCATCATCTCCGGAGCAGAGGATGCTCCGGTGGAAGAGGCTCATTTTGATGCCGTAAGCGCCAGCATGTGCTGGGGATACTTTGATACGTCGCGGATTGTGGACAAGGTGAGAAAGGTACTCCGTCCGGATGGTCTCCTTATGATCAGTTCCATAATCTGGCTTTCCAACGACAACGATATTACCCGAAGAACCGAAGAGATTGTTGCCCGCCACAACGAACACTTCACGACTAGAGGCTCAATCCGGGACAGCCCCGTAATTCCGGATTGGTCTGCAAACACCTTTCAATTGAAAACATACCACCAATACATAGCACCTCTAACATTTACCAGAGAATCGTGGCGCGGACGGCTGCGGGCAAGCAAATGGATTGGTGCTGCATTATCGCTTGAGAAGGCAGAGGCGTTTGATATCGAGTTGGCAGAGGTGTTGGAAATAATCGCTCCCGAGCAGTTCGAAATAAACCATACCATCCGTATCCAGGTTTTCCAGGTCAGTGCATGAGCTGCCAGGAAGCTTAACGCTATTTCAGAAGACATCACATGATCCTTTCCGGAAAAGAAATTAAAAACAGGCTTGGCAACGAGATCGTTATAGAGCCGTTCGTCGAGCGGCAGCTCAATCCGAACAGCTACAATTTGCGCTTGCACAACGAACTGCTGGTTTACGAAGAACGAACTCTGGACATGAAAAAGGAGAACCGCGCCAAAAGCCTGATCATCCCCGAAGATGGTCTTGTGCTGGAACCAGGGATTCTTTATCTTGCCCGGACGGTGGAATACACCAAAACCGAAGGGTATGTGCCGATGCTGGAGGGGCGTTCGTCTATCGGTCGCCTGGGGCTGTTTGTCCATATAACCGCCGGTTTCGGCGATATAGGTTTTGCCGGTTTCTGGACCCAGGAGATTTTTTGCGTTCAGCCAATCCGCGTCTATGCGGGGGTGGAGGTTTGTCAGATCTACTATCATAGTATTGAAGGGGAGTATGAAGTCTATTCCAGCGGAAAGTATCAGAACAATCAAGGGATTCAGCCAAGCCTGCTGTTCAGGGATTTTGAATCCGAAGTAGTTTCATAATGCGGATGTTCTGCAATCATGAAGAATGAAACGCAGATCATGTGACAACGTATCGAAGAAGCATCACTGAACGCCTGGCCTGCACTGAAACAGAAGTTGTACAACGGCTGGTTGTTGAAGTATGCAAGGGGATATACACATCCGCCACAGCTTGATGATTGGTGATTCAGAGGAGTACTTTGCGTAATAAAGCTGGTACCTTCTTTAGTACGAACACAATAAAACTTAAATGAAAGGATACACCATGGACTTTTACGACGTAATCAAGACACGGCTCAGCATCAGGCAGTATACTCAGGAACCGGTTGAAGAGGACAAACTGACACGGGTTCTGGAAGCGGCCCGCATTGCTCCTTCGGCGGCAAATCGTCAGCCGTGGCGTTATATCGTGGTGCGGAACGAGGAAACGAAAAAACGGCTGCAACCTGCCTATGACAAAGAATGGTTTTACACCGCACCGGTGGTTATTGTTGCCTTCGGCGATCCGGCTACAACCTGGGTACGCAAGGATAGGCGCTCCTACATTGATGTCGATGTGACCATATCCTTTGACCATCTGGTTTTGGCAGCGGCGGCCGAGGGACTGGGAACGTGTTGGATCGCCAACTTCGACCCGAAAGTAGTTTCGGAAGTCCTGGGGATACCGCCGGAATACGAGCCGCTGCTGCTCACTCCGCTCGGGTATCCGGGCGTGACACCACAACCGCGCGACCGGAAACCGCTTGAAGAGATCGTTTATTGGGAGCGTTGGAGCGAGAAGTGAAGATTACTCCCCGGTTTCAGACCATCATCTTCGACTTTGATTATACTCTGGCCGACTCTTCCCGAGGGATCGCGGAGTGCATCAACTTTGCGCTGGCCGAGCTGAGCCTGCCGCAGGTTCCGGCAGAGGCGGCGCCATGACACAAGACTTCCAAGCCATCCCTCTCGGCACATATGACGCGTTTAAGGATGCCACTTCCTGGGACGAAGAGACATCCCGGCAGTGGGTTGACACACTGAACCGTCGCTCTGCCGCAGCGGATCAAATACAACTGAGGGCGCGTCTGATTGAACTCGCTGCGGTGCGCCAAGGAGACACGGCTGTGGAAATCGGCTGCGGAACCGGTGCCCTGTTGTGCGACCTTGCACGCATGGTCGGTCCGGGCGGCAGAATTATCGGCTTCGAGCCACAAGCGGCTTTTGCCCAGGCAGCTATCCGGCGGCTTCATACGGCAGCGTATGAATCCGTGAGCGAAGTGCTCTGCAAATCCGCTGAGCATCTGCCGCTTGCAGATGAATCCGCAGCCGCGTGTTTGGCCCAGACGGTCTTAATTCATTTGCCCGACCACATTCTGCACCGAACCCTTCGTGAGATGATCAGAGTGGTGCGACACGGGGGACGGGTAATAAGCATCGATCAGGATGGCGACACCTGGGTAATTGACCACCCGGACCGGGAACTGACTAAGCGCATTGTTCGATTTAACAGCGACCAACGATATGCCGACGGCTGGACCGGACGTAGACTGTACCGTTACTTTCGCCAAGCGGGACTGAGCAGTATTGAAGTTCATGTTTGGCCGCACATGGACACTGACAGCGGAACGTACCTGTTCGACATGGCCACACGTCTGGCGGGAGCCGCCGCAGACGTTGGTGTTATTACAACCTCCGAATGTAACACCTGGCTGGCTCAGCTTGATGAGGTGGCGCTGGCCGGCCATTTCTTTTCAAGTATCAATTTCTACGCATCTGTCGGCATCCGCACATGAAGCGTACGTTAACCTGATCACGTTTCTCGACAGGCTATCTGTTGAAACTGTCTACAGGAGGGCATACCCAATGGCACTATTACAAAATTCACATCCAACCGGTACAGCACCGGAAGCGGGACACTATCAGGATACCATCGATCATCTCGATCACGCCATATCGACAAACAACTCGCTCCTCTGCGTCGGCCTTGATCCCGATCTAAAGAAAATACCGCCTGTATTTTTGAAGGATGAACTCCCGCTGTTCCGTTTCAACCGGGAGATTATCGACGCCACCGCAGCCGAAGTCTGTGCCTTCAAACCTCAGGTTGCCTATTACTCCGCCTGCGGAAGGGAAGCGGAGCTGGAACTTACTATCGAGTATATCAGGAGCACTTATCCGCACATCCTGATAATCCTCGATGCCAAGCGTGGTGATATCGGCTCGACCGCCGACATGTACGCACGGGAAGCGTTTGTACGCTACCGGGTCGATGCGCTCACCGTAAACCCTCACATGGGGTTTGACACCATCGAGCCGTATCAGGAGTGGCCCGGCAAAGGGGTGATTATTCTCTGTAAAACGTCAAACCCCGGCTCCGGATTTCTTCAGGACCTTCACGTGGATGGCGAACCGATTTTTGAACGGGTCGCCCGGCAGGCGGCGGCATTGTGGCAGGATAACCGGAACATCATGTTGGTAGTCGGCGCCACCTATCCCGAGCAGTTGAAAAAAGTGCGGGAGATTGCCGGCGAGATGACCTTTCTGGTACCGGGAGTCGGGCATCAGGGGGCGGATGTGGAGCAGGTAGTAAAGCACGGCTTGAACAGCAACAAAGGAGGGTTGATTATCAACTCATCGCGCGGGGTTATCTATGCCGAAACTGGTGAGGATTTCCAGCAGGCTGCGGCAGCAGAGGCGAAACGAATAAAGGAAGAAATCAACCGGTATCGGCAGACTCAACAGAAAATCTGAAATAGTACAATAACCGCCTGGCAGTTCGTCACCACCAGGCGTGATTGCTAACCTTGCCGGATTACATTTTTAAAGCCCTTCAAAAAGAGCAGTAGACATATAACGCTCAGCTCCATCCGGAAGTATAACGACGATAGTCTTCCCGGCAAATTCATCTTGATGGGACAAGCGCACCGCAGCAGCTACCGCAGCACCACAGGAAATCCCCACCAGCAGCCCCTCCTCCCGTGCCAGTCGTTTGGCAAACACGATGGCTTCGTCGCTGGATATCTGCTCGACGCGGTCGACGATAGAAAGATCAAGCGTTTCGGGAATGAAACCGGCGCCGATGCCCTGGATCCTGTGCGGACCGGGCTGAATCTGTTGTCCTGCCAGTTTCTGGCTGATGACCGGGCTTTCTTTTGGCTCCACGGCAACGGAAATAATCTTTTTACCCATGGTGTTCTTGATATAGCGCGAAATTCCGGTGATGGTACCGCCGGTACCAACCCCGGCCACCAGCACATCAATAGCACCATCCGTATCCTTCCATATTTCAGGTCCCGTCGTTTTTTCATGAATTTCCGGGTTGGCCGGGTTTTTGAACTGCTGCGGGATAAAATAGCGCTCCGGATCGGAAGCGGCAATTTCTTCAGCTTTGGCAATGGCGCCCTTCATCCCTTCTGGTCCGGGTGTGAGAATGAGATTGGCTCCTAAAAAAGCAAGTACCCGACGTCGTTCGATACTCATGGTTTCCGGCATGGTGAGTGTTAATTTGTAGCCGCGGGCAGCGGCCACATATGCCAGGGCAATACCGGTGTTTCCGGAGGTCGGCTCGATAATTTCCACACCCGGTTTCAATACTCCGCGTTTTTCCGCGTCCCAAATCATATTGGCGCCAATGCGACACTTGACGGAATACGCCGGGTTGCGCCCTTCTATCTTTGCCAATACGGTTGCTTTCGTATCTCCGACAATATGGTTCAATTTTATCAATGGCGTATTGCCGATGGATTGGGAATTATCTGTAAAAATAGTGCTCATGTGTGATCTCCTTAGTGTAATGTCTGCATAAAATATCAGCCAATGAGAATCCGCTTGACCGCATCGACCAGACGGTCGATCTCGTCAAAGGTATTGTAAAACGCAAACGACGGACGGACTGAGGCCTCAACGCCGAAACGCCTGAGAGACGGCTGCGCACAATGATGTCCGGCACGTACCGCGATCCCCTCCTGATCCAGCAATCGGCCTACCTCTTCGGTCTTGCGGTCTCTCAAAATCATCGAAATAACGGACACCTTTTCACGGGCACTTCCCAGCAGGCGCACGCCGTTAATGCGCGACAACTGTTCCGTGGCATACACCAGCAGTTCGTGCTCGTATTTTCCGGTATTCACCAGACCAAGCCGGTTGACATAGTCCAGTGCGGCTCCGAGACCGACGGCATCGGCAATATTGGGCGTACCGGCCTCGAATTTTGCCGGCGCCTCATTGTAGGTGGTCTCCTCAAAGGTCACATTTTTGATCATGTTACCGCCACCATGCCAGGGGGGCAGAATCTCATGCAGTCCTTCATGGACATAGACGGCGCCAATACCGGTCGGAGCGAATATTTTGTGTCCGGAGAAGACAAAGAAATCACAGCCGATCTCCTGCATGTTGACCGGCATATGCGATACGGACTGGGCGCCGTCAATGAGCACGCGGGCGCCATAGCGTTTTGCTGCACGGGTCATTTCAGCCACCGGCAAAATGGTGCCGAGGCTGTTGGATGCCTGGGTCAGGGCAACCAGCTTGGTGCGGGGCCCCAGCAGTTCCTGATAGGCTCCCATCATTATCTCGCCCTGATCGTTCACCGGAATGACCCTGATCACTGCCCCCTTCTCCTTGGCAATCATCTGCCACGGCACGATGTTGGCGTGATGTTCCAGTACCGACACAATGATTTCATCGCCCGGTTGAAGGAATTTTCTGCCGTAGGACTGGGCAACAAAATTAATCCCTTCGGTTGTGCCGCGCACAAAGACGATATCCTTGGATGACGATGCCCCAAGAAACGCCTGTACTTTCTGACGGGCCAGCTCAAACGCATCGGTGGCCCGGGCTGCGAGCGTATGCGCTCCGCGATGGATATTGGAGTTGTCGTTGGCATAAAAGCGGGAAATGGCGTCTATCACGCTCTGCGGCTTCTGGGTTGTAGCGCCGTTATCCAACCATGCAAGCGGTTTGCCATGCACCAGCTGGTTCAGGGCGGGGAAATCCTTGCGGATGGCAGCAATATCCAGCGGACGGGCCCCCGTTTCGGGAACGGCGTGGCCAACGGCGATGCGCTGGAGAAACCCCTGATCAAGCCCCCCTTTGCACCTGCCGGAATCATCACGCAGTTGAGATGAGCGAATCCGTTCCACAAAGGCCTGTACACCGGTACCGATATCGGTTGGCGCCGGGGCAGCGTGCCGTTGGTGCGAACCGAACGAAGGATTGGCAGCCTGGCCCGGAACGGAAAAACCCTCCGGAGCGGGGCCTTTCAGGCTCGGCACGCTGAAAACTCCGGGGAAGTCGGTTGCTCTACCCGGAATTGCACTCCCTTCAACGGTATGCCCCTTGGGAGAAGGTACAGTGAAGATGCCGGGGAAATCCGTAGCATACCCCGGAATAGCGGTTCCTTCGGGCGCAAAACCTTTCGGGCTTGGAGCGGTGCGGCTGCCTGACGGCAACCGGTCAGCGTCCGGAAGAGAGAATCCTTCGACTCCGGCGGCTGAAAAATTGTTCGAAGCGGCGTCAACCGGTGGCTGAGTCGGCAGCTGACCGGGCCAGGAATCATATGTGGACAAGATGTGAGACGCATCGGTTTCGGTTTTGGGTATCTGATTCGCGCCGGGGATTTCATTGTAAAGTCTGGTGGCGATTGCTGCTATCATATCGGGTGTTATATCATTCATGGTACTCCCCCTGTCTGTCGTCGCGTATTGTCATTGTGACTACTTGACTTTCGACGACCGCCGCTCGTAATCGTGATAGTAGCCAACCTCGACGTTTTCAAGCACAGCCAGTGCGTCATCAGTCAGCACGGCGCAGGAGAAGTAGAGCGAAAGCAGGTAGGATGCCACTCCCAATGTATCGGTCTTCATCAGGCGTGCCGACAGGCTCGGCATAATCTCACCCGGGATACCGCTCTGGTGCAGCCCCACAACCCCCTGATCCGCTTCACCGACCCGTACCAGCAGAATGCTGGTGGTACCGAGCCACTGATTGGAACTGTAACGACTCTTTATCTCCAGTTTGTCGCAGGGGATCAGCGGCACACCGCGCCAGGTAATGACCGGCGTACCGAACAGGTTGACCGTTGGCGGCGGGGTCCCGCGCCAGGTGCACTCACGACCGAACGCGGCAATCGCTTTGGGATGGGCCAGGAAAAAGGCAGGTTTCTTCCAGACCAGAGCCAGAAGTTCATCCAGATCATCGGGTGTCGGCGTGCCGTAACGGGCGCTGATGCGCATGGAGGAATCAACCGAGTGCAACAGGCCGAACTTTGTATTGTTGACCAGCTCCCACTCTTGACGCTCCTTGATCCCTTCAATGGTCAGGCGCATCTGTTCGGCCAATTGATCGTACGGACCGTTGTACAGGTCTGAAACCCGGGTGTGCACCCTGACCACAGTCTGTACGGAGGAAAGTGAGTATTCCCGCGGAGTGGCAGAATAGTCCACAAAAGTTTCCGGGATTTCGATGTTTTCGGCAAAGCCGGATACCAGATCGATATTGCGCTCGCCGTACTTGTTGACGGTGGAAAGAAGTTCCAGATGTTCCTCGATAACCTTTTTGAAATCATCTTTCAGACTGGGGTTTTTCTTCAGGATTGCGTCCAGGTCTTTGCGGGAGAGGGTGAGCAGAATACAGGGGGTAATGGTGCGTACCGTCACATCAGAGGTACGATCAGCAGCCAGCTCTATCTCGCCGAAAAACTCCCCTTCGGTCAACAGCGCAATGCGCAAATCGCTGCCATGGGCGCCCTTGCTGAGCACCTCCACCTGACCCTGGGCAATAATGAAGAACTTGCTGCGATCCTTTCCTTCGACAACCAGCGTGTTACCTAAAGAAACCTTTTCCGTGGAAAAACTGGCGGCCATGCGCAAGACAATGGCATCGGGCAACCGTGAAAAGAGCGGTACACTCCGGAGGCATTCCGGTTTGAATGAAGCACTCTCACTGGTAACATCAACCTCGATACGCTCAGCCTTGGACAGCTCGACCTTGGTGCGGTTGACGCGATAGGTCCCCCCTTCGACCTGTACCCAGGGCAATTGGGAGAGCAGCAACCGGGGGGTAATCGACATCATCTTCGGGCTGGTTTTGGTGGTGGTGGAGAGATTCCGTGCAACCGCCGTCGTGACACTGCGTTGCAGAAGATTATTTTCAGACATGACATCCTCCGTAATTTTTGAAACCCGCGCGGAGCGGATATTGGTGACTATTGTTAAATTCCGAGTCCGAGATCAAAACCGCCCAGTTCGCGATGAGCATAATCGTGATAGAAACCGACCTCGACATTTTCCAGGACCGCCAACGCATCATCGGTCAGCACGGCGCAGGAGAAGTAGAGCGACAGCAGGTAGGAGGCCACGCCAAGGGTATCCATCCCCATAAAGCGTGCGGACAGGCTCGGCATGATCTCACCGGGGATGCCGGCCTGATGCAGACCCACAACACCCTGGTCAGCCTCGCCTATCCGTACCAGCAAAATACTGGTGGTGCCGAACCAGCGGTGCGAATGGTAACGGCTCTTGATTTCAAGCTTGTCGCACGGGATTATCGGTATACCGCGCCAGGTGATGACGGGTGTGCCATACAAATTTTCCGTAACCGGCGGAACTCCGCGCCAGGTGCATTCACGGCAGAAAGCGGCAATTGCTTTGGGATGGGCCAGGAAAAAGGCCGGTTTTTTCCAGACCATAGCCAGAAGTTCGTCAAGGTCGTCAGGCGTCGGCGAGCCATAACGGGCACTGGTGCGCATGGAAGGATCAACCGAATGCAGCAGACCGAACTTTTGGCTGTTGATCAGTTCCCACTCCTGGCGCTCCTTGATCCCCTCGATGGTCAGGCGCATCTGCTCGGCCAGTTGGTCATACGGACCGTTGTACAGATCGGTCACGCGGGTATGGGCACGCACCACCGTCTGCACTGCGGACAGGGAGTACTCTCGCGGGCTGGCCGAATAGTCCACAAAGGTTTCCGGAATTTCGATGTTTTCGGCAAAGCCGGATACCAGATCGATATTGCGCTCGCCGTATTTATTAACAGTGGAGAGCAGTTCAAGATGTTCGTCGATAACTTTCTTGAAGTCATCTTTCAAGCTGGGTGATTTTTTCAGGATTGCATCCAGGTCTTTACGAGACAGGGTTAGAAGGACGCACGGCGTAATGGTGCGCACCGTTACATCGGAAGCGCGGTCTGCAACCAGTTCGATCTCCCCGAAATACTCTCCTTCGGTCAACAGGGCGATGCGCAGATCACTGCCATGGGCGCCCTTACTGAGCACCTCGACCTGACCCTGGGCAATAATGAAAAATTTACTGCGATCTTTTCCTTCGACAACCAGCGTATTACCCAAAGAGACCTCTTCCGTGGAAAAACTGGCGGCCATGCGAGTAACCAACGCATCGGGCAGGCGTGAGAAAAGCGGCACGCTACGCAAGGATTCCGGGTGAAATGATGCGCCCCCCCGTGGTAACGTCAACCTCGATACGCTCAGCCTTGGACAGTTCGACCTTGGTGCGGTTGACACGATAAGTGCCCCCTTCGACCTGTACCCAGGGTAACAGGGAGAGCAGCAGCCGCGGAGTGATCGACATCATCTTCGGGTTGGTTTTGCTGGTTGTGGTCAGGTTCCTGGCCACCTCGGTTGTAACACTCCGTTGCAATACATTGTCTGACATACGGTTATTCCTCCTTTGTGTTGTTACACCTGTCATGCCTGCAGTCCAAGATGGCGGGGAATGTGTCATTTCCATTTAACACCTGAAATTGTACTTGATGGAGCAATCTTGTCAACAATAAAAAATACATAACCACCTAAAATTACTACTATTTTTTGCAATAAAGTCTATCGTATTAATAGATAACAATCCGATCCGTTCGAATTATTTTGCCGGTACCGCCACATCCTGCGCATACGCTTACCTATTGATGTGTCATATTGATGTTGACAGCCATGTGACAATGCGGATAAGTTACAAAGCTCAACTTTCGCACCGAAATAATCGGTGGCAATGCTCTTGCTTTCTGGGTTTAAGTCAGTTTTTAAATGCTGGAATCATCAGCATCCGTTGCAATGCTGCTGGAATTTCTGCAACGAATGAAT
>Ga0073936_10006163_pt1 | contig 15910 bp, 16 predicted proteins | sample AliMusrvi5mmetaG_FD_87041 | JGI IMG/M metagenome (GOLD analysis project Ga0073936, IMG submission 87041) | Freshwater lake bacterial and archeal communities from Alinen Mustajarvi, Finland, to study Microbial Dark Matter (Phase II) - Alinen... | ecosystem: Environmental > Aquatic > Freshwater >... | reverse complement strand
CCCAGGCGCAGTAGATGCTCGCACTATCCCAATTAACGTAAGTCATCGGGTGTTCCGCATAATCAGGATTATTATACTCAGGAAAGATGCTTTGTGTAACGATTGCAAAACATTTTCCACTTGCAACACATTGCTTGTACTGCGCTATGGTGACGGGCACTTTATCGATCCAGAAACCATCTAAATACACATTATGCTGAGGCATCTCCTCCTGCGGTTTAAATTCCGAATCTTCAGTTGTTCCCATTAAAAACGATCCCGAAGGGATATAGATGGAAGTCATTCCATCTACAGGGGAAACTCTGGTAACGCCTGCACCAGGCTCAACCGAGGGAGTTGGCAATAGTCTTGGGGTTGGCGTGGAAGAAAGGGCCCTTATGGGAACACTCACGGTTGGGGTGGATCTGAGCAGGCGAACACCCTGTTTTTTCTGGGCTACCGCAGTTAATGTGATTTTTTGCTGTGTTACCGTTGTCTGGAAAATCACTTTTTTCACGACAGAATTTAAAGGGCGGACCAAAAATGCAGTCACCAGGATGACAACAGCGGCGGTCAAGGCATATGCTGTGATATCCCTTAATGGTTTGTTCTGTGAGAGTGGCGTTTTCATGTAAAGGTTGAGCCTTTTATCGATGTGTTTATATAACAATAGCGCCTGCCTGAAGCTGGAATGTCACCACCCTGTTACCATTCTGTTACAGAGCATGGTTTTATCTGTGGCTTCAACACATCCTCCATTTTCACGGTTTTCAAAAATGAGCACTTCCAGTGAGCGCGCGAGCCGCGCAGTGCGGGATCCGGGAAATGCAGGAATGGGTAGCTCAAACACATTTTTTGTGCTTCCGGTGCAAGTGTATAATTGGTTTATGGTCGCACGATCAGAGTATCCAACGGTAACAGGATGATTAAGCCTGACCGGGAAACAGCATTACTTAACAGAGGTGAAATGTGAATAAATCAGAGGACGTATTGGGACAAGAGTGGGTGAAGAAATTATTATCCACACCCATCCTTGCCAGGTTGGGGACGGCTAATCCGAAAAATGCCCAGCCGCACGTGACGCCGGTATGGTTTGAATGGGACGGGGAATATCTGTATATCAGCGTCTTTATTTCCACCCGAAAAGCAAAGGAGGTCAGCGCCAACGCACACATTTCGGTGTTAATTGATGGGGATAGTCCTACCCAGGCGGTTTTACTGGAAGGAGAGGCTGATGTAATTGTGGATCCGGTTTTTGTAGGCAGATGTTCACAGAGCATCTATACCCGGTATGTGGGCGAGAATGATGTCAAGGGAGACCCTTACCAGTCATGGATCCATGACCCGGAGAACCGGATCATCAGGCTGCGGCCTGATCATGCCTATGCATGGAAGTGGTAAGCAAAAGCCGGATAAAAGTGGCCCGAACCGGAATTTGAACATACCCGGGCAAGCACAAATTGAGTCCAGGAACTTCATCAACGCCCTGCCGGCTTGAGTTGATGGGAGTCTGCTGCAGACGTTGGGGATAATTGTGGGCTCTGCCCACAATCATCCCCAATAAAACAACTTTACCACGGGAAATTCCAGAAAACGCTTTCTTGATTGGGAAGTGCATCCAATTTTTATGTTTTTAAGCATAAAATACGCCTGGAACGACAGGCGAGGGAAGTTATTATATCTCCTGGCTTGTGGGCCTGAACAGGATTTCGTTGACATCCACATCATCGGGTTGGCTCATGGCGAAGACAACAGCGCGCGCAAATGAATCGGCAGGAATCGCTTTCTCATAGAACTTGCGTATATTTTCGGCAATGTCGGGTTCGGTGATGCTGTTGGGCAGTTCTGTATCCACCGCGCCCGGAGAAATCACGGTCGTACGGATGTTGTAAGGTTTCACCTCCTGGCGCAGCCCCTCTGATATCACCCGCACGGCATGTTTGGTCGCCGCATAAACCGCGTTGCCGGGGCGGACCTTATGCCCGGCCACAGAGGAGACATTAATAATATGCCCCCCTTTCTGCTGCTGCATATACGGCAGTGCCGCTGCGATTCCATAAAGAACACCCTTGATATTTACGTCAATTGTCTCGTTCCAATCGTCAATCTTGAGGCGTTCGAGGGGTGAGTTTGGCATCAACCCGGCGTTATTGATGATGACATCGATCCGCCCGAACGACTGCACCGCCGTTTCAACCAGGCTCTTCACCTGGTCGTACCGGGTAACATCTGTCGATACAGCCAGTGCTTTACCGCCACCTTTGACCAGCTCGTTTACCAGGGCCTGGAGGCGCTCGATGCGCCGTGCACCCAATACGACAATTGCACCCTGTGCAGAAAGGAGCCGGGCAACCGCTTCTCCCAATCCACTGCTCGCGCCGGTGATGACAACCACTTTTCCTTCGATGTTATTATTTAGAGCATAATTGCTCATAAAATCTCCTTCATTATCAAACTTATTTTATGGTTCTTAATCGTCAACCCAATTTATTGAAAACATCAGCCCAAATTCTGTAAATCATGCATAACCAAGCACGGGATGCGGTTGGTAAGTTTCTTCTAATTGTTTAATTTCTTCCGGGGTAAGCTTGACAGATACTGCCGCGACAGCATCATCCAGATGGTGGGGCTTGGTTGCACCGATAATCGGGGCTGTGACAACTGCTTTGGAAAACTCCCAGGCCAGGGCGATTTGTGCCATGGGAAGCCCGCGGGCTTCGGCGACTTCATATACCCGCTGAGCGATTGCAAGGTCCTCTTCATTATATAAACGTTTTCCAACATCATCGGTCTGGGCGCGCAGTGTTTCATTACGGTCCTTGTTGGGTTTGCGCGTCAGCAGGCCTTTGGCCACGGGCGAATAAGGAATCACGGCGATCTTCTGATCCAGGCAAAGCGGCAGCATCTCACGCTCCTCTTCGCGGTAAATCAGGTTGTAATGCGGCTGCATGGAGACAAATCGCGTCCAACCGTGCAGGTCGGCAGTGAAGAGCGCTTTAGCAAACTGCCAGGCATACATCGCAGAAGCGCCAATATAGCGGGCTTTACCGGCGCGGACCACATCATTTAATGCCTCCAGGGTTTCCTCAATCGGGGTGTTGTAGTCCCAGCGGTGGATCTGGTAAAGGTCCACATAATCCGTTCCCAGCCGCTTGAGACTGGCATCGATCGAGCTGAGGATGTGCTTGCGCGAGAGGCCTCCGTCGTTGGGCTTGTCGCTCATATCAAAATAGACTTTGGTGGCAAGCACCACCTCATCCCGGGAAGCCGTAAAATCACGCAGGGCCTTGCCAACAATCTCTTCGCTGCGTCCGTTTGAGTAGACATTGGCGGTGTCAAAGAAATTGATTCCCAGTTCCAATGCACGTTTGATAAACGGCCGGCTGGTTTCTTCATCCAGCGCCCATTGCCAGCGCGCGTTCGGCCCCCCGGCCCCGTAACTCATGCAGCCCAGGCAAATGCGCGATACTTTCATACCCGTCGATCCAAAACGAATGTATTCCATATGATCCTCCAATTAAATGTTGATGTTAATTAACATTGAAACCAGGCCCGTAAAGTTTCTGTATTATTAGAATTAAGCGGATGCGGTTAGCGGTACAAGTTTGATGGTCGCGGAACAGGCTCCAGGACTCACAATTGAATTGATAATGCTTGCGGCGTACCGGCGGTATTTGGCGCGGTAGGCCGCATCGATCCGGGCATTGATGGCCCGGTCGTCTTCTTCAACAAAAGAGACATTTTTGGATATACCGCCAGCCTGGATGCAACCTTCATGGCGCACTTGAGTGCCGCGAAACCAGGCGGAATTTCGTCCATTAACTGACCTGACATAAAGATTGTCGCCAATTCGGACGACCCAGATCGTCACTGGGTTTCGGCGTGTGCCATCGCGCCGCAGGGATTCAATTTGCAGTTCTTCAGCTGCCTCTATCTGATCAAGTTCATCAATTGTCCATCCGGTCATCAGAATATCTCCTTTTTACTTAAATTTCATCACCATTTTTCTGCCTGCTACCCGCCCAGGTTAGATCTGTAATTCCTTCTCTCTTTTCAGCAGTGCTTTTTCATAGCCATCAATTTTATAATCCAATAAGTCGAGGGTTTTTTGCATTTCCTGCATTTTCGCCGCAAGCTGTTCCCGCTGTCCTTTCAAGATTTCTTTTCGGGTTTCAATGGTGCTGTCGCCCTGCTTGACAAGTTGAACATACTCAATCAGCACTTCAATTGAGAGGCCCGCGCTGCGCATGCACTTAATGAATTCAACACGCTTGAGATCGATTTCGCGGTAATCCCTGATGCCGCTGTTGTTTCGGGTTACAGACTGGATGAGGCCAATCCGTTCATAGTACCGGAGTGTGTCCAACGATATATCATATTTTTCACTTACTTCCGCTATTTTCATAAATTCACCTCGTAGGAATAGTGTACCACCTGGAGTTAGCTCCAAGTCAAGGGTTTTAATGAAAATCCGGGACCTAAATTCCAGGTCTGTCTCCTTCCCATTGCTTCTCTGCTTTCCGGGGATATTGACATTGGTTATTTCCATCTATATAATATTGTTGTCCAGACAAATATTAGCGTTCGCCTTAACGAATACTATTACCGGTCAGATTCCAACAGCCATCCTGCTTCATGGTAGGGGAGCTGAGCATCGGGTTACAAACTCCCCTTTCCCCTTGAAAGGTGAGTTTTTTGTTTAATCCAGGAAAAGTTCAGATTTACCAAATTCAAGAAGGAGGCAATAAAATGTTTGAAGTTAACATGTTATGGGACCTTATTCCCGGCGCAGACAATCAGGGCTATCTTGCCTGGGCTAAAAAAACCGTTGGAACCACGCTGCAGCAGCCCGGGTTGGTTGAGCTGCGCGCCAACCGCAATTTGCTGGGTACGCCACAGATCCGCGTGGTGACCCTCTGGGCTTCGGGGGCAGAATGGGCGCATTATCTTGAAAGTGTCTGGCCGCCGCTGGAAGCGGAAATGCACCAGTTTGTTGCCAATTACCAGGTTGAACTTTGGGGCGCATCACCTGTTATCCCCGAACCGCTCCATCCGCCAAAATAATCCAACCCTATTAGACAAAAGAAACTACCAGGGAATCAGGTGAGCCCCTGGTAGTTTCTTAAACCAACCTGGCACACACTAATTGGGCACTTTTTGAAAAACCAGCACGGTTCCCGCATCTTTCGAATGAACCGGGTTCGATATAATTGGCCTGATGGCCGTTTTGAGTTGCCAGCTTTTTGCTTGCCGGGCTCGAACATTTGCCCGTAATCCATGGGGTTTTTTCGAAAAACGCAAATTAATTTATGAGGAATCTCAAATAAAACCCTCACAACTATTTCATCAGAAGTTAATCTATCAGTGTTAATATTATGAGTGGGATTACCAATACATAAATGTCCGCCCGCGGGGCTGTGCACGGTCTCGAAAACAGGACGCAAAGAAAAAGGAGTTTTATATATATGAAGAAAAAAATAGTTCTCGTCACACTCGCCCTGGTCACTGTTCTTGCGACCGTGGGTGCTGCAGGAATCTTCGGCACGCAAGCTGTCTTTGCACAGACTGCCACAGCGGCGCCTGCCACCACTGGAAATGGCGGCGGTCCTGGTTTTGGCGGACAGCATTTCGGCGTGACCGACCAGGACCTGGCAACCGCGCTGGGTATCACAATCGATAAGCTGCAGGCGGCCTACAAAACGGCAGACGCTGAGGCGCTCAAACAGGCCGTTGCCAAGGGGCTCATTACCCAGAGCCAGGCTGATAATTTATCAGCCCGTTCAGACGGGCGCCATTTTGGCTGGTCCGGCATGATGATGGGTGCCAACGGCAGCAACACGATCGACTTCAATGCCATCCTGGCCAATGCGCTGGGCATCAGCACCGACAAACTGCAGGCAGCTTACCAGCAGGCCTATAACACGAGTATCGACAATGCCGTCAAAAGCGGCAGCCTCACCCAGCAGCAGGCGGATGAAATTAAAGGCCGCCAGGCACTGGCGAAAGACAACGTATTCCAGGCCGCGGTCAAAGCTGCCATTGAGGCTGCCATTAAAGTGGCTGCTTCCTCCGGTGTAATCACCCAGGCCCAGGCCACCGCCGTCATCAATTCACTCAGTACCCATAACCCGTCCGTGTTTGGCTTCGGAAAGGGAATGGGCCCGGGCATGATGAACCCCGGCGGAAAAGGTGGATTTGGCGGCCGGGGTGATTTTGGCGGTATGCGCCGCGGCGGAAACCCCGGCGGAAGTAATAGCCCCTCCCCAACTGCCACCCCCGGAGCTTAACCACTCCATTTTTATAACCAGGCCCCGCACGGAGAACGGGGCCTGGTTTTTGGTCTTCTGCTTCTTTATTAACGAAATTTAATCTGACACATCAATGGCTATACGAATTTTTAACCCAATATACTGCGTGAACCAACAGAAGGAACAAGGGTCATTGCCTTTAAGGCTAAACCAGACTACATCTTCCCACCAGCATAAGTTTTTATTCTTCCAACCAACGGGTGCGGTCGGCAGCGCGGGGACGGTCAGGCTGCACTGGCTCGTTTTCCGGATAGCCAAGATAAACAATCGCGATCAGGTGCTGATCTGCCTCAAAACCCAGGAATGTTTTAATCTCCCCATCCTCGACCGCTCCGCCAGTTTTCCAGATCGCTCCCAGGCCCAAATCATGGGCGGCGAGCAGCAAATTTTCAACCGCCGCCGCACAGGCGCAGACATTTTCCATTTCAGTGATCCTGTTTTGGCCCGGTTTATCGACGCCCACCGCGATCAGAACGGGCGCGCGCAGGGGCTTGCCGCGCTCGCCCTCAAGCTTTTCAGGGCTGAGATCCGCATTCTGTTTGAGTGCAACCCCGGCCATCAGGTCGCCCAGGCGCCGGCGGGCATTTCCGCTCAAGACGACAAAGCGCCACGGACGCAGGCGTCCATGGTTGGGAGCAGCTGCGGCGGCGTCCAGGATTTGTTCAACGAGCTGCCGGGGAATGGGATCCGGGCGAAACTTGCCAATGGATTGGCGGGTGTAAATGGCTTTGAATAGTTCCATACATGCTCCTTGTGAAATTGTGCTTTCCAATCAAGACCGGACTTTTTACAAAGGATGATTGCCAAATAGGGAACACTAAATTTATTCTAACCGGGAAAAACAGGAGTGAACCTAAAAGTGGCAATCTTCATGTAAATCGTACCATAAAAAATTGATGAAGCTGCCATTATTGTCGGGGCGTGCTCCTGAAGGTGATCTTTTCAATTATATCGCGACTGTGAATCCCTGTGATTGTCACCACCTCGGCTGCAACTTATAATAGCTTTACTGGACCGCTTTATTTTCTTCCCTGAGCGCAGAATCCTATGCAGCCATAATGGATCTTTTTATAGGGTACAACCTGTAATTAACCGGCCGGCTGGAAAATCTGGTAAATATAAATCTGCGGCAGGCCGCTTTAATGATGCCAGATCAGGGCGTGGTTTTACACAAACTGGAAGAAAGCCTGGCCCAGTCGCAAAAATAAAAATAGTTTCCTGTTCCAGGAACACAACAAGGCCGCAGGACTAAATTCTGCGGCCCTGCTGTTATTTAATTGAAACCTATCACAACCCGTGATAATTCCTAATTTCCAGAGCGAATTTTCGGACCGCTCAAGGGAGCGCCAAAAAGCGGGGCAAAAATACAAAAGTCAAATATCCCTGCTGCAAGGGGCGCAAGGCCCACAACGGCCACAATGATGCCGGCAACACCCTGGATGCCTGCCAGGCCCCAGGCGATCAGGGCAATACCTGCTACGATGCGGACAATGCGGCCTGCACCGGAAGCCATGAATTTAACAAATGGGTTCATAATCTATCTCCTAATAAGTTTGAATTGATTTATAACTCAAGTATAGGAGCACGGGCCCTTTTTGTCTGTGACAATGTCACACAACAGCGCGATTCAACAGGGACTGTTTATCCAAAACGGCAATCATCCCGCGTGTCGAAGCGATTATCCCCTGGGCGGCAAAATCTTCCAGAATGCGGCTGACAACCTCGCGTGAACTGCCCAGTTCGGCGGCAATTTCCTGGTGAGTCACATGGATGGAATCCGGGCCAGAACTGAGATTGATCAGCAAGGTTGCAACGCGGGCGTCCATGCGGCGGAACGCCACTTCATCGACAATTTCCATGACAGATGAAAGCCTCAGGGAGAGAAGCTCAAAAACAAAGTCACGCCAGATGTCGTAACGCCGCACCCAATCCCGAAAAATATCCGCCGGAATCATGGCTGCCTCGGCCTTTTCCTCCACCGTGGCGACAGCGGGGAAACTTTTCTGGCTCAGGATTGCATTTGCGGTCAGAATGCAGGATTCGCCGCCCCGAAAACGATACAGTGTGATTTCCCGCCCTGTCTCGCCAATTTTATAAACTCTGACCACGCCTGAAATCAGGAGCGCGATTGCATCGACATGGTCGCCCTCAACGAATACATCCCGGCCTTCTGGAATGAGGGCAAAGCTGGCAGCCTGCTGAAATTCGTGCAGAAGTTCCGGGCCGGCATGCTCAAGAACAGGTAGAGACTGGATTATTCGCTTAATTTGTTGTGGACTCAGCATTTTGTCATCGTGGATTCGTAATTTTCAAAAGGGCCATACATGCCGCTCCAACCCTGGCGGGAGTGGATTTCACCAATCGACTGCAAAGCAGGCGCATCTCGTCGGAGAGGTCGCCTTTATGTCGTGTCGATCATTGATGACTGGCCCATGTTTAGCCACAGGTACAGCTGCTTTGCGGCGCTCAATAGAAAAACGAGACTGCCTGTTGCACTTTTATTTCCGTATCTAAATTATACAGGTTTGAATAAATAAAGTGCAACAATACTAATGTTGCCTCTGCGGAGTTACCCCATCTTCAGGATCTCTGCATCAAGTTTTTCGGCCAGTGCCAGGTATTTCTCATGAACACCTTCGCCAGTTTCTTCATGTTCCACATGATCAAAACCGGCCATCACAGCCTGGTATTCGGCAGCAGGAATCGCCCGGTCAGCCATGGGAAACAAGACATTGTTTTCTTTCATAATATGTTGGTGCAAAAGAAAAACGTACCCCTTTGCATTTTCGATGACATCCTTGCGGGCTGTCTCATCTCCCTGCGACCATTTTTCTGCCGCAGCCCGCATCGCGCGCGTATATTGGCGTCCCATCTCATGCTCATGCAGCATCATACCCACTGGCCCGCCTTCAACTGCGATCCCATGAGCTGCCATCATTTTAAATAACACGCCTTCTTCCTTGTGATGGTGGCAGCCATCCGCAAATCCACGGATAAAATCGGCGGCGTCAATAAAGAAACCAGGGCGAACCGGTTTATTCGATTCAAGCGCCAGCGCGCCTGCCTGCAAGGCAGCGAGCACGCCAAGAATCACATCATGTTCTTGCATCAAGATTTCAGTCGCTTCCATTTAATTTCAACCTTTCTTTTATTTATTACTGCGTAAACGCATTTAATTTTAATTTGTTCAGGCGAAAATATTTTAAAAATTGCCCTTGATTAATTTTCATTATACACTTCAGCCCAAAAAATATCTTTGCGCTTGCGCAATCAGCCGGGTAGAAATTATTGGTCCCCCGGGTTACCCAATGCAACCCGCCCAAAGCCAGCTTGCGGCCTCTAAAAATCGGTTACAATAAAAACAGATGAAGAACAATTTTAGTGTTCAATCCGTTGATATCAGGCAGCTTCAAAACACACCTCTTTTTAAAGGGCTGCCTGAAGCCGATTTGCTCGTTTTGCTTAAACAATCTCACCCACAACAGGTTCAGGCCGGCGGTTTTTTCTTTTTCCAGAATGACCCCACAGACCGGGTTTATGTTTTGATCCTGGGCCGGGTTAAATTAACCCAATCCGGATTGGAAGGCGAGCAGGAAGTCCTGATGCAAGTCATTGGGCCTTATCACCTGTTTGGTGCCGTGGCGTTAACCCAGATTCCCGGATACCTGGTATCTGCCCAGGCGGCAGAAGACAGCGCTGCGATCTATTGGGAACGCTCGGAAATGATGCCGACCGTCAGCACCAACGCAATCCTCTCGATCAACGCCATTCAAATGATGGCTGTCCATACACAGGAGTTTCAGGAACGCTTTCGCCAGATGGCGACCCAGCGCGTGGAGCGCCGCCTGGCGAATATGCTATTAAAACTGGCCAGTCAGAATGGGGTCAAGACTCCTGAAGGGATCCTGATCAACATGCCTCTCACCCGCCAGGACCTGGCAGAGATGACCGGAACCACGCTTTTCACCGTCAGCCGCCTATTAAAACAATGGGATGAAAAGGGATTGGTCATCAGCAAACGTGAACAGGTCATCATCCGGTACCCTCACGGGCTGGTCATCATCGCGGAAGATATCACCCTTTAATTAGGAAAGCATTTGCATTTAACAGGCCTCTTTGCGCCAGCGCAAAGAGGCCTGTTGCCAATTAGGTTATCCTTGCAGGTATGGAAACCAAAAGACTGTGATCGATACCTTCTACTTCTCCCCGGAATTAACGGTATCTGATCTCCTCGGACAATGGCCGCAAACCATCCCGGTTTTGCTGCGCTACCGCCTGGATTGCATCGGATGCCGGATGGCTTCTTTTGATACCCTGGAAGAGGTCATGCACAATTATGGCCTGGCCTGGCAGTCCTTTGAGGCTGACCTGAGGTCAGCCATCCAGGAATCTTGATGATGGCTGCTCGATTTAACCGCGTCGCGGTTTCATTTTAATCTACTTTTGAAAGGGTTCTGATTTATGGAATGTCCAATGTTTTGCTACCAATGTGAACAAACTGATTCTGGAACGGGATGTGTCGAATTTGGCGTGTGCGGCAAGGAAGCGGATGTCGCCGTCCTTCAAGATTTACTCGTGTACCAGTTGGAAGGCATCGCTTTATATGCCAGTCCATTGCTGAACCAGGGCAACACGCTTCCCTCGGAGACACACAGATTTGTCCTGGATGCCCTGTTTTCCACCCTGACCAATGTGAATTTTGACCAGGCTTTTTTCATCGATTTCTTACGCCAATCACAGGCCGTTAAATCGAATCTTCAATCCCTGGTAAAGATCACATCCCCTGCGCCAGCCGCCCTGTACACCCTGCCGGAAGCTGAAGATGCCATGCTGGTTTCGGCCAGGACGATTATTCTTCGCCCCCAGGCTCAAAGTGATCCGGACGTCCAATCGCTCAAAGATACCCTGTTATATGGATTGAAAGGCATGGCTGCCTATGCGCATCACGCCTGGGTTTTAGGCTATCAGGATGAAGAAGTTATCAGCTGGTGTTATAAAGGTCTGGCTGCCATGACGGACATGACCCTGGACCTGAATGCACTCGTAGGGTAACCATGGAATTTGGCCTGGTCAATCTTAAATGCATGGAGTTGCTTGACCGGGCGAACACGGAATCCTTTGGACACCCCGAACCCACCCCTGTTTTGATCACCAGGAAAAAAGGGCCGTTTATTGTCATTTCCGGGCATGACCTGCACGACCTGGTTGATTTGCTCGAGCAAACGTCCGGGAAAGGGGTTAATGTCTATACCCACGGCGAAATGCTGCCATCTCTATCCTATCCCGGTTTGAAAAAATATCCACAACTGGTCGGGAATTTCGGCGGGGCCTGGCAAAACCAGCAGCGTGAATTTGATAACCTGCCCGGCGCCATTTTGATGACCACAAACTGCCTGATGGAACCGCGCAAGAGTTATGCAGACCGCATCTTTACGACCGGTGTGGTCGGCTGGACGGATATGTCCCATATTCCGGAAAAAGACGGGAAAAAAGATTATGCACCTGTAATTGAAAAAGCCCTCGAGCTGGGCGGCTGGCAAAATGATGAACCCGAAAAAACCATCCTGGTGGGTTTTGGCCGCCAGGCAACCCTCAGCCATGCCGGGGAGATTGTAGAGGCGGTAAAAAGCGGCCAGATTCGGCATTTCTTCCTGGTCGGGGGCTGCGACGGCGCCAAAGCCGGACGAAATTATTACACCGATTTTGCGGCTTCCGCGCCTAAAGATTCAGTCATCCTCACCCTGGCCTGCGGCAAATATCGCTTCAACAAGCTGGATTTTGGCACAGTAGCCGGGCTGCCCCGCCTGCTGGACATCGGCCAATGCAACGACGCCTATTCTGCCATTCAAATTGCCCTCGCCCTGGCAAATGCGTTTGAGTGCGGCGTAAATGATCTTCCGCTGACCATGGTGCTTTCCTGGTATGAGCAGAAAGCGGTCTGCATCCTGCTCACTTTGCTGGCATTGGGAATTAAAAATATCCATCTCGGGCCAACCCTGCCTGCCTTCATCACACCCAATGTGCTTAACTTCCTGGTTCAGACGTTTAATATCAAGCCCATTACCACTGCCAGGGCCGATCTTGCAGCTATCCTGGCTTAGTCATTCAATTATGGCTCACGCGGAATTGCTGTTGTGAGTGATGGACCTGGGGATAATTTCGGGCGAAGCCTGAAATTATCCCCAGAAAATGATTTTGCCAGGGGAAATCCCAAATAACCCGATCATTTTCACCAGGATCATTTAATAATCGAACCTTCTTTCATTGTAACAACTGCCGCAAATATTATAGCGGTAATTTAACGGCAGGCTTCTTCCGCAGGATCTGCAGCGCCGGGTCGTATCGACTCGTTTCATCAAAGCCTCATCAACCGCCATTGACCACCGATACCGGTTTGACCGGACAGGGTCTGATTCGCTCCCAAATTGTGCGAACTTGTGCCGTTGAGAAAGCCACAAATAAATATCAGCACAGCGAATGGCCAGCTCATAGGTCTCCAAATCATTGGCGCTGTTGATTTTTCTGGGAAGTGCGACGGAAACAGCCGGCATTTCTTCTCCATCGATGATCGCCCTGGCACAATCAAGCCAATAATTCTCCGTGTTCTTGACACAGGGTGCATTAATTAATTCGAGAGCTGAGTCCTCCCCGATTTCCCTGACATCCTCGGCCGTTAATAATTGAGCAAGCGCGATCTGTTCTGAGAGGTCGATCGGTTTTAATAATTCTCTCCAGCGTTCTGGGATGCCATTAAGCTCAACCCAATTTTTTAATTTCTGCGCCAGGGTTCCGGGAAGCAAGGCGATCGATTCGGGGGTCGGGGCGACATAAGCATAATCAATCTCCTCGGTGGACGAATTTAATGCGTTTGAAATAATCTTCAAATCAATTTTGGAAAAAGCGCCGACCAAACCATAATCAGATAATCCATAGCGCCCCGCTCGACCAGCGATCTGCTTGATCTCATTTGAAGTCAGGACGCGCAAATGGGTCCCATCATATTTGGATGTTTCATAAAAACAGACGTTATCGGCCGGCAGGTTCAGTCCCATCCCGATGGCATCAGTGGCCACACAGATTTCTGTTTCCCCTTTCGCAAAACGTTCCGCCTGCTTTAAACGGACTTCAGGGGGCAAATTGCCGTAAACCACGGAGACGCTGCGGTGATGGGCCTTTTCAATTTCCGACTTCAAGCCCAGTACCATTTTACGCGAAAAAGCCACCAGGATGGTTTTCGCCGGCAGTTCCATGAGCGACCAGGATCGTTTAGCCACATCCAGGGGCGTCAAGCGGGTATAGTTTTCCACGTCAATCGGGAACCCCAATTCTTCAGCCAGTTTTAATACCAGGGATTCGGCAATTGGAGATCCAATGATATGGATATCCGGGGAAGTGGTTTCCATGATGGCGCGCGTCCAGGCCCAACCCCTTTGTGAATCGGAAAGCATATGGACTTCGTCGATAATGACGCACAGCCCGCTCTTTTGCGGGTTAAACATTTCGATTGTGGCTGCGGTTATATTTGCGCCTTCTACGATGATTGCTTCCTCGCCTGTCAATAAGTTACAGGGGCAGCCCTGTTTGTTCAACGTATCATAAACTTCATGCGCCAGTAGCCGCAGCGGGGATAAATACCAGCCGCTGCCGCTTTGAATTAAATGGGCCAGCCCATTAAATGTTTTTCCGCTGTTTGTTGGGCCAAGATGAAGCGTAATATGCTGGTTTGTTCGATTGATATTTTCCCAGGTTGGGAAGACCGATAACAATTGCTGGCGAAGCCTGTGTGATTCTGCCCCCTTTTTAGAAAACTTGTGCTCCGGGGCATTGGTAGGAGTCGGATGCGGCCCGTGATTTTCTTCTACGACAGATTTCAGCCAGAGCGGATACCTTTCAGCCACGACGGCTTGAAATGTATTCAGGCTGTCCGGCAGGTTCAACAAACCCTTGATCTCGCCCCACTCTGGTTCAGTGGAACTGAGACGCATCTTTTTTAGCATGCTTCGTACTGCTGAATAGGAAACACCGGCGGCCAATGAAATATGGCGAACTTTGATTCGCGTGTGCAGTCTGATTTTTTCGAACCGGCTTTCATCATTGGCCGTTTCTTCAACTGCTCCAGCCGGGATACGAATTTTTCCCTCTGGATCAACAAAAGAAGGGAGATCCCCGGCTCTGACTGCTTCTTGAACCACATAAACCGGCAGCGCCAACCTTTTCGCAGCAGATCCCTCCGTGAAAGTCCTGGCGATAACAAACAGCCGGTTAGTCTTTGCATTTCCTTTCCCGGACCGGAGCGATTCGCCGCACATTAATGTACAGGCCTTCCAGGCATCCGTATGAAGTCTTTGCATCTCAGGATTAGCCGGTTGAATAATCGCTTTATTTTCAACGCTTTGTTCTTTGATGCGCCGCCGGATCTCGCCATGATTGTGATAATCGGCTGCCGCCATGGTCCATTTTTCCCCATCCAGGTCAAAAATCACAAAATCAATGCCGCCCAAGACAGACTGGGAATCATTAAAATTACCGATTTTATTAACAAAATCAGCTCTCCTGCACATTTGACCGGGCTGCGCAGATAACCAGATCAGCATTTCCCCCAGAAGCTGTTTCCGGCGCCTTTTTTTTCCTGATTTTGGAGATATTTCCAAATGACTGTTCAAATGCCAGGGCCTTTCAATGATGATTAAAACGGCTGCTGATTAGCGGCGTAAAAGATTTTTTTATACCTCCATTTTACCCCTCCTTGACTCCTTATTTATCTGAAATGTCTTTGCACGCCAAATTGCGGGGAAAGTTATTCAGGGGCGATGCCCGCTTTCAGGAAACTTGCATTTATAAACCGGAAAAGCGGCCAAATTGGACATGAATAGATGGATATACTTATACGAATGGTTGTTTTACCACAAGAATGGTTATAATGTATACATCCATTATTCGCAGATGTTGTCCATACAACTTAATTCATTTTTAAAAGAAATTTACCAGGCACGTCAGTTTTCCAAAAGAGGAAAACGAAAGTCAAAATAAAAACCACCTTCGCAATCTAAACAAAAAGATAATACTGCGGTTTACACAGGTTTAGAGTTTGTGTTCATGGTTTTTCCGTAGAGGAGATTTAACCATGAATCCACAAACGATTCCCGACCGCGCCCAACCCGGCCAGGGTGAAAGCCCAGAAAATTCCGAAACTATTGATAAAACCGGGGCAGTTCCAGTTGAAACAGTAGTAGATCATGCAAAACGCAGCTTTCCTGTCGTGGGTGTGGGCGCTTCGGCGGGTGGATTGGCAGCATTCGAGGCTTTCTTTTCCGGCATGCCCAAGGATAAAAACCCCGACATGGCCTTTATCCTCGTCCAACATCTCGCCCCGGATCACAAGAGCATCCTCACTGAGCTTGTCCGGCGTTTTACACGCTTGCAGGTTTTTGAGGTCAAAGACGGGATGAAGGTGCAGCCCAACTGCGTCTATATCATTCCTCCCAACTTTGACATGGCTTACTTAAACGGCACCCTGCAGCTCATGGATCCCACCGCACCTCACGGACAGCGTTTGCCGATTGACTTCTTCTTTCGCTCCCTGGCCGCAGACCTGCACGAGCGTGCAATTTGCATCATTCTCT
>Ga0073936_10006155_pt1 | contig 15926 bp, 13 predicted proteins | sample AliMusrvi5mmetaG_FD_87041 | JGI IMG/M metagenome (GOLD analysis project Ga0073936, IMG submission 87041) | Freshwater lake bacterial and archeal communities from Alinen Mustajarvi, Finland, to study Microbial Dark Matter (Phase II) - Alinen... | ecosystem: Environmental > Aquatic > Freshwater >... | reverse complement strand
GCCGACGCTTTCGATTTTCCGTGTCCGCGTCCAATCATAGACCACATTGTGGGCGATCCGGTAGAGCCAGGTGGAAAAGCGGGCCTTCGCCTCGAAGCGGGGCAGCGCGTTCCACGCCTTGATAAAGACCTCCTGCGAGAGGTCCCAGGCATCGGCTTCCTGATAGATCATGTTGCGGATCATGGCGAATATCCTTCCACGGTGACGAGTCACAAGAGCATCATAGGAACGGTAGTCCCCCTGCTGCGCCCGCATAACCAGCCTGAAATCGTCGTCCGGATCATCCATGGCAGCGTCCGGATCGACGGAACCGACTGGTCCTCGCGCCATGTTCGACGGTTCTGCGCTGGATTTATTCATCGCTGGTCGGGAAAAACTCCGGATCGTGCCGGTCTGGCACCGGCAACCCGGACAATGTGACGGCATGCGGGCCGTCGTGCAATCCGGAAACGCGGGAATCGCCGAAGGGGAAAGGCCGTGCCACTTCTGGGAGAGAATGTGAATCAAGGGTAAAGCACTGTCGAAAAGTCGAAAGTCGAAAGTCGCGGAAGCAGAGTGCTTTACGCCGCACTTCCGCTCTCTGACTTTCAGACCTTTCGACTTTCAGACCTTTGACTATCGCCCGGCGAGTTTGGCGACCGTGGCGGCGTCCACGGTGAAGTTTCCTGTGCCGAAGGGTTTCGGGGATTCGCCGGCGGCGATTTGGTATTCGTAGGTCTTGATCGGTTGCACGCCCTGGACTTCCGACAGCAGGTAAACCCGGATGGTCATGACTTCCTTGCCGGTTCCGCCAGCGAGTTTCTTGGTGGTGAACTGGACTTCGTTGGGACCGTCGATCGCGCCGCCGATGACGATTTCCGCCTCCTTGGCATTGGCGAAGCGGTGGTGGCTGATTTTGTTGATTTGCACCTGTACCTCGCGGCCCGGACAAAACACGTACACCTTGGCAATGAATTTTGCGGGACGCGCTTCGATCGGGGTGGCCGGCACCACGCCGGTGGGTTGGGTTTCGGGCGTCTCCTTCAAATACTTGAGGTTTCCATCCGCGAGTTCCTTGCGCACCTCGGGCAGCGCCGCAAGATTCACGAAATCCGCGCGGTCATACAGCCACCCGGCAGAGCCGCGAACGAAGGAAAGCACCAGCAGGTTGTCGGTCGGGGTACCACCCACTCCGAAGTCGATTTTGCCGAAATACGAGGCCTTGGCGGTGGCACCGTTTTGTTTGGCTTCGAGGAATTTGAGACCGGTGATTGCGGGCGGCGGCGCGGGCAAATTGAACACCGCGGCGGGGAAAGCGCGCTTCTCGGAGATGATCCGGTTCTTCACCTCGACGCGCCGGTACTCGGCGGTGGCTTTTTGCCAAGCGGCGGCATCCTTCCGGACGATGGCATCCCGCCAGGCATTGTAACTGCTTTCGAGCGCCGGGCGCACACTGTCCTGAGCGCTCGCAAATGCCATCATCATCAAGGAAATCGTGCCAAGCAGTCGTTTCATGAAAGAAACGATTGGACAAAACGGTCGGTTTAACAACAAACAAATTGCAGCGAGTCCCAGCCAAGGCGAGGACTGGCCTCCGGCTATGAGTAATATTTTGCATAAAGTGGCGCCGATCGGCGAGGCGCGTGACCGGGAAATCCTCAAGGATGCGGCGACGTACGTCTATCAGGACCGGCCGCAGGGTGCGGTGCAGGCCCATGTTTTTTTCCCGCAAATCGCCACCGTGGAGCCTCGGACGGTGGTGGTGTTTTTCCACGGCGGATTCTGGGATTCGCCCACGCCGACGCAGTTTGTGCCGCATTGTTTGCATTTCGCCAGCCGGGGAGCGGTGGCGGTGGCGGCGGAGACGCGGACCTCGGCCCGCCACGGGACCGGGCCGGTGGAAGCGATCGAGGATGCGCGCGATTTGATCCGTTGGCTGCGCCACAATGCCGATACTTTCAATCTGAACCCGGATCGGGTGGTGATCGGTGGTGCCGGTGGCGGGGCGTTTCTGGCGTTGCTGGCCACCATGCCCAAACCCAAGCACATGCCCCCGGTGGATGGTCTGGAATGCCGTCCGCAGGCGTTGATCCTATTCAGCGCCTTGGTCAACACAACCCCCAAGGGCCAAGGCGGCAGCCGTTTCCCGAACCCGAAAACCGCGAAACTCCTGAGTCCGAGCCAACTCGTCCGCCGCAAGCTCCCGCCGATGTTGTTCTTCCACGGGAAATCCGACCGGATCGCGCCCTTTGACGAGGTGGAGCGCTTCTGCCGCCGCCTCCGCTGGCGGGGCAATTCCTGCGAATTGGTGGATTTCGTGCGCGAGGACCACAGCTTTTTCAACTTCAACGTCAGCCAAAAGAATTTCGAGCTGACGATCAGTGCCGCGGACCGGTTCCTGGTGGATCGGGGGTTCCTGCCCCCCGACGATACGGTTTGTTAGAAATGGCGGATGGGAGTTGGACCATCCCTTGATCCCGGAGGGATGGCAGCTTTTAGCGCTTGTATCGGCGCTCTGTGAGAGCCGATGCCAATGGCCGGACGGCTCCGGCATTTCATTGGGACCGCTTCGCCAGCGGCGGTCATAGACCCGCCGCTACAATGCGCCAAGACACAAAAAGCCCCTCACCCGCAGGTGAGAGGCTTTTCCAAGAAAAAATCCTCACTAAAAAGGCTCAGCGGCGGCGGCGGAGCAGAGCCAGCACGCCAATCCCGCCAAGCAGCGCGGCACCGGGTTCAGGAATGTAAGTGTAGGTGATCGTCACATCGCCGTAAGCCGTAGTCGGAGTCCCTGAGTAGGCGGCTCCACCAAAAGCTGAATAATCGACACTCTGGATGCCACCCGCAGTGATGACGAAAGTGCCGGTGCCTATGTACCCTGTAAGCCCGGAACCAAAGGCGAATGCATTGACATTCTTGGTTTGGGTGTTGTACGCGTCAGCAAAGTAGGTGCCATCGTAATCGTTGATCGGGGGCGTGGCAGTGACCGGAGGAAAACCAGTCGTCTCGGCTTGGAATCCCGAGCCATCACCGTTATCGGCACCCACAGTAGCGGCATAGGTTGAAGTGGCATCGATGTTGTTGCCAATCGGCTGGAAGGCACCATCGATCAGGGCGACATCCGCAGAAGAAAGGGTAATGGTGACGGTCTGGGTGATATTGCCACTGGCAGGACTGGTCGAGTCATTGTCCAAGAAGAGCGAACCGCCGGTCTTGTTCACATTCGTGGTGATCGTAACACCAGTGAGCGTGTAAAGACCACCGTTTGTGTCAAACTGGTTGAACGTTAGTGTCGGATACCCGGTCGGAATGAACGAGAATGGCTGCGTTTGAGGAATGGTGGTGTATGCCGAAGCAAGTCCGATGGATGCGACTGCAACGAGGAGGATTCTTGATTTCATGATTTGATTTTTTCTTGGGGGATTTCGGAGAGGTTGTGGTGAGGTAATAATGTAGCTAATCAAACGGTGTCCGATCAAATGAGCGAGTCAGTTGACGCGGAACGAGGGCATTTCTAATGTATTCGTCCACTCTTGCAAGATTTTTTTTTCCTGATTTTTCGATTTTTTTTCGATTTTTTTTACCGAGCCATCGGTCATCTGCGTCGTGAAGGGACTTTTCGCTCCTCCCCTGCCCGTCAGCATGGCCAATAAATCGCTGAATGCAAGACATTTATAGCTCTGGAATACTGTTCATGTGGCGATTTCTTGTCAGCGACGGTCATCGACCCGCCGCCTCATGGCGTGACAGATGCGCCAGCCCCCCCCGCGTCATGGCACTTGCAATGCGCCTCTCCCCAACGCCATGCTCGGTGCGTGCGAGACATTACAAAGAAACCCAACGAACTATTATTGGTCGGAGTGCCGGGACCAGTACTGGATGCGGCCACTGCGGAGCGGTTGCGGCGCTTGCAACCCGGCGGCTTCATCCTGTTCGGGCGCAACATCGTCTCGGCCCCGCAATTGCGCCAACTCACCGACGATCTGCGCGACCTCAGCGCCTCCGAACCGATCATCACCATCGACCAGGAAGGCGGGCGGGTGTCCCGTCTCCGGCTCATCGGCCACGAACCGCCGAATGCCCAACAACTCCGCCAGCGCGGCGACCTCGACCTGATCGCGGAACACGGTCGGCTGACCGGCCGCTTGTTGCGCCTGTTCGGCTTCAACCTCGATTTGTGTCCGGTGCTCGACATCTCGTTTGACGACGAGGCAGACAATTCGCTGCGCGGCCGGTGTTACGGCGGCAGCGTCGCGGAAACCATCGCCAACGCCGAAACATTCCGCGCCGCCATGGCGGAACAAGGCATCCTTTCCTGCGGCAAACATTTTCCGGGTTACACCTTCGCCGGTCTCGACCCGCATCACGAACTGCCGCGCATCGACCGCACCCGCGCCGAACTGGATTCCTGCGAACTCGCCGTATTCCGCGCCTTCTCCCACAAAGTGGACAGCATGATGATCGGCCACGCGCATTACCCGTGCTTCGAGCCGGACGCGGCAGTCCCCGCCTCGCTCTCACCTGCGGTGATAACGGATTGTCTGATAGACGAACTCGGTTTCCGCGGCCTGGTCATGACCGACGACCTCGACATGGGCGCCATCCTCAACACGTTCGGTTGGGACGAAACCATCCGCCGCGCGGTCCACGCCGGCAACCACCTGATCATGATCTGCCACCGCTTGGAGGCCGCCGAAGACGCGCTGCGCATCCTAGAATCCATGCCCGCCGCCGATCTCGATCCCGCCCTCGCCGCGATCGCCACCTTCAAACAACGGCTCGCCTCCCCCACCCTGTTTTCCGAGGAAGCCCACCGCCTGTTAGACGATGAGGTGTGGCAACTCCGGGTCGCCACCCTCGGCGAGGACCTTGCCCGCACGCGCAGCCCGGAAGATGGCAAACGCTCGCCGGTGGAAGTGTACTGATGGGCATCAAGAAGGGCGGGTGTCTCGCCCGCCAGTCGTGTCCAAGCCCATGGTATACGAAAGCAGCGGGCTTGCAGGCGTTTTTTCTCGCTTCATGGGCATTGTGGGCGGGACATCCACACTCCTTGAGGCGTCCCGGCCGCACGTTCCGACTCTTTGTCCTACACCCAAATATTATGATTTGGTAACATAATGTTTGCAGATCATCATATTTCACGGTAGCCTTCCCCGGTGAAACTTGAATTTGTCAATCGCGAGGCTGAGATGGGCGTGCTGGACGAGGCGGCGCGGCGCGGCGGGTTGCTGGTGGTGTTCGGTCGGCGGCGGGTGGGCAAGACGCGACTGTTGCGTCGCTGGATGGAGCGTGGGGGCGGGATGTTCAGCCAAGCCTTGGAGGGGCCGGTGGAGATGCAGGTCGGGCAGGTTTTCGCCGACATCCGCGATCAGTTGGAAACGCGGTTGGAGCCTCGCGGCTGGGAGGATTTGCTGGAGATTCTCGGTCTCCAGCAAAAGCCGTGGGTCCTCTGTCTGGACGAATTCCCCTATCTAACCGCCAAGGACACGAGTCTGCCAAGCCGCTTGCAACGTTGGTTGGACCACGGCATGCCGGATGGTTGTCTGATCATCATCTCCGGGTCGAGCATGCGGATGATGCACGATCTGTTCCTGCACCGGACCGCACCGCTTTACGGGCGGGCGAACAAGTTGTTGCAGATCGGGCCGATGGACTACCGGGCGTTCTGCCATGCGTGCTCGTTGGATGCTGCCACTGAGGCGGCGTTCGAGCAATTCGCCTGCGTGGGAGGCATCCCGAAATACTGGGAATTCGTGGAACGCGGCAAGGATGCCGTGCATCTGGCCGAGTCGTTATTTTTCGATTTTGCACCCTACATGGAACAGGAACCAAGGCGCATCCTCAACGACGAGGGCTTGTCCGGAGCCAATGCCCATGCCGTGTTGGAAGCCGTCGGACGGGGTGCCTCGCGATCCTCGGAAATCGCCGCCCGTCTCGGCACCCCCCAAACCAACCTGTCGCGCCTGTTACAACAATTGATGGACGCCTCCGTGCTGGCCCGCGACCTGCCCTATGGCGAAAGCAGCCGCACGTCCAAGCGCACACTCTACCGCATTCAGGACCCGGCCCTTCGTTTCTGGTTCAGCGTTTATTCCCCCCACCGCAGTCTTTGGCAGACCTATCCGCGGGCCAAGAAACACCTGCTCATTCACGGGCATGCGGCCACGGTTTTTGAGGACTGGTGCCGGAGTCTCCACTCCGGTGCCCAACGGTATTGGGAAAAATCCCTCGAAATCGATCTAGTGTGCCCGGATCCGAAAGATCCAGCCCGATTGCTGGTCGGTGAAGTGAAATGGAAACGTCTCACCAAATCCGCGCATGCCGCTCTCTTGCGCGATCTGCGGGAAAAATGGAACCGTTGTGCCTTGGCTGCCCGCCATCCCAACGCCCGGTTTGAGGTTTTCGACGCAAGCCGCATCGCCGTGATTGGAGCTGATTCTGGGGCATTTGAAACTTGACGTCCGAAGTCCTCCTGTTAGCCTTACCATCCATGAGAACAACAATCCTCGGATGGTTGAGATTCTTGTCCCGGGGTTTGTCGAACCGGTCCCGGAATTCTATCAACGCCTCGGGCACCTTGCCAAACAAATGGCGGAATCCTATGCTTACGATTTGGACAAAGATACAGCGAGAAAGGCTCTTACCTGGTTGTGTTTCGCCGGGACTTGCCAACAACTGGAAGGCATGGCTCACAAACAACTACGCGGCATCGAATGGAACGAAATCGACCGCGATTTCATCGGCGCGTATTGCCGATACTTGCCCGAGAAGGACGAGGACGACCAACCCCGCGCGGCGGCGGTGGCGCGGTCCGGGGTGTCCGGCACGACGCTGATCGCGGCGGCGGGATTGAACCGGGTGCTCTGGGTGAATTACCCGTGGCAGGGCAAGCAGGTTTTGTGCAAGGGCGCGGTGATGACGTTTTATCCTAAACAGGAAAATGGGTGACGAGGAGAAGTGATCGGAAACAAGGAGTGCGGGTTATCTCGTTTCATTGGCACCTCATGGACATGCGAGTCTGGAGACTCGCGGTCCCAGCGCCTCAGCCCATGCCCGCATGGATGAGGAAATCGCGCGGTGTGGTCACGCGCATGCCGTAGACCGAGGTTTCGAGCAGCAGCCCGAAATCGGTCTTGTCCAGGGTGAGCAGGACGTCGCAGCGGGCGGCAAGTGCGGAGATCAGGACCGGCTTGTCTTTGGATGCCGAAAGCAGCAGCGGTTTTTTGGTGGTGAGAGCGTTGGGCACCCATACGACCTTTGTCTGGAATTCCGGCCATCGTTCGCTGGCAGCCGAACCCAACTTGCGGATGTTCTTGGCCGTTTCCGCGCGACAATAAACGGCCGATACCATCTGCCATCCTTGTTCGGCGGACAGCTCCGTGATCAGCCGCGATAGCGATTTCTCCGAGCCGCAAGCGGAGAGCAGCAAGCTGCTGTCCAGAAAAACCCTCACGCCTTGCCAGCCTTTCTCCAGAACTTTTTTGCGTCCCGCTCATCCTCCGCCAGCCACTGCCGCAGGGTCTCTTCCGGAATGTCGCGCACCGGCAGTGCCTCAGCCGGTTGCAGAAAAACCCCGCCATCTCTCAGTTCTACCAGCATCATTGGATGCTCCGCGGCATCCAGCCCCAGTTGCCGCCGCATCTCCGGTGGCAGCGTGATCGTCCCGCGTTTCGATATTGGAATCGTTGTCATGCCGCAATGCTGCATTGCGGCAGCCGCATTGTCAAGGCGGTTCTTGTCTCCTCAGCAGCCCGGCAGGGATGCCGGCAACGCTGCGGGCACAGCTCCGGCGCGCATTGTTCTTTCATGTCATCATCCGGGGGTATCGCTCGTGCCTCGCTCAAGCCCCCGGCTACAAGCTGCCATCCCACCGGGGATGAAGACCACGCCAGCAGTCACTGATCCCTTCTTCACTCTGCCTCCTCGGGGACAAGTCGGCGCGCCGAGGCCGTCGCGCCCTACCAATTACTGATTACTGCCCCCGCAGCATCAGGTATTCATCAATGGCCTGGGCGGCGCGTTTGCCATCACCCATGGCGAGGATGACGGTGGCGGCGCCGCGGACGATGTCGCCGCCGGCGAAGATGCCGGGGATGGTGGTCATGCCGTGGTCATCGACTTCGATATTGCCCCAGCGGTTGAGCTTGAGGTCGGGGCAGGTGGCGGTGAGAAGCGGGTTGGCGCGGGTGCCGATGGCGACCACCACGGCGTCGCAATCGAGCACGAACTCCGAGCCGGGAATCGGCACCGGGCGGCGGCGACCGGATTCATCGGGTTCACCGAGTTCCATGCGTTCGCATTTCAAGCCGGCAACCCATTTGGTTTCATTGCCGATGATTTCGAGGGGAGCGACGAGATTTTCGAATTGCACGCCTTCCTCATCCGCGTGATGGACTTCCTCGGCGCGGGCGGGCATTTCGGCGCGGCTGCGGCGATAGACGAGGATGGCGCGTTCGGCACCGAGGCGTTTGGCGGTGCGCACGGCGTCCATGGCGACGTTGCCGCCGCCGACCACCGCCACCCGCCGGGCACGCAACACCGGCGTGTCGGAGTCGAGTTGATAGGCTTCCATCAGGTTGACTCTTGTTAGGTATTCGTTGGCGGAATAGACGCCCTTGAGGTTTTCGCCGCGCACGTTCATGAACACGGGCAGGCCGGCACCGTTAGCGATGAACACCGCATCAAATGCCGCCCGCAATTCGGGCAAGGTATAAGTGCGGCCGATCACCACGTTGTTTTCGATTTTCACACCGGCCTGCACGAGGCGCTCGACTTCCTCCTCGACGATTTGTTTAGGCAAACGGAACTCGGGAATGCCATAAACCAACACTCCGCCCGGTTTGTGCAATGCCTCGTAAACCGTGACGTCGTGACCGAGTTTGACCAACTCCCCTGCGGCAGTCAGACCGGCAGGTCCGGCACCGACGATGGCGATTTTCTTGCCGGTGGCACCATGGGCTTCGATTTTCACCACGCCGCTGTGGGCGCGCGCCCAATCGGCGACGAAGCGTTCCAGATAGCCGATGGCCACCGGTTTGGCCTTTTGTCCGCGGACGCATTGCACCTCGCACTGGGTTTCCTGCGGGCAGACGCGGCCGGTGATGGCCGGCAGGGCGTTGTCGCCGAACAAACTGCGAGCCGCCCCGGGCAGATCGCCGCGCATGATGAAATCCAGGAAGCGCGGGATGTTCACCATTACCGGGCAGCCTTGCACGCATTTCGGCTCCTTGCACTGGATGCAGCGTTGCGCTTCCAGCAACGCCATCTTTTCGGTGAAACCGAGGTTTACTTCCAGGAAATTGGCGCCGCGCCTCACAGCATCCTGTTCCGGCATCAACTGCCGGTCGAGTTTCATGCGTTCCTTGAGCGGGGGTATGGCTTCGTTCATGATGTCTAGGATGATGGCGGCAACGGGCGCGCCAAGCCCACGCGGCAGGAGTCGCCGGTGCAGGCATGTTGTTCGAATTCGCGATAGGTGCCGAGGCGTTCGCCTAACAGATCGAAATCCACCAGATGGCCGTCGAATTCCGGACCATCGACGCAGGCGAACTTCGTTTGGCCGCCGATGTCCACGCGGCAGCCGCCGCACATGCCGGTGCCATCGACCATCACCGGGTTGAGCGAGACGATGGTGCGCACCTGATAGAGCCGCGTCAGGTTGGCCACGGCCCGCATCATCGGCACCGGGCCGACCGCATAGACGATATCCACGTTGCCGGCTTCCAGCACGTCGCGGGTGGCGTCCGTAACAAATCCCTTGCGGCCGTAGCTGCCGTCGTCGGTGCAGACGACGACCCTGCCGAGTTGGCCCAACTCTTGCTCGAAGATGACCCACTCGCGCGAGCGGCCGCCGATGATGCTGACGACCTCGACGCCACGATGGTGGAGGCCCTGGGCGATCGGGTGGACCACGGCGGTGCCGACGCCGCCGCCGACACACACGGCGCGGCCGGTGGCGATCATTTCCGTGGGATGACCGAGTGGGCCGGAAATGTCCAGAATGGTATCACCCGGTTCCAAGGCGACGAGTTCCCGGGTGGATTTGCCGACCGCCTGGATGACCAACGCGATGGTGCCGCGGGCCGGATCGGCGTCGGCAATGGTCAGCGGGATGCGTTCGGCCCCGTTGGCACGGCGCACGATGACGAACTGGCCGGGCTGGCGGATTTCGGCGATACGGCGGGCCTCGACGTCGAGGCGGGTGACGTTCGGGCTGAGTTGGATCCTGGCGGTGATGGTGTGCATGCGGCTGAAACGGAACAGAATTTCCGGAATGAGGTTTCGGTGATATCGCCCCGGCGTCAAGCGCGGGTTTTTACTTACCCGGCCTAATCACCTTTCGCCAGCACCACCCGGAATCCGCTGATATCGCTGCGGAGGCGCGGACTGTCACGATCATGGTAGGCCGCGCGCATTTTCAGATCGATGCTATCGCTCCATGACGCGCCGCGCATGACGCGGAGGTTTTGGCCGCCTTCATCCTCCTTGAGAGCGGGAAACCTGTCGAGCACCGCACGGGTGTTCATCGATGCCTGATAGAACGTCGCGCACCATTCCCATACGTTGCCACCCATATCATACAGGCCGTAGCGGTTGGGTGGGAAACTCCCCACCGGAGACGTCCGCGGCCAATCGTCGGACCAATCGGCCTGCGTCAGGTCGTTGTCGTATCCTTTCAAGGCCCCCTTCAACGCCTCGCGGCCGCAATAGTTGCCGAGGTTGCGCGGCGGCGGCCAGTCATCCCACAGGAATGGATCAGGGCAGGCGGCGCTCCATTCCCGGTCATCGGGCAAACGGTAGCGCCAGCCGTTTGATAGATCCTGGTCGCGTTTGGTCAGCCAGGCGCAAAACGCCTCGGCATCGAAGTAACTCACGCAGACCACCGGACAGGTTTCATCCTGTTCGTGAGCGGGCGGAAAGCGCGGGTTGTCCCAGGAGCCGCCCGCCGGGGCCCAAACGGGGCCGTCGTCCGTCAGTTCCACCGTGCAGGCCAAATCGCCGAACTCGTTCTTGGAAACCGCATCGTGGCGGGTGGCGGCGACGAACGCGCGGAAGTCGCGCACCCGGGTTTCCCACACGCAGAACAACACGCCCTTGGTGCCGGCTTCCACGAAGCGCATGCCGAGCGGATTCTCGTAGGGCATGCCCTTGGCCAAGGCAACCTCCGGACCTGTGGCCGATGGGGCCGATGCGGGCGATGGAACAACCGATTGTTGATGTTCTGGCGGCGGCTTGGAACCACCACGGTTTCTAACAAACAGCCCCCCCGTCACCGCAGCCAACAGCAGGATCGCCAGCATCAGCGACGCCCCGGCCGGCATCCGGTGGCGAGTCCGTGCCGGTCGTGATGGCACAGGCAGCGGCGCGGTTGGTACCATGGCAGGAGGCGGTGCCTGCCGGTGATCGGCAACCGTTGTGACGATTCCCATTCCAGAGCCACTTCCCGAGAGAGACAAACATTCGGCACCGGCCAATTCCCGCATCAGGGACATGCAGGAATCCCACTTCGCGCGACGGCTGACGGCATGGCATAACAAATCATTTCCCGCCTCGGAAAATCCCGAAACCGGGACATAGGCATCCGCCGAATGCGCCACGGCATCGGGCGGTTCGCGCCTGGCCACCGCCCGGTAGATCAGCCGCGCCATCATATGGATCCGGTCGCACGCGAGATCCGACCCCACCAGCACAAGGGTCGAGCCACTGGCATCGGACGCCTCGTTGATCTCCGGCGGCAGGTCGGCGGCATCTAACAACAACGGGAACAGGCGCGGCATCGCGCCATGCGGACCACCGGTTTCCAAGCGCACCTGGGACGCCATCAGTCCCACCCCCAGCACGCCGCGGTCTGCGGTCTCATCGGCGATGCGCGCCACTCCGGCGAGGAAGGCGATCACGTCGGACAACCGCGGTTTGCCCCGCAGTTTGAGCCACGACGCGAAGTCCCCGCCGCCCGCACCATCCCACTCGGCCACCATGGCATCCTCGTTGTCCATCAGCGCCGCGAAGCGCGGCAAGCCGTCGACCGGCCGCCGCCACAGACGCGCGAGGTTGGCCCGTACCGTGGCCCGCAGGACGGGTGATCGCGCCCGTTGTTCGTCGAGCACAAACACGATCCGCGTCCCTTGCCCATCCGCCAATTCCGCCTCAAACCACTCGCCCGCCAGATCGCGATGCAGGCGGGTCAACCGGGCGTAGCGCTCGTCGGGCGTCACACCGCCAGACAAGCGCGGCAAATCACCGGTGCTTGTTGCCTCCGGTTTCTCCATCGCTTCCGCAACCGGCACGTAGGGATGGTTCCTGATGAGCACGGCCAGCGCGTCTAACAAACCAGCCGCGGATCCGAAACGCCGGTCCGGATCGGTTTCCAGCAAGCATCCTAACAAATTCCTGAGGTCGGCCGACAAGTCCGCAGGGAGGCGGGCCGCGTAACCGGCGGGGGTCAGGCGGCTTTGCACGATTTCGGTCGTGCTTCCGGCATCGGGGATGCCGCCATCGAGCAGAAACCACAGGATCAGTCCGAGTGAGAACAAATCGCTGCGGCCGTCGAGCGGGCGTTCGCGGAGTTGTTCGGGGCTCGCCCACTGAGGGGTACCGTGAAACCTGCCGCCCGCCGTACCCGTGCCGGCCGCCTGCGCCAGTCCGAAGTCGATCACTTTCACGTTCACTGGCGGCGGAACGTGGGCGAGCATGAGGTTGCCCGGCTTGAGGTCGCGATGAATGACGCCCTGCGCGTGGGCCGCCGCCAGCGCGCAGGTAACCTGCCGCACGATCTCCAGGGCTTCGCCCGGTGGCCGCGGGCCGAACCGGTTCACCCGTTCGGCGAGCGTGCCGCCGGCGCAGTAATCCATCGCATAATAGATCTGGCCGTCGCCGGTGATGCCGAAGTGCCGGAGCATGGCGATGTGGTCGTGGGCGAGATTGGCCAGCGCGCGGCCTTCGTTGAGAAAGCGCTGCCGCACGCTTTCGCTGGCCGTCAGGTCACGCCGGATCACCTTGATGGCCAGCTCCGTTCCTAACAAACGGTTGCGCGCCTTGAACGTCTGCCCATAGCTGCCGGACCCTAACAACCACGGTGCACCGCGCGCGTCGTGCAGCACCTCGTAATCGCCGAAGCGGTGATCGTCCTGGATCGGGTTCTCATTCATGTTTTCCCTTCAGCAAGCGCGGTCGAGACGTCCGCGCCCGATCAGTTGACGCGCGAGCACATCCGGTTTCAGCCCGAGCAGGAGCCGCCGTGGGGCGGCATGGTGCCACCGCCACCATTTCCGGCAGGCGGATGGTAAACCGGCGGCGCGGCCGGGTTGATGATGATGGGCGGCGGACCGCTGCCACCGGATGGCATATTGCCCGAAGGTGGCCGGCTGCCGGATGAAGTGCCGCCTGGTTGCACACCACCGGGCGGTGGACCAGTGCCACCCGGCATCACCGCATTGCCGGCCGGCGGGCGTCCGGTGGCCGTGGTCCCTGGCTGCACGCCGGCCGGCAGCGGATTGCCACCGGTTCTGACCGCACCCGTGGCGATCGGTGGTTTGCTCGGCTGCAACGGATCGCGGGCGGACCGCGGGGTGGTGGCGGGGCGGGTGACGGTGGAATCCCACAGGGTTTTGCCGATGAGTTCATCGCAGCAACCGCCGAGCAAACTGCCGACCGGCCCGCCCGAGGAATACATCAGCGCCCCCTGCATGGCCGCTTCGCCAAGGGTGGTGAGGCGGCCCACCCAGTCGGCATAGTCGATGGCCGTGCGGGTCAGATCACCGCGCTCGGGCGCGTCATTCATTTTTTCGATGGGGCCGAGATATTTGAATGTTTGGTTCTGATCGATCATGTCGATCCGCGCCAGCACCGGCGGGGCTGATTTGTCAGGACCTTCCCGATACCAGAAGCTCATGAACAATTCGGGCATTTTGGGCATGCTGAGCACGACGAATGTCTGTTCCTTTTTCTGGTCATCGCGGCGGGTCACGCAGGTGATGACCTTGGCATCGCCCCATTGGTCCGGGTGACTTTTGAGGATGGCACGGACCTGGGGTTTGGTTTCGGTGGCGATCTTGTAAACCGCGTCGAAACGGCCCGCGCGGATGTTGTCGAGCATCGCCTTGGTCTGGTTGCGCAGCGGCACCATGGCGGCATCCTCCTGATAGCGGGTCAGGCCGGCGAGGTTGCGCTCGAACAAGGTGCCGACGGCCGCGCGGTTGGTTTCTATCAGATCGGTCTTGTCCACCCGCATCAGCGAGCGCCAACCATCCTTGAACGCCTTGGTGCCGGGAGCGAAGACCTTCTCGAACCCCCGCACGGTTTGGGCGCTGGAAATCCCGGCGGCAAGGTAGGCGGGCACCGGACCGCGCAACCACTGCGGATCGGCGTCATAGGGCGGCTTGGCCAGGTTGCGCAGGGCGTCGCCGACGAGCAGATCCGCGTCGTCAAGGGTGGAACCGGTGTCCTTGCGCGTCCACACCGTGACCAGTGCCACATCACTCCATGGATGATAGAAAACCGCGACCGCCGAGGTTTCCGAGGGAAAACTCAGGCTCCAGATGGAGGTCTCGAAAAAATACGTCCAACCCTTCGCCGGATCGCTTTTCGGACACAGCGTTTTGCCGAGGAAGGCGAACAGTTTCTTGGCTTTGTCGGTGTTGCCGACATATTTCACGAATGCCGATTCCGATTCGCTCTGCGCTTGTTTGCGGAACTCCGAGGCTTTCGCCAGCAGGCGCGCGCTCGGCGGATCCGCAGTCTTGCCGGTGGCGGCGGGTGCCGGGGCAGCGGCGGCCAGTGGCAGGCCCAGCGCCGCACCTAGCAAAACGGGTGCAATCCGCCGGAGTGCCGCATGCGCAAGCTGCCAGGTGCGGAATTTGCGAAGTGATGGCATCGAGGTGGGGACATTCATATCAAAATCGGATCACAGGGATAAACGCCATGTATCGCCCGGTGTCAATGCGATAGTCGCGGCGATTCAGGTGGCGCTCCTGCCGCTCCTCGCCTTCTGCTTGTCAAACGGCGGGTTTGCCCTGACACTGGCGACCGCCGATCCAACCATCCACCACCCGTGAAACCTCATCTCACCGCGATCGTCGCCATGACCCCGGAGCGGGTGATCGGGCGGGCCGGCACCCTGCCGTGGCACCTGCCGGAGGATCTGGCGTTTTTCAAACGGGTAACCTCCGGGCATCCGGTGGTGATGGGCAGGAAAACATTCGAATCCATCGGCAGGCCGCTACCGCAACGACGCAACATCGTGCTGACGAGGGATCTGGCATGGTCCGCGCCGGGGGTCGAGGTGATTCACCGGCCGCAAGATCTGGCTAACCTGCCGGGGATTGAGGAACAGCGCGTGTTCATCATCGGCGGCGCGGAAATCTATGCCGCCTTCCTGCCATGCGTCACGGATCTGTTAGTGAGCCACCTGTTCGCACAACACGCCGGCGATACCCGGTTCCCGGAATTCTCTAACGAATTTCCGGTTTCCGAATTGGTGGAAAGCCATGCGCAATTCGAGGTCAGACGGTGGACGCGCGGGCCAGGGGCTAGGGGCCAGGGGTCGGAGGCCCGGTAGCATATTTACCAATGACGGATGACCAATGACTGCCCCGCTCACCGTCGCGGTGGCAATTGCAGCGGTGGATTTTTCTCCAGCATTTCCCTGAGTGCGGGGTAGTCTTCGACTAACTTGGGCAGGATATACGGTGCGACTACCATCCACTGGAGTTGGCTGACAGCGCAGAGGACGAACACATAGGATACAATGCGAATCGGGCGCAGTGGTACCGACACGACACGGTGTCCGCCCATGCGGTCCCATAGGGGTCGGCCGAAGCGCGTCGCGGAGAAATATGACATAACAAGGCAAATCAGCGTGAGTGGTCCCCAGCCGAGGCCGAGGCCGAAAAACAGCACTTGAACCGAACGTTTGGCGGCATGCTTCAGGCTGAGGTGCGATGCGTCGT
>Ga0073936_10006148_pt1 | contig 15942 bp, 13 predicted proteins | sample AliMusrvi5mmetaG_FD_87041 | JGI IMG/M metagenome (GOLD analysis project Ga0073936, IMG submission 87041) | Freshwater lake bacterial and archeal communities from Alinen Mustajarvi, Finland, to study Microbial Dark Matter (Phase II) - Alinen... | ecosystem: Environmental > Aquatic > Freshwater >... | reverse complement strand
GCTTCGATCCGCGGTTCCTCGGCGCTTTTCTCGACCCTGCGCATTTGCGCGTGGGGGGCGAGTCGTTCGATTTCGCCGTCAACATGACGGGGAAATACCTCTCGGCGGTCGCCTTGAAGGACGTCAGCCTCGCATGGGACGCCAGGCACAACCGCGTGCACCGAAACTGGAACAAGGCCGGCGAGGGCATGGTCGAATGGGATCTCGTGTTCAGCGAGCTTGTTCGGCTTGCATTCTCCGGGCCCCTTTCAATTTGCGCCGAATACTCCGCCAAGGACGAAGGAGAGTTCTTCGCGCACCTGCCGCGGGAAATCGAGTTCTTCAAAGACAAACTAACTCAGGCCAGGAAGCACACGCCTAAGTTGGAGAATGTGAAGCCAGGTGCGTGAACGCCCAATGAAAAAACGAATCTGCCGATGAACGGACTTTGCATCATGAGAGCCAACCAGCATTCGATTTCAATTCAATATCCCCGGCTTTTCGGTTCGCAGGCCGACCTCCAGGCTTTCGCCAAGCGCCGTCCGAAAGGGTACGCCCGCATGTCGCCTGTGGCGCCGGTGACCATCGACCTCTCCAGCCATATCCGGCGGCACTACGATTATCTCTGGGAAGAGAACGGTGTGGCAAAGAAGAATGTGCACATCGCCAAGTCGCCCACTGAGGTCTACACCATCTGCGACTGCGATGCCGTCCCGGCGTACTGTAATGCCAGGGACGTGGATGTGCTGAAGCTGAAGAAACGCTGCCTCGGTGGGTGCGAGTGACGACCATGATCTATACACTGTCCACGGAAGACCGCAACTACCTGCGCAGCCTTGCCCGGCGTCAGGCCGAAATTGCCGCCCTGCCGGTAATGGCAGCCCGCAAACGCATGTGGACGGAGATGAACGATGGCAAGCCTGGTGCCCGTCCGCCGTTCGCGGTCGAGACCTGGACGTTCGACCGCGACTTCATGCCGGAATCGATCTATCGGTGCCGCAGTGAGTATAGCCGACAGTTGGAGAACCGGTTTCTACGCAACATTCGCCAGCATGAACTGCTCGACGATGACCATGTCTGCCCTGACACACTGGACCTCAACTGGCACATCCTGTACGACGAGTTCGGCATAGAGATCGCGACTCAATACGTCAAGGATGCTGAAGGCGTCCTAACCGGCTATCAGTTTGACCATCCCATCACGGACCTTTCGCAGGGCATGGGCGTGCTCAAGCCGGCAGCTTTCAGCGTGGATCGCGCCGGAACTTTGGCCGAAAAGGCACTGCTCGAGGAGGTCTTCGGCGACATCCTGCCGGTGGCGCTCAGATCCGGCACGTTTGGTCGCAACAATCTAACTCAGCGCCTCATGCATGTAATGAGCCAGGAAAACATGTTCCTGGCCCTGTATGAGGCGCCGGAATTGCTACACCGCCTGATGGCCATGCTATGCGACAATGCCAAGCGCATGTCGCGATGGGCCGAGGCCGAGGGGTTGCTGGTGCTCAACAACCAGAACCAGTGTACCTGCGGCACTTGCTACAACTTCACCACCCAACTGCCGCGCGAACCGCGCAAGCCGGGGCAGGTTCGCTTGCAGGATATGTGGGCGGTCATGGACAGTCAGGAGACGGTCGGGGTGAGCCCCGAAATGTTCCATGAGTTCTTCTATCCGTATTACCGCGAACTGGCCGAACTGTTCGGCCTGGTCTATTGGGGGTGCTGCGAGCCGGCGGACCCGATCTGGGAAGACTCAATCTCCAAACTCCCCAACCTCAAGGCCGTCTCGATTTCGCGCTGGGCCAACCAGACATACATGGCTGAGGCCTTGGCCGGCAAAGGAATTGTCTATTCACGCAAGCCTAACCCCAACCTGCTGGGGGTCGACCGTGAATTGAACGAGGCGGCTTGGATCGCCGAGATCCGCAGCACCCTCGATGTGGTGGCGGCGAAGGACCTGCCGCACGAGTTCATTGTGCGCGACGTCTACACCATGCACGGTAACCTGGCCAAGGCCAAACGCGCCGTAGATCTCGCCCGGAAAGAGATTGATCGTGTGCATGGTCCTCTTGCGAGTTAAGGCCTGATGGCTGATCCGGACGGAGGGGCCGCGCGGTGCGTCGGTTATTTGCGGGGATTTCGTGGGTGGGGCCGGACGGCGGCAGGCGCCGCCAGCAGCGCCTGGGACAACGGTGCGGGGACAGTTGGCAGGAGATGTAGATCATGTCTGAGGAGTTTGTCATCGAGGCGCTGCGGGCGCGGTTCCGTGCCGGACTGAAGACACGGATTCTGGCATTCGGTTCGTCGAACACCGAGGCTTTCCTGCCCGGCATGCACTGGTTTCATGTGTTTGAGATGGCATTGCTCAACACCCACGGGCGCATCCACCACTGCATCAACACCGGCATTGGCGGCCATACAACCCGTGATTTGCTGGCGCGCTTCGACGAGGATGCCGCCTTCTATCGCCCCCACCTCGCTTTGATCACCATCGGCGGCAACGACGCGAATCCCGTCCAGGACTTGTCCGCGGAGACGTTCGGCAACAACCTGCGGGAATTGCACCGGCGCTTCAGCAACATGGGCACGGCGGTGGTGTTTCAGACCTATTATGCGCCGAACCCGCTTGTGTGCGGCGACCTCCAGCGGTTCTACGGTTACATGGACACTGTTCGGGCGGTAGCCGCGGAGAGCAAGGCCGGACTCATCGACCACCTGCGTCGTTGGGAGCCGTTTCGCCAGGCGTTTCCCGAGCGCTATCTGCCGCTGATGCAGGATGGCTTCCATCTCAACCGTCGCGGCAACCTGGTCCTGGGACTCGACCTGGCCCGGCACTTTGGTCTACAGGTGGCCCCGGGCGAGGCTGATTTCTGGGGCGAGGCCGTGGCCATTCAGCAACAGATGGATGCCTTGCGGACATGAGCGGGCGGGCGGCGGCAAGCTGGCGGCACGAGGATAGGAAAACGTGAGGGCTAACCAACATTCGATTTCGACCGAGCATCCCCGGCTATTCGGTTCGCGGGCCGACCTGCAGGTTTTGGCCAAGCGCCGTCCGAAAGGTTACGCCCGCATGGCGGCGGTGGCCCGCGCCAGCGTTCTGGCGGAATATCCGGGACCGGCCACGCCCGGCAAGCTGCTGGCTATGGCCTTCACGGCCGCCATCGAGCAGGATTACCGCCTGGCGCGGGAAACCATCACCCTGGCGCAGACAACCTATATTCATCAAGCCATCCGGACGGGTCACGACCTTTTCGGCACGGTGGCCGGGTATTGCGCCTTCGTGTACGACCTGTGCCATGAGTCGTGGCTGCCGCACGAACGCCGGGAGTACCACGAGTTCCTAAACAAAAGCCGCGATCTCAATATCAACGAAGAGACCAGTCCATTTCATGATGGCTGGTACGGCTACAAGCACTTCGGCATTGGCCTGGGATGTTATGCGACGATGGGTGAAAACCCGCGCGCTGAGGAGTTGCTGCGCGCCATCGAAAAGGACTACATCGAACGCGCGGTCCCCTGCCTGAAAGTCGCCGGCGACGGTGGCGGCTGGGCGGAGGGCTACTATACGAACTACTGGGTCTATTTCTGGTTGATCTTCTGCGAAGCGGCACGGACTTGCGAGGGGGTTGATTACTACAAGTTGGCACCTGAGTTTTATCAAAACCGCGCCGTGACCAGCATGTTTGAGTTGAGCCCCGGCGTGCAGGAACGTTTCACGCATCGCAGCATTCCGATGGGTGATGGCAACGGGGGACGGCTCTGCAAGCGCGAGCGCGATTGGGCTCTGGCGGCCCGCGCGATCCTCAGCAATTACTATCGCACCGATCCGGCGCATCAGGCGGTCAAGGAGTATGATGCCGCCACGCCGCAGTTCGCGTTCCAGGACAATGCCTATCTGGATTTCCTGTGGCGCGACGATGCGACCGAGGCCACGGGCGCGTTGGCGGCTTTCAAGTTGTCGCACTTCAGCCCAGGCCCCGGCAATGTCTACGCCCGCTCGTCATGGATGAACGATGCCAGCTACCTGTACTTCCACTGCGGCAAACGGTTCACCGCCCACCAGCACCTGGATCAGGGGCATCTGCTGATCCAGAGCAGCGACGAATTGCTGAGCGATGGAGGGCACTACGAGTGGTGCTCAAACCATGGCATCAATTATTTCATGCGTTCGATCGCGCATAATACGATGCTGATCTACGATCCAGCGGAGAAGTTTCCCGCCTATATGCGCGCCGGTGGCGACGGCTTGAACGATGGTGGACAACGCTACCCCTGGGTTGGCACTATTTTCCGACACAACGGCTGCCCGGATAACTATGACGAATGGGCTGCGCATCCTGAACTGCATGACACCGGCACGATGCTGGCGTTTCAGGATGAGGGTTCGTTTGTTTACACGGCTGGCGACGTAACGAAGGCCTATGCGGCGCAGAAATTGGACACCTTCACGCGGCAGATCGTGTTTGTGCGGCCCGGCACCTTCATTATCTTCGACCGCGTCAGATCCAAGAACGCCACCTGCAAGAAAACCTGCCTCTGGCAGGCTGCGAAACTTCCCGTGGGCGGCGACGGCAACTACGTGATCAACAACGGACCTGCCAAACTGTTCATGCAGATCCTCCTGCCCGCACGGCCTGAAGTCGTGATGAACCACGGGCCGCACCTCTACGAATATCACGGCCACAATGTGTGGCCGGATGGTTGTGAAATGCGCAACCGGCCCGAACCGGAATGCCGCATGGAGGTATCGCCCACGGTCCCGTCCGAGATCGACTATTTCCTGCACGTGCTGACCGTGACCGACGGACTTACCGGGGCTGTGCCGCAAGGCGCTGTGCAGTGCAATGCCCTGGAGGTAACCGTGCGGGTGGAAGCGATTGCTGTAACGTTCCAAAAGAACCAGGTGGGCGGCCACATCTGCATCGGTGAGGGTTCGACCGCCATGCGCACGGAGTTGCGCCATCTGAGCGACCGGGAGACTGTATGATGCAGCGGCGCACACACATTGTCGCGTTAGCCGGCCTTGGTCTGCTCGTGGTGGCACACACGGTGCGCGCAACGGGGGTCGATGAGCCGCATTACGTGGGTTGGCGCGGAGATGGCACGGGATGCTACCCCGATGCCACCCCCCCGACGACGTGGTGCGACACCGCCACGAGCATCATTGACCTGAGGGCGCAGGCCGCGAGGCCGTTCGATGCCGGTCCCGCGGGGCGTTCGCTGGCCGACGGCGTGATTCGCGAATGGCTGATTCTGGGGCCGCTGCCGATTATAGCCGGCAAGCCGGGCATGGACGATGAGTCTGTTGCCACCAACGCCACCTTCAGTCCCACCGAAAAAGATTCGGCTCAGGGGTTGACGTGGAAGCGCATCACGGCCGCCGGGGCGGTGATCGATTTCAACGCGTTGCTCGGAAAGGAAGCCCAAGGCTTCATTTACGCGCACACCTACGTCTATTGCGAGACGAATACCTCCGTCGCCATGCACGGGGGGTTCTGGAATGCCGCGCGCCTCTGGCTGAATGGCACGCCCATCTGGAAGTCCAACAATGCGTATGGCGCCAACCGCATCAAATTGGACCTGTGTAAAGGCTGGAACCGCATCCTGTTCAAGATGCGTACCGCGCCGGAATGCTCTTTCCTTGGTCCGGTCTTCTACGCCTATCCGCAGTTCTGCCATGAGATGAAACCCACGGCCGGTGTGACAAAGTGGGTTTGGAACGGCGGCAATGGCACGCCCTACGAGCGCGAGGCGAAGAACATCCGGTGGGCGATGAAGACGCCCGGGGACGGTTGTGGCGCGCCGATTATTGTCGGCGCCAGAATCTATTTCCAGGCCGAGCCGGACCTGCTGGTCTGCGCCGGCAAGTTGGACGGCAAGATCCGCTGGGTGCGCTCGAACAATCGTTTCGATGCCACGCCTGATTCCGAACGCGCCGCCAATCCGGCCTTCCGGGAACTCGAGCCGCAGGTTGCCAAACTGCGCCGTATTTACGAATCCTATGCCGGGCCCACGCCGCCCAATGATCAAGCGCTGCCCGAACGCCTTCAGCTCCAGAAGAATATCAGCGAAGTTTTGAAAAAGATCGACTTGAAACGTTACAACGCGCAGCCCGGCGATATCGGCCTGGCGGGATTCACGCCCACGAGCGACGGGGTATTCGTCTATGCGTTCTACGCCTCCGGCGTCACCGCATGCTACGACCTGGATGGCCAGCGTCAATGGATCCGTTTGGACCCGCATGCCAACTTTGAGCACGGCATGTCTTCCTCGCCGTTGCTGGTCGATGGCAAGGTGATCCTCTACATGCGGGAGCTATTTGCTCTGGATGCCAAGACAGGCAGCAAGGTCTGGAGCATGAAGCATACGCAGGAAGAGGGCCTTTATCCCGGCGGCCGGTTTCACGGATCCCCGGTGGCCGCGACGATCGGCGGCGTGGCGGTGGTCGTTTTGCCGAGCGGGCATATCCTGAAAGCCAGCGATGGCAAGGTGCTCTACGAAAACAAGGCCATACATCAACCGCAATGCGTGCCATCGCCGGTGGTGGCCAATGGCGTCTTGTACAAGCCGAACCACAACGGTTCGCTATTCATGATTGGCCTGCCTGATTCCCTGGTAGAGCCTCTCTTGCCTAAGTCTTTTCGCGAGACGAAAATTAGCTTTTCGCAAGACTTCCAGTCCTACGCGTTTCATTGGATCTGTTCCTCGCCGTTGGTGCACGACGGACTGGTCTACACCCTGAACGGGTTCGGCGTGCTGACCGTGCTGGAGGCCGGGACGGGCGCCGTGGTTTACCAGAAACTGTTGGACATCGACCAGTACTGCGGACCGGAAGGTCCGGCGCGCGGGTTGGGGTGCAGCCCCACGCTGGCCGGCAACTACATCTACCTGATGGGCAATTTCGGCACGACGCTGGTGATCAAGCCGGGCCGCACCTACCAGCAGGTCGCCAAGAACCGGATCGAGGACTGGGTGGAGGTGCCGAACGCGGGATGGTACAACCATACGGAGCGCACAGTAGCCTGCCCGGTCTTCGATGGCGAACGCATGTATGTGCGCGCCGAGCAGCATCTGTATTGCATCGCCAACGCGCCCGCCGGTCAATCAGCCAAGTAGATTCATCAGAGGTGTCCCTTGCGCAACGTCACGCTTAACGATCAACGATTGGCTACGGACGATCAATTTCTGGATCACGTGAAGTTGCCCGGCGGCCATGGGCGGCTGTTGGCGTCGGCGCGCCAGGCGCGCGATCCTGCCGCCAGCATCCGCATCGTGGCTGACTATTTTCGCACGCGACAGGCACCGATCTGGCCATTCTACATGCATGGCACGGCATGGCTGGAGCGGGATGGACACGCCACGGTCATGGCCAAAGCGGACCAATTGCTGCGGAACCGCTTTCAGAATTCGTGGCCACCCTACGCGAGTGCCGATTTGGCGCGCCAGGATGGCCGTGTGGATTGGAGCAAGGGGCTGGAGCAACTTTCCACGTCCATCGGCCGAAACACGTTCGTGCCCGAACTGACGACCGCCTTCGCCTTGACGGGTGAGACGGCCTATTTGAAGAAGGCATGGGAGCTGATCCGCTCATTTGTCGAGGCGCACCCGTTCGTGCTGGACGAGAAGTACATCGAGGATCCGGACCGAACCTTCGGTTTACCGCCCAATAACGGGCTCGACATGGTCGCGCGTGCCGCCCGTTGGCTGGATTTCATGCATTCCGGGGCTCTGCACGCGCCGGGGGTGTTGTCGGACGCCGATGTCTTCTGGTTCGTCAAGCAGTGCTGGTTTTACGCCATGCAGTTCTCGCGGTTCTGCGGCAATCCGATGCGGCGCGACAACCATCATCTGACCGACCACGGGCATGGCCCCTTGCTCTTCGGCGCGATGTTCCCGGAGTTCTCGGTTGCCCGCGACCTGCTCGCGCAGGGACGGCGGACATTCCAGTTTCACATGAGGAGCAATCTGCTGGACGATTGCGTGTACGCCGAACACTGCACGAAGTATCAGTATCACGTCTTCTTCACTTACGCCAACGCCCTGGCGTTGGACAAGGTCAACCGACTCCGTCAGTTCTCGCCAGGACAGCGCCAGCGACTCACGCGGTGGGCCGAGTTCTTCGGACAGGCTTGCAAGCCGGATGGCATTCTGGCGGAATACGGCGACGAGTTCGGCGCGTCGCTGGCGCACTTCTTTTCCTCGCTCGCCGCGCCCTGCATGTCGCCCGAACTCGCCGTTATGGCGGATGCTTTGGGCTACGCACCGGGCGAACTGTGCACCGAGACCCCGGCCAGCCTGGCGCGCCGGTTCCAAGGATGGGAGCCCGGGAGTCCCCCGCACGTCGGCCTGTCGTCGTGGTTCCGCAAAGGCGCCACCTGTCAACGCGTCGCGGCCGCACAAGCGCCGGCGGCGGTGCAATATGCGAACGGCGGGTTCACATTCTTCCGCAGCGCCTGGGATAGGCAGGCCGATTTCCTGGGCGTGGCGCACTACACCGACTCGCTGCCGCATTCGCACACCCACTGGGACATGCTGTCGTTCAACCTGCACACGCAGGGACAAACGCTCATCGGCGATCCGGCGACCAAACTTTACGGGACAGGGCTTTACGGAACAGGCGGTTTGAGCCGCGGGTACATGTACGCTCCCGATGCGCACAACTGTCTGATCATGAACGACGACACGCTCAAGCCGCTGGCGGCGCTCAGTCACGGTTGCTGCTGGGGAGGCTATCCGCCCCGGCACGGCTTGGGATTGTTCCAGGCCGGCGGACCGGTGGAGATCGCAGAGATCTGGCACGACGCCTATGCCCCCACGCGGCATCGCCGCTACATCGTTCACCTGCGGGGTCTCGGCTTTGCCTTTGTCGACCTCTTGAGCCGGCCCGGGCTGGACGTGCGGCCGCACCAGTATTCGCAGCGCCTCCATTTTGAGGGTGATGTGGCGATCGCGCCCCAGGTTCCTCGCCCGGGAGGCACGCTGCGCGTGTCACGTGCCGGCGCGATGTGTCGGATCGTGCCTGGGCGCGAAACGCACACCGTGTGGAAGAGTTGGCACGATGAGCGCTTGGCCGGGGTCCCTGGCGTTCCCGCCGATAAAGTCAAACCCGCCCCGTGGGTGGCGGAGGTGACCCGGCGCGTCGAGGGTCCGGCGGTCTTCACAACCTTTTTGCTGACCGGCGCGTCCGCCCGCTTGAAGGGCGTGGAGGCGCGCTATCTGGGCGGGCGTCCCGGCGAGTGGGCCTACCAACAGCACGATGCCCTCAGTGCGCATGAATTGGATCTGGGGCCGCTGGGCTTCCTGTGGATTGCCAGTTGCCCTTACGGTCAGCCGCTGCAAACCGCAGCCTTTACAACCGACGCCGAACTTGCCGTGGTTCTGACGGACGCGAAACGCCAGATCGGTCATTGGGCACTGGCTAAAGGATCCCATCTCGCAGTTAACAGCAAGACGCTTGTCACTGGACGCCAGCGTTCCTGGGTGACGGGCCAAACACGAGAGCCGGCGCTCCGCGCAACCAGAGAGACTGACGCATGAAGACACGCAACATCATCGCCAGCACCGCCTGTTTCGAGATTCACAACGACTTGGCCGCTTCGCACCCGATGACCTACGCCGAGAACATCGCGCAGGCAGAGCGCTATCTCACCCTGGCAGGCGAGGCGCACAGCGACATCATGCTGCTGCCCGAGGTCTTTGCGATCAAAGGGTTGGCCGAATGGTTTACGCCGGACATTGCACACGATCTGGCCACACGCGCCGAGAGTGTCCCCGACGGCAAATCGCTCCGGCTTGTCGGGAAGTACGCCCGGAAATACAACATGTACGTCATCGCTCCGATTATTGAACTCGACCGTGGCGCCCTTTTCAATACGGCCGTGGTGATTGACCGCCAGGGCGGGGTCATCGGGAAATACCGGAAGACGCATCTGCCGGATAGTGAGGTTGTGTTCACCACTCCCGGCGACTGCCTGCCCGTGTTCACGTTGGACTTCGGCGTCATCGGCGTCTCCACGTGTTACGACCTGCTATTTCCCGAGGTCAGCCGTACGCTGGCCCTCAAAGGGGCGGAAATCATTTTCTGGCCGACCATGTGGTCGTCGCCCGCAGCGAACGAGGGGTTCATCGAACTGTTGATGCGCGGGACGGCCCTGAGCAACTGCGTGTTCATGGTGTCGGCGAACTACGCCAAAAGCGATTACGACCCGACGTTTCGGGCCGGGCAAAGCGCCCTCATATCGCCTCTGGGCGAGGTTCTGGCGAGCACCGGTTTTGCCCCTGGTTTCGCCTCGGCGGAGTTACATCTGGCGAACATGGAGGCAACAGGGGATGGTCGCACCACCTCCTGCCAGTACAAGGCCCGGCGAGAAGAGATCCGCATCAGAAGGCGGCCGGAGTTGTACAACATCGAGTGACTCACAAAGCGCGAACGGCACGAAACGACCTTTTTAGGAACTCTTCATGAGAAAACTCAAGATTGCGATGCTGCTGACCAAGACCACACGGGAACGATGTTTCTCGAAGGCCGCCATCGCGCGGATGAAGGCCATCGGCCCGGTTTCAGGACTGGCGATCGACAAGTTAGACCCCGCGATCATCCGAAAGACGTTACAGTGCGCCGACGCCGCCATCACGGGATGGGGGACGCCTATGTTGAGTGAAGAACTCCTCGCGGGAGCACCAAAACTGAGATATGTGCTCCATTCCGCCGGCTCGGTGAAGAACACCCTTTGCGAGGCGGGTTGGAAGCGGGGAATCCGCGTGACGACGACCTCGGCCTCCCTCGGGATCAGTGTGGCCGAATTCGCCCTTGGGCTTCTGCTTGTCGGCCTTCCCCGCGGATTCGCACTGGCTTGGCGGACGCGAAAGGGCCAATGGTGGGAGTGCGACGCGGCTCAGAACAAGGGGATGTGTCAAACGACCATCGGCGTGGTCGGAGCGGGGTTCGTGGGCCGGCACTTGATCGAGCTGCTCAAACAATTCCCGGTCACGGTTCTGCTCTACGACCCGTACGTCACGAAAACGGAGGCGGTGGCAATGGGGGTGGTCAAGACTGACCTTAATACGCTCATGCGTAAGTCCGACGCCGTCACGATTCACGCCCCCTCGATTCCGGAAACGGACAAGATGATCAACACTCGCAACCTTTCCCTCATGAAACAGGGAGCCCTGTTGATTAACACATCGCGCGGATCGCTCGTTGACGAGGCAGCCCTCGCCAAAGTCCTTGCCGCCGGCAAGATTTTCGCCTGCCTTGACGTCACAGACCCTGAGCCGCCCGCGGTCAATAGCCCGTTCCGTAAATTCGAAAACGTTTTCCTGACGCCGCATATCTCCGGAACAGGGTCCGCGCTCCGCCAGGGCGATTACGTCGTCGCCGATCTCGAAGCGTTTGCCGCCGGGAAGAAGCCAACGTACGAACTGAAGTTCGAAATGCTGGCGAGGATGGCCTAAGAACGCATGTGTACGCCGACAGATGACGCGAAACCAGTCGTCCGCGTGGCCTTCCTTAAGGCTATGGAGGCGTGGCCTGACGTGAAGGTGCGAGTGAATCTGCCTCCGTCCATCTATACTGAGGGGTCCCGTTCGGAGATCGCGGCGGAGGTGGATGCCGTGGCCGCATTGGGTGCGGGTCGGCCGAACGTGCTGCTTGGCACCGGGTGCATCCCCTATGAGACGGACCCGGACAATATTCTGTTTTTGCGAGAATACGCCGCTGGTTGTGACCGCTTCAGGCAAGAATAGAGAAGGCTCATCAGGAAGAAGAGTCCAAACAGGAGGACCGCGATGTCATATTCCGCTGACGCCACCCATGATGCCGATGTTTTGCGGCCGTGGATTGACCGGTATCTGAAGATCGCCACCGACCCCTAGCCGTTGACCGCGCGCCGCGTGCCATCAACTCTGGGGGTTCTGTGCCGCACGGCGATCTCGTCATATCTTCCCGGTGTAACGGCCATCGGGAAGTTTGCGGGCCTGGCGTCGAGAAAGACGAAGGGCTTAAACTTGGAGGTCTCGATTGTCGCGATTTAGCGGCGTAGTCCTTGAATACCGGAACGCAAGTCCGTGTGTTTGCGGCCGAAGAGCCACCAATCACGTCGCCTTGCGGCATCCCGGTTCTGGTCTCGCTCAGGTTTCACCGTCAGCCGCACGGCCGTCAAGAACGGGTAGGTCGCCATGTGGCTCGCTCTGTTCACCGCGATCCTCGACTGGCTGACTGGGCTGGTGAAGAGCCAGACCCAGACAGCCGGCGGGGACGTTGTGGCCAAGCCGGGGTTGCGGGAGAGTCTCAACAAACGGCTGGCCGACTGGAAGGCCGGCAAGAAGGCTGTAGGCTGAAGGCTGTTAGGTTGTCAGGGAGACATGCGATGAATGTCCGGGGGATGAAGGTGCACCTGGCGTTACTGGCCCTCAACTTGCTCTGCGGGTGCGCCGGGCCGCGGGTCGTGTTCCTGCCGCAGGTGGACGCGCCCGTGCGCGTGGGTCCAGACATGAGTGGGCGGGTTTACGTGTGGACGGGAAGCACCTGGGAGTTGTCCCGGAACCACGTCACCATTCCCGAAGGTTTCTACATCTGGGACGCGGGCGACGCGGCGCCCACCAACACGGTCAAGGGGAAGTAACATGGATGCGGACCTGATCGCTTTGCGCGACGAGATCGACGCGCGCTTGGGCGAAGTGGAACACTCCCGCGGTACGTGCAGCGGCCACCCTGCCCTCGCACGCGCCATCGCCACCCTTCTGCGGTGCCCGCGAGCGCAACTCACCCAGCGGGCGGCCAGTACGGTTGCCGCGGCCAAGGCCGGCGGCGTGGTCGGTGCACTGATGATCGGCGCTATTGAGGCAGGAAAGCACCTGTTTGGAAAATAGCAGTTCGGCGCAGTGGATCCTTTGTCCACGGGTGGCTCTTGTATCTCTTTGCTGCTTTTTGTCGAAGTGGACCCGTTATCCACCGCACCGCAGTTTGTAGCACTTTGTATCCCTTATGGTCGGTTTTCGGATGGTGCCTGGTGTTCCACACAAGGGACAGAAGGAAGCGGCGGCGTCCGCCATTCTGCCGCTATTTCCAAGAAATACAGCGTATTTTTATTGGTGCCAGAGGGGGGAGTTGAACCCCCATGCCCTTGCGGGCGGTGGATTTTGAGTCCACTGCGTCTGCCATTTCGCCACCCTGGCGCACCGTCTGCAATCGTGCAGGAACGGTCGAAATCCTAGCACGCAGACCTTCGCAAAAACAGCAGAATATCGATTCAGAAACCGCTGATCTGCCATTCGAACGCCTCGGCATACGGCGCCGCGATCGCCAGTTCGCGGGCAATCTGCCGGTTCAACGCCAGGATGCGTTCGTCGAAACCGTGTCCGCGCGTCTGCAGATTGCGCTGGTGCTGCGAGTCATGAAACCGCAGCAACTCGGCTTTCCACGCGGCCTCGGTCTCGCCAAACGGAAAATAGAGATCCGTGCGCATGGCGATGGTCTTGGGGTCGCGGATCAGCAGCAGAGCCGGCGGATGCGCCAGCCGCGCCGCAATCTCGCACACCATCGCATACATGGCCTGGTGCCCGCGGTTCGTATCGTTCCCGTGCGGCAGGAAAACAAGATCCGGCGCCTGTTGCCGGATGAAGGACTCCAGGATCGCAAGATTCTCCGGCACCGCCGCCGCCTGGTCGTCGGCGTCATTGGCCAGGCGCAGAAACGTCAGGCAATCCTGCGGCAAACCGAAGAAGCGCGCGCTGCGGCGCTGCTCGCGCTCGCGCAGTTCCGCCCGGGCGGCAGGAGTCAGGCCGGAACCATAGGAATCCTCCACGCCGCTGCCGGTGCAGGCGACCACGACCGCCAGGGGGTTGCCGCGACCCGTGAGGAATTGGAGGGTGACCCACTCGGCGGCGTCGTGTTCATGGCTGAGGGTCAGGGTGCCGCCGGTGAGATGGGCTTCCATGCAGAGCACGACCACGTGGACGTGGGGCATGTCGAAGGTGGTGGCACCGGCAAGGCCGGTAATCTCGATGACGAGACCGGCCTCTTCCTGGGTCTCGCGCAGCACGGCGGTGGCAAAGTCTTCGCCGGGATCGACCTTGCCGCCAGGCCATTCCCATTTCCCGACAAAGTTCTTGTTGGCGGCGGAACGGCGCAGTAGCAGACAGCGGCCGGCGGTGTCCAAGATCACGGCCTTGACCGCGAGCGCGAAAGGTTTTTCACTCATGCTGTAAGCCTCCGGGTCTCATTTCCGAGTTATCTGTTCATGTTCAGACGGAGTGACGTGATAGAGACGGTTGATCACCAGGTTGAGATCTGTTTCGGCCGTTTCGATCTCCGCATCTGTGGCAGTCAACTCCCTATCAAGCGCCAACAGTGTCTGTCTGAAGTGCGAGTCAGCGGTCTGACGTAGTTGCAGGAGCGGGCTCAGCAATCTTCGGCCGTCGAAGGCTTCAGTGACGTTCTGGTCACGCAAGGCATGGCGCCATTGCAGCGCCACCCACGCGGCGTCGGGCAGGCCGAAGCGCTGGATGGCGGTCTGGCCGTCGATCGACACGCGCACGGCATCGTCGGCGTGTGTCACGGCGAAACGCGCGCCGGGTCTGAGGCGGGTGTCGAGTTCCGCCAGCCGCGCGTCGAGCGCAGCCTGCATGCGGTCCTTGGCCCACGCGTTCAGGGCGCGGCCGGTTGCACCGGCCGGCGCCTCGGACGACACCCGCCACGTGGCCGCGGTGCCGACATCGGCCCACAACCAGTCGGGGGTGTGATCGTCGGGCACGGTCTGGTTGCTGGCCAGCCGAGTGACCAGCCGGTCCACCAGGTCGCGCCGCCGCGTGCAAAGATCCTGCAACTGCCGCGCGCCAGCCGCCACCGCGCGCCTCTCCTCGGGTGTGGCGTCCGGAATCGGCAACGGCGCGATGAACTGTTTGTTGGCTTCGAAGTAGCCGTTGTCCTTGGGCTTGGCCACGCGCCGGAAGACGAAGTCGGCCACGGGCGCGTTCAGGATGCCCAGCAGATACCAACCGTCTTCGATCGATGTCGGAAGGATGCCGTTGACTCGAACGTTATTGAAGAAGAAGGCGCCCTCGTGGTCGAAAGACACACGCATCGCGGGGACGGTCTGCGCCACACAGAGTTTGGGTAGTTCCTGTTTGTCCAAGTTCTTCGGGTAGTTGTACCCATACCAACAGTCATCCCGATCCATCTTCCTGTTCTCGCGCGTCCGCAACGCGGACTCGTGGCTCTTGAGGTAGGCCCACGCCTGGGGGAAGCGGGCCGCCATCTGACTTGGCGGAAAAAGGGCCGGGCGTGAGACGGTGATGTCGTAGGGGAAGAGCAGGTAGGTGTCGGATTTGGGCTGCTGGTAGCGCTTGGCCTCCGGGCCGGAGACCAGGGGGCGCATGATGACGTCCTCGATGGCCACGTCGATGCCGGCGGCGGTACGGTAACGATCCGCGGCCAGGCGTGTGAGATGGTAGATGTCGTCGGCGCTGGTCTGGATGCCGACGATGATGGCCTTGCAACTGTCCTCCAGCGGTTTGCACTCCCTGCGCAGGCGATCGATGAGGCGGCGCTCTGCATCGGGCAGCAGATTCCAGGTGTCGTCGGCGGCGAGTTCGGCGTAGGGGATGGCGGCGGCGGGGCGTTCCCAGTCGATATGCGCGACGGCGCCATCGGGCGCAAAGGCGCAGCGGATGGCGGCGTTGGGCCGGCCGGTGAAGAACTGCAGGGCGGTGTAGGTGATCGCTTCGCGGAAGACCTGGAACGACTTGAAGTCAACCCAGCGGTCCAGGCGGCGGTTCGCATGCAGCAAGGCGCGCAGGGCGGCGCCGTATTCGTTCACCTGCCACAGGTTGGGCGCGATGAACCCCATGTGGCCGTCGGGTCGGAGCAGGGTGAGTCCTTTCTCGATGAACGGCAGGTAGAGGTCGAAGTTGCCGGTGCGGGTGGAGCGGTAGAGCGGAGAGCCGTCGGCGGCGGTGGCGCCGAGC
>Ga0073936_10006147_pt1 | contig 15942 bp, 17 predicted proteins | sample AliMusrvi5mmetaG_FD_87041 | JGI IMG/M metagenome (GOLD analysis project Ga0073936, IMG submission 87041) | Freshwater lake bacterial and archeal communities from Alinen Mustajarvi, Finland, to study Microbial Dark Matter (Phase II) - Alinen... | ecosystem: Environmental > Aquatic > Freshwater >... | reverse complement strand
CTTAAATATTATTCTTGTTCCTGTTAACTTTTTTAGTCATTATTTTTTGAACATCTCTTATAATATCCTGACGGGGTTACTATAGTGGAAAACGAAAACAGTTTTATATCCATCAAACTTGAATGCTTCGAAGGTCCTTTGGACCTGCTGTTGCACCTTATTAGAAAGAACGAAATAAATATTTACGACATACCTATTTCTAAAATAACAGAAGAATACCTTGCTGCAATAAATGCGATGAAAGAAATGAACTTGGAAGTTGCAGGAGAATTTCTTGTAATGGCAGCGACGTTAATATATATAAAATCAAGGATCTTACTACCAGTTTATAAAGCGGATGAAGAGGGCATTGATGGAACTAATGTTGTTGAGGATCCAAGAGAAGAACTTGTAAGATTATTGTTGGAATATCAAAAATATCAGGAAGCCGGAAAAACCTTGGGTGACAGAAAGATCCTTGGCAGAGACGTATTTAAGCATCCAAAATATGATTTTGGTGCACAAGACCGTCCATTAAAGAACATGGAAATCTTCCAGTTAATGACAGCTTATCAAAAGGTGGTCGATCGTTACAGGGAGCAATTCCAAACACATGATGTCTCTAAACCTGGAAAAAGTTTGCAGGAAAAAATAACAGAACTTATAGAATTATATCCAGAGGGCTTCCTTAATCTTCCACTGGAAGACCTTATTCAGCTTCCAGTAACGAGGAACGAGATAGTTGTTTCTTTTTTATGTATGCTTGAACTTGCAAAACTTGGATACCTAAAAATAGTTCAGGCCGGCAATGCAAAAGATATTTTACTTACAACGATAAAACCATTATCGATGTTCGATAAGTCGCTCATAAGCAGAAGTGATCTAGCAAATCAAGCTAAGGAGACCATATAATGGAAAGGAACAGAATAAAAAGCATAATAAACTCGTTGCTGTTCGCTGCAGAAAAACCTTTATCCACAGTCAGGATAGCGGACGTATTTGAAAAAGAAGTAGATAATGCCACACTTGTAGAAGTCCTTTACGAAATGAGAACAGAATATATGAACAATGATGCCCTTGGGTTTAACATGGAAGAAGTTGCGGACGGCTGGCAGCTAAGGACCAGGGACGACAACAATACTTGGGTTAAAAAACTTGAGAATATAAAGCCTGTAAGAATATCTCCTTCTGCATTGGAAGCACTTGCAATAATCGCATACAAACAGCCTGTAATAAAAGCAGAAGTGGATAAAATAAGAGGAGTAGATTCTTCTCACCTTGTTAAAGCACTAATGGAGAGGAATTTAATAAAAATAAGCGGAAGAGCTGATCTGCCAGGAAAGCCCCTACTTTACTCAACAACTCCAGAGTTCCTAGAAATATTTTGCTTAAAGGACATTAATGATCTACCTTCGCTAACAGAAATAGAAGAATTGGCTGCAAGAGCAGGCAACACTGGCGACTTTAAGGAGCTTAACAACTCATTAAGACTAATAGTGGAAGAAACTCCTAACGTAACCTTAATGGCTGACGACGACGTAGATAACGAAATAGTATTGGATGAAATGACTGAACTTAACAAAGAACTGCGCGTGGACATAGATCTTGTGCAGGAAAAGGTGGATATATTATTTGAAGAAGCATGCAGAAAGTACTCGAACCAGAGACAAAGAAACTACGAAGAAGAAACAACCAACGACCAAACAACAGACAACAACAGATAGCAGGATACAAAAGGTAATCGCCTCTTCTGGTTACTGTTCAAGAAGAAAAGCAGAAGAGCTTATTCTTCAGGGGCGAGTTACTGTTAATGGCCGTAAAGTGGAGACAATGGGCTTTAAAGTTGACCCACAGGTAGATGTAATAAAGGTGGATGGTTCTACTATACGCCCACCTAAAAAAAGCTCCTTTCTATATTTTGTCCTTAATAAGCCCTCTGGTTATATTACGTCGCTAAGCGACCCGGAAGGCAGACAAACTGTAATGGAACTTTTACCACCTATGGCCAGAAGATTGCGTCCGGTGGGAAGACTTGATTACAATACAGAAGGCATTTTGCTTTTCACTGATGATGGAGAACTATTACACAGATTAACGCACCCAAGTTACGGCGTACGTCGTAGGTATCTTGTTCGTGCAAAAGGTCTCATAGAACAAGAAAAATTATTAAAATTAAAAACGAACGGCATTTTTGTTGAAGGAGCTAAAATAAAGAACATCGACGTCAGCGAGATAAGAAGCACAAATAATGCCACCTGGTTCGAAATAGAGGTTGGAGAAGGCAAAAATAGAGAAATAAGAAAAATAGTTCTCGCACTTGGCGGGGAAGTTTCTAGATTAAAAAGAATAGCCTACGGTGCTGTGTTCAAAGGAATACCACCAAAAGGGATGTTCCGTCCTTTATCTAAACAAGAAGTAAAAGATCTTTACACAATGGTGGGCCTTGAATGAGAGAATACTGGCTTAGGTCCTTTATAGTCGCTATAGCTTTTTTGGACCTCTGTGTGACCGGTATTGCAAGTTCTGCACGCCCAACCTTCGTACACCTTGCCTGGACTTCTTATTTTTTGGTATTGGTAGGACTTATAGTGGCTCATAAAAAACAAAACATGCATAAAGCTATCCTTAATTTTATAGTGTTGCTTATGATAGGCATCCCTATTTCTGGGTTAAGTATGCCTTTTGCACTAATAATAAGAGGAATGGCTTTTGGTCCTGTCAAAGGTAACTTTTATATCTTTGTGAGCCTTCTCTCTCTAATGTATCTTGCCCTAAGACACGAAAGAATGTCCATACCGGAAGCAACTTCCAAAGTGGCTGTATATGTTGGGGAAATAAAGGACACTAGACTTAGGTCCAGCTTTGGTAGATATATTTTAGCAGAAACAATAGTTTTTATTACTACAATGGCGTTTGGATATTTTTATTTCATTAAGTAACAGGTCCCTATGAAACTTATTAATACAGACCTTATACAAAGAGTGCTTTATTCAACAGATATTTCTCTTTATGAAATGCTCCCCACCGGTGTAGCAACACCAAGAACAGAACAAGAGGTAAAGAAAATTTTGGATATCTGCATCCAAAAAGGAATAAGTGTTACTCCTCGTGGCTCCGGAACTTCCACAGCGGGGCAAGCCATTGGCGATGGTATAATAATAGATTATTCCAAGTTCATGAATAATTTACTGATTGTAGGCAAGGATTACGTCGATGTTCAGCCAGGGATAATTTTAGCAGACCTGAACGAACAATTAAAAAAACAGGGGATCTTCTTCCCAGTAGACCCCTCCAGCATGGAAGTATGTACCATTGGTGGAATGGTCGGTAACAATTCCTCTGGCATTCATTCTTTTTTATATGGAGATACCAAGGACTACGTCGTTGGACTAGAAGGTTTTTGGGCGGATGGAAAGTTCTTTTCTACCATTACAGGTCTAAATATTGATGCTACTCTACAAAAACTGCTACCCTTCAAGAACAGGGCTAAAGAAGCCCAAAAACATCTTCCCCTAACCAGTAAGAATTCTTCCGGTTACAATATCGTTGAAGCTTTTAGCGACTATGGGATCAGTATCAATCACCTCGCTACCGGTAGCGAAGGGACCCTCTGTGTAATAACAAAGATACGATTAAAGGTTATCCCACTCCCAAATGAAAGGGTCACTGTATTAAGTGTTTTTGACAAGTTAGAAAAAGCTTTAGAAGCTGTATCGCTTGCAAAAACAATAAAAGGTGTTTCTGCAATAGAGCTTTTGGATAAAGAGCTAATAGACATTACAAGAAAACTTTTCACAGAGTTTAATACCATGTTCGACGGAGAGGTTAATGCCGGGCTTTTATTTGAAGTGGAAGGAGATAGTCTTGAGCTTGAAAGGATACTGTCCTTACTTGCAATAAGAACGGACGTTGCAACAAGCGATGAAACAAGAAAAAGACTTTGGTGGTTCAGAAAATCTGCGGGACCTTTGCTTAATAGAATACAGGGTAGCACTCGCTCATTAAGGTTCATAGAGGACGTTGCTGTGCCTTTCGAAAAAATAATGGAGTTCTACAAGGAAGAGAAAAAGATATTGGATACATATGGGCTTAGGACCGCTTTTTTTGGACACATCGGAAGCGGACATTTCCATATAAATCCAAGAGTAGATACCCGCGACCCTGAGTCACAAAAAATGATAGCTGATATCTGCAAAAAAACCTATGAACTTGCAAAAAAACTTGGTGGCACTTTTTCTGCTGAGCACGGCGATGGTATGTTAAGGGAACCATATATAAGAGAACTACAACCAGAGCTTTACCAGTTGTTTTATCAGATAAAAGAGACCTTAGACCCAAAGTGGACACTGAATCCTGGTAAAATAGTAAGTAAGGATAAAAAAGAGGCACCATACAGATATAATTTCACACCTTGTAAAGATGCTACAAACACAATAGTAAATGCTGTAGAAAAATGCCATGGTTGTCATGACTGCACACATTTTTGTAAAGCCTTAAATATAATAGCACGGGACAGGGCGAACATAATGAGGAACATCGTTAACGGGGTTATCGCCGATAGAAAAGAAATACAAAAAGCCACTCGCTACATAGAAAAATGCAAGCAATGTGGAAAGTGTTTACTTGAGTGTCCTACGGGAGTGGATCTTTTAGAAACAGCGTCACTGTTAAGGGAATATGGTATTATAGAAATATCTACTATAAAAAAAGTTACAATGAAGCTGTTAAGTCCTTTAAAAAGCCTTTTAGAACATGAGCTTGACCTTGTAAAAAACGATACAGAGTTCAAAGTTAATAAGATCTTTAATACTGTGTTCAGGCTAGGATTATATTACAAGCCGTACACCAGAAAAATATTGGAGCTAGTGAAACAAAAAAAACTCTCTCTGGTCCTTCGTGACAAAGACCTTCAGAACTACCTTACTTCGCGCACTTAATTTTGCCGTCTTCCTGTAAGACCTTAGCTAATTTATCTGATTTTTTCCCCGCTGAAATTTTTGCATCTTCGTCTATAAAATCTTTTTGGCTCATTTTTTCTTGTATGACATCCATCAGACAAGAGCAATAACCTAAATCTCCAGCACCATCGGAAACGCATGCCGCAACAAAATTATAAACGTATGCAGACTGGTACCTAGACTTGCAGCAACCAGACAACATCACAAGACCGGATACAGCAAAAATAGCGATCAATTTTTTCATAAAGCCCTCCACCTAAAGAATTATTTTTTCAGAAAGTTTAATCCCAAGTTCAAAGCACCTTTCCAGCTCTTTGTTCTCTGGAACATATTTTACACCAATACCCTCATCTATAGCAGTAATTCCGCTGGCCATTAGCTCAGTATTCAATTTTTGTAACACACCTGGGTTCCAACCATAGGAATTAAGGGCAAACCCCGCCCTGCCAGGCACTTTTAAGCCTTTCATGTAGGTCAGCATATCCGCCATCCTTGGTAGTATTTCATTATTGAGGGTGGGTGAGCCCACTACAATAGCGCTGGAATCTAGCAGTTGCGTTATAACGTCGCTTCTGTGACACTCCCCTAGCTTCATAACGATGGTCTCAACATTCTGAGAAATAAGGCCCTCTGCTGCTGCAAGAGCCATTTTTTCTGTGCTCTTCCACATTGTGTCATAAACAACAACAGCCTTCCTCTTAAGTTTTGGGAAACTCCAATCGTTGTAAGATTTCAAAATATCGGAAACGTATTCTTTCCAAATTAGGCCGTGGTCCGGAGCTATCATTTCTATTTTTAAGCCAGAATTTTGGACGCTCTTCAAAAGTTTTTGAACAAGGCTTGAGTATGGAAGGATTATATTTGCATAATATTTTGCTGCCTGATGAACAAGTTCACCATAATCTACATCGCTGTCAAAGCGTTTACTTGTTGCAAAATGCTGACCGAACGCATCACTGGAAATAAGTACTTTTTCTTCTTCTATGTAAGAGAACATACTGTCTGGCCAGTGCAGCATTGGCGTTTCTATAAAACTTATATTATGTTTTCCAACATTAATTTTATCACCACTTTTTACAACGCTATATGGCCAATCAGGTCTATGAAAATGTAGCAACAAAGCTTCCTTTGCCTTTTGCGAGCAGAATATTTTTTCTGGTTTTATTCTATCTATAAAAGCAGAAAGCCCCCCGGAGTGATCCATTTCCACATGATTAACTACAATGTATTTTATTTTACTTGGATCTATTACGGTTGATATCCTTTGCAAGGCTTCGTCTACAAAAGGAGCCTTTACAGCGTCAAAAAGTATAGGTTTTTCATCAACTAACAAATAAGAATTATAGGTGGAACCTTTTTCTGTTTGATATCCATGGAAATCCCTTAGATTCCAGTCTATAGCGCCAACCCAGTGAAGATCGTTCTTAATTTGAAATGCTTTGTTCATATCAAACCCCTTTCTAGCAGCGCTTCAGCAACTAAAAGAGTTCCGCCTGCGGCACCTCTGACTACGTTGTTTGAAACTGCAGTCAAGCAGAATTCCTTTTCACTCAGGGCTTCTACTCGTCCGATCGACGTACCCATACCATTAAGGAACCAGGCATCCTTTTTAGGTTGGGGCATAAATTCATCGTCATAAATATTATAAATGGAGTTCATTTTTGATATTGAATATAAAGCACCGCATTCAGGCTTAAAATCCCTCCATAAGGTTCTTAACTCAGCCACAGTAGTCTTCTTCTTCGTCGTGAACCAGATATTGAAGGTGTGCCCATCAGCTACAGCGACCCTGTTGACCCTCACTTTTATAGGTATTGTCCTGTTAAAGATCTTGGGAAGCTCCTGCTTAATCTTTGCTTCCTCTCCCTCTATGTTGGGGATAACATTGGCGTTCATTCCCATATCACTAAGACCTTTGAGCCCCGCTCCACTTTTTGCCTGTAACGTCGCTATGCATAAGCTTTCTATGCCTAACGCTTTTTCTATTGGTGCAAGTGCAAGTGCAATGCCAATAGATGAACAGTTAGGATTAGTAGCAATGAACCCACCAGAATATTTTTTCTTTTGCGCAGCAACAAGTTCAATAGCATTAATATTTATTTCTGGAACTAACAATGGAACATCGCTGTCCATGCGATGCGTTTTTGTATTGGACACGACCGCAAAACCTTTTGATCTTAATTTTGATTCTATTTTTTCTGCTGCAGAGGCTGGCAATGCAGAAAGAAAAACATCCACCTCAGAGAATGCTGCTTCGTCCTCTATGGAAGTGATGGTCATTTCTGCAATTTGTTTTGGTAGGTTGGTGTCGCAGACCCAGTTCACGATGTCATAATATAGTTCACCCTTCCTTTCTGGGCGTCCAAACAATCTTTGTATTTTGAAATTTGGGTGAGAGCTCATTTGCTCAATAAGCCTTTGTCCCACAAGACCTGTGCTGCCTAATATTCCTACTCTTAGTTTGCGTGTTTCCATATAAAGGGGTTTTATTACAGCAAATAGGCCTTGTCAAACAAGCAGCGCTACGGTGTCAGACCCATAGCGCTACTTCCTCTATTAATTAATCTTTTGCAAGCTTTTCGTAAACAGATCTTCTTCTTAGAACTTCTTTGGCTGCATCAGAAAAGATAGCATCTGCTTCGCTAGGAACGATGAGTCTCAGCGCCTTAAATCTACCCTCTGTTTCAACATAATCCTTTATGTAATCTATGGTTGGTGCTTTTGATTCCCAAATGAATGCGTTCTTGCCTTCTGCTGTTAAAGCAGGGTTGTATCTATAAAGCGGCCAGTAACCAGATTCAACTGCCTTTTTCTCCTGGTCCTGAGAATAACGCATATTGATCCCCTGATTTATACATGGGCTATAAGCGATTATTATGGATGGTCCAGGGAAGTTCTCTGCTTCCACTATCGCCTTTATAGCCTGGTTCCTGTTGGCACCCATCGCGATAGAAGCAACATAAACATAACCGTAGCTCATTGCCATCAATCCGAGGTCTTTTTTAGCTATCCTTTTACCTGCAGTAGCAAATTTTGCAGTTGCTCCTATCGGCGTAGATTTTGAAGATTGACCACCTGTGTTTGAATAAACTTCTGTATCCATAACAAGCATGTTCACATTCCTACCCATTGCAAGAACATGGTCAAGACCGCCATAACCGATGTCATAAGCCCATCCGTCACCGCCGAATATCCAGAAAGATTTTTTGCCAAGGTGTTCCTTAAGGTCGCTGATGCTTTTAACAACGTCGTGAGCTTCTCCCTTTGCATTCTTTAATTCTGCATCTATCAAGTTCTCTACGTTCCTTACAGCGGACATAGATTCAAAGGAATTATCTTTTAGTGCTACAATACCTTTTAACGCTGTCTTAAATTCGTCAGAAACACCATTGGTCTCTATCGCCTTATTGATGAAGGTGAATAGTCTTTCTCTAAGCTGAGTAGCACCTAATTGCATACCAAAACCGAACTCTGCGTTATCTTCGAACAATGAGTTCGCCCAGGCGGGGCCTCTTCCCTCTTTGTCTTTTGTATAAGGAGTGAACGGCGCTGTTCCACCATAGATCGAGGAACAACCTGTTGCATTTGCAACATACATTCTGTTACCAAAAAGTTGTGTTACTAATTTTACATATGGAGTTTCTCCGCAGCCTGCGCAAGCACCACTGAATTCAAATAGAGGTCTTAAGAACTGGCTGCCTTTTAATGTTGAAACATCTGCTCCCTCTGTAACGTCGTAAGGGAGTGTAGAGAAGCATTCAAATTTTGCAGTCTCTTCTTCTACTACTTTCTCGAATGATCTTAATTCAAGCGCTTTGGTCTTAGAAGGACACATTACAACGCAAGATCCACAACCAGTACAATCATAAGGAGATACTTGTATCGCAAATTCAAGGTTCTTTGTGTTCTTTGTGCTGGACTTTAGCGTCTTAAAACCAGTCGGTTTGTTTGTAAGGTCCTTTGGATCTATCTGTTTTGCTCTTATAACTGCGTGAGGACAAACAAAAGAACAAATATTACATTGAATACAATTCTCTGGTAGCCATACTGGAACTTCCGTTGCTATGCCACGTTTTTCGTATTGGCTTACTCCACATGGAAATACACCATCAGCTGGTATTTTTGATACAGGAAGTGAGTCTCCTTTATCTCTCATAATAACTGCTGCAACATCAGAAATAAAACCAGGAACACCGTCAGCAACAAGAGTTTTAGACTTGCAAGCCGGATTAGCTGTACCATTTTTTATTTCGCTCAAATTCTTTTCTGTTTGATCAACTGCTTTCCAGTTCATCTCAACTATTTCTTTTCCTTTTTTGCCGTAAGATTTTTCTATAGCACCTTTAATGAATTTTATGGCTTGGTCCTTTGGTAATACTCCAGAAATAATAAAGAATGCAGCCTGCATTACGACGTTGATCCTATTGCCAAGACCAACTTCTTCTGCAACTTTGTAAGCATTTATGTTATAAACTTTTACTTTTTTCTTTATGATAGTTTCTTGTACATCACACGGAAGGTGATTCCAAACATCATCGTTAGCCCACATGCTGTTCAATAAAAAGATCCCGCCCTCTTTTATGCCTTTCATTACATCATATCTTCCAAGATATGCTTGGTTATGAAGCGCTATAAAATCCGCATTATCAACAAGGTATGGCGCTCTTATAGGCTCTTCACCAAAACGTAAGTGCGATATTGTGATACCACCTGATTTTTTTGAGTCATAAACGAAATATCCTTGTGCATAGTTGTTGGTGTTGTCACCGATGATCTTTATTGAGTTCTTATTAGCACCGACAGTACCGTCAGATCCAAGTCCCCAGAACATGCAGGAAATTGTCTTTTTAGGAAGTGTATGAATACTTTCTTTAACTTCTAGTGAAAGATGAGTTACGTCGTCATTGATACCAACAGTAAATGGGTTCTTTGGTGTTTTTGCTTTTAAATTTTCAAAAACAGCTGCTACCTGAGCTGGAGTAAAATCTTTTGAACTCAAACCATAGCGTCCAGCAAGTACTTTTATATTTCCTGACATTCCAGCTTGATCAAGAACTGTTACTATATCCTGATACAATGGTTCGCCAAGTGAGCCTGGTTCTTTTGTTCTATCAAGAACGCCTATCGTTTTAACGCTCTTTGGAAGCACAGCTAGGAAATGTTTAGCAGAGAATGGTCTGTACAATCTTACTATCAATGCACCAACATGCTCGCCCTTGCTGTTCAAATATTTAACTGTTTCTGCAACTGTTTCTGCCCCACTACCCATTACTATGATTATTTTTTCTGCATCAGGAGCACCAACGTAGTCAAATAATCTATATGAACGTCCAGTAAGTTTTGCGAATCTATCCATTACTTCCTGTACTTTGTCTGGGCACGCTGTGTAATATTGATTAACGCCTTCTCTACCCTGGAAATATATGTCCGGGTTCTCTGCAGTTCCTCTGGTATCTGGGTGATTTGGGTTCATTGCTCTTTCTCTGAATTCTTTCACTTTTCCCATTACAGGCTCAAAGAAAGTCTTAAGGTCTTCGTCCGATATCATTTCTGCTTTTTGTATTTCGTGAGAGGTCCTGAATCCATCAAAGAAATGAACAAAAGGAACTCTAGTTTCTAAAGTTGCAACGTGAGAAATTGCAGCCATGTCCTGAGCCTGCTGAACTGATTCAGAAGCAAGCATTGCAAAGCCCGTTGCTCTTGCAGACATTACGTCACTGTGGTCCCCAAATATAGAAAGCGCAGAACAAGCAAGCGATCTTGCAGAAACATGGAAAACTGTAGGCAATAATTCGCCTGCTATTTTATACATGTTAGGTATCATCAAAAGCAAGCCCTGTGAGGCTGTAAAGGTTGTTGTTAACGCCCCTGCTTGTAATGAACCATGTAACGCCCCTGCTGCTCCACCTTCTGATTGCATTTCTACAACGTTCAAGGTCTGTCCAAAAATGTTCTTTCTTCCCTTTGCCATCATTTCATCGCAGTTCTCTGCCATGTTGCTGGAAGGTGTGATCGGGTAAATTGCTGCTACGTCGTTGTACATATACGCTACATGAGATACCGCATAGTTACCATCGACAGTAAAATACTTTTTTGCCATATTGATTTTCTCCTTAATAATGATTTTGGATTTTGGTCTAAAGGGGTTTTAGCCCATCTAAAAATCCGTGAGTAGCATAATGATAAGGCAGTATCTTGTAAAGCACTATTTACAGTGGCAAATCGCGTCTAGGCACAAAGTTTATGGATTATCTTAGATATATTTTCAAGTGAAGGATTACCTTCTGAAGAAAGCATCCTGTAAAGAGTTCTTCTAGACAAACCTGTGCCCTTTATTAAAGTTTCCTTATTCATGACGGTTAAATAATTCCTGAGTATTTCTTTAAAGCCATCTGCATCGTTCATCACAAGACTCTGCCACAAAGCTTCGGATATAAAGTTTTTATCTGTTAATTGCTTTCTAGCATCTAATTTACTTAATCCTTCTATGTTCTTTAGTCCAGTAATTGGCATATCTTGAAATGAGAAGCCTCGCTTTTTTGATGTTCTTTTTTTGCTCATTTTTCCTTCCTCCAATTAAAAAAAGGATTATGTTCTCACATGGTCTAGAAAAATACACTCTTAGTCCATTTTTCCATCTGAGTTCCGACAACTGGTCTCCCAAAAATTTAACGTCTCCAAAGTGGGCATCGTACTCTATCCTATAGATCCTGAACAGTACCCTATCCTTGATAACCCCGAGCTGCTCATTCAGCCAGCACTTAAAATCATCAGTCTGTAGTACTTTCATTTGTATTCTATGCCATTTATGGCACTCTTGTCAACAGTTAAATCCTTCATACCTCCTACCAGGCAATTTTTGGACTTGGTTGAAACCCTATATAATAAATTGTAAAATGACCGTTTTTATTAAGTTGCTGTTCGTGATACAATCAAATAAATGAAGAACAAAAATAAGCTTTTAGTTCTAGTAATTCTTTCATTAGCAATAACAGGCTCATTGATAGCAAAAAACTATAAAAATATCTTTTATAAAGGTATCTTTATAAATGCAAAAGAGGCAGAAGATCGCTGGGGCAAAACCGATCTGAATTTAGAAAAATGGAGAACTGCGTCAGTTGTAGATCGGGCCAAAATGGCTTCATCAATAGTAGCAAATAAAAAGAATTTTATTGGCAAAACAAATCAGGAAATAAGACAAATTTTTGGAAATTATGATAGCTACTATGTTAACGAGCCTATTCCGGCATATACACTACAAGAGAACAGCCCATCCGGTGGTGAAAGGTGGGACTTAGTATTCTTACTAGATAAAGATAATAAGGTTTTTGATATAAAAATACATAGGCAATACCCTTAGACCAATTTACATTTCTCCGCAGTAGCTTTGACGCATAAAGTCAACAATGTCGTTGTAATATTTTTTTCGGTTCAGGGCGAACATCAATTTTACAACAGCAGCCTCTGTGGTGATGTTGCCACAGCTTATGGCTCCCTTATGGATCGCTCTTAGGCCATTCTCATAGGCGTTCAGGTTGACAAAGCCGTGTGGACACTGGCTGGTTATCAATGTTGGCACCATTAGCTTTCTTAGATCATCTATTAAATTCAGCCAAGTTTCGTCAAATTCTGGTAGGTTCCCAGAGCCGAACCCTTCCAATATCAGCCCCCTGACCTTACCGCCTGTAAGGCTTTCCCTTAAAAGGTCTGCAGCCATTCCAGGAAAAACTTTTAGCAGAGCAATATTTGTATCAAACCCAAAATCCCATTCTGGTGCTTTTGAAGGTCTTAACAGTTTCTTTTTTATTTTTGGAAGCACTCCGCTTTTTGCAAGTGCAGGATGATTATAAGACCTGAATGCGCTCTCATCCTCAATACTCATTTTTTTTGAGCGGTTGCCTCTTAATAATTCTCCACCAAAAGATATGGCAACCTCGGGAATATCGCGTGTAGCGAATTTTACAGCATCTACTAAGTTTGCTTTTGCATCTGACCCTGCTTTTGAAAGTGGGCGCTGCGAACCGGTGAATATGATAGGTTTTTCTGTTGACTTCATCATAAAACTAGTCGCTGTGGCAGTATAGACCATGGTATCTGTGCCGTGTATTACAACAAACCCGTCGTAATTTGCGTAGCTGTTCTTTATTGTGCGACCAATGTTCTCCCAATGTTTTGGGGAAATATCCGAACTATCCAAATTAAAAATTGAGACCCACTCAATATCTGCTAATTTTTTTATTTCTGGTACAGCATGCACAATATACTTACCATCAACGTTTGATGGTTTTAGAGCAACGTTTCCAGCTCCCTCTGCCATCCCGAAGGTTCCACCAGTAAGTATGATCAAGATCTTTTTTCTTTTCATAAGTTAAGCCCCAGCTCCTTTTCATCAAAATGTTCAACCGTATAGGTGTACACTTCAAGTTTTCCTTTTCTCCACTCCTCCGCCGGCAAGGAGGCCTTCATACAAAGGTGCGAAAGGAATTCTTCTTCTGTTTCTATATCATCCCAAACTTGTGGCAAGAACGTTGCTGAATGCCCACCAGAACGTATTATGAGACCTTGGATATCCTTTTTGATCTTATCCAAAAGTTCATCAGCATTACTGTAAGTTAATCGCTCAGGTTTAGAGAGGATACTGATCTCCACCTCCACTGATTCGAACTCCTTACTGTCCAGTTGAGGGAATCTAGGATCGTGAAAGGCTGCACTTTGCGCATTCTGTCCAATAGTTTCTATTATTGCTTCATCGGGGATTATTTGCCCAATACAGCCTCTAAGGTTACCGTCTATGGAAAGTGTCACAAATGTTCCCTTAACTTCTTTTACATCTTTGCCAGGGGCAGATATTTGGATATTTTTATAGCCAGTCCAGTTGATCCCTAGCTTCTGCGCTATCTTTTTACGAGCAAGATCTAAAAGAAAAATTTTATCTTCTTTTGTCATTTGGACAACCTCTTTTTTACGGCACTCAAAACTTTGTCGCCACATTTTCTGGGTTCAAAATAATTTTGATCCAATTCAACAAAAAATGGAGACTTTTGCTCTTTTAACGTTGCTGTGCTTGAATGACTAAATACACGGTCTAGTTTTATTTTATATTTTTTCATTAAATACTTTACAAGTTTTACGTTGGAGTCCACCTGTTCTCTGGTAGGACCATCTATGTTGAGGCCTACGTTCTCTATTCCTATAGCTAGGTGGTTAACCCCCATTGCATGGCGACCCATATAATTTTCTGGCATCAAGGAATATATAGTTCCATCCGTGTCTATAAGGAAATGCACAGAAACATTCACTCTGTCGTAGCTTTTGCTTATAAGTTTGTCTCTTTCTTCCCTAAGTACTGGTTCCTTCATATAGTCAAAAGACCTTTCCAGCGTCGATAACTCTGTCATATGCAAAACTATTATTTTAGGTGTTATTTTAATGCATGCTTCTATGCCATCCTTATCTGCATCGCAATCACCGGTGTGCTTTTGTCTATAGATGGCAGTAAGGAATTTTCTTTGTGCGTCCCAAACTATTGGTTTAGAAACTACATCTATAAGAACTTCTTTGTTATCTGTTGCATTTTTTACATCGCTGGTTACGGAATCCTGTATTATATCAAATCTGTAATTGCGCACCTTATAAGAAAAGAGCACCGTCAAGAATATCAGAGCAATAATTATAAAATAAACGAACCTACTCATTCTCTATATCCCTGAGCGATAGTTTTATTTTTTTTGCACATTCGCATAAACTTTTTTGTGTTTTATTAGTGCAGGAAGTTGGCCTCTTGTTAAAGCAAGTAATAGAAAAATGTTCAGCACCAGATTTAGCATAAACTCTGTGGCAAGGAACTATTAGTGGAAAGCTATTCTTTCTCATGAGTGTCCCTACAGCCCTTGCTGCTGTTGGTTTCCCGGCCTTTGCAGCCAGCTCACCATAACTCAGCAAAGATCCATTCTTTGTGGCATATAATTTTTGATAAACTTTTTTTGCGAATGGATTCATGTAACCAACATCTAGGTCCTCAAAGGCCACCTTGTTTACATTAACAGAGCCTATGTTCTTTATGCTATCTGGTTTTCCCCAAATACTAGCGACGTAATTAATCCCAAAGTCCAGTTCCATTTTTTCGCACAGGAATGGATATGTAGCTTTTATTTTGTCCTGGTCCTTAACAATAATGACGCAACCCTTTAAGCCCTTTATTTTTCCATGCTCAAATATCATTTTCCCTCCACTACACCGACTATGTAAGAAATAGATTTCTCTGGTATCATGTAAAACTGATCACTCAGTTCAACATCCAGTTTTGTATCACTAAACAGCGCAAAAATATTCTTTTGTTTTTGTAAGCAAAAGTCCCCATACCCAGGGCTATATCGCCTGGTCAGAACAGCACTCTCATCATAAAACTTTTTCATTAACTCTTTACTTACAACTTCTGCCAGGTTCTCTGCCATATCACTAAGTATCCTGTCTGCATAAAGGGCAAGTGCTGGTTCTTGCGGTATCACAGCACCATGCAAGGTAGATATGACTATGAAACCCTCTTTTGCGGATTTAAGACTAGTTTTAAGATCATTAGAGGTACTTACTAATGTTGCAATAGCAGGCTCATCGAACTTTACTTTTTTAAAGGCATATCTTGGGTCAATAAGTAACTTGAATTCATCCATAAGGAGTCGAACAAGGTTCTCCTCTTTTGGGGATTGGACGTGTAACTTTCTTTTAAGCTGCACAAGGTCCGGCAGAACTTTACTAACAGGCACGGATATCATAGTAGGTAAGCTTATAACATTCCTAACTAAATTTCGATACTAAAAAGTAAGAAGTAGGCGATCCTACACTGGAATAGATTTCGCATGTCTTTAAATAATAATCTTGAATGAACTAAAATATGTAGTATAATACATATAATTATATGTATTATAGGAGGTAATACATATGGGACATGTTTTTTAGTGGGACAACACAAAAGAACAAGAAAATATAAAAAAACATGGCATATCGT
>Ga0073936_10006146_pt1 | contig 15943 bp, 11 predicted proteins | sample AliMusrvi5mmetaG_FD_87041 | JGI IMG/M metagenome (GOLD analysis project Ga0073936, IMG submission 87041) | Freshwater lake bacterial and archeal communities from Alinen Mustajarvi, Finland, to study Microbial Dark Matter (Phase II) - Alinen... | ecosystem: Environmental > Aquatic > Freshwater >... | reverse complement strand
GAGTGTCATGCCGGACAGTGTCTCAAAGGTTACCTTTTCGGGAGATATGCCTTTCTTCTCCATCAGGAATCCAAAGAGAAGCTGGAACGCATACTTGTAGCATGTAATCGAGTTTTGGCTTAGACCTTTCACGTTCGGAAGGTAGTCTGTGAAAAAGGTTTCCAGAAAGGAAAGCATCTCATTTGTTTTCTTGCTCATTCAAAAATCACCTCCGGAAATACGGACTGAATTGCTTCTGCGACCCTTTCCTGTGAGTCCGTGTACATTGTGTAGTCAGTAGTTAGATATTTCTCTGTGCCGAAAAACGTCTCGTGGCCAAGATATGCTGCGAGATATGGTGCAGTTTCTTCAAGCGCACGACCTTGTGCTACTGCTTTCTGGAATGACCTGAATGTGAAATTATGTCGCAGGGCATGGGTTGAAATACGCCGTTCAAACGGATTTTCATGAGGGTTGTCTATTTTGCCTTTACTGAGAACCTTTAAAAACCAGTAACCGAATGTCTGGTAATCATAAGGAGCGTTGGTCCTTTCATGATTAGTAAAAAGATATTCCTCAACTGGAAAACGCAGTGTCCTGCACTGCTTGTATTGGCATAAAACATCCAGCAATGAACTGTGAATCGGTACCCGGCGCTGCTTGTTGTACTTCGCCTGCGTAATCATGAGGATACCGTTTTCGAGATCAACATCTTTCCACTTGAGAGTAAGGGCCTCCGTAATTCTCAAACCACAACCATAGAGGATTCTCAAAACAACAGGAAAGATTTTGCCACTCTCAGTGTCTGTGTAGTTGGCTTTGCCACTGTCTGCCACTTCAAAAATGCGGGACATCTCTTCATCGCTGAAGGTATATGCCTTGTAGGTGCTTTCTTCGCGGCAAAGATCCGGTTCAAATGCGGGAATTTTAAATGCTTTAAGATAGCGTGCAAATATCCGAATTCTGCAAATCTCGCAATTTTTAGTTTTTCCGACAATGTTGCGTGAAGCAAGCCAATCTGTCAGAAGCTCTTCTGAAAGAACCTTTTCTGTTATGTTGTTTTTTACGAGATATTTGTCAAGACTGTGGAAGGTATACAGATAGTTCTCTGTGCTTCGATTGGTAGCCTGCAGCAAATCCAGGTATCCCTGCATTTCCGGTGCAAATATGCCCTTGAGTTCAATTACCATTCCGCACCTCCGACAGATATTCCGCAAATACGCTTTTGGGCTGAGGGACCTCAAGCGCACAAGTCCTTAAACCTTCAGTTGAGAATTCAACGTAATGCTTCGTTGAGCTTGTACTGATCTGCCCCAAAAGGACCCGGACAACCTCATACGGTACATTTTCTGCGACAAGCTGGCTGGCAAATGTCATACGAAGTGAATGAGGACCATGGTGACGGTCACCTACGTCAATGTTCGCTTTTTTGAAGTGTCTTGAAATGATGTGCGTCACAGCCTGTCTTGTTAAGGGACAGCCGTAGCCATTCGTGAAGATGTGCTGTGATTCAGACTCTTCACGGCCGTTGTCAATATAATCGTGCAGAGCTTCTGCAACTTCTTCCGGTAAGGTAAGTTGGAGAGCAACTCCTGTTTTGAACTGTATCAGATTGACCCGAGAATTCTCAAAATCAACGTTTTCAAAACGAAACTCCCTTATGTCTGACTGCCTTAGTCCCAGTCGGAGAGCCATCAAAAGCATTGCATAATCACGCTTCCCCTGTGGAGTGAATTTTTCAATGCTTTTAATCAGAGCATCAATTTCATCATCGCTGTAAACAGACGGCAGGCATTTTTTCTTTGCCATCCTTGGCAAAACCAATGCGTAATTCGCACTGACTATGCTGTTGTCAGAGAGATACTGAAACAGACGTCTTGAGTAAGTAATAAAATGATGCTTGTTTGTCAATCTTTTAAATGCAGTGGTCAGATGCTCGACAGTTATATCATTCCAGCTTTTGACACCCTGCGAATCAAAATCGCAGAGCATGGTTATACAGGTACGACGATACTGTTCCACGGTAATTTCTTTCAAGCCAAGTTTGCTGATTCCGTCCAGAAATTCTTCCAATGTATCTGAGAACTGCTCAGGACAAATCAGAGGTTTTTTCTCCTTGTGCGTCTTGTATTTGAAAACATTCCGAGGCTTGCGTTGCCAAAAATTGTTTCCGTAGAGAAAAGTATTGAGGTTACGGATGCAAGCTCGCCGGTATCCAAGTGATGAGTCACCAATGTAATTTTTTAGCTTTTCTGACTCATAAAAAGCCATGCCGACCTCTGAGGAATAGTTGTCATAGCCGTTTATCTCTGCAAATGATATCAGTAGATCCATAGAACGGCTGTAGCGTTTGAACTCACCTCGCGGTTTCACGATTTCTTCTCTCATGTATTTCATGAAATCTGCTTTTAGTGAGTGCCAGTGATTTGTTTCATCCATACTATCTGCTCCTATTCATAAATTTGGAATTCGTATTGAATTCGCAAATAGTATAGCAAAAAGATGTTAAAAATTATACGAGAAGATTTTTCGAAAACCCACAGTATATCAAGCAAATCTGTAAGAAGAAAGGATAACTTTATTTATGGGATATGATAACTTTGGTCTGAAAATAGGGATTGAGGGCGAGAAAGATTTTAAAAATGCGTTGAGGGATATTAATCAAAGCTTTAAGGTTTTAGGAAGTGAAATGAATCTTGTTGCTTCTCAGTTTGATAAAAATGACCGCAGTGTTCAAGCACTAACCTCACGCAACCAAGTGCTCAATAGAGAAATTGACACACAAAAGGATAAAATAGGTACTCTTGAAAATGCCTTGAATAATGCCGCCACCTCCTTTGGCACTGCCGATAAAAGAACACAGGCATGGCAGATGCAGCTTAATAATGCAAAGGCTGAGCTTAATGGTTTGGAAAAGGAGTTAAAGCAAAATGACACTGCGCTAAATAATGTAAGCAAAGAGTTTAATGACGCTGAGAAGCAAAGTGAGCAGTTTAATAAGGCTATGAAAAGTAGTTCTGATACTGCTGATCATGCAGAGGGCAAGTTTTCAAGTCTTGGTTCCACTCTTGGCAAAATCGGAGTAGGTCTTGGTGCTGGTGTAGCAGCAGTAGGCACTGCGGCAGCTAGCGTAGTAGCCGGGCTAGCAAAAATGTCTCTTTCAGCAGCAGAAAATGCTGATAAAATACAAACCACAGCAGAGGTTTACAGCTTATCGGCTGAAAGGGTTCAGGAGCTTTCCTATGTCGGCACAAAATTAGATGTTGAACTTGATACAATCACAAATGCTCAAAGTAAACTAACAAAAAGTATGTTTGCGGCTAAAGATGGAACAAAAGCTCAATCGGATGCATTTAAGCAATTGGGAATAGATGTTGTTTCAAGTAATGGCGAATTAAGAAACGCACAAGATGTAATGAGTGAGTCTTTCACAGCATTAGGCAAAATGGGAAATGAAACCGAAAGAGATGCTTTGGCTATGAAAATATTCGGAAAATCTGCTATGGAACTAAATCCATTAATAAAAGCAGGTGGGGCTGAAATTGCTAATTTAACCGATGAAGCTCATAAAACAGGAGCTGTTTTATCAAATGAAGCCATAGGAGCACTAGACAGCTTTGGCGATAGTTTTGAAGCATTAAAATTAAGTGCAAAAGGCATAGGAGGAGAGTTTTCAGTTGGACTGTTACCTGTACTTAACGATGTGGTTTCTTTTGCAAAAAAAATCATGCCTGAGATATCCGATGCTATAAAAACAGGGGATTTTACAAAATTAGGCGAGGTTTTAGCGAGTGGAATATCTGAAGCATTAACCAAAATATTAGGTTTGATTGCTACAATAATACCAATTATTTTAAATATAGTGGGGTCGATAGGTAAAGTAATACTTGATAACTTGCCTATGATAATTGATGCGGCGGTTAATATAGTAATGGCGTTATTAAAGGGTCTAATTGCTGCACTTCCTCAGCTTGCTAAGGGTGCACTCCAATTGATATTAGCACTATTGGATGGGATAATTGCAAATCTGCCAGCGCTGGTAGAGGGTGCTATATTAATGATTGTAACTCTAGCCGCTGGCATAGGCGATGCTTTGCCTGAGCTTATACCTAAGATTGTTGACGCAGTTATATTAATAGTGGAAACACTAATTGCAAACATGGGGCTAATACTTGATGCTGCTTTTAAGATAATAATGGGTCTTGCTCAAGGCTTGCTTGCCGCACTGCCAAAGCTTATAGAAGCTCTGCCGCAGATTATAATGTCCATTATAGATTTCATAGTAAACAATCTTCCGATGATTATCGAGATGGGTATTAAATTAGTAGTTATGCTGGCGGTAGGGCTTATTCAAGCAATACCTCAACTAGTTTCAAAGTTGCCTGAAATTATAGTGGCAATAGTCACTGGGCTTGCAAAGGCAATCGTAGAGATAAATGAAATTGGTAAAAATATTGTTATGGGCATATGGGAAGGTATTAAGTCAATGGCCGATTGGTTATGGGATCAAGTTTCAGGTTTCTTTGGTGGTATCATTGATAGCATTAAAGGGCTGCTTGGCATTAAGTCACCCTCAAAGGTCTTTGCAGACATAGGCGCAAATATGGGAGCAGGACTGGGTGATGGCTTTATGTCGTCTATGTCTAACGTTAAAAAAGATATGCAAAAAGCAATTCCTACTGATTTTGACATAAATGCACGAGTGGGCGTTTCTGCAAGTGATAGCAATATAGCTAGCGCAGTAAATAATACTGGTACAACCATAAACCAAACCATTTCAGTGGTTTCACCTAAGGCATTAGACGAACGAAGCCTATCAAGAGAGCTTCGCAACCTCTCAAGGAAACTTGCCTTAGAAATATAAGGAGAAAATATGCAACTAATATATTCAAATCAAGCCGGAGATAGCATTACGCTTAAGCAAAGAAAGCCATATTTTCTACAGCGCATTGATGGTACTGGCTCAGTTAAGCATATAATTAATACTTTTAAAGCACCCTCGCAAGATGGTGCTTTTTTCATCTCTGGAACACTGGATGTACGAAATATTACTATTGAAGGAACAATGGTAGCCTCTTCGGTTGATGAAGCATATGCCCTAAGAAATAATCTGTTGTGTATTTTTACTCCCAAGCAAATCGGCAGACTTTCTTATAAGGGTAAGGAGATTACTTGTATTGTAGAAGAAGCAACTGTAGATAAAGGGACTAGTGAGAAATTGCCTGCTTTTTTTATAAGCTTGCTTTGCCCCTCTCCATTTTTTGAGGAAGCTTTTGATACACGCCAAGAGTTAGCGTCATGGGTGGATTGTTTTAGCTTCGCAATGGAGATACCCTCTACTGGCATTGAGTTTGGTGTAAGAGAACCAAGCCTAATTATAAACGTCATTAATACAGGTGATGTGTCTTGTGGCTGCGTTGTAGAGTTTAAAGCATTAGGCGGTGTAAAGAATCCAGAGCTGATGAACATGGAAACATTAGAACGCATTAAAATTAACAAAACTATGCTTGCTGGTGAGGTAATAACAATAGCTACGCATTTTGCGGCTAAACGGATTAAAAGCAATATTAATGACATTGTTTCAAATGCTTTTAGCTTTTTAGATATTGACTCAACCTTTATACAAATAACACCGGGCAGAAATATCCTGCGCTACAACGCAGAAGAAAACTTAGATTTATTAGAGGTAAGTATATCCTATAGACCTCAGTATCTGGGGGTATGAGAATGGAGGTATATGTTTTTGATAAAGAGATTAATGCTCTAGGATTAATTGAAGCATATGAATATTTAAGGTGGACCAGAAGGTACAGCAAATGCGGGGATTTTGAATTAAAGGCAGTAGCAAGTGAAAGCAACCTTGCACTACTAAAGGTTGGCAATATAATTTGGAAGAACGATGATGAGGAAGCTGGAGTAATAGAATACCTGCAACTGCAAATGCAAGAGACAGAATCGGTTGTAGTTAGTGGCCGATTTGCCACTTCAATACTTGACAGAAGGATTATTTGGGGTACAGAGGTGCTTGACGATGAGTTGTCAATGGCAGTTGGACAGTTAATAATTAATCATATTATTGACCCATTATTGCCAGAGCGGAAAATAGCTTGTTTTGATTATTTTGCTTTGCCGTTAGGAATTAACGTCAGAGTACAAATTTCTTTTAAGAGTCTGTTGCCAACAGTGGAGGAGTTATGCGGCACTTATGATGTGGGGCTTAAAACTGTGTTCAATCCTACTGAACATAAGTTTACTCTGAAACTTTACTCCAAAGGCATAACTTCCGCAGTTTTTGCAAAAGAATTTGAAAACATCCTTGAGCAAACATATACCGAAAGTATAAAGGATTACTATAATATTGCTTTGGTCGCTGGAGAGGGTGAGGGGGATGCTCGAATTAAGGTAACCGCAGGAGAAGCAAGTACAGGTTTAGACCGAAAAGAAATATTTATAGATGCAAAGGATATAAAGTCTGTTGACTGGGGCGAAAACTATACCGGTGCACTGCTTCAGAGGGGGCTAAGTAAGCTTGCTGAGTCCTGTAAAGCACAGAGCATTGAAGCTTCTATCAACCCTCATGGCAACTTAAAGTATAAAGCAGATTTTGATTTGGGTGACATAATTACTGTGTTTTCACGACGCTGGGGAGTACAAATGAGTACCCGTATAACTGAGATAGCTGAAAGCTATGCAGCAGAAGGCTTTAATATAGATGTCACCTTTGGTAAAGGAGTGTTTAGCTTGGCAGAAAAGATAAAGAGCATAGGAGGCTAATATGGAGAAGAGCGCATTTTTTAATTCATCGGGTGGTGATAGGGTGTATAACGCCGCAGACTTTGCAGATTATTTCAGCAAGTTTATTTCCAATGGTATATTTTATAACTCATCTGACAACTTAAAGGTTTCTTCAAGCAGTGGAATGAATATAGTTGTTGCTCCTGGTTCAGCTTGGATAAATGGTTATGTTTATGAGAATACCGATAACCTTACTCTGCAAGTAGCCATAGCAGATGGAGTGTATTCTAGGATTGATAGGGTGGTTTTGCAGTTAAATATATCACAGCGCAGTATCAATATAAAAATAATACAGGGTGTTGTTTCCGCTTTGCCAATAGCTAAGGATGCTATACGGAATGCTGATATATATGAATTGGTGCTTGCCGATATTTTAATAGGCAAAGCGGTTATAGAAATCAGACAACAGGACATAACAGATTTACGATTGAACACAACTTTATGCGGAACGGTTAACTCGCTAATTAGTGCAGTTTATGAATAAGGGGTGGAATAGTGTCTACAAGTAATTTTTATGCAGTACAAACCAAATCATGGAGAAGCAATGGCTGGCGAACAGACTACGATCGTGTATATCAAGGCAGGTATGTAAGTGGCGGTTCAGACTATATGCATACCGGAGTTTGCTGGTTTGATGGAGCCGCTATAAAGGCAACTCTTTATGGTAAAATAGTAGATTCTATATATATTAGGTTATATAGACCAGACAATCATGGCATAAGCGGGTCTGTGCTGATATACATGGGGCGTAATGCTTATGATACAGGATTGTCTTCTTCTCCAAGCTCTCGAGACGGGTATAGAAATCTAGGAGGTTTTGCCCGAGGTGATTTTAAATGGGTTGCAATTGATAATACTTTTGCAGAGGGCTTTCGAGATAATAATGACACTTGCTTCGTGTTTTATACAAGCGACACAAGCGATAACGGGTATGCATATTTTGAGGGTGCATCATCAAATGATTATAAACCATATCTTGAGATTAATTATCATGATTCAACAACTGGTTGCAATGCTCCTACAGCCTGTTCCTTAGATAACACATTTGCCGAAGGAAACGTTACTCTTTCGTGGAGTGGCGCTTCAGGAGGAACAAGCAATAGTATTTCTGCGTATGAAATTCAATATAGTGAATCGGCGGATAATATAAACTGGACGGGATGGTCAGGGCTAACTACAGTGAGTACAAACTCTTCTAGCGGTTCTTGTGTAGTATCGCCTTCTGATATTAGAGGATATTATAGGCGGTTTCAAGTACGGACACAAGGCACTGCGGGAAGTAGTTATTATTCGGGATGGAAGGTTTCGACGAATTCTGTCCGTAAGAATAGTTTGCCACCGACACCAACTGTAATTGCACCTAAAGAGGGAAGTACTACATATAACCCTAATCCTCGTATATTACTGAAAACAGGAACAGAGGTAGACGGACAGCGCCAGAACATTCAAGTAAAAAATGCAAACGGTGTGTGGGAAAGCACAGCAGCTAACACTGATTTGTTTTCTGTAAGTGGTTGGTTGGGAGACAATATACCAACTGATTACAGATATAAAGCAAGTTCTATTGGCAGTAAAATAGTTAACTTTAGATCTGTGGAAGAAGGTATGAACAACGCTAGTTACGAAATGAGCAGAACATTTTTAATAGCAGCACTTACTTTTACAGATATTCTTCTCACCTCAGGCATAACACATGTCAAAGCGACACATATACAGGAACTACGGAATGCAGTTAACATGGTAAGAGATTATTATGGATTAAACGCATTTGCCTGGAGTGAATCTATTATCAGCGGTAAAACACAGATTAAGAACTGGTCATACCATATACAAGAGTTGCGTTCTGCAATAGATCAAATTATAAGCCTTGTAAATGAAAATGCAGGCACCTTAGACAACTTATTTATATCAGGTAATTTTGAGGGTAGTCAAGGTCTTTCGGGATGGAGTACAATCGGCGGGGGGTTAATATCACTAAGTGCTGAGCAAAAACATGGGGGGACACAGGCGGTTAAACAAACAAGTAGAGCATATACTTATAGCTCGCCTTTATTTAATCTGTATAATATTATTAAGGCAAAGGGTACAGGAAAATATATCGTTAAAGCTTGGTTATACCTTAAAAATACGACTACATTCACTACTCAGCTTCGTATTCGAGGCGATAAAGATAATCCTGCATCGTTTATGAGTGCACTTGATGCAAACAATGTAGCTGTTTCAAGTGCACTTAAACTAATTGCTTTAAACGCATGGGCGGAGATGACTGTCAATTTCACAGTGGCAGTATCGGACATAGCCAATTCAATAGGTGTGTTTAACCTTTGTGTAGATAACATTCCTGCAGGTACTGACATTTACATTGATGATATTTCGGTGATTAAAGACAATTCAGCATTTGTTGTACCTCAACCTAACTGGGTTGGATTTACTCAAGGACGACCAAAAGCAGCGTTGATTCAACAGATTAGAGATATTATACCGACGTTATAACTAATTTATTTGGGTTGTGATTTAGCTAGTTGAAAATGACGGGAAAAGAGAGGCAATCGGGACAGTCACATCGGTTAGACACACTATCGGTAGAGGCGGTTTTTATACTGAGTTCTCTGTTGACAGTGCCGGCAGAAAGGGAAAGCCGTTCTTAAAGGATTTGGTTGGGCAGATAACAGGGAACAAGAAAACCAATGGGGTGGTAATATCATAAAGAAAAAAATAAGCAATCAGGGGACTAAAAAAAGTATTGTATTTAATATAATAAAGTTATATAATGGAAATAAATGAAATTAGAGAGTAGGGAAGAAAATAAATGAATATATTTAATAAAAGCAAAAAAATCGTTGTGATAATATTAATAACAATTTTATTAACAACTCTCATATCAATCAATAAAGTCTTTGCAGGTGCTCCGAATGGAATTTATAATAATGGATTAAATGGTATATATATAGATATTAATTCGTCGCCATACACGAATTTTCAGACATACGGTGAATGGGGACAATATGCATATACAACCGTAGGTTGTGCTTGGTTTGCGTCAGCAAGAGTGAATCAATTAACAGGTAAGGGCAATACAATATTTGCTGGGGATAACTGGTATTACAATCAATATGCTAATTATGGTTTTTCAAGAGGACAAAGCATAAGAGCGAAAGCTTTAGCATGTTACACTGGACATGTAGCTGTTATTGAAGCTGTTGATGGAAATACGGTAACAATAAGTGAGGGCGGAGTTAATTATGCACCATACGCAAGTAATGGATATGCGCGTATTGCGACTAAGACAATATCTGAGGTTCAAAGTAGTGATTTTATAGGTTATGTATATATTACTTCAGTTTCCGCGATAACCGTAACAAACGACTCAGTTACTAATATTAGCTATACAGATGCAAAAATCAGTGCAACCCTTTCTCCACTATCTTATACTACAACCTGTGGTTTTTATATTGGTACTTCAGCGAGTTCGTTAACCAAAATAACGGAAACAGCAAACGCCAATGTTTCGTCAATCTGGTATAATCTGGCTACCGATTGGCAAGCATTAACACCAGGAACAACATATTATTATAAAATTTTTGCTATAGTAAACGGAGTAGAATATCAGAGTGCGATAGCGTCGTTTTCCACAACACCAGTTTACGCTACCCTTGCAGAAGTTCAACAGGCTTACCGAGATATATTAGAGCGAGAAGCCGACCAAAGCGGAATAGACAACTATGTTGGACATTATACTGTTGATGTTTTAAGAAGGGATCTACTGGCTTCTGATGAATACAAACAACTAGTGGCGAGCCGATTGCCAGGCAAACCAACGCTTACTATTGCGGCAACAAATAAATCAACAGAAAAAGTGCAGTTTTCATGGGCTGTAACTTCAAAGGCAACACATTATGACTTGAGAATATTACAGAATGGTAGTGTAATTAACACTATATATTCTATAGTTGGAACCAATTATGCTATACAGCTACCAACAGGAAGCTATACGGCATATCTATGTTCGGTTAATGCAAATTATACTGAGTGCTGGACTAAGGGAGATGATGTTAATTTTGTAGTTACTCCTGCCGACTATGTACCTAAAAAAACTATGATTTATAATGACCATATATATTCAATTTACGACGAAGCTTTAAATTGGAATATTGCAAAAGATATTTGTGTTGGACTTGGGGGACATCTTGCAACAATTACTTCGCAAGGTGAACAAGAAGCAATTAATAATTTGCTTCTAAGCGGCACAAAAACATCCTATTATCTTGGCGGCACAGATGAGGTAACTGAGGGTACATTTACATGGGTTACAAATGAACCGTTTTCATATACAAATTGGAATACAGGCGAACCAAATAATTCTGGTGGAATAGAAGATTATCTAATGGTACATAACCAAGCATCAACTATTGGCAAATGGAATGATGTTCCCAATGAAAATAGTACCATTGGGTTTATTTGCGAGGTTGAACCTACGAATACTCCTACTGCTACAACTACTTACAATGGCAGTAAATATTTGCTTTTTGATAACACTATGTCATGGAAAGATGCAAAAGCAGCGTGCGAACTCATGGGCGGGCATCTTGCCACAATAACCTCGCAAGGGGAACAAGATGCAATAAATAATTTACTTCTTAGTGGTACAAAAATCAACTACTATATTGGCGCAACAGATGAAGCATCGAAAGGCACATTCAATTGGGTTACTGGTGAACCATTTAACTATACAAATTGGAATACTAATCAGCCAGACAATTATTTAGGTATAGAAGATTATTTGATGGTATATAATCAAGCATCAATTGTTGGGAAATGGAATGATGTTTCTAATAATAATGGTATCGGGTTTATTTGTGAAATTATTGAAACACCAACAGTATACTTTGCTGATTTTGAAAACAATTCAACTGGTTGGAGTACTTTGGCTGGCGGAACAATGGCTGTTACTACCGCATTTAAGCATACTGGAGCAAAGTCACTAAGTATGACTGCTCGAACTGCAGCATACCATTCACCTATGTATAATCTTTACCCGGTATTTAAAACCAATGGTGCAGGGAAATACACCATAACAATGTGGGTTAGCGTAAGTACTTCGTGCTCCGTTGGTTACTTATTGCGCGCTTCGGCAGTTGGAGCGTACTCTTTTCTTGATTCAGGTTGGAATTATCGCAGAATGTATAATCCCTATCTTACCGCCAATGTATGGACGCAACTCAGTTACGCCATAGATGTAACTGAAAATGATTTAACTCAGCCTACGGGATTGGTTAATCTTTGCATAGATACCCCCGGTTCCCCTTATTCAGCGGATGTGTATTTTGACGATGTAACCATTACCTTTGTTGCAGCACCCACGCCAACAGTTCCACCAACACCAACAGATTTAACCTCAACAAGCAAAACCGATACAACTGTAGATTTATCATGGACATCGGTAACAGGTGCGACGGGCTATAATTTATATAATGGGACAACAAAGCTAACAGAAACACCAATTACAACTAATACATATTCAGTAACAGGACTTACTCAAAACACAGCCTATAGCTTTACGATAACAGCAGTAAATGAAGTAGCGGAATCCCTTCCAAGCGCGGCGTTGAGTGTTACAACAGATATTACCCCAATAGTTCCGGAAGGTATTGTTTTTGAAACAAGCACAGGAACAATTACCGATTATACGGGTTTAGCAGAAAACCTTGTTATCCCTCCAACGATCGGTGGAGTTGTGGTTAAAAAAATTGGTGATTATGCATTTAATTCTTGCGCCTCATTAACTAGTATAACCATTCCAAGCAGTGTAACAAGCATTGGCGATGATGCGTTTTCATATTGTGCCTCATTAACTAGTATATCCATACCAAGCAGTGTAACAAGCATTGGCTATCATGCATTTTATTATTGCACTTCATTAACATCAATAAATGTGGATATAGCGAATTTAAATTATTCAAGTGATAATGGAATATTATATAATAAAAACAAAACAACACTAATAGAATGTCCAACAGGAAAAAGCGAAAGCATAACAATACCAAGCAGTGTAACAAGCATTGGCGATATGGCATTTTCTAAATGCACCTCATTAACTAGCATAACCATACCAAGCAGTGTAACGAGCATTGGCTCTTACGCATTTAATTATTGTGCCTCATTAACTAGTATAACCATACCAAGCGGTGTAACAAGCATTGGCTCTTCGATATTTTATTATTGCATCTCATTAACATCAATAAATGTTGATATAGCGAATTTAAATTATTCAAGTGATAATGGAATATTATACAATAAAAACAAAACAACATTAATAGAATGTCCAGTAGGAAAAAGCGGAAGCATAACAATACCAAGCGGTGTAACGAGCATTGGCTCTTCGGCATTTAATTATTGCATCTCATTAACATCAATAAATGTGGATATAGCAAATTTAAATTATTTAAGTGATAATGGAATATTATACAATAAAAACAAAACAACACTAATAGAATGTCCAGTAGGAAAAAGCGGAAGCATAACAATACCAAGCGGTGTAACAAGCATTGGCTATCATGCATTTTATAGTTGCACCTCATTAACTAGTATAACCATACCAAACAGTGTAACTAGCATTGATAAGTTTGCATTTGATTATCGCATTAACATCGCAATATATGCCCATAAGGCTTCTTATGGAGAAAGTTATGCGATTCAAAATAGCATCCCGTTTGTAGCATTATATTCAATAATATATAACAGCCAAGGTGGGAGTGTTGTGAGCTCATTAGATATTCAGGTGATTCGGCATTATCCGCACCAATAGCACCAACAAAAGAAAATACATTATTTTTAGGGTGGTATAAGGAAGCTGAATGTATAAATATCTGGGACTTTGCATCAGATACCATATTAGAGGATACTAATCTATATGCAAGATGGTTGCTTTTTGGAGATGTAAATTTTAAAGGTGATATTACCGCTGCCGATGCCCTAATGGCATTGCAAATAGCTTCAGGCAGGATAGCACCGACAGAATATGAGATACTTGCAGCTGATGTAAACAAGAGTGGTACAGTGACATCGTCTGATGCACTAAAAATTTTACAGTTTGCTTCAGGAAGGCTTACGAGTTTTTAATTAGTGGCATTCTAAGATAGATATATAAAAGGCACTATACAAATTTAGGTATAGTGCTTTTTCTTTGCTAATATTCAGCACTTTTGCATTTGCAAGAGTGCTTTTATTATATCCAAAAATAAAAAAGGAGAGAAACAAATGAAAACAATATGGAACACTATTCAATTATCAATCACCCTGTTGGGAGGGTATCTAGGCTATTTCTTAGGAGGAGCTGATGGCTTTTTGTATGCATTGATTGCCTTTATGGTAATTGACTACATAACAGGCGTTATGTGCGCAATACTAGCAAAAAAGCTATCTAGTGAGGTGGGTGCAAAAGGCATCTTTAAAAAGGTGGCAATCCTTTTCTTGGTAGGAGTGGCGCACATTATTGACAGCAAGCTTATAGGCAGCGGCAGTGCTGTCAGAATGGCGACAATAGTTTTCTATCTATCGAATGAAGGTATAAGCCTTTTAGAAAATGCTGCGAGGATTGGCTTGCCAGTACCAGACAAAATGAAAGAAATACTATCTCAGCTTCATAATGGCGCAAGTAAAAGTGACGAATAATTCAAGGCATATTTAGAGGAAAGGGGGAATTTATTTGAGTTATATTTTAAAGCAACAGTTAGTATCAAGCGGTTTAAACAATAATCCCAATATGGCTCTAAGGAGCATCAGTTATATAACAATACATAATACCGACACATATTCTTTAGGGGCTACGGCACAAGCATCAGCGAATTATCTGAGCAACAACAGCCAGGGCACACAAGCAAGCTGGCATTATACCGTTGACGATATTAATACCATACAAAGCTTTCCTGACAATATGGCTTGTTGGCATGCAGGAGATGGCTCTGGGGACGGTAACTATACGAGTATAGGGATTGAAATATCAACTAACTGGGGCTTTGTGGCTAAAGGACAATCGGTAGCAGGTATTAAGAACTGGGATGAGGCAACTGCAGATGAAAAGGCAAATGCTGAGCTTAAATTTCTAAAGGCTTGCGATAATGCTGCACAATTAACAGCTGATCTTTTAAAAGCACACAGTCTTGGAATCGATAAGGTTGTGCAACATAACTATTGGAAGTCATCAAAATATCCCACTGGTAAGAACTGCCCATATGCAATAAGGCAAGGGTTGTTTAACACCTCATGGGATTGGTTTTTAGGTTTAGTTAACAAATATTATAAAGGTGTGGAGGAATGTAACATGAAATATTATGAATTGTATAAAGAGGACATGAACTTAAGAAGTGGGATAGGTACTAACTATCCAGTTCTTATAGTAATTCCAAAGGGAACGGTTATCGAGGTTTCTCAGGTGTCAGGTACTTGGGGCAAAACCACATACAATGGCAAAAGTGGCTGGTGCAGCATAACTGCCTCGTATGCAAGAGAGGTATCTGCCCCAGTAACGCCACCAATTGCCGCAGAAACCGTGCAAAAGTCAGAGTACGATAAAGTAGTGGCAGAGCGTGACCAGCAGCGTCAGCGGGCAGAGATTGCGGAGCAGAAACTGGCTCAGATAAAATCAATATTATCGTAGGCATAACTTGGGGGCAGTTCAGAGGAATTGCTTCCTTTTTTTATGGAGGTATAACTTATGACTAATGAGCAAAAAGAGAAAATATATGAAATGCGAAAAGAGGGTATGAGTTATTCAAAAATAGTTTTAACGCTTCGCATTTCTGAAAATACAGTAAAATCCTATTGCAGACGCAATAATCTTGGCGCCGTTATAAAGAATGAGTTCGAAACACCGCGACAAAAAAATACAGTTTGCATGCACTGCGGAAAAGCGTTAAAGCTTGGCATGAGCCGAAAGCTTCAAAAGTTCTGTTCGGAAGAGTGTAGGCGTACATGGTGGAAAGGCAATGATGAATTGCTTAAACGGAAGGCATACTACACTCTAGTATGCGCTGAATGCTGTAAGGAATTTAAGAGTTATGGCAATAAGAAACGGAAATATTGTTCTCATGCCTGTTATATAAATGCAAGGTTTAGAAAGGGTGGTAATGCCGATGTCGCGCGAGCAGTTTGAAAGCGAAAAGAATTATAG
>Ga0073936_10006144_pt1 | contig 15944 bp, 6 predicted proteins | sample AliMusrvi5mmetaG_FD_87041 | JGI IMG/M metagenome (GOLD analysis project Ga0073936, IMG submission 87041) | Freshwater lake bacterial and archeal communities from Alinen Mustajarvi, Finland, to study Microbial Dark Matter (Phase II) - Alinen... | ecosystem: Environmental > Aquatic > Freshwater >... | reverse complement strand
GGGTCGTAACCTGTGCCCCGAGGAAGTTTGTTCTTGAACGTCTGCCCGCCCGCCGAGAACAGGTTTTCACCCGGCCAGAGGTTAATCTCAGCCTTGCCCTGAAACGAAAGCTGATACACGCCCTCACCGCCCGTTCGCCCTTCGTTGCAAAGCAATGCGCAGTCCGCCTTGGGCCAGCCCTGCTCATCCACCGGCACCGACTTCTTGTCATCGGCGACGTAACGGGTTCTCTTGATCTCATTCGCCCAGCAATAGCCTTCCCACGACGCGGCGTTCAAGCCTTGCGCCACGACCGGATCGATGACCTGCTCGGGCGCCGACGGGCAGGACCACCGCAACTCCACGGCCGCCGGTCCCTTTGCATTGGCGTACTCCAACGTCACGTCGCAGGGCTTGCCCGCTTCCAGGTGCAAAGGCGCACTGCTGGCAACGCCGTCTTTCTTTACCGACGGAATGACCACCACCGGATCGGCGGCGCCTGCCGCTTTCACCTTGAGTTGAGCGTTGCCCATGGCCCGCAGCGTGAACGTGTAGGCTTCGCTGAAACGCGGAATCACGCGGCCGACCCAACGGACCGAAAAGCCCTGATTCGGAAACGAACGGTACGGTTCCGCTGGCGAGCCCCCCACGGGCCGCGTTTTGCCCCAATCGAACGCAACGCGCACGTCGCGCCGGGTGAAGGCCGGTTCACCGGCGAAAGCAGAATTGGTGAAATACGACCCCTGCGGCCCGCCATCCGCCCACCCGCCGCCCGCCGCATCGTCCGGCGGAATCGCCGTGGCCTGCGGGATGGTTTCCTTGGCGACAAGGCAACCCGCGCCCATCACAACCCAAGAGAACAGCAACAAGGCTATGGATCGCAATTCACGGCCTATTTTGTCTTCGTTTGAAGTCTCACGCGGAGACGCGGAGGCGCGGAGTAAATGAACTCCCTTTCTTGTTTCATTCTTCTCCGCGGCTCCGCGTGAATCACTTCCCGCTTCATCCCGAACATTAGATACGCTTGGCATGGGTGTTCCCTTTACTCGCCTGCTGATAGTCGATGCGTTTCACAGAAATGGTTCCTGAGGCAACTTCGATGAACGGCTTGCCCTTCCTCACGCCGACCGTGCCGTAGCCGGTGGCCGTGCTAAGGAACGCGCGAAAGTCACCCTTGATTGCCGGGCGCAGGGTCAGCGTCTGCTCCACGGCATCATAGCGGGCTCCGCTGCACGCCTGCAGCAGGCTGTAGGACGACATGGCCCGGGCGTACCAGTGGCCGCACTCGTATTCATCAAACGGATTGCGCCATTGCCCGTCGTAGCGCGACCGGATCGCGCGAACCACTTTCAAGCCAGCAGCCATCTGCCCGGTCATGATCAAATGCGCGGCGACCTGGTACTCGATGCCGGTCCAGACTTCGTCGCTGTACACGAATGGCAACGACGGTTTCCCGCCTTTGGGCCACGAGCAGAGCAGCAGGCCGCTTTCGTTGGCAAACGCATAGCCCGGCCGCTGCGGATTGGCGTGATCGTGGAACGAAGTGCGGAAGTTGTGTTTGAAGACCGACGCCAGGTGCGTGGCGGTCTTCTTTTCGTCCACCACCGGCCCGATGCCGCAGCAGCGCGCCATCCAATCGCCGAGAATGCCATCCGAAAGGCAGCCGGTGCCATACTGATATTTCGGTCCTTCACGTTGAACAATGGCCAGCGTCTCCGGTGAGGCGCCTTTGCCGGCCGGCGCGTCGGCGCGCAGCCCTTTCCACTGCGTCTTCTGGATGAACCAGGCGCCATTCCACAGCGTCGTCGTCATGGCCTTGCGGCCTTTGGCCAGCAGCTTCGCGTAGAGCGCCATGCCCTCGCCACAGGCCTGGCCCATGGCAATTCCCGCTGCCAGCGCGCCCAGGTAGAAGCTGGTGCACATGCCATCCGCGCCCCAGAATTCGATGTCGTACGTGTTGTGATGCGGCTCGATCAAAGTGCCGGTGTGATCCGGATCCCAACTGGCAATGCAGTAATCAAGGCTGCGCCGGGCGGCGGGCCAGAGTTTGTGCAGCCAGTCCGTGTCGCCCGACACACGCCAATCGCGATGCAGTTTCATGAGGCCGCCGAGTTGGCCGTCGGCAGCCGCGTGAAAACTGTGCGGAGGCGGACGGATCGGCAGATCGGCGCGGAAGTTTTGATGGCCGCGGTCATCCTGGTTCACCAGGAATTCCGTCTCGCGCAACGTACGTTCCAAGTCCGGAAACAGGTGCGGGATGGATTGCGCGTAATTCCAGACGTGTGTGCACGTGCCGTTGCAACAGCCGCTGCCGGCAAAACACCCTTCCCAGCCCCACAACCGGCCATCGTGTTGCCGGAGACAGGTGGGTGACTTCAGGATCGCCAGATTAGCCGCCGCCGATTCGATCACTTCCGCCGGCAGTGTCGTGTCGTAGAAACAATCGCGGAACGCCGCGCTCGCCGCACGGAGCCGGTCGTAGTGCGCCCGCCAATAACCGGTCACGGCTGCCAAATCCGGAAACCGCGTGGCATACCACGGCCTGTAGTTCTTCGATTCCTCCGAATCGCAGCAGCCACTCGCGCAGCAATCGCTCACGGGTTGCAGGCTGACGAACATGCCCCAGCCGAGCCCGTTGTCGCGATTCAGGGCAACGCAGATTTCGTGTTCACCGGCGCCGAGATCGAGGACGACTTGCGTGCGCGTGGCGGGCGCCGGTTTCGTCGTGGACGGCGTACACGCTACGGCCGCGCCATCCACAAAGATGCGGACGCCGCCGTCGTGGCCGACGTGCAACACGCGTTTCCCGGCGGCAGCAAGCTGAACCTTGCGGGCAAAATAGACGATACCGTTTTCACCGCGCAACTGATGGACGCTGAGAAAATCCCGATCTTTCGGCAGTTCTTCCCAGCCGGCCTCTTTCGATAGTCCGATATACGGCGCTTGCCGGATAGCCGTGGCCGACATCAGGCGCGAGGCGTGCCAGCCGTCGCATAGGAACGGCTCACTGCCGGGAGGCACCACGCCGCGGCAGGCCTGCGTCTGACTTTGCGGCACATGCCACGCAAACTGGATCCGGACGATCCTGTCCGCTTTGGGCTTCAGCGAGAACGGCACATACAAACTGCCACCCGTGCTGGGTGCACCTTCCGAGGGCGGCGGGTTGGCCACACAATCACCGGCGGCAATGTGGTTCCAGACCATCGTGAGCGCATCCCACCAGCCGCCGCGAAACCACGCGGCATCCACCTTGGTGGCCGGGTCGTCGGTAAACGCCGCGAAGCTACCGGCCGTGGCGTGTTGGTCGGCAACTTCGTCCTGCCTCAAAACGAAACCGCGGTCCATGGTGCCGACCGATGCACCCTTGTCGCCGACTTTCATGAAGTTGGCAGCGTGGAACGAGAACACCGCTTTGACGGGTTTGGAGGAACGGTTCGTAAACCGGTACTCCAAGGCGCCTACAGGCAAACAGGAATCATCGGTTTCTCCCGGTGTGAACGGACTCCAGCCCGTGAGTTCGACCGCAACCGGCATGGCGGGATCAGCGAGTTTGACGGTGGCAAAGGGGAACCGGGTCTGAAATGCCACTTTGGCGAAACGGGGGAGGCCATAGGTACGGCCGGCCAGCCCGTTGCCCGGCTCGCAGAAACTTTGCCCGCTACTGCCAAAGGCCTTCCACATTGGGACCGGACCTTCCAGCACGCGGGCGGTCCTGGCGCCCTTGACATGGAGCGCGGCAAAGACCTGCGGCTCGTTGTAGACATCCGGCTTGTGGCGCAGTGAAACCTGCGACAATGCCCCGGTTCCTTCGAAACTGACCATGCCGGCGCCAATCCCTCCGATAGGGAACGCTATGCGGTTCAAACGATTGTTGGAAACGGTAACCATTTTCAATTCCTCTCCTGACGGCTGAGTTCTGACTGTCTGAAGCCTGCTGTGTTTTCATACACCTTCTGGCCGATTGCGGCGGCTCGCTTTTTTATGCAACCAGTTACACCAATTTGCTACAAGTTCGGGCATGTCCAGTTACGTTACGTTGCGCGATATTGCCGACAGCCTGGGCCTTTCAACCGCCACGGTCTCCCGGGCACTTCGCAACAGTCCCTGCCTGCCCGCGACCACACGGGCGCGTGTGCGCCGCGCGGCTCGGAAACTGGGCTACCGCGCCGACCCCATGCTTTCGGCACTGGCCGCCCATCGCTGGCACCGGCGGCCGGTGGCGGCGGGTTCGACACTGGCGGTGCTGGCCGACGGCTCCGTGGAAGGCGGGGATGGGATGATCGAGCGCGCCGCCGCCTACGGCTACAAACTCGAGACCTTCCAAATCCGGGACTACCCCGATGCGCGCCGACTGGCGGACGTGCTCTATGCCCGCGGCATCCTGGGCGTGATTGTCGGGCAGATTCATACGCCCGGCTTTTGCGCGGCCTTTGACTGGTCGCGCTTTGTGGCCGTGGCCTGCAGCGAAGGCGACGAACGACCGCCGGTGCATTTGGTGATGCCCAACCATTTCCGCGCCGTGCAGCAGGCGTGGGACTGGGCCTGGGCGCGCGGGTTCCGGCGGATCGGGCTGGCGATCTTCGATCAGCCCAGCGCTCTCGATTTCCACGACCGGTGCGCGGCTTTCCTGGAACGCCAGCAACGCCTGCCCGCAACGCAGCGCATCCCGGTGCTGGCCGTGAAACCCTGGGTGGCGAAGGATGCTGCTCCCAGACCGGGACGGATCCGCTACGGCGAAGCCCTGCGGCAAATCCGCGCGTGGAAGCGGCAAGAACGCCCGGACATCGTGCTCGGCTTCAACAGCGTCTTCCGCTGGTTGCTGCACGATGCCGGCTGGTGCGCGCCGCGCTGGAACGCTTTCATTCATCTCTGGATCCCCTCTCCGGATTCGGCGGCAACCGGCTTGCGGCTCTACCCCGACGAACTCGGCCGCCGCACGGTGGACTGGCTGGACTCACTGCTGCATGCGGGCGAGCGCGGCGAGCCCCGGCATCCCTCCACCATGTCCGTCGATTTCGAATGGCAGGATGGGACTGCTGCTCCGTGTCCTTCGCGTCTCCGCGTGAACAAGTCGTTCCTTCATTCCGAACGGTCAACTCACGGGATGCGTTCCACCGTGCAGGCGAGCCCCGCCAGCGGCCCGGCCGGAGCCACCTCGACCGGCACGCCGGCCGGCGCCCTGACGCTCACGCGCAGCCGCCCGCCGTCGCGCCGCCATTCCACGGCGACGTCCCCGCGCGGATGCGGCACCACGCCCCGCGCCCACGTCAGCGTGGCCGCGCACGGTCGCACCTGAATGGCCGCCAGTTCGTCCACGCTCTCGAAACCCAGCCGCACGCCCAGCACCGCCGTCGCGAAGTAGTCGTTGACCGCGCAACTCCAAGCATGCACCAAGGATTGGTCCGGCCCCGCGTGTTCCCAGAGCGTGCCCGTGGGATGCGTCAGCATCTTCGCATAGACCCGGCGGATGGTCGTCTCGGCCAATTCCGCTTCGCCCAACGTGCGCAAGAGCGCAAGCAGGTAGAACATTTGATAGGGCGAAACGCTTTGCGCCTCTTGCTCAGGCGTAAAGCCATCCAGAATTCGCCGCAGCCCCGGCAGCACCGCAGGGGCCAGCCCGCGCGTGCCCGGCGCGAACAACAGCGGCCACACGATGGCCGGGCTGCCCTCCGTGCCGCGCACCCCACCGTCGGCCGGCAGGTCGCGGAACAAGCCGGCAGGCTCGTCGAAATAGGCCGCCGACAGACGGGACTCCAACCCGGCGGCGGCGACGTCAAGCGGCGCAGCTCCTGCCGCGGCGCCCGCCCGCCGCCCCACCTCGGCCATGGCCCGCAGGCCGGCCACGACCGCCGCGTTGAAGGCCGCGGTTGGACCGGCGGTCACGCGACGGCGATGATCGATGAAGGCGGACGTGTGCGGCACGTAGAGACCGTCCGCCCGCCGCATGGCGCCCAGGGCGCGCGCCATTCCCTGGAACACCGGCCACGCGCGCCGGGCAAAAGCGGTGTCGTCCGTCAGCCGCACCAGCCACGCCGTGCCCACCGCCACAAGCAAGGGGTAATCGACCAACGAGGGATGATCGCGCTCCATGGGCGCCAGGGACTGCAGCCAGCCGGTCGTTGGGTTGAACGATTGCAGGAAGACGTCCAGACTGCGCCGCACCAGCCGCAGGTCGCGCGTCAACACCGCGGTGGCTCCCATTTCGGCAAGGAGGTCGCCGCCGTATAACGTCCGCTCGCGCCACGGGCAATCGGTCAGTGCATCCTCGCTGCACAGTTCCAGGGTCCGCCGTCCGAAAGCCCACAACCGGTTGAAATTCTCGTCCGAACACGCGAACTCACCCGTGAAGGCGTAGGGGTAACGCGTTTCCACCACGCCCAAACCGTGCACCGTCACCGGCGCCGTGTGCCCCTCGACCAGAACTTCCATGTGACGGAATCCGCGCGGAGCGAACGTCTCGATGCGCTGGCGGCCCGCCGCCAGTACGAAGCGGTCGGCCGAGTACATGACCACCGCCTTGGCGTAGTCCGGCCGTCCCGCAGGCGTCAACTGCTCGGCGTGGCCGACATCCACCACCGTCCCGACCGGGGCCTCGATGTCCAACGCGATGCTCCCCAGCACGGATTGCCCCATATCGGCTGCTACCAGTGTCGGCGCGCCGGCCGGCACGAGTAGCGGCAACTCCACGGCAGCCGACGCCGCAGGCCGCGCCCACGCCAGACGCCGCAACGGCGAGCCGCTCACCGGGTTCCAGGGCGCCACCCGCCAAGACAAGCCGGACGTCTCGTTGCCCGCCACCAGCGCCGCCTGATCCACATCGAGCGTTGCTCGCGTGACGGGTCCCGCCAGTTCGACGCCCGCAAGCGCGTCCTCGCGCGGTGCGGTCCGGAGCGCCAATCCCGCGGTCCGGGGCCAAGCCAGGCAGAATTCCCAGTAGCCGAAACACATCTCCCCCGTTGCGGCAATGCGGTTCCACCCGGCCGCCAGCTTCAGGTCCATGCTCTGCCGCAAAGGACGCGAGGCGTCGTCGCCTTTGGTCACCGGGCTGCCGTTGATCCAGTAATGTCCCCACCACGAACCGAAATGTACCGTCTGCTCCCGCGGCGAGTACAGCCACCCCCGCGCCGCGCCAGTTCCGTGAAGCCGGTCAGGGCTGGGCCCGTCGTCGGTCACGATCCGCGCGCCAAACATGACCTCGTCATCCGCCACGGCCGCCTGCCGCAACGTTACGGCGGCCTGCGTCAACCGCGTGAGTGCCGGGATGGTGCGCGGCTTGAGGACTGCCGTGACGCCTGCCGAAGCCGCTACCGGCGGGTGCCAGCCGTTCGACCCGGGCGCCTCGGCCAGAAAATCGACCACGTCCACCGGATCCTGGGCGAAGCTCAGGCGCGGCGCATCCGCGGCCACGCCCTCATGACGCCGGCATTGCCAGGCACCGGGCGTGGCCAGATCGTGGCGCGCGCCGCCGGACTCCGTCACCTCGCCCCAGGCGATGAAGCCCGCCGGCTCGGCCAGATGGTGAAACGTGGCGAAGTCCACGTGCAGCACCTCGACTTCGATGCTATTCGCGCCTGCCTTCACATGCGGCGTCAGGTCGTACGCGTCGGCCTCGCGAAACTCAGGGTAGCTCCGCGCCGGGCCGGTACCAACCAGCACGTCGTTCACCCGCAGCCGGTAGCGCGTACGCGCAGACACCGTCAGGCTGGCCACGGCGGCGGGGCCGCCCAGCACGAAGTCACGGCGGAACCAGACACGCGTTAAACGCCGCGGAACGCCTTCACTCACCCAAACCCAGGCCCCGGATGCGGGCATGGCAACGGTATCGACTACGGTATTGCTCATGAGGTGGGCACTATCGGCTTTGCGTTGCGCCATGACGAGCGATAGTTCGTGCATCTGTTGCAAAAACTGAGCCGCCGCCACCGCAACAATAGCGGGTCGGCGCCCCACCCCGCTGATTTGCTCGGCTAGCCCTTGCCGCCCCGAATGTCAAAAGGACTATTCCACCAAGCTTCAAGGATTGCGCCTGTTCCACTCCAGGACAGCCTTGAATTTGGGTTGGTCCTTGTCGGCTTCGTCGAGATATTCCGTCAGGCCCCAGTTCCCCCACTTGCTCCAGGCGCCTGTGGAAGAGTAGATGCACATGAGGTCGCCGCCTGTATCGCGCCAGGCGTCCAGGTATTTTCCGTAAATGGCGCCCATGCGTGGATGCCGGTTTGCCGCCTGGAAGAGCCGGGTCATTGCCTCATTGTTTTCGCCGCCCAGGACTCCGACGAGGTGCTGGCCAGCTTCGTAACAGACCAGTTTGAGTCCATACTTGTCCGCCACCTTCTTCTGGGTCTTCATCCACTTGATGCTTTCGGGCATCGCATTGGTTTCGGCGAAATCGAGAACCTGGTCAACCGTCCACCTCGCGACTTCGTCGGAGGATGGCTTGGTGGATGGCCCGATGCACATGGTGATATACGGCGCGATGGCCAGGACATCAGCATGTCTTCCAGTGTCATTGTTTCCCAACAGCATCGCGTCGCTCCAGTATTCGCCGCCTGCCGCCTGCCAGGCTATCACCCTGGAGAGTCGTTCGTGCCCGTTAAAGACGTTCTCCCAGATCTTGAACACTTCCTGTGAACGTCTTCCGTAGTACATGGCCGCGCCCTCCCATGGTCGTTCACTGGGGCCGATCTTAAGTGCCCTGGCCTTGTCCTGGGCATAGTGATTCTGCTCGAACATCCCGTTCCAGACCTCGTTGGAGTACTCGATGTATATTTTCAGGGTTGGATCGAGCAGGCGTTTCACGAGGTTTGCGAAATTGGCAACGTAATCGTCCGATGCACCATGAGGCAGGCAGAACCAGGGGTTGATCTTCAGCTTATTGCAGAGATCGACCATGGCCTCAACCGGCATGCCGCGTTCGGTGCAATTGCAATATGATGCGGTTGGCCGATCGCTCCATTCCTTCTGCTTGGAGCCGTTGGTTTCCATCCAGTCCATGAAGCGAAACGTATTGAATGTCTGCCAGCGCTGGACAAACGGCGGGTAGTACGGATCCCGTTGGTATGATTTCTCGAAGCCGGGCATGATGACTCTTATATTTCTGACGTGGTTTGTAGGGCTGGTTGACCGCAGCGCGAGGAACGTGCCGCCCTTTTGCGTGTCAATGTTGACGACGATGCGGCCGGGTTCGCGGGAGACAATGGTGCTGTTATGGGTGAAGTCGATTTCGCCTTCGCCCTCGTAGAGGCAGACGTATTGACCTGCCGGGGCGTGGCCGTTGTTGCCGGTTAGGATCGGCGTCTCAGCCCAACAGCTATCCTCGAGCTTGTTGATCCAGCCGTTCTCATCCCGGTCCAGTTCCGGGCCTTTCCCCCAGTTGAGGCCCTTCTTCTGGCTTATCCACTGCCGCGACATGCGGAACACGTCGACATAGACATATTCGGTGGTCCAGTCGCAGGGGCCGGCAAGGTTGATGCCGAGGCGGCTTTCAGCGGGCTGGCGAGTCTGCCCGCCGTTTGTGGATGTTTGGGACAACGCGAGAAGTATGACGAGCCACGCCACGATTCGACTTTTCACCGGATCTCCCTTTGAGGATAAGTTACGGCGCTACCGCATGATGAAGACAGACCCGTGGGGCGGCCAGGCAGCGTATTCTCCGGAATTGATCTCAACGGCATCCGGAGTCCCGTTGCTGTTCAGATCGGAGGTCAACCCGGCCGGTATCACACCTGCCGCAATAGACAGATCGTCCACATAGGCCGAAGCGAAGATATTGTTGACCACAAAGGACGAATAGCCGGCAAGTTTCGTCGGCGCATTCAGTCCTTGCGCCACCAGGTCGCCGCCCACAAAGACGGCAAAGGTACCGTGGCGGTAGTCCTGACACACAGAAATCCGGACAAACGCATTGCTCGAAATCGGCGGCACAGGCGTGTTGTCCACCTTGTTCGAGCATACGAGCCACCCGTTGTTCGTAGCGACGACCAGATAGCCGTTCGAGCTCACATAGGCCAAGAAGCTCGAACGGTTCGTGGCCGGCACTTCGGGTCCAAGCCCCAGCATGGGTTGGAGATAGAAGTCGGTCCACACTTTCGGCGCAGCCGCGGAATTGACGCTGTTGGACAGCACCGCATCGTCGGGAACCACCACCGCGTGGTTGCCGCCATTCCTGACCGTGCTCTCGACCATGACCGTTCCGGTCGAGGCGTACCAGCCGCGGAAGCCAAGACTCGACAACATCGTGCCGCCCGCATAGGACTCGAAGTTGTCCGCAAAGGGAAGGGGGAGCGTCGCAGACGTGCCCCACGTGCTGGAGATCGTGAAGGTGCCGGTCATATCCACCTGACTGGCCGGCACCGTGAGATGGCCGACGGCAAAGGTCAGCAGACCTGTGCCGGTGACGCTCAGGGAACCGCCCACGCTCACGGTGCCGGCGCCCGTGACCTGGATGCCGCCCGCGACACTCGCCGTATTCACCGTCAGGGTCTGTCCGGCCCCGACGGTCACGGTCCCGTCCGCAGTCAAGGAACCCAACGTGGCTCCCCGGTCAAAGGCGACCGTGGCGCCGGCCGTCACCGTCAGCGCGCCGGCACAAGCGGCCGTCCCCGCGAAGTCGACCATGGCGCCCTGGCCGAAGCTGCAGGTGCCGGAGCACTGGAACGGCCCCAGGCACGTGAACCGGGCGCCCGCTTCCACCACCAGATTGCTGCACGTCAGTGATGCCAGGGTCACCGTCGCCCCTGTCCGGATCGTCAGGTTGCTGCACGTCACGGACTGCGCAAAGGTGGCGAGCGTGTTGGTCCCCACCTCCACCGAACTCACCGGCGGATTCGTCAAGGCTTGCTGGAACGTGCAGTTGGCGTTGGGCGGGATCGTCAGCGCGCCGTTCTGCCACCAGGTGTTGCCCAGTGCAAATGTGCCGCTCATGTCCACGGGAATCGGCGGATAGATGAACTCGGCCTGCGTGAAGTTCATGGCGCCGCCGATCGGCAGACTCAGGGCCGTGGTGACATCCACCGTGGCGCCGGCCGCGGCCAGTACCAGGCCCGGGACCGTCGCCGACGTCACCGTGAGCAACTGGCCTGCGGCCACGGACACCGTGCCCGTAGCGTTCAACACGCCCACGGTCGCGCCCTGGGCCAGGGTCACGGTGGACAAGGCGGCCAGGGCGAGCGAGCCCGGACACGACACCGCATTCGAGAACGCGCCCACTGCGCCTTGGTCGAACCCGCACAGATTGGCGCAAGCGAAGGCACCCAGGCAGGTCAGTCGGGCGTTGGCCCCGATGCTCGCGTTGCTGCACGTGACGCTTGCCACGGTCACCGTCGCCCCCGGCGCCACGATCAGGTTGCTGCACGTCAGCCCCTGGCTGAGCGTCACCGCCGAATTCGTATCCAGGTCGACCGTTCCCCAGGTCATGCCGGCCTGGAACACGACGCCCGTTGAACGCACGGTGAGTGTTCCCGTGTTGGTCATCGCTCCGCCCACAAACTTGATGGCGTTTGAGACCAGAATGTCCTCACCGTAGGGTCCGGCCGGCACATAGATGGTGTCCCGCGCCCGCGCGGCCGCCACGGCTGCCGCTATGCTGCCGTAGGCCGGATAGCCCGTCCCGCCGACATACTGGGTCCGGCAGGCATAGCCGTAGGTCTGGATCTCCTGCGCCTCGCTCAGGCCGTCGCCGTTGCGATCGCTCGACAGGCCGCTTGGCAGGTTGGTCTGCACCCACACGTTGTCCAGCCAGCAATTGCTTTCAATGTTCCGGACCTGAAACTGATTATAGTTCAGGGCGTTCGTGATGAACGCGAGATCCTGCAGCACCAACTGGCCGTTCACGAACACGGCCTGTTTCGCGAGGCGGTAATCCTGGAAGACTGACACCCGCGCGTATCCGTTCGTGGCCGGCGGCACCGGGCTGCCCCAGATGTCGTTCGAGCAGACCAGGAACCCGGTTGGCGTGCCCACGCTAAGGTAGCCGTCGAGCGTGAAGAAGCTGTAGAAGCTCGACGTGTTGGTCGTGGGGTCCGTTGTCGCGATGCCCAGAACCGGGTTGATCTGAAGGTCCGTCCAGAGGCGCAGGTTCACATCCGCGTTCACCGTGTTGCTCAGTGAAACGCCCCCGCTCAGATAAGCCGCGTTGGGTGGCGAATAGGCCCCGCCGTTGGTCACCATCGCCGCCGCGCTGTCGGCGCGCCATCCGTTCACCGGCGCGTCAAACGTGTAGCCGGAGGTGTAGCCGGAGTCGAAGGCGTCGTAGAACGCCGGTACCGCCGCACCTGCCATCGTCGCTCCGAAAGCGACGGTCGCCCATAGCCATAACCGTTTCATAGTACCCCCTCCGGCGACGGTCTTCGACTACATGATCTGGATCACGGTAGCCCGCGGCGCAGCCGGGACCACATTGAGCGTCACCGCGGTCGTGGTATTGGTGATGCTGTAAACCCAGTGCGTGCTGGACGGCAGGGTCCAACCGTTGACGCTGTAAGTCACCGTCGTGCTGGACGTGATCAGCGGGTAACTGCCGGCGCCGAACCCGGCCAGTTGGCCGATGTTCAACACATTGGTCCCGGCAGCGAGGGTGACCTTGCCCGTGACGCTCAGCGTGTCGCTGGCGCCGACCGCCCCGAAGTTGTAGTCGAAGATCGTGCCGCCCGTAATGTTCAGGGCATTGGCCGCTGAACAACTGTTGACGTTTACATGCAACGTGGCGTTGCTGGAACCCGTACCGACGTGCGGCGAAAGATGCGCGCCCGCATTCAAGGTGACCTGGGCGCCGCTCGCGCCAGTGGGCACGATATAGCCCGAACCGGCGAGCGTGGCATTGGTGAGAACCGTCAGCGTTCCGCTACCCGTGGCCGAGCCGGCGGTGTTGCAAGCCGAAAGCGTACCGTTGCTGACGGTGGTGGCCGACGCATACGTATTCGAGGCGGCGAGGATCAACACGCCGGCGCCAATCTTGGTCAAGGTCGCAGAAGCCCCATTGGTGATGGCGGCGTTGATTGTCAGTTTACCGTCACCCCCGATCTGTGCGACCCCGCTGGCTTGCAGTCCAAACGAAGAACGGTTGGCATAGGCGCCCAGCCCGGAACCGCTTCCGACCGTACTGCCAACCACAGGAACGGACGTGTAGCCGTTGCCGGCGTTAGTCAGGGAAATGGAAGCTACGCTGAAGTTTTGAACATAGGTGGGAGTCACGCCGGTACCCGATCCGTTTTGCGTGAAATTAGTGGGGGCGCTGGTGTAACCGTAGCCCGGAGTTGACAACGTCAGGCTCGTTATCGCCCCAGCACTGGCTGTCACCGTGTAAACCGCACTCTGGCTGGCGCCGCCGCCCACCAGAGTGATCGTATCGCTTGTATTCCACCCGGTACCAGCGCCTATGACATTAGCGATGGTATTGGTAGTGGCGGAGAGCGCGGCTATGACGGCTGCCGCACCACTCCCGCCACCGCCCGAAATTGTCAGCGGCTTACCTACATCCGCCCCGACAAATCCGGCGCCGCCATTGGTGAACGTGATACTGGCCAAGCCGTTATCCAGCGTCGAAGCGATGTTAGTGCTGGAGTTGACCAGTGTTACATAGGTTTGGTTCTGACTAATAGCCTTGTTGACCGTTACGCCGGCTAGATTCAGTACGGGAGCCGGAACTGAATTGGCGCCGATCGTCATTGCGCCACTATCATTGATCCGCGCCGCGCCGCCAAAGCCCAGTGCATAGTTGTTTGCCGCGATCAACGTCCCGCCATCCATACCCAGAGATCCGGTGAACGTGTTTGTGCCGCCCAGAGTCCAAGTACTACTGCCGCTCTTGGTCAGTTGAAAACTGGACGGTCCTGTAGACGCATTGGCAATCGAACCTGACACCGTATTGCTCGATCCCGTTCCGGTCAGAGTCGCACCCGTACCATTGAGTGTGGAAGGAGCGATCCCGCCTACAATCAGATTGGCGGTCGTTGGATTGAGATAGAAAGCGGTTCCTCCTAACACGGTTACATTAGCGACGGACAGGCTGTAGCCATTACCACCCGTGACACCCAATGTGCCACCGAGGCTTACCGTTTGAAGCCAAAGCGTGTTGTTGGATGCTGTTCCGCCAACCGGATCCAACCGATTGACATCAACAATGCCTGTAAAATACGAAGTCATTCCAACGGAACCGCCGGAGCAGAATCTATCGCCGTTGTTGTCGCTGCGCAGTTGCAATACGCCTAAGTTGCCGAAAGACACCAGACCGTTCTTCGTCGCATCCACATGGTTTTCCCGCAGTATGGCGCCGCCATTGATCACGATGCCCCCGGCATAGGTCGACGAACTGGCAAGAACCGTCGTATTACTGGTGAGGTAGATCTGCCCACCACCCTTGACGCCGAGCTTCCCGGTGATATTGATCGTTGTGGACGTGCTGGTGCCTATCAGCGTGAACCCCGAGCCATTCGCGCCGTTAAGCGTGCCCTGTATGGTCAGTGTCCCATTGTAGACATAGAGTTTCGCATCGTTGCCAGGCACCACCGTGACGTTCGGTCCGAAAGTAAGGTTATGATTGCCAGAGTCATCCATAAGCAGGCCGGCAGCGGTCAAGCCGTTCAGAGTTGCGCCCACAAGAATGGGAGATATAGGAGTGGAGGCGTTGATCGTCACATCCTGCCCAACCCCTGATTTGAGCCAGATGCCCCCTACCAAGTAAGACCACGGCAAAGTCGCGATATCCGGCTGTATAGAAAACGTACCGTCAAAAACGGCGCCTAATGAACCGCTGTTCGGCACGCCGGCCGACCAGTTGGCGGTATTGGTCCAAACCGTGTTTACCCCAATCCAAGACGACATCGGCGAATCCGCCAATCCCGGCAACGGGATCGACGCCAGACACACGATTGCCGTCATCATCGACCCACGGAGCCAACCCCTCTGCTTGCTGTTCATGTGTCCCCTCCGTCTTTACCCGCGCCTTACCGATTTGCAGTGGACTTACAGACGGCTTTCATTATACACCCTCGGCTGATCGTGGGCGGGACAATGTTTCAGTTAACCCGTTGACTGAAATCGGCTATCCTTTCGCATTCATGACGGTTCGCATCACACTCCGCGACGTGGCGAGGCGCCTTGGTTGCTCGACGGCCACGGTTTCGCTGGCCTTGCGCGATCACCCGCGCCTGCCTGAGGCCACCCGTGACCGGGTCCGGCGCGTGGCGCGCGAACTGGGGTACCGGCCCGACCCCATGTTGTCCGCGATCGCCTCGTCCCGCTGGCGAGGCCGTTCTGTGGCGGCTGGGTCCACGCTAGCGCTCGTCACTGACGGACGCGCCGATAACCTCGCCGCCATGCGCGCGCGAGCCGAACACCTGGGATACCGGCTGGAAACGTTTACCGTGGCGGATTACCTCCGTGGCCGTCGCCTGTCGGACGTGCTCTATCACCGGGGCATCATGGGCGTCCTGATCGACCAGATCTTCACGCCGGGGTTCGTCGAGTCCTTCGACTGGTCGCATTTCACATCGGTTGCCGTCAGCGAAGGTTCCTTTCGTCCGCCCACCCACCTGGTTATGCCCAACCACTTCCGGGCCGTGCAGACCGCGTGGGATCACGCCTTGGAGATGGACTTCCGGCGGACCGGCTTGATGATATTCGACCAACCGCAGGCGTTGGATTTCCATGATCGACGGGCGGCCTTTCTCGATCGGCAGGCGCAAGTGCCCGTTTCACGGCGGTTACCCATCTTAGCTCTCAAACCGCATGCCGCCGATCCCGCCAACCGCGCAGAATCCTGTCGGGTTATCGATGACTGGATCCGCCGCCACCGGCCCGATGTCGTATTGGGCTTCAATGACCTATTCTATTGGCTCATCAAGGATGCCGGGTGGCGCGTGCCGGAGCAAATCGCATTCATTTCTCTGTGGCAACAAGGCGCGGGAGCGCCTTACCCTGGGCTGTTCCTATCGCCCGACGAAATCGGCAGCCGGGCTGTCGACTGGGTG
>Ga0073936_10006143_pt1 | contig 15944 bp, 15 predicted proteins | sample AliMusrvi5mmetaG_FD_87041 | JGI IMG/M metagenome (GOLD analysis project Ga0073936, IMG submission 87041) | Freshwater lake bacterial and archeal communities from Alinen Mustajarvi, Finland, to study Microbial Dark Matter (Phase II) - Alinen... | ecosystem: Environmental > Aquatic > Freshwater >... | reverse complement strand
GATGACCGCGCCCATGCTGGTGGCGGAGATGAAATCGGGGCGCAGGCGTTGGTTCAGGGCGCGCAGGACTCCGATGTGGGCGAAGCCGCGCGCGCCGCCGCCGCTTAAAGCCAAGCCGAATCTTCTACTCATCTGGTCGATGTCCCTCCGGATGATGATTCCCTGTCCGCACAGGGCAGCCGCTGCCTGGGTGTTCTTTTCCCGTTCCGCGTATTGTATCATAGCGGTTCTTGGTCCCCGGGAGAGAAGACGGATGCTAAGCTGGATACGCCATTTGGTGTTCGGCAAGGCCTGCGACCTCAACGACCCGCAGCTCTACCATCGGGTCTCGCTCGTCGCTTTCATGGCCTGGATCGGGCTGGGCGCCGACGGGCTGACCTCTTCCTGCTACGGCCCGGACGAGGCCTTCCGAACCTTGGGGGTGCATTCGCACCTCGCCCTGCTGCTGGCGGTCATGACCGCGGTTACCATCTGCGTGATCGCCCTCGCCTATTCGAACCTCATCGAACATTTCCCAGGCGGCGGCGGCGGCTATCTGGTGGCCACCAAGCTCCTGGGCGAGAAGGCCGGGGTCGTCACCGGCTGCGCCCTCCTGGTCGACTATGTGCTGACTATCGCGGTCTCCATCGCCAGCGGCTGCGACGCTCTGTGGTCGTTTTTGCCGCACCACTGGGCGGCCTACAAGCTCGGGGCGGAGGTGGTCATCCTCCTCTTTTTGGTGGTCCTCAACATGCGCGGCGTGAAGGAATCCGTGACCCTGCTGGCGCCCATCTTCCTGATCTTTGTCGGCGCCCATCTCTTCCTCATCCTCTATGCCGTGGGCAGCCATCTGACCGGGCTGCCGGTCATCGTCCACGGCGCCGCCTCGGACCTGCACGAAGCGGTCCGTTCGCTGGGCCCCATGGCCGTGGGCCTCATCCTGCTGCGCGCCTATTCCATGGGCGGCGGCACTTACACGGGCATCGAGGCCGTGTCCAACGGCATCAACATCCTGCGGGAGCCCCGGGTGCAGACCGGCAAGGCCACGATGGCTTTGATGGCGGGCTCTCTCGCTTTCACGGCCGGCGGCGTTTTGGTGGGCTACCTTCTGGTCGGCGCCGCGCCGGAGCTGGGCAAGACCATGAACGCGGTCTTGCTGGAGCGGCTTTTCTCCTCCTGGCGGCTCGGCGCGCTCCCGATCGGCCAGACCATCGTCATCGGGACCTTGGTCTCCGAGGCCGTGCTCCTGTTCGTGGCGGCGCAGACCGGCTTCATCGACGGGCCGCGCGTGCTGGCCAACATGGCCGTGGACTCCTGGGTGCCGCGCCGCTTCTCCCAACTCTCCGAGCGCCTGGTCACCAAGGACGGGGTCCTGCTTATGGCCGCCGCCGCCGCCGCCGTGCTCCTTTATACGCGAGGCGCCATTTCCCTGCTGGTGGTCATGTACTCCATCAACGTGTTCCTGACCTTCTCGCTGACCGAGCTGGGCATGGCCCGCTACTGGATCCAGGAACGGAAGCGGCAGACGCGCTGGAAGAGCCAGCTGGCCATACAGGGTACTGGCCTGGTCATGTGCCTGAGCATACTCATCGTGACCCTCTGCGAGAAGTTCCGAGAAGGCGGATGGGTCACAGCGGTCATTACCAGCGTGGCTATAGGCATTTGCTTTTTCATCCGGCGTCACTACAACGCCGTGCGCTACGAGATGCGGCGGCTCGATTCTTTGTTGGATATACCGATGCCGCCGGATCCGCCCGCCGTGCCCCCTTTGGACCACAAGGCGCCTACGGCCGTGGTCATGGTGGGGGGGTTCTCGGGCTTCGGCCTGCATCAGATCCTCTCCATCCAGCGCCTCTTCCCCTACTATTTCAAGACCTTCGTCTTCATATCGGTCGGGGTGGTGGACTCCGGTGTGTTCAAGGGCTCGGAGGAGATCAAGCGGCTCGAGGCGCGGACCGCCGCGGAGCTGGAGCGCTACGTGGACTGGTGCCGGGCCCACGGATTTCAAGCCGCCAGCCGCTGCGTTGTGGACACGGAGACGGTCCCCGCGCTCGAGGAGCTCTGCCGCGGGGTCGCCCGCGATTTTCCGCGGGCCATCTTCTTCACGGGCAAGCTCATCTTCCAGGAGGAGAAGTTCAGCCAGCGCTTCCTGCACAACGAGACCGCCTTGTCCATCCAGCGGCGCCTGCAGTTCGCCGGGCTGCAGACCGTCGTGCTGCCCATCCGGGCCACCTGAGCGCCGGCGCGGGAGCTGGGAGGATGGCAATGGGAAAGGAAATCGAGCGTAAATTCCTGGTGCGGGGCGACGGATGGCGCGCGCTGGCCCAGCCGGTGCGGTGCCGCCAGGGCTACCTTTCTATCGTCCCAGAGCGTACCGTGCGGGTGCGCGCCATGGGTGGCAAGGGCTACCTGACCATCAAGGGCGTCATGACCGGCGTTACCCGGGCCGAGTATGAATACGAGATACCAGCGGCGGACGCCGAGCGCATGCTGACCGACCTCTGCGAAAAGCCGCTGATTGAGAAGTCCCGCAGCAGGATATCCCTGGGCGGGATCGACTGGGAAGTGGATGAGTTCTCCGGTGACAACCGGGGCCTCGTCCTAGCCGAGGTGGAGCTCGTGAGCGCGGACCAAGTCATAGCCAAACCCGCCTGGGTGGGCGCGGAAGTCTCGGGCGACCCCCGCTACTTCAATTCCAACCTCAGCCAGAAGCCTTTCACTAGATGGTGACTCGGCCCCGTGCCTTGTGGGCGGCGTGCGCTTTGCGCTACAATCTCAACGCGTGCCAGCCGGGATGTTCCTGAAGGCCGCCCTCCCATGCGCGACGAGACCCACGAGCTGCTTGATTCGAAGATCACGCTGCATGACAAGCACCGCTTCGAGATCAAGCTCGACATAGAGCTCGCGCCCCGGCGCAAGAACATCTATCGGGTCGACACCTATTTCTTCGTGCCCCGGGCGCTCAACATCAACCCGAGTACCTACAGCAAGAGCGATTTCTACAACAGCGCGCAGAAGTACATCCGTTTCCGGACCCCGCACATGTCGCTGGCGATGCTGGCCGACTCAGCCAATCGGCTCTCGCCCCTGCACGGGGCACATCGCAAGCTGCTCCCCATACTGGCGGGCCAACAGCTCGAGGGCCAGGTGCAGGCCGTGTTGGAGGAGATGAAGCTGATGGCCGCCATCGCGCGCGGCGCCATGCGCGATTCGGCGCGCTTCATCATCCACGAGCTCGAGCATATCCGCAAGGCCCCGGCCGGCAACGGCACGCGCCTGGTGGCCGTGCAGGAGAAGGGCGTGGAAGCCCTGGGCGAGGTCAAAACCCTGCTGTCGGCGATGCGCACTTTGCGGGGCCAGATCGACAGCCCGGCCGTGCCGACCAAGCTGCGCGAGGCTTTCCATTTCTGCGACGAGTACACGAGCATCATGCTCGAGGATTACCTGACGGCCCTGCTCGAGGGCGTGCGGGAGAACGCCGAGGTCCGCGCCCAGCTCGCCACTTTCGACACGGAACTGACCCAGCTGATCCTGGCCCAGCGGAACTATCGTCGTGCCATGGGCTATCCGTCCGTGGTCCGCAACCGGGGCGCCAACGAGCTTATGGTCTACCGCCGCAGCGTGCTCAAGAAGTTTGTTTCGAGCGTGCTGTTTCTGCGGCTGGAGATCTCGGAATGGGAGGGCTGGAAGCAGTTCCTCTATGCCGTGGCGGCGGCGGTGGCCATGCTGTTCGCCGCGACCACGATCATCTTAGCCCAGAGCCGCTACGCGAACACGAGCCTGCCGTTCGTCATCATCGCGGTGGTGAGCTACAGCTTCAAGGACCGGATCAAGGACTGGATGAAGCTGATCTTCTCCAAGGGCATGACGCGGTGGCTGGCGGACCGGAAGGCCGACATCTTCGACCCTTTGACCAGCGGCAAGATCGGGTTTTATAAAGAGGCGTTCAGCTTCATCCCGGCAGACCAGGTGCCGCCGGAGGTGCAGAGCCGGCGCAACATCGACAATTTTACTTCGATTGAGGGCGAGGGCAAGCCGGAGCGGGTGATGAAGTATGAGAAGGAGATCACGCTGTTCCCGGACACGATCTTCAAGGTCCACGAGCGGCGCAAGAGCCTCAACGACATCATGCGCTTCTCGATCGACGATTTCTTGCGCCAGGCGGACGACCCGAAGGTGGACTACCTGCACCTCAGCGATGAGGGCGACCGGCTGGAGACCTTGCACTGCTCACGGGTCTATCACGTCAACATGATCGTGCGCTATACCTCCCATGATTCGGGGGGGATGCTGCAGGTGAGCTACGAGCGCATACGGATCGTCTTTAATCACGACGGGATCATCCGGCTGGAAGAAGTGTCGGTGTCCTAACTCCACACCACTCGCCTTCACCAGGTTTGAGTAGCAGAATCGATTGTAACGGCCAACGTGGCTCGCAACCAACTGTATTTTGCTTTCATGAAATCAAAATCAGGTCCGGATGTTATGAAGGTCGCCTTTCCCTTGATCAAAAATCCGGCGCCTGCTCCGTGCAAGCCAGTAACCTTGCTGCTTCCCAGCGTGATCAGCACATCGGGGTTGTGGGCAACGTTGGCCTCGGTCTTTTGCATGTAACCTGCGGGAATGAACAATCGTCCGTCCGGGGATATTCTGAGGTAGCTATTCCAGGTGTTGACCATATGCGGCCCATCCTTTCCCAATGTCGCAATGGCAACAATCCCATCCTGTTTCATGATTTCCAACAGTTTCTCTGGAATCATCGTGATGCCTCGTTGTTTGGTTTCTTGTTCTGTCTAACGTCGCGCTCAGCAGCCCGCGCTACTGGATTCCTCCATCTGCGCGGCTGCTGATGCGAAGGTTATGCATTTCCCCTACAGGCCACGCGGAAAGCGTGGCCTGTAGGGGACTGTCCTAGGTCCGACAGCGCCCTAGTAGCGGTAGTTCTCAGCCTTAAACGGCCCGTCCGGGTTGATGCCGAGATAATCCGCTTGAGCCTTGCTCAGCCGCGTGAGCTTGACGCCCAGCTTGGCCAGATGCAGGCGAGCCACCTTCTCGTCCAACAGCTTGGGCAGGACATAAACCTCGTTCTTATACTTGCCCTTGCCGCGGCTGGTCCACAGCTCGATCTGGGCCATGGTCTGGTTGGTAAAAGAAGCGCTCATCACGAAGCTCGGGTGCCCCGACGCGCAGCCCAGGTTCACCAGCCGCCCCTCCGCCAGCACGGTCACCACCTTGCCGTTCGGCCAGACGAACTGGTCCACCTGCGGCTTCACGTTCACCTTCTTAATCTTCGCGTCGTTAGCGATGGAGGCCACGTCGATCTCCAGGTCGAAGTGCCCGATGTTGCAGACGATGGCCTGGCTCTTCATCGCGTCAAGATGTTTGCGTGTGATGATGTCCCGGCAGCCGGTCGCGGTGATGAAGATATCACCCACGGAAGCGGCCTCGTCCATGGTCACCACCTGGTAGCCCTCCATGGCGGCCTGCAGGGCCGTGATCGGGTCGATCTCGGTCACCAGCACACGGGCGCCCATGCCCCGCAAGGACTGGCAGCAGCCTTTGCCCACGTCGCCGTAGCCCGCCACCACGCAGGTCTTGCCCGCGATCATCACGTCCGTGGCGCGCTTGATGCCGTCCAGCAGCGACTCGCGGCAGCCGTAGAGGTTGTCGAACTTGCTCTTGGTGCAGGAATCGTTCACGTTGATGGCCGGGCACTTCAAAGTGCCGGCGGCCTGGCGCTGGTAGAGCCGGTGCACGCCCGTGGTCGTCTCCTCGGAGAGTCCCACCACGTCCTTGAGCAGCTCGGGCCGCAGGTCGTGGACCATGTTGGTCAGGTCGCCGCCGTCGTCGAGCAGCAAGGTCGGGCCCTTGCCGTCCGGCCAGAGCAAGGACTGCTCGATGCACCAGTCGTATTCCTTCAAGGACTCGCCCTTCCAGGCGAACACGGGGGTACCGGCCTTGGCCACGGCGGCCGCGGCATGGTCCTGGGTGGAGAAGATGTTGCAGGAGCTCCAGCGCACCGAGGCGCCGAGCTTGGCCAAGGTCTCGATCAAGACCGCGGTCTCGATGGTCATGTGCAGGCAGCCCGCGATGCGGGCGCCGGCCAAGGGCTGCTTGGCGGCGTATTCCTCGCGCAGGGCCATGAGGCCCGGCATCTCGGCTTCCGCGATGGTCACTTCCTTGCGGCCCCAGTCGGCGAGGCTGATATCCTTGACTTTATAATCCATGGTGGTCGTGTTCATTGTCCCCTTTCTCCGTCGTGATATTCAGGAATTATAGCTTAATTTGTTATCATCACCTCAATATGCTCTCTCATGAGATTTTCGGCAATACCGCCGCCGCCCACCTGCTGGCCTTGGGCATCTTCGCCGTCGTCCTTTGGGGCGTCATCCTGGCGCGGCGCCTGGGCGCGGCCCGCCTGCGCCAATTGGCCCTGCGTACAGGCGACGGCATGGAGACGCTCTTCGGCAAGCTCCTGGACCGCGTGCGCATGCCCGAGGTCGCCTTGGTCGCCTTATACCTGGCCACCCGGCACCTGCACATGGCGCATCACCTCAACCGGCTCATCTACGCGGCCGCCTTGGCCGCGGTGGTTTATCGGGCCGTGACCTTGCTCCAGGTCGCCGCGGACTTCGCGCTGCGCAAGGCCTTGTCCGACAAGGGCTGCCCTTCCGCGGATGACGAGGGCAAGGCGAAAGGGCTCTCCTATCTGGTCAGTTTCCTCCTGTGGATATTGGCCGTCCTTTTTGTCCTGAGCAACCTGGGCTTCAACGTCACCTCCATGCTTGCCGGCCTGGGCATCGGCGGCGTGGCCGTGGCCTTGGCCGCCCAGGCCGTGCTGGGCGATTTCTTCAGCGCGCTGGCCATCTATCTGGACCGGCCTTTCGTCTTGGGCGATTTTATCGTGGCCGACGACATGCAGGGCACGGTGGAGGCCATCGGCATCAAGACCACGCGTTTGCGCGCCTTGTCTGGCGAGTTGCTGGTCATCCCGAATTCCAAGCTGACCTCGACCAAGATCCAGAACTTCCGGCACCTGCGCGAGCGGCGCATCGTGATCATCGTGGGCGTGCCGTACCAGACCTCCGCGGAACAGGTCAAGAAGATACCGGAGCTCCTGGGTTCGGTGGTGGCGGTCTCGGCCAAGGCCCGCTTCGACCGGGCGCATCTGAAGTCCTTTGAGGCGTCGGGTTTTTCCTTTGAGCTGGTCTATTTCGTCACCGACCCGGCCTACGCGGTGTTCATGGATGTCAACCAAGCCATCCACCTGGCCATTCTGGACGCCTTCCGCAAGGAAGGCATCTCCTTCGCGATGCCGGCCACGGTGTTTCATCAGGCGCCCGGAGTGGGCGCGCCTCAGGTCTGGTGAAGCTCGACAGCCAGTGCTACCTGCTGGCCGCGGGACGCGGCAAGCGCGCCGGCGGGCCCAAGGCTTGGCGCGACTGCGAGGGCCAGCCTCTGCTGGAGCGCCAACTTGAGTTCCTGCGCGGCCTCATGCCCTTGGAGAGCGTCGCAGTCTCGATCCAAACGGATTGGCTTGAGCGGTGCCGGACATTGGCGCCGGCGGTGAAATGGGTGGGGGTGGATCCTGACGCGCCGGCCTTGGATTCGGTTTTGGCCTTGGCGCGGGAACTGCCTTTGGACCGCTGGACTTTCCTCTATCATGTGGACATGAGGGTTTGGGAGCAGGAGCTGTTCCAACTCCTGGAGTGGGGCATCCCGGCCGCGGAAGCCGCTGGCGACGAAGCTTTGATTCCGGTCCAAGACGGCCGCGGGGGGCATCCGGTGCTTTTATCTTCGACGCTCAAGACCCCTCTGGCGGCCTTGGACCCGTCCCGGGACCGCCTGGACCTCTGGCTGCGCTCGCGCCGCGCGGCGCAGGCGCAAGTCCCCTATCCTTGCATCCACGATAACTGGAACACCTGAGGGTTTTATGACCATATCACTGAAGACTCCTCTCCCTGGACCCCGCAGCCGAGCCCTCATGGCCGAGCGCCAAGCCGCCGTGGCGCGCGGCCCGTCCCACGTCACTCCCATCTTCATCGCCCGCGGCTTCGGCGCCGTGGTCGAGGACGTGGACGGCAACCGGCTCATCGATTTCGCGGCCGGCCTCGCGGTCCTCAATGTCGGCCACCTCGCCCCAGAAGTGGCCGAGGCCGTGCGCGGCCAATCCGAAAGGTTCCTGCACGCCTGCTTCCATGTCACCCCCTACGAGGGCTACGTCCGGCTCTGCGAAGCCCTGAACCGCCTCGCGCCCGGCGACTTTCCCAAGAAATCCTTCCTCGCCAATAGCGGAGCCGAGGCCGTGGAGAACGCCGTCAAAATCGCCCGCGCCTACACCGGCCGGCCGGCCGTGGTCTGCTTCGAGCACGCGTTCCACGGCCGCACCTACATGGCCATGACCTTGACCGCCAAGGAGAAGCCCTATAAGATAGGCTTCGCCCCTTTCAATCCCGGCGTCTATCGCGCGCCCTTCCCTTATTGCTACCGCTGGCCCACGGGCCAGGACCCGCAGCAGGTCTCGCAAGAGTGCTTCGCCGCTTTCGAGCGCCTAATGAGTGAGAAGATCAAGCCCGACCAGGTCGCGGCCGTCATCATCGAGCCGGTGTTGGGAGAAGGCGGCTTCGTGCCGGCGCCAGCGGAATTCCTGCGCCTGCTGCGCGCCTTCTGCAGCGAGCATGGAATCGTCTTCATCGCGGATGAGGTGCAGACTGGCTTCGGCCGCACCGGCGGGCTTTTTGCCTGTCAAAAGCTCGGCATCGTGCCGGACATTATGACCCTGGCCAAGGGTTTGGGCGGCGGCATGCCCATCTCGGCGGTGGTCGGCCGCGCCGAGATCATGGACGCGCCTATCGTGGGCGGCATCGGCGGCACCTTCGGCGGAAACCCTGTCTCCTGCGCCGCGGCTTTGGCGGTCATCGAGCTCTTCGAAAGCGGCGGTCTCCTGGGCCGCGCCCGCGCTTTGGCAGATAAACTGCCGGCTAGGCTCGCCGCTTTGCGGCGCTTCCCCAAGGTCGGAGACATACGGGGCCTGGGCGCAATGCAGGCATTGGAGCTGGTCCGCGACCAGGCCAGCAAGGAGCCAGACCCGGAAATTACCAGTAAGCTCATCCGGCATTGCTACGAGCGCGGCCTCATCCTTATGAGCGCGGGCACCTACGGCAACGTCGTCCGTCTGCTCATGCCCTTGGGCATCACGGACGCCGAATTCGACGAGGGTCTGGCGGTGCTGGAGGGCGGGCTCAAGGCGCTGGCCGCCTAAGGCAGTCCTAAACTGCTACAATAGGCTCCTCGCTCCGCGCCGTAACCTACCCTCCACGAAGCGCGAAAAAACCATGGGCTTCTCCTCTTTCAACTTTGACCCCCGCATAACCGCCGGCATCCGCGCGCTTGGCTACTCCAAGCCGACGCCCATCCAGCTGCAGTCCATGGCGCCCATCCTGCAGGGCCGCGACGTGATGGGCCTGGCGCAGACCGGCACCGGCAAGACCGCGGCCTTCGCTTTGCCCATACTCCAGCGCCTGCTCTCCGGCTCCCGCGGCGCCACGCGCGCGCTCGTCCTCGCGCCGACGCGCGAGCTGGCCGACCAGATCGAGCAGGCCTTCCGCGAGCTCGGCCGGCAGACCGGCCAGCGCAGCATGACCGTGTTCGGCGGCGTCGGCGCCGGGCCCCAGCTCAGCGGCCTGCGCAGCGGCGTCGAGATCGTGGTGGCCTGCCCGGGCCGCCTGCTCGACCATCTGCAGCACGGGGCGTGCAACTTCTCGCGCCTGGAAGTCCTCGTGATCGACGAGGCCGACCGTATGTTCGACATGGGCTTCCTGCCCGACATCCGTCGCATCCTCAAGCATCTGCCGGCGCGCCGGCAGACCCTGCTCTTCTCCGCCACCATGCCGGACGACATCCGCAAGCTCGCGCACGAGATCCTGCGCCAGCCGGTCACCGTGCAGGTCGACTATACCGTGCCCCTGGCCACGGTGACCCACGCCCTCTATCCCGTGGTCGAGCACTTGAAGTCCGCCTTGCTGGCCAAGCTCCTGGAGCAGACCGGCGGCTCCACCGTGCTGATCTTCACGCGCACCAAGCATCGCGCCAAGCGCCTGGCCGAGCGCCTGCGCGAGGACGGCCAGGACGTCACCAGCCTGCAGGGCAACCTCTCCCAGAACCGGCGCAAGGCCGCGCTGGAAGGCTTCCGGGAAGGCAAGTTCAACATCCTCGTCGCCACCGACATCGCCTCGCGCGGCATCGACATCTCGCAGATCACGCACGTGATCAATTACGACATGCCCGACACGACCGACGCCTACACCCACCGCATCGGCCGCACCGGACGCGCCGCGAAGACCGGCGACGCGTTCACCTTTGTCACCAGCGAGGACGAGCCCATGGTGCGCGACATCGAGCGCGTCCTGCGCTCCCGGTTGGAGCGCCGCAAGGTGGAGGGTTTCGACTATTCCGCGCGGCAGACCGCCGCGCCCGCGCGCGCGGCCGGCCATGCGCATCATCATGGTTCACCCGCGCCGCACCGGACAGGTCCGGCCACTCCGGGCCAGAAGTCCGCGGGCGGCTTTCCGGGACGCTTCGGCCGGTTCAAGTTCCGCGCGCGCCGCCGCCGCTAAGTAAGGCGCCGCTTCAGGTCAGACGGCTTTCTTGATCGAGCTGCGGATGTATTTCTTGCTGGCGCCGGTCTCGCCCGCCACTTTGTCGACCAATTCGGACGCGCTCAGGCCGCGGCCTATGGAAAGACCATACTTGTTGTGACTCTGCCAGCGCTTCATGCTGGCCCGGATCACTTGCTGGTTCGCGCTAGTCTGAGCGAGCGGGCCGTACGACGCGGCGGCGCGGTCGCGGTCCGGGGCCTTGCCGGTCTTCATGAGATCACTTCCGGCGCCCGCGCGCCGGATCGTCGGACGAGCCCTTGCTGCCTCGGAATATCGTGACCTGCTTCTTGTGCTGCAGCTGGGTATAGAGTTCGCAGAGAAGGTCTCCCAGGACGTCGAGGCGCCCCAGTTCCGCCTCGGCCGCGGCCGTGGAAAGCCGCTTGACCATGCGGATCTGGTCTTGGATGTCCGAAAGGCCCACGACGATGCGCTGGTGCGGTCCTTGGGGTTCGCTCATTCTTGAGGCCTCCTGAACCAGAGTCCGTAATCAGTATACCAGTTTATGGCCGGAGCCGGAGGAGCGCGACCGGTCCCCGGGCCGGCTCAGCCCAGCAGGAAGGCCGCGAGGAGGTTCTGGGAGACGCGCAGGCGGTACTCCGCGGTGGAGCGCACGTCGTCGATCGGGCAGACGTCCTGGCTCATCAGCTGGCAGGCCTGCGCCGCGACTTCGGCCGTCAGGCGCTTGCCCCGCGCGAATTCCTCGACCGCGCGCAGGCGCCGGACCGTCGGGGCCATGCTGCCCAGGGCGAAGCGCAGCTCCCGGACCCTGTGGTCGGGACTCAGCCACAGCAGTCCCGCCGCCACGGTCTTGGAGATCGCCATGGCCGCGCGCGTGCCCACCTTGCGGAACAGCTGCCGGCGCGGACGGCTGGGCGGGAAGGGGAGTTCGATCTCGGAGACCAGCTCGCCGGGCGCCAGGTTCGTCTTTTTGACTCCGGCGAAGAACTCCGAGAAAGGGATGACCCGTTCGCCTTTGGCGGAGACGACCCTGATCTGGGCTTCGTAGACCGCGAGAGCGGGGAAGGTGTCGCCCGCGGGAGAGGCGTTGGCGATGTTGCCGCCCAAGGTGCCGCGGTTCTGGATCTGCGCCGCGCCCACGGCCGCGGCGGCCTGGGCCAGCAGCGGGAACTCCCGGCGCACGAAGGCGTCGTCGCGCAGTTCGGCATGGGTGGCCAAGGCGCCCACGCGCAGCCCGGCGGCGGTCTTGCGCACCGCGCGCCACTCGGCTACCCCGGACAGGTCGAGGACGCGGCGGCCGTTGAGCTCCCCCATGTTCCAGAGCACCATCAGGTCGGTGCCGCCGGCCAGGGGCAGGCAGCCGGGATGCTTGGCGCACAGGATCACGGCCTCGGCCGCGCTGCGCGGCCGGAGCACGGTCATGCTGCCGGGAGAGCCCCTCATCGCTTCCGGCTCCTGGGCTTGGGCCGCAGCGCCTTGGCCACGGACTCCACGATGGTTTGATAGCCGGTGCAACGGCAAAGATGGCCGGACAAGGCCCTGCGGATCGCCCGCGGGTCGCCGGCCGCGGACTTGGGCAAGACCGAAGCGGTCATGAGCACGCCCGGCGTGCAGAAGCCGCATTGGGCGCCGCCGTGCTCCAGGAAGGAGGACTGCAAGGGGCCCAGGCGCCGCTCGCGCCCCAGGCTTTCCACGGTCTCGACCCGGCGGCCTTCCATCTGGCAGACCGGCACCAGGCAGCTGGTCACGGGCTTGCTGTCCACGAGCACGGTGCAGGCCCCGCATTCGCCCTCGCCGCAGCCTTCCTTGGTGCCGGTCAGGCCGAAGTCCTCGCGCAGCACGTCGATGAGGCGCTTGAAGGGGGGGCCCTTGTAGGCGCGCTTGCGGCCGTTGATCGTGAAGGAGATCATTTCGTTTTCTCCGCTTCCCGGAACTTCCCGCAGATGTTTTCGGGCAGGACCGGTATCTCGTTGAACCAGAAGCCCGTCGCGTCGTGGACTGCCGCCACCACGGCCGGGGCCGGGACGTCCATGGGCATCTCGCCGAGCCCTTTGGCGCCGTGCGGGCCGCGCGAATAGGGCTCCTCGACCAGGAGGACCTCCATGGGCGGTGCGTCGGCGAAGCTCGGGATGATGTAGTTGGTGAATTGGGAGTTGCGCATCCAGCCGCCCTGGAACACGGCGCGTTCGAACAGCGCGTAGCCCAGGGCCTGCAGGGTGCCGCCCATGATCTGGCCCTTGGCCAGCGTGGGGTTGATGGCTTTGCCGATGTCCTGCGCCGTGGTGACCCGGCGCACGCGCACCTCATAGGTGAGCCGGTCCACCTCCAGGTCCACCGCGACGGCGGCGTAGCTGAACACGCCGTAGGCCTCGCCGCGGTAGAGGCTGTCGTCCCAGGTGATGTCCGCGGGCTTCTCGTAGGCGACCTCGAAGCGCAGCTCCGGCCGGCCGCCGCAGAGGGCCGCGGCCGCCTTCTTCAAGGCGGCGTGGGTCCGGGGAGCGCGGCCTCCGGCCTGGGCCAAAGCGTCCTTGAGCTGGCCGGCCGCGCGTTCGATCAGGCCGCCGATGACCATGGTGGTGCGGCTGGCGACCGTGGGGCCGCTGTTGGGGACCAGGGCCGTGTCCGGCACCTCGACCTCGATGAGTCCCGGGGGCAGGCCCAGGGCCTGGGCCGCGATCTGCGTGAAGATGGTGATGGCGCCCTGCCCCAGGTCCGTGGAGGCGGCCAGGATGCGGACGGCGCCGTCCTTGGTCAGGACCACGGCGGCGCGGCTGGCGAGCGTCACCTCGCCGCTGCCCGTGAAGCCCGCGCCGTGCGGGCACAGGGCGAAGCCGATGCCGCGCCAGGTGGGGTTGCCTTTCCGGGAGTTCCAGCGCGCGTAGAGCTGGCGCTTGCGCAGGTAGCGGCTCCTTCGGGCGCAGAGCTCCAGGCACTTGAGGGCGCCCACGCTCTCCTGGAGCTTCTGGCCCGTGGCGGTCACGGCGCCCACGCGCCAGGCGTTGCGGCGGCGCAGTTCCAGGGAATCGAGGCTCAAGGCGGCCGCGATCTTCTCCATCTGGAGCTCCGCGGCGAAGATGGTCTGGGGCACGCCGAAGCCGCGGAAGGCCCCGTTGGGCGGGGTGTTGGTCGCGACCACCGAGGCGCGCACCCGCACGTTGGGGCACTCGTAAGCGCCGGTCGCGTGCAAGGTCCCGCGCGAGAGGACGACCCCGGAGCAGGTGGCGAAGGCGCCCCCGTCCATCACCACCTCGATGTCCTGGGCCAAAAGCCGGCCGTCCTTGGACACGCCGGTCTTGTGGCGCACCACGGCGGGGTGCCGTTTGGTGGTGGCGGACATGTCCTCCTGGCGGTCGTAGATGAGCTTGACCGGCCGTCCGGACTTCAGCGCCAGCAGCGCGGCGTGGCCGGCGATGACCGAGGGATAGTCTTCCTTGCCGCCGAAGGCGCCGCCCGTGACCGCGTTGATGACCCGGACGCGCTCCGGGGGGCGGGCGAAGACCTTGACCATGGCCTTGTGCACGTAGTAGGGACACTGCAGGGAGCCGTGGACCACGATGGTGCCGTCAGGCTCCACCCAGGAGGCGATGCCGTGGTTCTCGATATAGGCCTGCTCCTGGTGGGGCACCCGGTATTCGCCCTCCACGATGCGGTCGGCCTGGGCGAAGCCTTGTGAGATGTCGCCCTTTTCGATGAGGTATCTCTTGAAGACGTTGTCCTCGCCGCGCAGGAGCTGCTTCTTGGCCAGGGAATCGGCGATGGACAGGACGGGCTCGCGCTCTTCGTACTCGACCTTGATGTGCTTGAGGGACTCGTAGGCCCGCGCGCGGTCGGGGTGCCCCACGATGAGGATGGCCTGCATGGGATGCATGACCAGGTCCTCAGTGAGCAGGGGCTGGTCGGCCTCGATGAAGAGGACGTTGTTGGCTCCGGGGATGTCCGCGGCGCGGGCCACGACGCATTCGTCCCAGGGGAAGGTCGGCGCGAAGTCGATCTTGGTGATGCGCCCGTAGGCGATGGCGGTGCGCAGGGTGGCGCCGTGCAGGCAGCCGGGCAGTCGGTAGTCGTCGATGTACTTGGCCGCGCCGGAGAGCTTCTGGGGCGCGTCCGCGCGTTTGAGGCTGGCGCCGATCTGGAGCATGGCGGTCCTAGCCTCGGCAATAGTCCACGGCGTTGCGGAACAGCTCGAGGCCCACGCCGGCCTTGATGAAGGTCTGCCGGGTCCAGTTGGGATGCTGGAACTTGGAGGTATAGCGCTCCGGGTGGGGCATCAGGCCCAGGCAGTTGCCCTCCGGGTTGCTCAGGGCCGCGATGTTGAAGACCGAGCCGTTGGGGTTGGCCGGGTAGCCCGCGAGCTTGCCGTCGTCGGAGACGTACTGCATGGCGATGGACTTGTTCTTCTTGAGGTCCTCGAGCTGGCGGGGGGAGCGCAGGACGAGCTTGCCCTCCCCGTGCGCCACCGGCAGCTCGATCATCTCGGGCAGGCCCTTGAAGAACAGGCACGAGCTCTGCGTGTTGAGGCGCAGATGGACCCAGCGCGCCTCGAAGAGCCCGGAGTCGTTGGCGGTGAAGCCCGCGGTCTGCTCGCCGGCGTGCGCCACGGGCAGCAGCCCCGTCTTGACCAGGGCCTGGAAGCCGTTGCTGATGCCCAGCACGGGCCGGCCCAGGCGCACGAAATTGCGCAGCTCCTTGACATGGAGCTTGAGCTGGCTGGCGAGTATACGGCCCGCGCCCAGGTCGTCGCCATAGGAATAGCCGCCGGGCAGGACCAGGATGTCGTAATCCATGAGCCGCGCGCGGCCGGCGCGGATGAGGTCGATATGGACGCGCTCGGGCGCTCCCCCGGCCTGGGCGCAGGCGTCGGCGGTCTCCAGGTCGCAGTTCGTGCCCGCGGCCCGCAGGACGAGAATGCGGGGCTTCTTCATCCGAGCCTCCCCGGCAAGGCGCCCTGCCAGGCGCTCTTGAGCGCGCTGAGGGCGGATTCCATGACCACGCGGCCGTCGAGGCCCGCCACTTTGAGCACGGGATTGGCCATGGTCGCGCCCACGCGCTTGGCCGGCAGTCCGCGCAGGGCCTTGAGCAAGGCCGCCTCGCGGTCCGGGGCGACTTCCAGCAGGATGCGGCTGGCGCTTTCCGAGAAGAGCAGGACCGCGTCGGAGTAGATGGGCGACCGGCGCGGCACCTTGTCCAGGTCCAGGGCCGCCCCGAACCCGCCGGTGAAGCACATCTCCGCGGCGGCGACTCCCAGGCCCCCGTCGGACAGGTCGTGCGCGGAAAGGGCCAGGCCCTTGGCCAGGGCCGCCTGGACGCCCTTGAACACGGCCGCGGCGGCGCGCGGGTCTGCCGCGGGAG
>Ga0073936_10006135_pt1 | contig 15972 bp, 11 predicted proteins | sample AliMusrvi5mmetaG_FD_87041 | JGI IMG/M metagenome (GOLD analysis project Ga0073936, IMG submission 87041) | Freshwater lake bacterial and archeal communities from Alinen Mustajarvi, Finland, to study Microbial Dark Matter (Phase II) - Alinen... | ecosystem: Environmental > Aquatic > Freshwater >... | reverse complement strand
GCCGGATCAATCAGCCATGGCCCCGGATCTGACTGGGTACGGTTCTCGCGAGTGGCTGATTAGCTTCATCTCCAACCCGGAGCACGGGCGCTTCTACGGCAAGGGCAACGATCACATGCCGAGGTTCGGCGAGGACAAGGTACTCTCCGCTCAGGCCATCGCCCTGATCGCCGACTGGTTGCGCGGGGACTGCGAGCCGGAGATGCCCCAGGCTACGCTCCAGGCAAAGAAATGAAGCTACAATCCCGCCAATTGTCATGCGGACCCCGGAAGGGGGCGCTTATGTGGACATAAAGATTATGTGGACATGTTAGTAAACCGGGCCGGTTTTAGGGTGTGTTTGAGGACTACATGTCCACATAATATTTGAGCGACCCAAGGCCGTCTTCAGACTGGAGCGATGAAAAGCATCGCTTTGAACTCGGCCCTCGATCACTGGATCGAGACCTACCAGCAATATGTAACCGACGTGGCCGGACTCCGACCGAGCACTTGCCAGAAGTGGACGTTCTTTGTCCGCCTGTTCTTACGAGCACAGTTCAAACCTCGGGCGGGCCAACTCCAACTCCGGGATCTGCAGCCTGAGGCTCTGCTGGAGTTTGTCCTGCAGCAGGGTGAGCACTATCCGCCTGGACAGTTACAGTCGCTGGCTTCGGCACTCCGGTCTTTTTGCCGCTTTCTTTGTGTTGGCGGACACCACGAGCGGGATTTGAGCACGGCCTTGCCGGCCATCTCGGGCCATCATCGGCAGGACCTGCCCTCGTACCTCAGCCCGGAGCAACTCCATGCCCTGTTGAGTGTTTTTGATCGGCGCACCCTGCTGGGCAAGCGGGATTACGCGGTAGTGCTCTGCTTGGCACGGTTGGGTATGCGGGCCGGAGAGGTAGCCGGGTTGAGCCTGGACGATGTGGATTGGCGCCAGGGTTGCCTGCGCCTGGCCACCCCCAAGGGCCGACGTGAGCGTCAGTTGCCACTGCCCGAGGAGGTGGGCCAGGCCCTGGTGAGCTATCTGCGCCAGGCACGACCGCAGGGCCCCGCTCGCTGGCTCTTTCGCACCGACGATGGTCAAGGTCCGCTCCGGGTCGGCTGGCTCTCGCAACGCGTGGGACACGCCCTGACACGGGCGGGTCTAAAAACCCCTGGTCACCGTGCTCATCTGCTGCGCCGGACTTTTGCCACGCATCTGGTGCAGCAGGGAGCTAGTCTCAAGGCGGTAGCCGATCTCCTTGGCCACGCTAGTCTGAGTACCACTCAGGTCTATGCCAAAGTCAATCTGCCGATGCTCCGGGCGGTGGCTCAGCCTTGGCCAGGGGAGGTGGACGCATGAAAGCCCGTTCGCTCAAAGCCGCCGTGGCGTTCTATCTGGAAAGCCGTCGTCGCCTGGGGTTTGCACTGGAGTCCGAAGGCGCTCTGTTGGAGAACTTGGTCAAGTATGCTCAGCAACAGGGCCATCGTGGCCCCTTGACTACACCGTTGGCCTTGGACTGGGCGCAGATACCGCCCTCCTCGTGCTCGCCTCAGCGAGCGCGGCGCTTGCTGGCCGTTCGCCATTTCGCCCTCTTCTGGGCGAGCTTTGATCCACGCACCCAACTGCCGCCCGCAGGCTTGTTCGGCTCGGCTTACGGACCGCGCCGCCCGGTCCACATTTACACGCCAGACCAACTGACCCGTTTGCTGGAAGCCACCGAGCAGTTGCCCACCGAAGGTCTCTATGCGCGCACCTGCCACACGCTGTTGGGTTTGTTGGCTTGCACCGGTCTGCGCAGTTCCGAGGCGCTGGCCCTCCAAGTCCCGGACTGGGACCCTCACTCGGCCGTCCTGACCATCCGCCAGAGCAAATTCGGTCAATCTCGCTGCGTGCCCGTGTCGCTCAGCGCGGCCAAGAGCCTTCGGGCCTACCTCAAAACTCGGGCCCAGGTTTTTGCTCAACCTCACGACCCGGCCTTGTTTCTTAACCCGCGGGGCCGAGCCCTGGACTATGATCAGGTCCGGGCGACCTTCGCAGCGCTGCGTCAGCAACTGGGCTGGGAAAGCCTGCAACCGCAACCTCGTCTGCATGACCTGCGCCATACCTTCACGGTCAACTGTCTACTGGGCTGGTACCGTCAAGGCCAGCCGGAACTCAACGCCAAAATCCTCTCTCTGGCCGTTTATCTGGGCCATCGCAATATCCGCCACACCTATTGGTATCTGACGGCCATACCAGAGCTATTGGCTCTAGGCACTGCCCGGTGGGCCAGCGCGCTGAGCACACCCAAAGGAGCGGCTTATGGGTAAAGCTCTCAGCCCCGCCTTGGGCCCGCTGGTTCAGAGCTTCTTCTGCCGGCGCTTGCTGGCCCAACAGCACGCCAGTGCCCACACCGTGTCCAGCTATCGCGATACGATCCGGCTGCTGCTGGCCTTCGTCCAAAAGCAGCGCGGCCGCGATCCCACTCAGCAGACCTGGACCGATTGGAACGTGTCCACGATCCTCGCCTTCCTGGATTACCTGGAGCAAGAGCGTGGCTGCCAGGCCCATACTCGCAACGCGCGCCTGGCCGCCTTGCGCGCCTTCACCCATTACGTGGCCCAACAGGCACCCGAGACCCTGGAGCAGGCCAGCCAGATCCTGGCCATTCCCCTCAAACGCTACGACCGGCGCTTGGTTGAGCCGCTCTCTCCAGCCGAGGTCCAAGCCGTGCTCCAAGCCACCGACCCGACCACTCCCAGCGGTCGTCGCGATCATCTGTTGTTCAGTTTGCTCTATCACACCGGCGCTCGGGTTTCCGAAGCGCTGGCCCTCCGGCAAGCCGACCTGTGCTGGGGACCGCCCAGTGTGCTGCATCTCCATGGCAAAGGACGCAAAGAACGGACCCTCCCTTTGCTCAAAGCCCTCAGCGTCGAACTCCGTAATTATCTCCACGACGCGTCCCCACAACCCGACGCGCTGATCTTTCACAACCGCTTTGATCAACCTTTGACCCGCTGGGGCGTGGTCAAGCGGTTGCAGCAAACGGTGCAGCGGGCGGCAGAGCGTTGCCCCACCCTCAAAAAGCGCACCGTCTCACCTCACACCTTCCGTCACACCACCGCCTTGCGTCTGCTCCAGGCCGATGTCGATATCATGGTCATCGCCCTGCTGCTGGGTCACGAATCGCCCACCACCACCCACCATTACATCGAGTTGGATCTGCAAATGAAAGAGCGCTGCCTGCGCAAACTCCAATCCCCAAAAAGCAAAGCCCCGCGCTTCAAACCTACCGACCAACTCCTCCACTGGCTAGACAACCTCTGATATTATGTGGACATGGAAGCTTCAAAAGCCCCGAAACATCGGACCTTGCTCGCTCATGTCCACATAATCTTTATGTCCACATAAGCGCCCGGGTCGGGGTGAGGGGGAGGCTTTGTGGTGGTGTCGAGGTGCGCACCCGGGCCGGATTGGAAAGCAATGTGCCTTCGGGCCGTAACATGGGAGCCTTGTGATTAATCGCCTGATGGAATGGTCGCTGCGCCATCGCCTCGTGGTGATCGCGGCGGTGCTGCTGCTGACGGCGTGGGGGATTCAGTCGCTTTTCCACACCCCGGTGGATGCGATCCCGGACCTGAGCGAGAACCAGGTAATCGTTTTCGCCGACTGGCCCGGGCGCAGCCCCCAGGAGGTCGAGGACCAGGTGACCTACCCTCTGTCGGTGAACCTCCAGGGCCTCACCGACGTCAAGACCGTCCGGACCTCCTCGATGTTCGGATTCAGCTTCATCACCATCATCTTCGAGGACAAGCTCGACAATTATTTCGCGCGCACGCGAGTGCTTGAGCGGCTGAATTACCTGGGCGATCGCCTGCCGGCGGGGGTCGCGCCCAAGCTCGGACCAGACGCCACGGGTTTAGTCTGGGTTTACCAGTATTACCTGGCCGTGGATCCGAAGCAGGCGCCCAAGGCCGGCTGCTGATGCTGAGCACGGGGATCCGGGCGCAGGTTGGAATCAAGATATTCGGGGACGACCTGGCGGCGCTGCAAGCCAAAGCGGTGGAAGCGGCCCGGATTCTGAGCGAGGTCCCGGGCGCGGTCGGCGTGGCCAGTTCCCGTTCACACGGCAAGCCCTACATTAACATCGAGGTGGATCGTCCTGCCATGGCCCGCTATGGCCTGCGCGCCAAAAGCCTGCTGGACGTGGTGGAAACCGGCCTGGGTGGGAAGAATGTCAGTATGACGATCGAGGGACGGCAGCGGTTCCCGATCCAGGTGCGCTTTCAGCAGGACGAGCGGGAGGAAATCGGGCGGCTTGGGGACGTGCTGGTGTTCACGCCGGGCGGGAAAGTCATTCCGCTGGGCCAGCTCGCCAAGATCAAGCGCGTGATGGGGCCGAGTGAGATCGCCAGCGAAAACGGGCGCCTGGAGGCTTTCGTCCAGGCGAATGTGCAAGGGCGTGACCTGGGCGGTTTCGTGCAGGAAGCCCAGGAACGGATCCGCCGCAGTCTCAAGCTGACCCAGGGGATGACGGTAGAATGGTCCGGACAATACGAAAACCAGCTCCATGCCCAACGCACGCTGCGCCTGATCATCCCGGAGGTGCTCGGGATCATATTCCTCTTGCTGTATTGGGTCTTCCGGTCGGCGAAGGAGGCGGCCCACGTCATCCTGGCGGTTCCGTTCGCCCTGACTGGCGGCGTGTTCTTGCAGTATGCTCTCGGCTACAATTTCAGCGTGGCGGTATGGGTCGGGTATATCGCGCTGTTCGGCATCGCCATCGAGACCGGGATTGTCATGGTGGTATACCTGGAAGAGGCCTTGAACAGAAAACGGGCGGAGCGTGGCGCCCGGTTCTCCCACGCGGACCTGATGCAGGCGGTGAAGGATGGCGCGAAGCTCCGGCTGCGCCCGAAGGTTATGACCGCCGCGACGGCCATTGCGGGACTGTTGCCCATCATGTGGAGCACCAGTACCGGCTCCGAAGTGATGCGCCCGCTCGCGGCTCCGGTCATCGGGGGGATGGTGAGCAGTCTCGTTCACATTCTGATCGTGACCCCCGTTCTGTTTGCCTGGCTGCGCGAACGCGAGATGGACCATTGGCCAAGCCCAACCCGGCGCGACAAACTAGCGGAGTCTCTCGAAGACCACATTCTCGCAACACCCATCAGCCCTCGTGGAAAAGCGCCGGTCGGCGTCCTTGCCTGCCTGGCAATTCTTGCCGGAGCCGCCGCCCCGCTCGCCGCCCCTTCAATTAATCCTTACCAGCCGATTGTGGACCGCAACGTGTTTGGTTTAAAGCCTCCTCCGCCGCCACCTGAACCCGAAGCGGTCAAACCGCCAGTTCCAGCTCGGATCACCCTCACCGGTATCGTCACCATTGGTGGAAAACGCGCGCTCATGACCACACCACCTGTGCCCGGCAAGACCGGCCCCGAAGCCACAGCCCAGTCGTTCGTCCTGGGCGAGGGACAACGGGAGGGTGACATCGAAGTCGTGGAAATCGACGACCGGGCCGGCACGGTGAAAGTCAACGAGGGTGGTGCAGTCCTCACACTGAACTTTAAGGACAATGGGGCTAAGGCGGCTCCAGCTTCCCAAAGCGGAATGGCCGGTGCACCGCCTCCCGTGAGCAAACCAGGTCTATCGCTCAACCCTAGAGTCAAGCCGTCCACGCCTGGAACCCCGACATTGCTTACAGGTACCGACGCGCCGACTCTAACCGGAAGGTGAGCTGTGTGAGAGTCGCACACCCACGTAACGAATAGCCACCATCGGAAACCACCATGGCAGAGTATGAATGTGCCAATACCCCCCAACGAATTCGGGAGACTGGCGGCTCTGCGCGAATACTACATCCTGGACACCGCAGCCGAACAGGCCTTCGAAGATATTACCGCTTTGGCCGCCTTTGTCTGTGATGTCCCGATCGCAATCATCTCCCTGGTAGATGAGGCGCGGCAGTGGTTCAAGTCCCGGATCGGTATCAACGAGCAGCAGACGCCGCGCGATATTGCCTTCTGCGCCTACGCCATCATGCGGCCGGAGCCGCTGATCGTGCACGATGCCTGCGCTGATGCCCGATTCGAAAACAGCAAGCTCGTGACGGAGGAGCCCCGGATTCGGTTCTACGCGGGCTTTCCTTTGATTTCGCATACGGGGTTTGGCCTCGGGGCGCTTTGCGCGGTTGACCGAAAGCCGCGTCACATCTCCCCACCACAACAGGCCGCCATGCAAGGGCTCTCCCGGCAGGTAATGGCCCTGCTTGAGCTGCGCCGGCTCTCCGCGCGCATGGCCAATACGCTGGAGACCATGAAGTCCGTACACGGGCACATCTTGGTTTGCTTCTGCTGCCAGCGCGTGCGGGATCACCAGGGGAACTGGCTGCCTCCCGAGGCTTTCCTGCGTAAGGAATTGGAGGCTTCAGTCAGTCCAGGCATTTGTCCGGATTGCTTCGAGAAAGATAACTTGTCCGTTGCTTGAGCAACGGGAGGGGTTCAGCCAGACTCCGGAGGGTTATGCCTGAACTACGAAAAGACCTCATCACGGAGCGTTGGGTAATCATCGCTACCGAACGAGCGAAGCGGCCCAACGAGTACACCCAATCTTCGAGCGAGCCCGAGTCGCTATCCTGTCCCTTCTGTCCGGGCAACGAGAGCCAGACGCCGCCGGAGCTATGGGCGGCGCGGCAGAGTGGCGGGCCGAATCAGCCCGGTTGGAAGGTGCGGGTCATTCCCAACAAGTTTCCGGCATTGCGCATCGAGGGCGGGATGAACCGCGAGGCCGATGGCATTTACGACCGCATGAACGGGATTGGCGCACACGAGGTGATCATTGACACCCCGGACCATAACCAGGCCCTGGAAGAGCAGACCGTGGCGGACATCGCGGTGGCGCTGCGGGCGTGCAAAGAACGGACCATGGACCTGCAGCGCGACGAGCGTTTCCGGTATATCCTGGTCTTTAAGAACGTCGGTCGCGAGGCTGGCGCATCACTCAAACACTCGCATTACCAGGTGATTGCCACGCCGGTCACTCCGTCTCGCGTGAAGGCAAAACTCGCTGGTGCCCTCGATTATTACAAACGCAAAGAGCGTTCCGTGTTTCACGACATCCTGCGACAGGAACAGCGCGAGGGCAGCCGCGTCGTGTTCGAGAACAGTGGCTTTCTGGCTTTCTGCCCCTTCGCCTCGCGGTTTCCGTTTGAGCTGTGCCTCCTGCCCAAGCGACAGTCGGCGGACTTTCACAGCATTGGGCCCGAGGAGACCCTCCAGCTCGCGGAGGGGTTGAAGGTGGTGCTGAGCAAGCTAAGTCGGGGTCTGAAACAACCGCAATACAACTTGATTATCCAAACTGCGCCATCGCGGGGTGGTCATCGGCGGAGCGGCTACTGGGACTCAATTGACCAGGACTTCCGGTGGCACATTGAGATTCTGCCGCGGCTGACGCTAACCGCCGGGTTTGAGTGGGGCACGGGTTTTTACATCAACCCGCTGCCGCCCGAGGACAGTGCGGCGTATCTGCGTGAGGTGGCAATCATTAATCCATGAATGACAGACGATTCCAGGTCATGCCCAGGTTGCTTGCGCTGCTCCTCGTTTGGGAATTGGGGCTCTGCGCGTTGGCCGCTGCCGAGGAAATCACTCAGGTTCCCGCTGGGGACCTTCAGCTCACGCTCCGCAATTCGGACCGTGGCGTCCGGATTGACCGCTTGCTCGACACGCAATCCGGTCAGGAACTCCTTGCCACGAATCCGCTGCCACTATTCTCCCTCACGCTCCGCCAAGCGGGCTCGCCCAACGAGCAAGGACTGACCGCTGACGCCGGCTGGAGCCAGCACACCATCCAGCGACACGGACCGCGCTTCGAACTGCACTGGTCCCAGCCCGTGGACAAGACACTGGCCGGCCTCTCTGTCAGAGCCACGGTGTCGCCCGACGTCCGCGCCAGCGCCCTCCGCTGGCAGTTGCGCGTGGATAACACCAGCACGAACTGGAGCGTCTGGCGCGTCGTGTTCCCGCAGTTGGTCCTGGCCAACCTGGGGACCAACGCGGCTGTGCTGTTCCCGCGCGGGCCGGGCGAGCTACAACGCGGCGTCTGGGACCGGCCCTTTACCTTCCGCGGCGAGTATCCCTCCGGTTGGTGTTCCATGCAGTTCATGGCTGCTTACCGCGAGGGCGAGAAGCCGACGGGTCTTTACGTGGCCATCCACGATCCGTGGGGCAGCACCAAGGACCTCGAAGCGAGAAGCGATCCGGGTACACGCACCGTCCGGTTGGTTTTTGACCATCCGGCACCTAACATGGGCGTAGCCGGGAATGATTTCGTGCTCGAAGGCGAGGCTGTCTGGCAGTTCCTGCGCGGCGACTGGTTCGATGCCGCCATGATCTACAAACAGTGGGCTCAACGCGAGGCGAAGTGGTGGCCACACCTGGCTCGCACCGGGCGCGCCGACACACCGAACTGGATGCGCGAGTTGAACGCCTGGGCCCAGACCGGTGGTGCACCGCCTGACTGCGTGCCGGCGGTGAAAGATTTCCGCGAGTTCCTGGGAGTGCCGGCCGGTTTTCACTGGTATAACTGGCACCAGATTCCCTTCGACAACGACTACCCGCATTACTTTCCGGCCAAGGATGGATTCGCCCAAGGCGTCGCTGAGCTGAAAGCCGCCGGCGTGTTCGTGATGCCTTACATCAATGGCCGCCTATGGGATTCACACGACCATGGGGCGGAGGATTTTGAATTCAGCAAGCTCGCCCTGGCTGCGACCACAAAGCAAGCGGACGGCTCTCCTTATCTCGAAACCTACGGCAGCAAGGAGACCAACGGTGAGCCGGTGCGTTTGGGAACCATGTGCCCGGCGACGCCGCTCTGGCAACACACCGTTAGCAACATCGTCCTAAATCTGCTGCGGGAGTGCGGGACCAGCGCGGTCTATATTGACCAGGTGGCCGCGGCGTCACCGAAGCTGTGCCTGGACCGCGCACACGGCCATCCCCTGGGCGGTGGGCATTGGTGGAACGAAGGTTATTGGAAAATGCTGGAGGCCATCCGCCGCTCCAAGCCGAGCGATACGGCGCTGACGACCGAGTGCAATGCCGAGCCGTTCATCCGATGGTTCGACGGGTATCTGACCTGGCATTGGCAAAACCCGGGACAGGTGCCAGCCTTCCCGGCGGTCTATGGCGGCACGATCCAGATGTTCGGACGCGCTTATCGCGGCGGCGACACCAAGGATTTAGCCCTGCGCATGAAGGCCGGGCAGCAACTGGTGTTCGGCGAACAGTTGGGCTGGCTCGACCCCAGTGTGGTGAAGGAGAAGGAGAATGCTGAATTCTTCCGGCAGATGGTGCGGCTACGCGCGGAATTCAGCCGCTACTTCAGCGCCGGCGAAATGGCGCGGCCTCCCAAACTCCTCGGCCCAATCCCCACCGTGCGCGCCGATTGGCAATGGTCGGGCGAATGGTGGGTAACCACCGACGCCGTCCTGACCGGCGCTTGGCGATTGCCGAAGGAAAGGCGGATGGTTCTGCTATTTGTCAACGTCAGTGACAAGAGCGTTTCGACGCATGCGCAGTTTGACGCAGCGGCATACGGAAATCGCGCGAGCCAGATCCGGGCGCAGCAGAGGACTGGCGACGGAAGCAAGACCGATTGGCAGAGCTGGCCGACGTCTTTCGGCCGCTCTATGGTCTTCCCGCCCCGCCAAGCCGAGGCGTGGGAACTGAGGTGGTAGAAGCCATCAATACTCGCGCTTAGTCGTGATGCCAGGCTGCGGCACCGGGTATCTGCCCGTCGCATCAACCTGCAAGGGAGCCGGGGATTCTTTCGTCAGTTGGTCCAGACCCGGCGCCATCTCATGCTCGCAGTCGAGCATCTCCTCGTAGGTGACCTCCCGGCCGGTGTGGGCCGCCATTCGGCCCATGCTGGTCACCAGGCTGGCCTCGACGCCGCGCTTGGCCTCGTTGTAGGGCTTGTCGCTGCGGATGGCCTCCAATAGGTCGTTCCACTCGTTTTGGTAGGGATCGCCTTCGCCCTCGGGGGCTTTGGATTCCCATAGCAAGTCGGAGCGCCGAGGACTCTGGCCCTTGAAAATGCTGGAAGGCTGGCCGGCGTCGCCACTCCTCGATCCGATGGCCGAGCCCTTGGTGCCGTGCAAGTAATTCGAGAAATTGTCGTAGCAGCCCGTCATGCAACGCCCGTCGAAATTGAACTTGCTCCCGTCGGCGAAGGTGTATTCCACCGCATAGACATCGAAATTCTGGTCCACGTAAGTCTGCCAATCGCGGTTCTGGCGATAGTGGCGTCCGCCCAGCGCCTGGGCTTTAACCGGCCAGGAGTTCTTCATCCAGCAGGAATGATCAATGATGTGGATGTAGTAATCGCTGAAGATGCCGCCACTGGCCCAAATGAAGCTGTGGAAACGTTGCACCTGGTAAAGCAGTTCGTTGGCGCCGGCGCGCATAGCCACCGTGAAGCCGCCGGGCGCGTGCATGCGATAACCGCGCATCAGAATCAGGTCGCCGATCTCGCCGTCGTGCACGCGCTTGGCCAATTCCTGCAACGCCCGGCTGTGCCGCGACATCAGGCCCACACCAACCTTCAGGTTCTTGGCGGTCGCCTCCTCGGCCAGCTTGAGCATGCGCTTGCTGGTCGGCGCATCCACGGTGACCGGCTTTTCCATGAAGACGTTGAGACCTTTCTGGATGGCGTAGGTGAAATGCACCCAGCGGAAGGCGGGCGGGGTGGCGAAAATCACGATGTCGCCCGGCTTCAGGCAATCCATAGCCTTCTGGTAGGCATCGAACCCCACGAACTGGCGCTCCGGGGTCACCTCCATCTGGTTAGCGAACTGCTTCTTCAGGTTGTTGAAGCTGGTCTGCAGGCGGTTCTCAAACACATCGGCCATGGCTACCAGCTTGAGGGGACCACCCTTGGCGGCCAGGGCGTTGGCGGCGGCGCCGCTGCCGCGCCCGCCGCAGCCCACGAGCGCGAGTTGAATGGTGTCGTTGCCGGCTGCGTGGACGTGAGGCACGGCCACGCCCGCCAGGGCCGAAGCCGCCGCTAGACGGCCGGTGGTCTTGAGAAAATCACGTCGGCTGGTGAGGTTGGATGGAGATTGGTTCATATTAATAGATAGAAGGTTTGATTCCGGACTGCTTCATCGGGCCACAATGCCAGCACAGCCAAAACCGGTCAACGCTATCCTCCGCCATTCCACCAATTCTCGTCATGGGAATGGGTCCTAAGGTAGGGCGCGTCACTCCGTGCGCGCCGGTCCTGGGGTGCTTGCGAGCGAACGGCGCGCACGGAGTGACGCGCCCTACCAGCCTGACAAAACAAGGAATGCTGCCACCCTTCTCCGTGCCTTTCACCTGAATCTCGTGTGAGCTCAAGAAGGTCAGCCTCAGAGCCTGTTTGAAAACGACCATTGAGAGCCGTTGCCGCAGGTTTGGAGTCCCGCCTTTAGGCGGTTTCTGCGCCGCGCCGCCTAAAGGCGGGACTCCAAACCGAGTTTTCAAACGAGCTCTCAGACCGGTTCCGATGGGCTTGCCTTGAGCATCTCGATAATTCGCTCCGTGTCATAGACGCATCCAGCCCATGTCCCGCCGCTGGCCAGTTGCAGTGCCGCCCACAATCTCGTGTCCTCGGGTAATGCTGCGTTCGGTGAAAGTTCCGCCCTCATGGTACGCTGGGAAAGAACCTTCGCGCCTTCTTCCGGTGTGAAACGCCGTTCGCCTTCTCCGACGAGATCGACACTGCCTTCGTTGCGATTCCTGTCTATCACAATGCGAATGAGATCGGTGTCCCCAACCTTGCCTATGGGACCGCCCGCCAATCCTTCCGGGCCGGCATGGCCGATACAGGCGCCCGTTGAAAGGCCGGAGAACCTCGCGTCGGTCACCAAGGCCACATGTTTGCCGAACGGGAGATGTTTCAACGCACCGGTGACTTGATAGGTTTCTTCCATCCCCGTGCCCATCGGCCCGACGCCCACCAACACCAGGACGTCGCCGGCTTGGATGCGGCCCGCCTTGATGGCCTCCATCGCCGCCTTTTCGCTCACGAATACTCGCGCCGGCCCTTCCTTGCGATACACGCCATCCGCATCCACCACTGATGGATCAATCGCAGTGGCTTTCACAACCGAACCTTCCGGAACCAGATTTCCGCGCGGGAAAACCAGTGTGCCGGTCAGACCACGCTCGCGCGCCTTATCGGGGGGAAAGACGACCTCGTCCGCGTCCACACCATCCTGTTCGCGCAGCAACTCACGGAAACGATTGCGGCGTTCGGAGCCCTCCCACCAGTCCAGATTCTCATCCAGCGTTCTGCCTGTGACGGTCAGCACGTTCGTGTGGAGCAGCTTCAATCGCCGCAGGTGTAACATCACTTCCGGCACGCCGCCCGCCAGAAACACACGCACTGTCGGATGATCAATCGGGCCGTTCGGGAGCACGCTGACGAGACGAGGCACGCGCCGGTTGATGGAAATCCAGTCGTCCACCGTCGGTCGCTTCAAACCGGCGGCGTGCGCAATCGCCGGGATGTGCAGCAGCAGATTCGTCGAGCCGCCGAACGCGGCATGCAGCACCATCGCGTTTTCAATGCTCGCCGAGGTGAGCACATCTCGCGTCCTGAGTTCGCGTTCGTCCAGTTGTTGGAGCGCGCGCGCCGAACGCCGCGCCATGTCGAGCCACACCGGTTGCCCCGATGGCGCGAGCGCGGAGTGCGGAAGGGACAGTCCCAACGCTTCGCTAACCACTTGCGCCGTCGCCGCCGTGCCGAGGAATTGGCAACCGCCGCCGGGCGAGCCACACGCGCGGCAACTCAGTTCCGCCGCTTCCTGCAGCGTCACCAGTCCATGCGCAAACCGCGCCCCGAGAGTCTGCACCTTGCCGGCATCTTCAGCGCCCGTGGCCGGCAACGTAACACCGCCGGGCACGATGACGGACGGCAAGTCCCGCAGACCAGCCACCGCCATCATCATCGCGGGCAGACCCTTGTCGCACGTGGCGATGCCAAGCACACCCCGGCGGAGCGGCAGCGACCGTGCCAGCCGCCGGAATATCACGGCGGCGTCATTCCGATACGGCAAGCTATCGAACATTCCCGCCGTTCCCTGCGTCCGGCCATCACACGGATCAGAACAGAAACCTGCGAATGGGATGGTCTTGAGTTGGCGAAATTCCTCTGCCGCCGCCTGCACCAGCAGGCCGATCTCCCAATGGCCGGTGTGATAACCCAGCGCGATGGGTGTCCCGTCGGGTGCGCGCAATCCGCCCTGCGTGCTGAGGATGAGGAATTGTTTCCAGCCAGCCTCGGCGGGATTCCAGCCCATGCCGGCGTTCTGCGTCATGCCGAAAAGGTCGCCGCTCGGACTGTGCCGGAGCATTTCTTCTGTAAGCGGCAGGCTTCCAGGCGGGCCGCTGGCTTGCGTGGAAATCCGGTAAATCTCCGGCGCGCTGGAATCGAACACGTCGTATTCTGAACTCATGGGGCGATTGAAACAGGTTGTAAGTAAATGGAAAACTACGTTTTAGCCGCGCGTCATCAACTCAGCGCCGCGTGAGGGCACGCGGCCTGCAGCAACTTGTAGGCCGCGTGCCCTCACGCGGCGTTACGACTGTCATCCTCTATCGCCCCGCGGCAAAGGAACGACTCTCCCTCCCTCAAGCGGCGTGACCGGGTCAATGAACAGCCAGCAGACGGCGCCGAGCAAATAGACGGCGGCTGAGATTGCAAACGCGAATTGCCAGTCGCGGTGGGTCCAGGCCAGGACGTAACCGACGACGATCGGCCCGGCCATACCGCCAAAGTTGCCGAGCATGTTCATGCTGCCGGAGACGGTGCCGGCGTATCGACCGCCCACGTCCATGCAGGTGGTCCAACTGCCCGGCAGGGTGGTGTCGTTGAAGAAACTCGCCATGCCCATGGTGAGCATCGCCCAGAGCGGGTCGCGGACGTAAAAGGAGGTCATCAGCAGCGTGGCCGCGCCCGTCAGTCCGATGAATCCGAACGTGCGCCGCACGAGCGTGACGCGGCCGGTGCGCGCGATCAAGCGGGTGGAAATGATACCCGCGATCAGCGAGTCGAAACCTCCGAACAACAGCGGGATGCCGCCCAAGGCCGCGGCCAACACTTGCAGCGTCATTGCCGGACTGAGTGAACCCTCGAGCCCATCGGCCACCCATTTCATCAGCGCGTTGGATTTGATGTCCACGCCCCGCACGTCCTTGAGATAGGTGGGTAGCCAGGTGACATAGAAATACCAGCCGTAGCTGAGGCAAGCATATTGCGCCCCCAAGAGCCAGAGTGTTGCGCGCTTAGAGAGTTGGCCCCACGGCACGTCGCCGTGGCCCTGGGCGTGCTGCTCGTTTTCCTTGAGCAATTCGAGCTCGGCGGCGTTGACGCTCTTGTGATCGCGCGGGTTGTCGCGAAACCACCTCCCGAAAACGATGGCCCAAACCACTCCCAGCAGGGCAAACACCAGAAAGGCGGTCCGCCAACTGACGAAGGCCATCACAGCCACAACCAGCAACGGAGCGGATGCGCCACCCCAACGCGCTCCCATCCACATCAGCGCCTGGGCGCGAGTGCGGTCGTGGGTGGGCAGCCAGGTGCTGAGGGCTTTGGTCAGATTCGGAAAGCAACCCGCTTCTCCCGCGCCAAACAGAAATCGCGCGACGACCATAGAAGCGCAGTTCCACGCCCAGCCGGTGGCCGCCGTGAAAAACGACCACCACAGCGCGACGCGCAGCAGCACCTTGCGCGGGCCAATCTTGTCGCCGAGCCATCCGGTCGGGATTTCAAACAGCGCATAGGCCAGCGTGAACGCGGAGAAGACGTAGCCCATTTGCTTCGTTGAGAGGCCGAGGTCTTTCGTGATGTCGGGAGCGGCTTGCGAAATGCACACGCGGTCAACGTACTGGATGACAGCCAGCGTGATGGCGAAGACGATGACCCAGTAACGCGCGCGGGTGGCAGTTGGGAGGTCTGTCTCAGGGCCGGTCATCCTGGAATTCTGATCGGGGACAGCGCCCCGCGTCAATGCCCAACCCGGTTAGCCTCGGGGTAGCCTCGGGGTAGCCTGCGGGTGGCTTCCGGGTGCCTACCGGTTGGCCACCAGATGGCCTCAGGGAAGCCTGAAGATTCATCATTCAACCTTCTGCATTCCCTGTGTGAGGGCGGCTTCGAGGAGCCTTGTCCGGCTTTTCAAGGTTCAGGGTTCGAGGTTCAAGGTTCAAGGTTCCCCATTGGATGTTGGATGTTGGATGTTGGATGTTCCGCTCCCACGCTCGACGCCCCCAATCCAGGTTTACCTCTTCCCGCGACGCCTCCCAAGTCAGGCCAGGTATTGCTTGGGGAACTTCCACGGCTCGCGGTAGCTGGGCACCGCCAGCCGCGCAGCCTCTTCATCGCCGACGATCCTCTCGGTCTTCGGATCAAACCGCAGCGACCGGCCCAGCTTAAGCGACAGCACGCTCAACACCAGCGGCACATCGACCTTGACGTGGTAGGCAGGATTGCAGCTCGGCTGCTGACGCGACTTGATGCAGTCGAGCCACTCGCGCTCATGGCCAGGGGAAGGGGGGATCGACTTCAGCGGCGCCTCCTTGCCCTGCATGAAATCTCCTTCCGGCAGGACTTTGAAGTTCCCCGCGTAGTCGGTGTACAGGGTGCCGTTCACTCCATGAAAATACGCGCCGACCCGCACATGGGCCGTGCCGTCGCGCTCGACGTCGAACCCATAGCTGTTAGTCAGCGACATCATCCAGGTGAGGTTCAGGTTTGGATAACGCCACAACACCTCGTGCTGGTCGTAAGCGTCTCCATCGTCCTTCACAATGAACCGTCCACCCGAAGCGCTGATTTGTGTGGGGTAACCGAGGTCCAGGGCGCGGATCGGCAGGTCGAGCATGTGGGGTCCGTTGCCCGGCGTCCAGCCACCGCTGTAGTCCATCCAGGAGCAATGGTTGTAAGCCCGGTTGACCAGCAAGCGGTTGTATTTGCCGAGCGGC
>Ga0073936_10006130_pt1 | contig 15979 bp, 14 predicted proteins | sample AliMusrvi5mmetaG_FD_87041 | JGI IMG/M metagenome (GOLD analysis project Ga0073936, IMG submission 87041) | Freshwater lake bacterial and archeal communities from Alinen Mustajarvi, Finland, to study Microbial Dark Matter (Phase II) - Alinen... | ecosystem: Environmental > Aquatic > Freshwater >... | reverse complement strand
TCCGCCTGCAGGCGGAGTCCGGCGTGCCGGTCTACAACGCCGGGGTCGGCGGCTGGGGCAGCGTGCAGTACGCCCTGGCCCTGGAGGAGCTGCTGTATCTTTCCCCGCGCCGCGTCATCGTGGGCCTGCACACCGGCAACGACATCGCCGAGGCCTTCCAGTGCGCCCGGGCCAGCACCTCGCCCCTGGCCAAAAGCTTCTGGAACCCCAGCTGGGCCGGCCTGCCCCTGGCCGACCTCACGGCCAAGAAGCGCGCCGAGCGCGCCGTGGCCCGGCTCATGGCCGAGCGGCCGGACCTGACCCAGGCGGAGATTCTGGCCGAACTGGGCCAGCGCGGCGAGCCCGACGTGAACCCCTGCACCATCGAGGCCAGCCGCTTCTATCTCTCCGAGCACTTCCGCCACGCCGTGCAGGACCTGTCCCACCCGGCCATCGCCGCCGGGCTCATGATCACCCGCAAGGTGCTGGGCCACCTGCGCGACCTCTCGCTGAACTACGGCTTCACCCTGGGCGTCATGCTCATCCCCACCCGCGAGTACCTGGTGGCCACCCGCCTGGACGAGGCCGAGGTGCGCGACCGCCACTCGCTGGAGCGTCTCGCCGTGGCCGAGGCCACCCTGCTCTCCGAGCTGCGCTCCGCCTGCGCCGACCTGGACCTGCCCTGCTTCGATCTTTCCGGCTATTTGCGGCACTTCGTGGGCGGCCGCATCTACTCCCAGGACTCCCGCAGCGCCCATCCCAACGCCAAGGGCTGCGAGCTCATCGCCCGCTTTGTGCGCGACCGCGTGCTGCCGGGCCTGGACGTGACCCAGCAGATGCGCGCCGCCGTGGGCGGGGTGTATCCGATGTACTGAGCACGATGCACTGAGCGTTGATGCACTGAGTGTTGATGTACTGAGCGTTGCCCCGACAACGCGCGCCACGCCGATACAAACCGGGCCGCCCTCCAGTTGAAGGAAGGCGGCCCGTTTTGTTTGCACCAGCGCCTGCCTGCGGCTGCCGCGCCGCGCATGGCGGCGACATGCCAGGCCCTGCGCTTCCCATTGCCCCAGGCGCGAAAGAACAGCCGCTGTGTTGCACTCCCCTTGCGCACATGGTATGAACATCTATGGGTCGCATTCGGACCTTTAATAAGTTCCAGGAACCAGGGCCGTTCACGGCTGGCACTCTTTGCAAAAAACAAGCGACACTGGAATTGGTGGCTGAAATGAAGAAGCGTAATGTCTTTACCCTGTTGCTGGCCATTGGGCTGTTGTTTGCGCTGTATACGGCCTACAACAACCACTCCTATGAAGTGCGGCTTGCAAATGTGGACAAGGCGGAGAAGGCCGTGAACGTCTGGCCGTCCGTGGGCGACTGCGTACAGATCGAGTTCACTGGCCAGGGCCGTATGAACCGTGGCGAAAAAGTCGTCATGCAGGGCAGATACACCGGTGGCTCGACCACCCAGGCGTTCATGAAGGTCACCAAGATCATCGGCGCGGACAGCGCCATCCTGCCGGAATACGGCACAACGGCCTACCAGGGCTCAGAGGTCCAGCTCCCCAAGGACCAGATCACGCAGTGCACGAACAACTAGCGCCGTGGCCTCGTGTCGTGGCCCTTGCCGGTCTGATCGCCCGGCCTGATGAACTCGTCCTGATTAACGGTCTGATTGCCGCCTGGCAACGCTGCATCTGAAACGCTTTTGCCCTGCCGATTGCGTTTCTTTTGTTCAAGGACGCAGCACGAGGCCCGGCCAGGCACAACAAAACAGGCCGCCCTCCAGTCATGGAAGGCGGCCCGTTTCGTTTGCGGCGAAAAATGCGGAACTACAGCGCGGCGTCGAGCAGCAGGTTGTCGCGGTGCACGGCCTCGGGGTACGGGGCCGAGCCCAGCATGGCGGCCAGCTCCGCGCTCTTGCGGCCCTTGATGCGGATGAGCTCCTCGCTGGAGTAGTTGGCCTGGCCCACGCCCACGTGGCGGCCCTCCAGGTCCACGATGCGCACCAGCGCGCCGCGCTCAAAGGGGCCCTCGACCTCGCGGATGCCTGCGGGCAAAAGGCTCTTGCCGTTCTCGCGCAGGGCCCTGGCCGCCCCGGCGTCGACGCGCACGGTGCCTGCCGGGTCGTCGTGGTAGGCCAGCCAGAACTTGCGGTGCGAGACCAGCCGTCCGCAGGGCAGCACCAGGGTGCCCAGCACCTCCCCGGCGAAGATGCGCGTCAAGGCCAGCTGGCCTTTGCCGGAAACAATGAGCGTGGGCACGCCGAGCTGTGCGGCGCGGCGCGCGGCGCGGAGCTTTGAGTACATGCCGCCGGAGCCCACGGAGGTCTTGCCGTCGCACATGGCCTCGATGTCCAGGCTCTCGATATCCTCGATCAGGGGCACGCAGCATGCGTCCGGGTTCTTGTCCGGGTTCTTGTCAAACACGCCGTCGGCGGAGGTCAGGTTCACGAACAGGTCCGCGCCCACCAGGTCCACCATGAGGCTGGCCAGCGTGTCGTTGTCGCCGAACTTGAGCTCGGCCACGGCCACGGTGTCGTTCTCGTTGACGATGGGGATGACGCCCCAGTCGAGCAGCCTGCGGATGGTGTTGCTGGCGTTGCGGAAACGCGCGCGGGAGCGCAGGTCCTCGCGCGTCAGCAGGATCTGGGCCACGGTCTTGCCATAGCGGCTGAAGGCCTCGTCGTAGGCGTGCATCAAGCGGCTCTGGCCGATGGCCGAGGCGGCCTGGCGCGAGGGCAGCTCGGCGAAGTCGATCTTCGCGGCCTCGGGCAGGCTCTGGCGGATGCGCGTGCGACCGGCGGCCACGGCCCCGGAGCTGACCAGCACCACCTCCAGGCCCTGGTCGTGCAGCGCGGCGACCTGGTCCACCAGCCGCCCCACGATGCCCGGGTCCAGGCCCATGTCCGAGGTCAAAACCGCGCTGCCGACCTTGACCACCACGCTCTTGGTGCGGCCCAGGATCTCGCGGCGCAGCCCGGCGGCATCCTTCTGTGCGGTCTGTGCGGCCCCTTCGCTCATGCCCCGCCCTCTCCTGCCCTCTCTGCGGTCCCCTGGCCTGACCCCTGCACCGTCTCCTGTCCTGTCCAATCGGGCGCCTCGATCTCGCTGCCGTCTTCGTTCACCACCGGGGCCGGGCTCAGCGCGTCGAAGCGCCGCCACATCTCGGCCAGCAGGTCGGGCAGGCCGTCGCCGGTCAGGGCCGAAACAAAGAGGATGTCCTTTGGCGCATTGGCGCGCAGGGCGGCCAGCCGCTCCGGGTCCAGCACGTCGGTCTTGTTGATGACGCGTATCTGCGGCTTGGCCGCCAGCTCCGGGTCAAAAAGCCGCAGCTCCTCGTTGAGCATGGCGTACCCGGCCTCGGGGTTGTCCGGGTCGGCGTCCAGGCCGCTTAGGATGTGCACCAGAAAGCGGGTGCGCTCCACGTGCTTCAAGAACTGGTAGCCCAGGCCCAGGCCCTGGCTGGCGCCCTCGATGAGCCCGGGGATGTCGGCAATGACCAGGCGGCGGGAGTTCTGGTCCTCCACCACGCCCAGGTTGGGCACCAGGGTGGTGAAGGGATAGGCCGCGATCTTGGGCCGCGCGGCGGACACGGCGGACAAAAAGGTGGACTTGCCCGCGTTGGGCAGGCCCAAAAGCCCGGCGTCGGCCAGGACCTTGAGCCGCAGCAGCAGGCGCTTTTCCGTGGCGGGTTTGCCGGTTTCGGCGTGCTTGGGCGCGCGGTTGGTGGAGGTCTTGAAATGCAGGTTGCCGCGCCCGCCCTGGCCGCCGGGGCAGACCACGAACTCCTGGTCCGAGCGGGACAGATCGGCCAAAAGCACGGGCTCGGCTGCGCCGCCGGACTCGCCGCTCGTATCGCCAGCGGAGTCGACATCGGACTCGGCGCCGGAATTCATATTGGGACGGCCAGCGGAATTGCGCCCGGCGTCGGCAGGGACCTCCAGGAGCATGGTGCCCACAGGCACCTCGATGACCAGGTCCTCGCCGTTTCTGCCGTACTTGTCCTGGCCCTTGCCGTTCACGCCGTTCTCGGCCTCGAACATGCTGCGCACGCGGAAGTCGTACAGGGTCAACAGGCGCGTGCTGGCGCGGAAGATGACGTCGCCGCCCTTGCCGCCGTCGCCGCCGTCGGGCCCGCCCTTGGGCAGGTTCTTGGCGCGCTTGAGCGAGGCGCTGCCGTTGCCGCCCTTGCCGGAACGCACGATGATGGCTGCTTCATCCACAAATCGCATGGGCTGGTAACCGCCTGAACCGAAGAAAAACGGGCAGGAGCCGCATGGTGCCGCTCCTGCCCGCCGTCCGGATCTTAAAGGATTGGGTGCTTGAGCCCTGGGGCTAGGCGCTCACGGGCAGAATGTGCACCCGGGTCTTGACCTTGTTGTTGCGCTTGTACTTCTCGTACTTGACCTCTCCGTCCACCAGGGCGAACAGGGTGTAGTCCGTGCCCAGGCCCACGTTCTTGCCGGGGTGGATCGAGGTGCCCACCTGGCGGACGAGGATGTTGCCGGCCAAAACCTTCTGACCACCGTAACGCTTGACGCCCCGGCGCTGGCCGGCGCTGTCGCGGCCGTTTCTGGAGCTGCCGCCCGCTTTCTTGTGAGCCATATCAGTTCTCCTTACAGGGGCTTAGGCTTGGATGGCCTTGACCTTCAGGCTGGTGTAGTCCTGACGGTGGCCGGTCTTTTTGTGGTAGTCGTTGCGGCGCTTCTTCTTGAAGACGTAAATCTTCTCGCCGCGGCCATGGCCAAGGACTTCACAGGACACTGTGGCGCCTTCCAGGTAGGGGGCGCCGATCTTGGTGGCGCCGTCGGCGGACACCAGCAGAACCTTATCCAGGGCCAACTCGCTGCCGGCCTCGGCCTGGAGCAACTCCACCTTGAATTCGAGTCCCTGTTCCACGCGGTACTGCTTACCGCCGGTCTCGATGATTGCGAACATTGCGAATACCTCCATCGCGTAAGAGGGGGTTTCTTAGCGTTAAGGACGGGGAAAAGTCAAGCGCCGCGTGGTGATTTTTTTTCACCTCCGCAGGCGGGCCCTTCAGGCCCTGGCCAGCACCAGCACATGCACCTGCGCGGCCCCGGCGGAGCGCATCATGCGCGCACATTCCTCCAATGTCGAGCCCGTTGTCAGGGAACCACATGACAAATATTAGCCGTAATTACAACACTTTTTATTGTTGGGCACATGGAATTGTAGCCAAATCGTGCCTAATTATGTGCCCAGAACATGTGCCCAGGATCTCAGGAATGGATTCGACAGTTGCCCGGCGCTGGTGTTCAAAAACGTGCTGGTAGTGCTTCAAAATCATTGAAGCGTTGGCGTGGCCCATTATCTCGGCAACAGCCTTAATATCGCTCCCAGCCTCCAGGGCTAACGTGGCAAATGCGTGACGCAAGTCATAGGCACGCATCCTACGCGTGATCCCGGCCCGCCCACACGCCTTGTGCCATGCCCTGTAGACACTGCTGGTGATCGGCTTACCGTGGAAACTCACAAGCCAAGGGATACCCTTGGCATCATCCTCTGCCTTCCATGCCAACATGAGGGGCAGCATGGTCGGGCGAATTGGAACGTCACGCCACTGCATGTTCATGTTTTTTTTGGCTGACCAGACGCGGATGATGTTACGGGTGAAGTCCACGTCAGCCCACGTGAGTTTGAGCATTTCTGACGGCCCGACCCTCATGCCGCAGTAGATGCCTAGCATTACAACGCGCTGCATGTGCGGTGCTGCGTGCTGGTAAATCAGGCCAGCCTCTTCTATGGTAGGAGGAGGTGTCTGGGAGGCATGGCCCACAGGGACCCGAACGCGAGCGATGGGGTTCGACGGGATAATTTCCTGCTCTTCGCACCAATTCAGCGCAGCCTTGAGTACGGCAAAGCGCCTAGCAATGGTGGGCTGCTTTACGTCCGTCATGGTGGCAATGGCCTGAAGTACGTGGCGCTTGGTCAAGTCGGCCACGGTGATATTGCCCATGAGTATCAGGATCACACGCAGGCTCACTATAGCTCGCTCTAGGGCCTCTCCCTCGAATCGCTTCCCTCGGATGTAGAGCCAACAAACCCCCTCGACGGTCAGAGCCTCTCCGGGCTTTTGTCCATCGCTCTCAGCCGGGCGGAAGCTGTCTCGCTCATGCTTCAGGCGGTGCTTGATATAAGAATCGTGGCGTTTGGCCTCTGGCAGCGTCTTAAATGATGAGCTTTCTCGCTTGGACGTAAACGGATTGTTCCAGTAAACCTGAAATGGGAGGGGGCGATTCTTGCGTTCTCGGATAGCCATTCCATCTCCTACTATGCGGGGGGCGCTTGCGTCAATGTAGCCCTAATCTCAGCCATGCTCTTGCCTGTGATGAACCGCTGGAAAACTCGCGGGGGTGTTCTCTTTACAACGGAACCTTGCATGGCCACCTCGATGGCATCTTCCACATCGGATTTGCGCCAACGCAGACCGCCCCCAGGACCTGCCCCCATGTCCATCGCGGGAAGGCCGTTTGCCTTGAGCCAATCGCGTGCGCGATCCTTACCCGTCTGAAGAAATTCGGCCACGTCAACCAAGCGCAAAAGGTTCCCCATCAACATCGGCCGGTTACTTTTCCCGGCTTCGGCATCGGCACGGCTCATCTGACACTTCCCGTCAGCGCCCCGCCCAGCGCGTCCTTGTGCACATCATTTTCATGGTCATTGATCTTCGTCATTCTGTTGAACCTTGGTGCATGACTGGGAGCTCCATGCGGGAGCTTCTATTACAGCCATGGTTCTTACAGAATCTGAGAACGTCGAGAAAAATTAAGTGAAAAAGCAAAAATACTTTGAGTCTGCCCGGGAAAGTCTTGGTGCTGTAAGCAATTTAGTTACTGCGATGTGGGTCGCCGCACCGGAAAAGTCTAGAGAATGCCTACTCCACACGCCACCAACACCACGCTCTTGCACTCTGCCCCACTCCGATATAAATGTAAAAAATTGTCACTTTTCAGTCGCCTAGAAGAAGCAAAACATGCGATCCATTTCACTTGCCAGGCTCAGCAAGACGGCCATCGCCTGAAAAAACCGGCTCAGTAGGAGACCTCAACGAGCGACAAAGCTCTGACCAAGGCGCACCTCGTCGACGCCATCTACACGAAGACCGGGCACGCTCGGGTCAAGAGCAAGGATCTGGTGGAGAGCATTCTCGGGTTGATGAGGCAGGCCACCAAAAAGGACCACGCCATGCTGATGAGCGGGTTCGGAAAGTTTGAGGCCTACGCCATGAACGCCCGACTTGGCCGGAACCCACAGAACAACCAGAGGGTGACCTTTCCGGCACGCACAGTGGTGGCGTTCAGACTCTCGGGCAAGTTCCGAGCCGAGATGAATCCAGGGGAGTAAGCACCGGGGACAACGGGGACAGCGGGGACAATACTCATTTTAATTACTTTTTCTGTCCCCGCTACGCGGAATCAGCACTAGACATCGGGGACAGTTTCCGTGACGGGAGGCATACTCGCTGAGGTGTCCCCGTTGTCCCCGCTCGGGGGATCTTCCATCGGGGACGGCGCAAGGCTTAGGGGCTCTAGCGTGTCCCCACTGTCCCCGCTGTCCCCGCTCAAAACAGCTGACGAGATGGCGTACATTTTCTTCCTGCCACCCGGCGTTCGCGCTGTCTTGGTATTCCGCTTTGGCTCAGAAAGCAGATAGCCAGCCATTTTTAGTTCGGCGCAGACGGGTTTCACATTCAGCCCGCTACATATCTCTTCACGAAAGACCTTCGGGGACACCAAAAATTCGTCCACTCCATTCTTGCGGTTACGGTATCCGGCTAGGTTACTAACTGGGAGGGGGGATTTCGCGTCCATGTCCTCAAAGCGAGTGGTCTCGTTGAGCCGAAGAAAGGTTCTAACCTTATCAAGCCCCTTTGCTCCACTCTGTTCAACTGCCCCCCCACGCGATTCTAGCCAAGCCCTAAAGCACGTTGCGGCTGCCTTGAAGGCTTCTTCTCTGGGCCATGGGAGTATGCCCAATTCAGTGGCGATTTCTCCAGCAGCAGCAAGCAGGGCAAACCTTCCACAGACGCGGAGTACTTGCCCATCGGCGTCCTTAGGGCAGTTGTTCATTTCAAAGAAGCTCATGATCCCGCGAGCGGACTTTGTCGCGTGGTCGCGGTGCATCACCAATTGTTGAAGAAAGGACCGAAGCGGCGTTCCATAGTAGCTGGCTGAAGCGTCTTTCAAGTCGCGGGCGAAGAGGTCAGCGCTTTCATACCCATGCAATTCCTCAAAGAGGCCGAGGTCGGCCCCAGCATCGGCAGGGATGTCCACTACACGAACAGATTGGCCAGCTTTGGCCCGACCACGGCCATCTTCGGCCACCTTGTCTGAAAGCGTCACTTCACCTGTGGACAAAAAAAGTAGCCGCCATGTGTGCGACTTCCGTCCTTGTCCGTCCCCCTTTGCTCGTCCTTTGCCATGCTCGTTGGCCAGCATGTATGCAGTCTTGGACACGACATGAGACTCGGCCTGGCCCATCTCATCCAGACACAAGAGTGAGTCGCAATGGGACGCAGCTAAGACTTCGAGAGCGTTGTCAGTGACTCTCCATGGCCGGATGAACCCCCTGGGGCCACCACCACATACCGACCCTGCCACCCGCAACGCAGTTGTCTTCCCTATGGAAGAGTCGCCGACCAAATGCAGTCCCCCGGATTCCTCGTTCAAGGGTTCCAATAGGGGAGCGGCAAGGGCTGCAGAAACACCAAGCACGAGGCGGGAGTTGCCGACGCAATAACGGCCTACGTTCCTTTTCCACTCATCAAGGGATCCTTTCTGGCGGAAGGGATTTTCACTCAGGATGCCTTGGGGAACTATCAACTCTCCCGCCTGATCACCATAGACTTCATCAAGCAAGACAAATGATTGGCCATGCCAGCCAATGCGATCAACGCAAAGGGCGCTAGTTTCTGTAATGGCCAAGTTCAAGTATTCGCCTAAACGTTGTTTGCCTTTGTTCCCAATGACGCGCAGTCCAAGCGCCATCAGTTCCGAGCAGTAGCCGCTACCTCCCGCCAGCAACCTCGCTGGCATTGCCCAACGATGAGGCTGCCCCTCGGGATCAAGCACCTCAAGGTAAAAGCCCCATTCCTTCCCGTCAGAGTTTCTGGTGTTGGCCAGAATCCGCAGCGTCGAGCAGACCAAGACAGGAGTCACCTCACCGCTCTTGTCCTCTTCAAGGAAGTAGATCCCATCTGGCTGAACGACGAACTTCGAGTCCAGGGAAGCACCGTCCCTACCCAACAGCAACTCTGCCTCAGCCATTATGATCTCCATCAGCCACGGTCTGCCCCAATGAGGTCGGGCTGTTCATGGGTACATTTGTAGTCACTGCAGCACCTCGATTTATAAATGTTTATGGCGGCTAGTCTTAGAGCTTATGGATGACGTAGGTGACAACGCCCCAGATCTCGAACCCCTCTCCGTCCGTGACATCGATGGAGGGGAAGTTCGGGTTGGCGGGAACCAGCATCAGGCGCTCGCCGCGTTTCTCCAGGCGTTTTACCGTGAGTTCGCCATGGACCGCAGCGATGATGGTCTTGCCCACCTGGGCCTCAATGGCCCGGTCAACAATCAAGAGGTCGCCGTCGTGGATGCCGGAGCCAAGCATGGAATCACCCACTGCTCGTACGAAGAAGGTAGCTGCGGGATGGGAGATAAGGTGCTCATTGAGATCCAGGCGCTTGTCGATGAAGTCGTCGGCGGGGGAAGGAAACCCTGCCTGAACTCCGTCCAGAAACTGAGGCAGCGGCTGAGTATGGCGCTGCCCTGGAGTGTCGACGGGACCGAGGATAACCAGGCCGTTGGTGAGAGTGTTCATGGTGGAAGCTAGGCCAGGGAGGGGGAATGGGTCAAGAGGCATGAAATGCCTGAGCTGCCTGCCAATATCCTACCGCAGACCAGGATTGAGCACAGTTACCGGCGTGAAAGGCCGGGCCCTAACGCCTGCGCTGCAGCTATTTCAGATAGTTACAGCGCGCCAAGATACATAAAACGCATCCAGATACACCAGGTTTTCCCCCCAATTTCCCCCCAGCGACACCGCGCCCCCTGCCCTCACTGAATCTCGTCAATCACATGGCATCAGGATCATCAAGCAGAACCTTCGGCCCACGGCCTTCGTCGACACCTCTGAGAACGCCGTCCTGAGCCAAGTATACGTGGCTATGATCGCCTACCTGATCCTGGCCTGGCTCAAGTTCCCCTCCGGCATTGGCTTCAGCCTCCAGCAGATGTTCCAGCTTCTCAACACCAACCTCTTCGATAGCCGGAATCTGGAGGATCTTCTAAAATCACCCGGCAAATTCTTCGACCATATCAAGAACGATTACAGGACTCTAAGCTGTGTTGCCTAGCCGGACAACCATGTTCCGAGTAATATCTCTCACGGCGTCCACTGCTTTACGCGCTCGGTGGTGTCAATACAGCGGCAGATGTAGCCCAAGAATTTGCCCCTGGTATCCCAGCGTGGCATTCCAGAATTCACGACCAAACGGTATCCTCCGCTGGCGTGGCGCAGGCGGTACTCCATATCGAAAGGCTCGCGCCGGTCAAAGGCCGTGACGTAGGTCTCCAGGCAGCGCGCAAAGTCATCCGGGTGCACGCCCTCGGCCCAGCCGTTGCCAACCTCCTGCTCAAAGGTGCGCCCGGTAAAGGCGAGCCAGGGCTCATTGAAATAGTCGCATAGTTTGTCTGTCCCGGAGGTCCAGATGAGGGCTAGGTCGCAGTTGGCCAGGGTGCGAAAGCGCCGCTCGATCTCGTCCATCAATTCAGCGTTTCTCTTTCTTTCGTTGATATCCTTTAGGACGACACGCCCCTCTGGCTCTCCACTGTCATTCTGCCCAGCCAGAGCATCCAGCTGCACCCAGAACGGAGTTCCGTTCTCCTTCACCAGTCGCAGATCGAACGACATCGGTACACAGGCTTTGAAAAGCTGCTTGCGTTGCAGGTGGTAAAGGTCCTGGTCTTCCTCGAAAACGAACTTACTAAATGGCTGATTAATTATCGCACTCCGGCCGCTCAATCCCAGCACCGTAAATGTCATAAGATTGGCTTGCAGTATCAACCAATGCTCATTGATGGTGCAATAGCCGATCGGGGCTAGTTCATAGAGGTCAAAATAGCGCGCACGTTCAGCGTCCAGTTCCCCCTGTGCCCTTCGCAGCGACTCGTTCTGCATCTCCAACTCAATCTGATGCACGCGCAGTTCATGGAGCACTTCCAACATTTTTTCAATCGACACAAGATCATCCGGGTACTTCACTTCTATTTCTCCGGTAATATCTTCGGCCCGTTTTCGCAGATCAGACGCGTCGTCGGAGAGTTTTCTCTTGCTGTCCATTGTGGGTCTCAATTGTTTGCTCCGTCGCAATTGCACCGCTCCGTTGTCGCAACGGCGAACATTTCCACGCCCTCGTTCACCAAGGCTGTGGAGGTCAGCCAGACCTCGCCCACTGTCCCGCCCTTGGCTCTACCCGCCTTTTTAAGCTAGATGTCAGGGCAAAGCAATCGTGTACTGCTCAGAAAGGCTGCAGGATAGTGTGGCACGGCCTCGTCCTATGCCAACGCAATGGCTATGGGGGTTCGCACGATCTCCCCGTTGCCGACTCTGATGGGTTGGATTTCCTTTTCTAATTCTCCTCAAAGACACGATCTGACTCGAAGTTCGCACTCACCTCATTGCTTCCTGAACTGTCGTACTTGGTGATAGCTTTGCAACACATACTCTCAGTATCTTTCCTTTCTACGTGCATATGGCATTGTTTCAACATCGGCCCTTCAAAGTTGCGTTTAATCTCTGCTCTAATGATCAGCAACCAAACACTTAAATTGTTTTAAAATCACTTAGAGCCTAGCTGTCTTTTGGAGTACACGATGAGAAAATTGCAGGCATTAACGTTATCAGTTGCCATATTAATGATCGGAGCCAGGATCTTGGCGATGTCGCTGTTGGGGGTAGATACTGCTGCCACCGTAGTCATCACGGAGCACCAAACCGCCAACCCTGCTATGAATCGTAATTTTGAAAGTCACAAGATGGCCGCTGCATCAAAGGTATCAGGAAAAAGCAGAGCCTTCCTTATGGTTATCTTGAACGCCTCCGCCGGAAAAGGCTTACTCATGAAGTGAAGAACAATGCGAAAACTCATGTTGAATATGAGTCTTGGCAGGATCTGTATGTAATATAAATACACACTCTCAGCATATTTCGTCTTCGCAAGCATCTGGCAAAATTGTACTAGCGGATCAATCAACGTTTCAGCGACACGCTGTGTTAGCCATCGCGGCGAAAAGTGCAAATTAATTCAACATGTTTTTGGGAGTATATTTTCCTCCCGAAGGATACCATGAGAAATTTGCATGCCGTAACGCTATCCATTGCTATCTTACTAGCCATTACAGCAAACAGCACTGCAATGCCTATGCGCGTCGTGGATCAAGGAGCTACAATAACCACCTCGAATTACAGGGAAGACAAATCCGCTATGGCCTATTCAAAAATGCCAAGATTGTCAGTCCCAATTGTTTTTCACCTCGGGCTACCCACACTGACGATCGGAAGAGTCAATTGCTGGGATAAACCTTTCGTAAACAGCAATCCCAAGGGGATATACGAGTTCCTCGCATTTGCAGGGATTGATGAATTCAACGTTGGTGCTACAGGGAATCTCATTTCCCACATCTCCTACCTCTCGCCTATTCTACTGCTTGTATTGATGATTACCCTCTTGTTCATTCTTTATCTTACTATTCGAAAGTGTATCATGACGAGATCAAGCCACACGATAAAGAACGTGCTACGGCATGGTGGAAAATTTCCCCGACCATGAAACTGCAATTTCAGGAGGAATTGAGATGACGCACGCACTTGTCATTTGCCACGACGAGCTTTTCGAGCATCAGAAACGCGTACTGATGAGCCAAGACTGGCTAATGACTAATCTTACAGGAGTGTTGGACGGATGTGACAGCGTCCCTGGTGGAAAAGGTGTCTTCGGGCGCACACCCATGAACCCGATCCCCGTAAGTGGCATTGCCGGGCAGATTGCTTACCTCAATCGACTCCGCACGGGGTCCGGGATGAGCTTCCTGTATCGCCGGGCCATGGGAACCTTTGGCCTAATCAACCAGTACCCCGTGGATTGCTTTGAACTGGTTGCCCTAGACGGTACGTGCTGCGAGGAATTGTACCTCGACATGCACTTCTCTCACAATTCCACCTTGGCACCATCCGGCCTAATCCTGCTCACTTGCAGGATTCAGTAATGGCTTGAATAATTGCGTCAAGAGGAGCAGGCTTTGATACATAAATTTTGCCACCAATAGTGCTGCGGTGTCCTGGTAGTTCGCTTTTACCCAACAGCCCTGTGAGAAATATTACAGGGATGTTGCTGGTCGCGGTGGATTCTTGCAATGCCTCCGCGACTTCACCACCGCTCATCCCAGGCATCATGACGTCTAGCAAGATTACGTCGGGCTTTTGAGACTGAGCAAGACGCAGGGCAGCCTTTCCGGAATTTGCGGTGAAGACTTGGCACAGCATCGCCCTCTCCAACAGCAGCTTTAGTGCATCTACAACATACTCTTCATCATCCACCAGCAGCACTCTTAGAATTCTGGACAAACTGCCTCCTAATAGATTAAAAAATTGGCCTAAAGCCAACAATAGCTGAAAACAACTACGTTGGCACGCGGACAAATACGGGTTCAATAATTGTGAAAACTGATTTTGCCTGGATGAGCCGTTGAATACCCACAGTGGTAAGTTCCGCCCCCTTGGCCAGCAACAACAGCCCTTGCTCGGTCACTATGCCTTCTTCAAGCACCATATTTTCCTGTAAGTCCTTGAGGGGAACTCGGCGAAGGATATAACCGGCATCTCGACCAACGGCCTGCTCAAAGGCCCTGAGCAGGCCAGGATCATAGCATCCCTTGCAACTGTTCATATGCTCAAGGATGTCTACCGGAGAACCTCCACGGCTTTCCAGCATGTCATAATCCGTAGCAAGCTTTAAAATTCGTGCGCCAATTCCCTTGCCAGTGCTGGAGTTAGCATCAAAGCGTTCGTGCTGGCGACCTATCATCTCCGCCACACGCTCAAGCCGTGGGATATGCTCCAAGAGTCCAGAACCAACGGCGGGGTGGCTCTCATAGAGACGCTGCTCATCAGGCGTCAGTTCCTGACCTAGGGAGATCTTCTCCACCACCGGGCGAGGCAGGGCCATACAACCAATTTGCGAAAGCATTGCAGTGAGTTCCAACTCCCAGGTCAGAGGGATATCAGCAGCTTTTGCTAACCTCCGGGTCAGAGTCTTGATCCTCTGTGACCGGCCGTATGCTTCGGGGTTGGCGAGGCTAAGAGCTTCGGTGAGCACCTGGATACTGCCGCGCAGAGTACCACGCAAAAGTTCCCGCTCCGCCATCACCAGTCGATGTTGGTCCAATGCCGCCTGGAGCGCCTTAACCATTACCTCCTGGGGACAGGGTTTCGTGAGAAAACGGAATACCTGTCCCTCATTCACTGCCCCGATTGCGACTTCCACATCAGCAAAGCCTGTGAGCATCAACCGCACAGTATCAGGGGCGACTTCGCGCACACGGCTCAGGAAGGTGATGCCATCCATTCTGGGCATTTTTAGGTCGGAAACCACCACTGCAAAAGCCTCAGACCCTTGCAGCACTTTCAAACCCTCCTCAGGGCCGTGGGCTGTATACACATCAAAACGCCTGTGTAGCGTGACGCGAAAACTTTCCAATAGTGCTAACTCGTCATCCACAAACAGTATTTTATTAGCCACTTAGACCTCCTCCAGAAAAACATTCTGGCACAAACTCCGCCATTCGTGCAGCCGGGCCACATAGTCATCCTTGGGTGTGTTTGGGATTTCGTTCGACCGCCACTTGCGGTCCTTATTGATGCTCACTAAGTCATGGTCGAAATAGTCCGCAACGGCAACGGCAACCAAAGGCGAGAACTCGGCGCAGGATATATGTTCTGGGGAGTGGTGCCAGCATACGGCGTCGATGATGGCGTCCTTGAACCCCCACAGGCTCAACAGATAAGCGCCAGCCTCCGAATGTGTGGTGCCGAAAGCCTCTCGCTCAGCCACATGTAGATGCAGGCTGCCACCTTGAACGCGTGTCAGCACTTCGCCGTAGACCTCTGGCATGATTGTTACCAGCACCAGCTTGCCCACGTCATGCAGCATGCCCGCGATGAAGCAGTCGTCGCGCATTCTGGTGTCTTGGCGCTCTACCTCGGCGATGGCTTTGCAAAAGCAGGATGTGCGGGTGCTGTGGGCCCAAAGTTGTTCCAGCGAGAAGCCCACCGGCGTGGCTTTCCCGACATCGGAGAACAAGCCGATGGACAGCACCAACGTGCGAATGGTTTCTATGCCCAGGAGCTTCACCGCATGTTGCAGATTGGAAACATGGACGGGAAGGCCAAAAAAAGCAGAGTTTACCAGACGCAGAATGCTGGAAGACATGGCCATGTCCTGGCCGATGATGTCACCGATGCTCTGTAGCGAAGAGTTCTCGTCCTGAAGCTCGTTCATGAGCCGCTGATACAGAAGAGGCAAAGGAGGCAGTGACTCAATGCGAGAAACAAACCGTTTTAAGGCGCCGCTACGAATAATCTCACGCAGACGCATAGCCCCACTGATGGCTATTCTAAGCTCCTCTGCCGGACATGGCTTGCTTATGTACCGATGGGCCAGCTTGACAGTGCGCATCACGCTGGCCTGATCAGAATAGCCAGAGAGTATCATGCGCACCGTCTCCGGTGAACGCTCGGCTACTTCAGCCAGAAGCTGTGCTCCGTCCATGCCGGGCATGCGCATGTCACTCACTACAACGTCAAAGAACTCCGTTTCCATGAGTTTCAATGCTTCGACCGCGCTTGGCATGAACGCCATGTCCCACTCGTTTCGCAATGGGCGCAGCGAAAGCCGGACGCTGTCCAGAATGTTC
>Ga0073936_10006129_pt1 | contig 15981 bp, 17 predicted proteins | sample AliMusrvi5mmetaG_FD_87041 | JGI IMG/M metagenome (GOLD analysis project Ga0073936, IMG submission 87041) | Freshwater lake bacterial and archeal communities from Alinen Mustajarvi, Finland, to study Microbial Dark Matter (Phase II) - Alinen... | ecosystem: Environmental > Aquatic > Freshwater >... | reverse complement strand
CCCCTACCCGCTCGTGTATGAAGCACACTACCCGGCAACCAAGGCACTGGCCGAACAGCTGGTACTGGCAGCCAATTCACCGGATCTGGCGGTAACAGCTCTGCGCCCTCACCTTATCTGGGGGCCGGGAGACAACCATCTGGTCCCGCGCATCATTGCCAGGGGACGCGCGGGCAAACTGCGCCGGATTGGCACCCGCCCCAACCTGGTGGATACAGTGTATGTGGACAACGCCGCACGAGCCCACATACAGGCCGCAGACCAGCTTTACCCCGGCAGCAGTGTGGCGGGCAATACCTATTTCATTAGTAACAACGAACCGCTGCCACTCTGGGACATGATCAACCGGATCCTTGCCGCCGCCTCAATTCCTCCGGTAACCCGCAGCATTCCGCCGAAACTGGCGTTCGCCATCGGTTGCATCTGCGAAGGTCTGTGGAATCTGTTCCGGCTATCCGGCGAACCGCCCATGACCCGTTTTGTCGCCCAAGAACTTGCCTCTGCCCACTGGTTCGACATCAGTGCCGCCCGCCGCGACTTCGGCTACCGTCCTGAAATCTCCATAGATGAAGGATTGCTACGGCTGCGGCAGTCGCTGCAATCCACTCCTCCATGAAGACAACCGACTGGCCGCGTACCGGTGAAGTACATCTGCATTGCCTGACCCTCTCCCTCGAAACATCGGAACTGACCCGCTACGAACGCCTGTTCTCGCCGGACGAGGTCGCCCGCGCCAAACAACTGAAAAGTGACCGTGCCAAAAACCGCTATGGTGCCGGACGAGGAATGCTGCGTGACATTCTGAGCGGATACCTTGGTATTGAACCTGCCGATGTGCCGCTTGCCACAGGAGAGCATGGCAAACCGTTCCTTGAGTATGGTGCCGCGGAGGATCTTCGCTTCAACCTGTCGCACGCGGATGAACTGCTGGTTCTGGCAGTTGCTTCAGGAGTCGATATCGGTATTGACATTGAAAGAGTTAAGGCAGACACACCTATCCACGACATGGCACGGCTGGCATTTTCCCGGCACGAGCAAGAAGAGCTGCTTACTTTGCCGGTCTCCGGGCAGGTGGAAGCTTTCTACCGCAGCTGGGTCCGCAAGGAAGCCTGTCTGAAAGCATGCGGCAGAGGATTTTCACTGCCAAGTAACAGCTTTAACGTATCTTTGTCTGCCGAAGCGCCAGCAATGCTGCACGTCTGCTGCAATGAAGCCTTCTGGCATGTTCTGGATATCGACGTGCCGTTGGGGTACTGCGCAGCAGTGGCGGTTGAGGCGCGCTCGCCGTATCACCACATTTCCATAGTATGCCAATGATTAATTGGGGAGGCGGGCCAATCTGCTTGGGGCGCGTGCGAGGCTCGCCGGATTCACTCTGGACAATGCCTGTACGCAAGAACATTGTAAAAGAGTCCTGATGTAGTGTATTTTTAATTCAATGAATTTTGAACGCAAACTGATGTTCAACAACTAACCACACACAATAAAAAACCTAATGGAAAAAATTCTTATTATTGATGATGAAGCCTTTATCCGGGAAAATGTCTCGCGGATTTTATCGGATGAGGGGTATCAGGTTTACCAGGCTTCCAATACCCGGGAGGCAAGCGACCAGGTGACAACGTGTGAAATTGACTTGGCATTGCTTGATTTGAACCTTGGCTCCGAGAATGGCATCGATCTTCTGAAAATTCTAAAAGAGCTTGATCCCGAACTGCTGGTAATCATCATTACCGGATTCGGGTCGGTGGAAAGTGCGGTCGACGCCCTCAAAATGGGTGCTTTTCATTACATGAAAAAACCGTTTAAAGCAGATGCGTTACGCGTAATTGTTAAACTTGCGCTTCAAACTCAGACACTGAAGCGTGAAGTTCGCAACCTGAAGCGTGCCGACAGTTGCCTGCCGGGACGCTCTCCCATGATCGGCAGAAGCAAACCCTTTCGCGATCTGGTTGACCAGGTTCGGGAAATCGCCCGCATCCCTTCAACCGTTCTGATTACCGGCGAGTCCGGTACGGGCAAAGAGCTGATTGCCCGTGGCATTCACGACCTGTCAGATCGACATGATGCCGCTTTTGTTGCTATCAACTGCGCTTCCATTCCTGCGGCTCTGCTCGAAAGCGAACTATTCGGTCACGAAAAAGGCTCATTTACCGGTGCAACCGCACGAAAACCGGGGCTGTTCGAGGAAGCGCACCACGGCACTCTTTTTCTCGATGAAATAGGTGAAATGGATATGAGCATGCAGGCCAAGCTTCTCCGGGTACTGCAGGAACGCACCATCCGCCGTGTCGGTGGCATCAGGGATATAACCATTGATGTACGCATAATATCGGCGACTAATCGCAATCTGAGGGATAAAATAGCTGCCGGTTCCTTTCGTGAAGATCTCTATTACCGTATCAATGTATTTCCAATTCATATTCCGCCGCTACGGGAACGGAACGGTGATATCGGAATCATAGTTTCTTATTTTCTCGATAGTTTCAGCCGCTCCTTTGGTCGCAACTTTAAGGAATTGTCACCGGAAGCAACCAAACTGATGGAGGAGTACAACTGGCCGGGCAATATCCGTGAGCTGAGAAATGTCATCGAACGCATCTGTATCATGAATTATGGTCCAACACTTTTGCCGGAACACCTTCCCCTTGAGATACGAGGAGCCGTTCCGACAGACAGGCTACTGCACCATGACCACACCGCTCATCCGGAGCCGCTATTCATGGATACCGGACTGGAAGATGCGGTCATGAGCTTTGAAAAAAATCTCATCCGTCAAGCTTTGGAAAAAAGCGGCGGTAACGTTTTACAGACAGCAACATTACTCAAAATCCCCCGCGGTACATTACGTTACAAGATGGATAAATATGACATATAACGATATATCAGCCAAAGCCGGAGAAAGGTTAGGATGACCGATAAACATGCCATCAAACCGGGACAATCCATTGAACTTCTGAAAGAATTGCACATCCTTACCAGGGACGGCAAACTGAATCAGGACAGCAAGCGTAAACTCAAGCAGGTCAATCATCTGTATCAGTTTATCGAACCGCTCTTGAAAGAAGTTCAACAGGAACATGCCGACATCACGCTGGTAGACCATGGAGCCGGAAAGTCGTATCTCGGTTTTATTCTGTACGATCTTTTTTTTAAATATCAGGAGGGAAATTCGCGCATTTTCGGTATTGAAACCCGTGATGACTTGGTTGATAAATCGCGCACCCTTGCCGATAAACTTCAATTTCCCGGCATGTCTTTCCTGAACCTGTCGGTTGCCGAATCCATCAACTCAAATGCACTTCCGGAAACGGTCGATATGGTAACGGCATTGCATGCCTGTAACAGTGCTACCGACGATGCCATCCTGTTCGCTCTGAGAAAGAAAGCCCGGTTCATCGTACTGGTACCCTGCTGTCAGGCTGAAGTAGCCGCCGTTCTACGTAAGAATAAGGCGGTTGCGCTGGCTTCGAACAGCCTGACGGAACTATGGCGTCACCCACTGCACACCCGCGAGTTCGGCAGTCTGGTTACCAACGCTCTGCGCTGCCTGCAACTGGAGTCACATGGCTATCAGGTTAACGTCACCGAATTGGTAGGATGGGAACATTCGATGAAAAATGAGCTGATTATCGCCAGCTACAAAGATCTCCCCCGCAGGCGGGCATCGGAACGCCTTAATGAGCTTTTGCACTCATTAGGGCTTGAGGAAATGCGTCACCGCTTCTTCACCTCACTCCTCGTTTAACAGGTTTAACCTTCATCGCACCCATCGTGTGGCGGTTATCCGCCACCTGGCCTGGCTAAATTTAGCCACCACATTGTTTTTGGCAGTACAAGCAGCAGGCAACCGACACATATATGATGTTATATCGGTATGTTATGCTTCTCATTAAAATTGGCACGTGTGTTGCTATAAAATCAAACAACATCTCATAATTGTAGTCCTCACCGGTATCCCCACATGCACCATCATATAAAAAGGAGGTTCAGGTATGTTCAAAAAAATAGCGATAACGGTGCTCGTCATGGGACTGACCCTGCCGGGCGTGTCCCATGCGGCAAAAGTAAAAATCGGTTTTGTAAACTCCATCACCGGCCCCGAAGCCCCCATCGGTGAAAACCTCACGAACGGTGTAACCCTGGCTCTGGAAGACCTCAAAAAGAAGGGTATCGAAGTTGATCTGGTCAAAGAAGATGATACCGGTAAACCTGAGAAATCCATGGCCGCCTTCGAAAAAATGGCCACACGCGACAAGGTATCCGGTGTAGTTGGTCCGTATACCTCTGCTACCGCCAACGCAGTGGCCAAACTGGCGGAAAAATACAAGACCCCCCTTTTGATTCCGGTTGCCTCCAAGGATGAAATCACCCGGCAGCATCTGAAGTGGACCTTTCGTTTGAGTGCCACCACGTATGACTACGCGACTATTCTGATTGATATGGCCACCTCGCTCGGCAAACCAAAAACCATGGCTATCATCAACGAAAATACTGACTTCGGCACTTCCGGCGCCAAGTCGGCGAAAGACTACGCCGCCAAGAAAGGTATTACGGTGGTTGCCGAAGAGTCCTACGCGAAAGGTTCTCCCGACTACCGCGGTACGCTCAGCAAGATCAAGTCAAAGAACCCCGACCTTGTGTTCATGGTTTCCTATGTCGCCGACGCCATCCTCCTGATGCGCCAGTCCCGTGAAATCGGTATTACCCCGCAAGCCTTCCTCGGTGCCGGCGCCGGTTTTGCCACGGTAGCATTCGCGAAAGAAAAGAACATCTCCAACAACGTTTTTTCGAGTACCCAATGGACTGGTGATGTAACCTGGCCGGGAGCCAAGGATTTTGACACCCGTTACAAGGCCAAATTCGGCAAAGAACCGACGTATCACGCCGCTACCGCCTATGAGTCCATGATGATCATGGCCGAGACCGCCGCCAAAGCGGGCGGAGATGCGGAGAAGATCCGTGCAGCACTCAAGAGCGGCCAGTGGAATGGCATCATGGGTGAGGTCAAGTTCCTCGATTACGAGGGGTATACCAATCAGAACAGACACCAGATGCTGGTTGAGCAGATTCAAAACGGTGTACACCAGACCGTGTATCCACCCAAGTACGTCTCCAAGAAACCGGTCTATCCGTTCCCCGGCTGGAAATAAGTATTTCGATTCTGTATGGGCGGGGTGATCCCGCCCATATACTGTACCTGGAGACTTTGCATGAACATCTTTATCCAGTCATTAATCAGCGGGATCCTGATCGGCGGCGTCTATGCCCTGATCGGCATCGGCCTGACCATCATCTTCGGTGTCATGAGGGTAATTAATTTTGCCCACGGCGATCTGTTGATGCTTGGTATGTACGGTACATACTACCTGTTTACGCTGTTCAACATCGATCCGTTCATGTCGATTATAATTACCATCCCGCTCATGTTCCTGTATGGCGGTTTTCTGCAAAAGTTCTTTATCAATCGCGTTCTCGGCTCATTGCCTCAGAACCAGATCCTCCTTACCATCGGCATGGGTCTGGTCATGAGCAACGTCGTCATGCTGGCTTTCACGTCCGATTACAAGATTCTCTCTACGACCTACTCATCGAGCAGTTTCAGTATCATGGGAATCTCCGTTTCCACTCCGCTCGTCATATCCTTTGTCATCACAGCGGCTATTACGGCGGCCTTGTACTGGTTCCTGCTCAAGACCGATACCGGTCAGGCTATCCGTGCCACGGCGCAAGATCGTGAAGCGGCTCAATTAATGGGCATTAATGTAAAACGGATGTCGATTATCGCTTTTGGCCTCGGTTCTGCTCTGGCAGGAACAGCTGGTGCATTGATCTCGCCTACCTATTATATTTTCCCTCAGGTCGGGAGCATCTTTACGCTCAAGGCCTTTGTCATCACGGTGCTTGGCGGAATGGGGAGCATTGTCGGAGCTACGCTGGGCGGTGTCCTGATCGGCATTGCCGAATCCATAGGTGGCGTCTACTTCGGTTCCGGCTGGAAGGAAGTCGTCGTATTCGTCCTGTTCCTTCTGGTACTTCTGTTCAAGCCTGCCGGTCTTATGGGCAAATCCAACACGTGACGGGAGCAGATACGACTATGAAATTTCCGTTGAATACGAATACGGGGAGAGGCAACCTCACGATTATTTTCTCCCTGGCTATTGTCGCACTGTTGTTCATGGTGCCAACTTATGTGCAGAATACCTATGCCCTCCACATCATGATCCTGATCTTCGTTAATATCGTTATGGGATCGAGCTGGAACATCCTGGGGGGGTATACCGGTCAGTACTCGGTGGGACACTCCGCCTACTTTGGCATGGGCGCCTATACAACCATGATACTGATGCAGTTCCGGCAAATTCCCCCCTGGTACGGCGTCTGGGCCGGAATGCTTGCCGCCCTGGTAATTGCCCTGATTATCGGATCAATCTGCTTTCGCCTGCGGGGACCATATTTCGTACTCGCTTCAATTGCCGTCGCGGAAATTTTCCGGGTTTCGGCGCTGAATCTCAAAAATATTACCAACGGAGCGGAAGGGATCCTTATCACAGAGATTCCCCCACTCACCATCAACGGCTCCGTCATCACCGATTTTTCCTCCAAAGTACCCTTTTATTACACCGGGCTTGTATTCGTACTGATCGTCATTCTGGTTACCTGGCTCATCCAGCATTCCAAGCTGGGCTACTTTTTTCAGGCTATCCGCGAAGACCAGGATGCGGCCCACTCCCTCGGCATCAGCCTGACGCTGTATAAAAACACGGCTCTTGGGATCTCGGCAGTATTGACGTCACTCTCCGGAAGCCTCTATGCCCTGTATGTCGGTTTTATCGATCCAAGCACGGTCCTGTCTCTCGAATTATCAGTTTCAATTGTCCTGATCTGCATCATCGGCGGAATCGGCACTATTTTCGGACCGATCATCGGAGCACTGGTGCTGGTGCCGCTCTCCGAAGCACTGCGCAGCAACATGATCGGTCAATCGTTGATCAGCTCGGGTCTGGTTCGCGCCGAATCCCCGTTCGGTACCTTTTTAACCGAAAATCTCTCCCACGCCCATGTCCTGATATACGGTGTCCTGGTGGTTGTGGTAATCCTCTTCATGCCTGATGGCGTGCTTGGTTTCTTCAAGGCGTTATCGGCAAAGAAGCATAAGGAGGCAGCCTGATGGCCATTCTCGAAATACGACATGTCAGTAAATTTTTCGGTGGCCTCTCAGCCAATTCGGATGTCTCTTTTGAACTTGAACAGGGTATGATAATGGGGCTGATCGGCCCCAACGGCGCCGGCAAGACCACTCTGTTCAACTGTATAACCGGCTACTATCCACCCTCAAAAGGAGAGGTAGTATTCAACGGTAAAACAATGAACGGCCTGCAACCGGACAAAGTCTGCAAGCTGGGAATGGCCCGAACCTGGCAGAAAGTCCGCCCCCTTGCCAAAATGAGCGTCGTTGACAATGTTATGGTCGGCGCCCTCTGCCGGACAAACTCCCTCAAGGTTGCCCGTGAGATGGCCATGGAACAGGTACGGGTAGTACGATTGGAGCACCGGACCGATTTTCTGGCCGGAGGATTGCCAATCGGTGAACGCAAAAAACTGGAAGTCGCTCGCGTGCTGGCAACGCAACCAAAACTGCTGTTGCTTGACGAGGTTATGGGGGGGCTCAACCCGGCTGAAAGTGAGGAAATCATCCGGCTGATTCTGGATATCCGCACGCTTGGGATCACCCAAATGGTTATTGAGCATGATATGAAAGCCATCATGCGTATCTCCGACCGGATTGTGGTACTCAGCTCAGGGGAAAAACTGGCTGAAGGATCACCTGATGAAATTGTCAATAATCCGGATGTAGTGGCAGCGTACCTGGGAAGCGAATAAAGTAGAGAGGTCTTTAATGCTCACAATAGACAAACTCAATTTCAGTTACGGCGACATGCAGGTGCTGTGGGACATCGACCTGACGGTCAATCAAGGTGAGATCGTCACCGTGGTTGGCGCCAACGGCGCCGGTAAAACGACGACTCTCAAAAACATTTCCCGGCTAGAGCGGCCGCAGTCCGGAAGCATCATGTTTCAGGGAGAAGAGCTGAAAGGGCTTGAATCTCACCAGGTGGTGGAGCGCGGTATCGTTCAGGTTCCGGAGGGACGCAAAATTTTCCCTGAAATGACGGTCCTCGAAAACCTCCGCATGGGTTCCTATATCAAGAGCGCCCGCCCTGACCGTGAAGCAAATGTGGAGCGGGTATTCGGCATGTTTCCGCGCCTCAAGGAACGAGAAAAACAATTGGGCGGCACCATGTCCGGCGGAGAACAGCAGATGTTGGCAATCGGACGAGGACTGATGGCCAACCCCAAACTGTTACTTCTTGACGAACCGTCACTTGGACTTTCGCCATTATTTGTTAAAATCATCTTCGAGATCATTCAGGAAATCAACAAGCAAGGGGTCACGATCCTGCTGGTGGAGCAAAATGTCTTCCAGTCCCTAAAGATCGCCAGCCGTGCCTACGTACTTGAGACCGGTCGAGTCGTCCTCTCCGGTACCGGCGCCGAATTATTGAGCAACGACCATGTCAAGAAGGCATTTCTCGGAATGTAAGGAGAAACTATGCAAACGGTAGAACAGTGGATGACGCGTAATCCGCATACAATCGAAGTTGACGCCTCCATTATTGAGGCAATGCATACGATGAAGGAAAAGAAAATCCGCCGGTTGCCGGTCACCCGTAACGGTAAATTTTGCGGGCTGATCACTGACCTTATGATCAAGAGTTTTACTCCCGGACAGTCCACCTCTCTGGATACCTGGGAAGTGCACTATATTCTTGCCAAAGCAACGGTCATGGATGCGATGAATCCCCACCCGCTGACGATTACCCCGGACGCCCCGCTCAGCCAGGCCGCCCAGATAATTCATGACAATAAACTTAACGGGTTATGTGTCACCGACGGCAATAACAATCTTGTCGGTCTGCTGACTAATACCAATCTGATGGAAGCTCTGATTTCGCTGTGCAATTCGAACTGAAGTATGCTTAAATTCCTTGACACTCTTTTGTGATCAAAGGATATGCAATGAAAAAGAAATTATTTCCACGGTGCGGAGCTACGTTAAAATCAGTCGTTTCAGATTCTTCGCACAATAATCCGGATATACGGAATCTGCTCCATGAACTGCAAGTTCACCAAATTGAACTGGAGTTGCAAAACGAAGAGCTTCGTCAAACCAATGCATATCTGGAGATCTCTAAAGCCGAGTTGGAAGCTATCTTCAACACGGTGCCAATTGGACTTGCCATATCCAACGACCCGAACTGCTATCATATACGCGGTAACGTTATCAATGAACAAATGCTTGGAGTTCCACCGGGAAGTGAGATTTCAAGGAGGACACCCCACCCCGTTATTTTCCGAAATACATTGAACGGCCTTGACATCCCGGTTGAGGAACTCCCCATGCAGCGCGCCGTACGCGGTGAAAAAGTTTCCGGGCAGATTATGGATGTCGAACGTCCTGACGGTAAAAAAATCACACTCTTCTGTTCGGCAACCCCGTTGCTCAACAAGGCGGGGGAAGTCCGAGGTGCGGCTGGCGCATTCATGGACATCACCGAGCTCAAAAGAGTTGAAATGGCTCTCAAGGCATCGCACGATGTGCTGGAACAACAGGTACATGAACGGACAATTGAACTTTCCAAGACTATTGTTGAGCTTAAACAGTCACATGACGAATTGGAATCAAAAGTTTCCGAAAGAACTGCCGATCTAGCCCGGGCAAACGAACAAATGAAAAAAGTATCTCTTGAGCTGATCTGGGCGGAAGAACGGGAACGGGAACGTATTGCCGGAGAACTGCATGACCAGGTAGGTCAGTCTCTTTTACTGGCCAAAATAAAGGTTGACACGCTGGCCGATTGTGTCCTGGATGATTCACCCCGTAGTTATGCGAATGACGCTTCTGCACTTCTTGAAAAATCAATCCATGATATTCGTACGCTTACATTCAGAATGCGCCCCCCCATCCTTGACACCGCAGGAATTGAAACTGCCCTGGAATGGCTTTGTGCTTCCGTCAGTAACGATTATGATCTTAAAGTGCACTTCATCACGGATTGTCTGCCCAAGCCATTGTCTGTAGAGCTACGCTATTCTCTGTATCAGGTCGTAAGAGAGCTCCTGATAAATATTGAAAAACATGCCGGGACAGATACTGCACAGCTTTCGATTAATACCGAGAACCAGGCTGTTGTCGTACATATTACTGACAATGGCATCGGCTTCAATTATGATGAGGTGTGCCTGAAACCTATCTGTGGCCGAGGTTATGGATTATATAATGTAAAACATCGGATCGAACAGATGGGGGGGCAGTTTACTGTTGAATCGTCGCCTGGGACAGGAACTATGATATCCCTGGTGGTACCGCTCACTGAAAGCTGAGGAGCAGGAGGAATCACGTGCAAACAAGAGTTCTGCTTGTCGATGACCACCATATCTTCCGTGAAGGATTACGGTCGTTAATTGAAAAATCCGATACGGTTCTGGTAGTTGGAGAGGCCGGAAATGGCGTCGAAGCGGTGCGCCTTGCAGGAGAGCTTGAACCTGATCTGGTGATTATGGATCTTACCATGCCGATTATGAACGGGATTGATGCTACAAAAGAAATCACCGGAAAACATCCGAAAACGCACGTCCTGGTGCTCTCCATGGAAAGTAACCGGTTCTTTGTCGTAGAAGCGCTCAAAGCTGGGGCCACAGGGTATCTTCTGAAGGATACCGCTTTTGCTGAACTTATGGATGCAATCGCTACTGTCGCCGGTGGCGAAACCTATCTTCCCCGAAAGGTAGCATCTCTGCTGGTAAAGGAATTTCTGCAATGTATTCCTGAAGACCTTACGGTTGTATATCAAAACCTCACGCCTCGCGAACGGGAGATTCTACAGCTGGTAGCCGACGGGAAAAGCATTAAGGAAATTGCATTCATTCTTGACATCAGCCCAAAGACGGTGGACAACCAGCGTCAAGCCATCATGAAAAAGCTGCAGCTTTTTAGTGTTGCCGAACTCACCAAATACGCCGTCCGGCAAGGATTATCCCCCCTCTCAAAATAATTGTATTCCCTACAGGCAATCCCGCGCAATTTGGGAATATTCGTAACCCCATAAGCAAAATACCCCATTTTATTCTTCAAAAATTCTGTTATTTATTATAATCAACGAAATTATTTCAGGAGAAATGTATGCAATACTCAGAAATGATGGTTGCAATTTCCGGAGCCAAACCTGGTCTATTACCTGAAAAGTCCGGTCATATGGTGACGATGACAGGAAAGACACCACAAGCTGCAATTCCGGCAACGTCACGTGTTGACTATGCAACGTATTCGGGGCGTTTCATCTCAAACATTGTAGAGGTTCATGGTATCCATCTCGAATAGTTGTCCGCTGATCATATGAACCTTGGGAAGTCAATCGTACTTCGGTGAAACAGATGATTCGTGATTCATATATGCGTGCGATGGTATTGGAACAGACCGGTGGGCGGCTCGTCATGAAGAAAATACCGATTCCGCTGCCAGTCTGCGGCGGGATACATATGAGTCAGATCCCACGTTTTTCGTACGATCTGCTCTGGGGTGGGCGAAGCATTATTTCGGTGGCCAACCTGACCCGTGCAGATAGTGAAGATTTTCCGGAACCGGTTCCGCGCATCCTGGTTAATACGGAGGTCGAGGTGTTTCCACTAGAGCATGCCAACCGGGCATTGGACGCTCTGAGGAACGGAGAAATCAGGGGAAACGGAGTTCTTGTGCCGTAGACGTGACGACCGAACTCCATAAACCCGACTCGATTGGTGTGCAATTATCTCAAATTTATGCCGGATTCGCCCTGAACAGTTACCTGAAGCGACAGGCGATCAGCAGCGACGACAGCCTCTCCGAGTGACAGATATTTGACCGTACCGGTTAACTCAACATGCTCGGCGAGCTGAATTTTAGCTAACGCAGCGGATGCTTTCTGACGTGCACTTTCAACTTGACTTACAATCGTAGAATTAAGCTTTTCCTTGATAACATTACGAATCGTACCGTTAAATAACCAGCCGCCAACTCCAATCAGGAAACCGGCATGTCTGGTATCAAAGTCAATATTATCAAACGTAAGAGTATTGCTCTGAGGGTTGTATACCGGTTTGGCAACAAGCGTCAGTTCACCGTCGAAGTCCCCGGTCGAGGCTAAATCGATGACAAGTTTTCCGTCGTCACTTTTCATGTTAAAGCTACGAATTGTTATTTTTTTGTCATCACCAAAGGTTTGATTGAGCAAAATCGGGTTCAGCGCAGTTACGAGATCCGTGAAAAAGATATTAACGGCAAGCTGGATATGAAACTGGTTATCAAAGGTGGCAAGTTGTTGAATTTGCGGTAACGGCCGTGGCGGCATCGAGGCGGGTTTCGGTCCAATGGCGATTTCCGCACCGGTGACAAGGCCGATTGAGACACGAAGCTGGTTATTTGTTGCCGACAGCGGACTCATTACAATTCTCTCCGGAGACAATTTCAACCACGCACTAAACTTTTTGTCAACCAGAACAGGAGTAAACGCGTCTCGCCACAACGGCGCAATTTTATCCCGGAGTCGCACGTTGTCGTTGAGTTTGTTGTCAATGATAGGAGCGAGAAGCTTTTGCAGCGGCAGCATGACGCTCTCAACAAGGGTCTTCGGCTTTATAGTAATCATACCCAGGCTCATATTATCCGATAATCCGTCGGAGAGCCCGGTGTAGTACAATTCGGTTTTTAAACGCCAGTCAGGAGTTACGTTTACCTTCGCTTTGAAGCGGAGATTACTCTTGAGTGGGCCGGTCGAAAACATTCCATACCCGAACGTCAGTTGGACCGGTAGTGAAAGGTAAATGTAATCATTTGATGAAGTTACAACTACCGGACCGGTACGAACTATTTCAACTGACGCCCCAAAACTCCCCTGCCCTTTGTATAAATCTTTATTGATCGACTTGTTCAGTATATTTCCGAGATCCGCGGTCGAAGTTTCAACACGAAGATTAATGGTCGAGGAGTGCTGCGCCTCGTTACCGGCAGCCGCGCAGATGGTTGATGACATCATAAGCATGGATAACAAGCTGATTAGACAATACATTTTACGCATTATTGTTCCTCCGGGATTCAGTAACAAAAATATGCAGTAAGGCACCCGCAATAAAAAACAATTCCATTTCCCATTCCGGATTCGGAACAATTATTTCATTGTAAAGAGCCTTACTTCCAAAAAACAAGGGTTAGCTTTATCGGCTAACCCCTCTGAATGTGATTGGTGGAGCTGAACCCTTGTTTATCGAACTGATGTGGCAATAATTATCTACTTACATCATGTTTTGGTGTAGCCGGCGGAAGTGGGCAATCACCTTTATCATCACATGGACAGGCATACGCGAGAGATGCAACGAGTGAAGATACGATTAAGCTCATAACAAGTATTCGTTTCATTGGTGATACCTCCTGATAGAAGATCTTTTTAGTCTTTTACGCATAGTAAGTCAGATAAAAATCTAAATCAATAGGAAAATTGAGTAACTCAGGCAACCCCACTATTCTCTCTATGAGTGCCGCTATAAATTCCTGTAAAAGTTATATTATACTTTTGCTGCTGGCTGAAGTGGCACTTCTTCAGTGAGCCACTCTATGGCTTTATTCATTGATTTGAATACCTTTTGCTTTTGTAAAATGTTTCCCATCTCTAATACGATTGACACCATATTCAACATTCCGAACGTAGTCATGTCGGTAGAGACGTGAGCCGATTTACCATTAGGGGCTCTTTCTGTTATCTGTTCTTTGGCGAGTAATGGCAGTTTACACAGCCTCTCAAATGTTACGCTTTCATCCATTGTGGCATCTGTCAGGTTAAAGAGAACATGACAGGTAGCTTGAGGCATGTAAGTTCGTGTAATATTGATAATGTCTTCAAAGGACATGGAGCCTGAAATGTCCAGGAACATTATATTGTCTTTATGTTCAACCGTAACATTTACCATTATGTCTCCCGGCTTATTTTGAAGTTCACTCGTATGTTGTGTCAAGTAAAAGAAATACCAGATATCTATACATACGATAAGATTCTGAGGCGGTATATCGCTATAGCCTCAACCCAAATCCCCGTTACGTTTAATAAGAAAAATATGAAACTTGGTATCATGTCTTGCGGCTAAAAATCAAGTTTAAAATTAATGTATTTCAATTTATAGAATCTTTGGAATTGCTAAGGATATCGGGATGTCGGAGGGGTTATATTCTGTTGCTACTTTCTATATCTTCAGCAATTGGTGCCGGGTCGCCGGTAGGATTGATTATGCACGAGCAGAGCCGCTGCTGACGTGATCAAAATGACATATTCAGCAAATGAGAGATAATCTTGATCGGATTCAAAAACTGTTGAATGAGATGGAACAGATGCGTCCGCTCGTGAATGCAATAACTAATATTGCTGAAAGAACTAATCTGTTGGCGCTGAATGCAGTGATTCAGGCTTCAAATGCAGGAAAAAATGGCAAAAGCTTTGCAGTACACAGCCTGTTTCTCTCGGACACCGCACGTCTCAGAGATGCCATTTACCAGACCGTCTATCCGGGGTTGCATCTGATTCCCGCCAGTCCGCTCTATGAACATGGTTCCGGTTGCGGCGACCCGACCCGACTGGCCCGTGCCCTGCGCGATGAACAAATTGATGCAGAATATGATCTTATTTTGATTGATTCCCCACCATCATTTGACGATTCTGCTCATGATCTCAAGGTATTACGACGTTTTTCATGCTTTAACTTTAGCGGATGAATCCCTTGAATGATCTTTGGGCAAAACCTTGTGTCTATGCCGCCAACGGTAGTTCGATCACCAGCTTTTCGTGTGGGGCGATTATGTGTCCCTTGCTATCCCGCTCGATCAACCCGGACTCTTCCAGTATTTTTATGTCCTGGTGTACATTTTTGTAATCTCTCCCCAAAAGTATAGCAAGGCCCCTGATGCTTATCCCAGCATTTACATGTAGTACCTGCAAGAGATTGTGACGCTGTCTGGTGATAACCCTGGAAAGGGCTTCTGCGGATTCAAAATATATTCTAGTGGATGGTTCCGATACAGGTTCTCCCCGGTCGATTGACAGCCAGTCTCGCTTAACATCGTCCATAAATTCTTTTCGGCTTTTGATCCCTATGGTTGCCATATTATTCATCGCCAATCCTTTCTACATCAGCCCAAAAGTTATCAAGCAAAGTTTCAACTTCCTTAAAGCGATACGGTTCTTCCCGCCCGACAACATGCCTATGGTCTCCCTTGCCGTGCTCATTGTCGTATCGAACAAGGCAATTTCCGTCTTTGCCAAAATAGAGCCGGTATTTGTAACGGTGGAGTGAGCCTTTAAGCGGAACAGGTAAAGTCCACACGACGATCTGCACAATAGTTCCATCGTCAAAGGTTTCTTTCCTGTTCAGAACTAATGTTGCTTTTGTCTTCTTGATGGTATTCTATACCATCAGAACTAAAAAAGTCAAGCAGCGACTATTTGCTGTTTCCACTTAGCTGGTTTAAATTAGAGGCCGATTTACAGAACATATTTAGTTTAGATAAAAGTATTACGTCAATTTTTTTGGTGGAGCCGTAATTGATTGAACTGAAAAAACTCATCCATAAAAACAATCAATAAACCAAGCACTACATTTCGCGCAATTGTTAGTGGTGACGGCGGTATAACAGTTGTGTATCCGTTTATCCGTCAAAAACAGCCTGAAAACAGTGGATAATTTATGGATAATTTTACCGAAAAAAGCCAAAAAAAGGTATTTATTCGGGCAACCCCGTGTCGTCCTTTATTTCGTCAGAATCCTTCTAAAGTCTTTGCGCAAAGGGTAGAGTAAGAGATCTTTGATCGGCACACTCTGTTTTCCAGACGGACCAAGTTT
>Ga0073936_10006125_pt1 | contig 15984 bp, 14 predicted proteins | sample AliMusrvi5mmetaG_FD_87041 | JGI IMG/M metagenome (GOLD analysis project Ga0073936, IMG submission 87041) | Freshwater lake bacterial and archeal communities from Alinen Mustajarvi, Finland, to study Microbial Dark Matter (Phase II) - Alinen... | ecosystem: Environmental > Aquatic > Freshwater >... | reverse complement strand
GGCTTGTGCTTCCTGGGCCTGATAATTGGCTAAAGCCGCTTGATTTTGTTGGTACCATGTCTCCAGCACCTTGGCATGCGCCTGTGATTGTTGGGCGGTGATGCCTTTTTTTACCTCGGGTTTCCCGTCGCTGATAATCAAAATCGTATCGGCACCCTGTTCAAATGCGGCGGTGAGTGCGATGTCAAGACGGGTGGAACCGCCCGCAGCAGGTACTCCGACGTCGGCCGTCTCGAGATTGCCAGAGGTTAAACCGTAATTCCCCTCGGTATTGAATCCCCGCATGAACGTTTCAGCCTTAGTTTTGTTGTCGGTCGTGGCGACCACGACATTTGTTTCAAAGGCGCTGGCTGCATCAGCAAAGACGATGAGATTAAACATGGCGCCCTCGTTCAGCGACTCAATAACTTCATTGATCCGATTCTTAACGCGTGTATAGCCGTGTGGCCCGCCTTTGTCATCTTCGACCATGCTGATAGAGACATCGACTAAAATGACGATGCGATCCCCACGGCCGCGGATGCCGAAAAAATCAAAAGAGGAAACTCCGTTTCCAAATCCACTGAGTCCATAACCCGTGCCCAGGCCAGAACCCAGGCCGGTTCCGCTAAAAGCTTTAAATTGGGGCTGGAAGCTGGTTTTGACGGCTTTGGCGTCCATCTTAATCTCCGGCATAGTGATACTGGTTGTTGTGCGGGTGGATACAAGGCGTGGCGCCATGGAAGGACGGCTGGAACTCCGTTGTTGTTTGGAGACCTTAACCTTGAACTCAAGCTTGCGGGGCTCATAGCTCTTCATGGGCGGCGGCTGTCCGACAAAGGTGGATTCGCGGTTGTAGAAAATATTACTGATCACAAATACGGCGGCAATCAGGAGCAGGCTGCCATGAAACACAATGCTGGCGAACAGGCTACGGCGGAGAATCCCCCCCATGGTCACCTGTTTCCGCGAGGCAAGCCAGCTTTTGAATTTTTCCAGTAATTGTTTCATAAGCACTTGAGTGTGTGGTTTAGCCGGATCCGAAGGTGACATCCTTGATACCGGCACCCGCGCAGGCATTCATGACGTCAATGACGCGTTCGTAATTGGCCGTATCTTCGGCCTGAATGGTGATCATATGTTTCGATTTGGCCGCTTCGGAGGCCAAGCGGTAGCGAATGAGGGTCGTGACCAAGTCGGGCATGTTTTTGCCTTCAAAAACACGTCCATTAAGAATGACATTACCTTTGGCATCCACCTCAATGATCTGTTCGTCAGGCATGTCCACCGGCCCCCCCTGGGTCACCATGCCCGGGAGGGTGATGCCCAGGTCGGTTTCCTCCTGCCCCAGCCGGGTGGTGATCATGAAGAAGATCAGGAGGAACATGACAGTATCGATCATAGGGGTCAGATCGATACGTGCTTCATCGACATGGGCGGATGAATTAAGTTTCATGGGCTATTGTGCTCCCAGTGATAAGTCTTGCACGAAAGTGGCAAAGATCACATCGGAAATGCCGGCCGCGGCACAGGCGCCCATCGCCTTTCTGACATTTACAAACTGCACATTGCGGTCAGCGCGGAGATAGAGGCGGAGGTTAGGCTCGCGCTTCACTTCTGCTTCCATGATTTTGGTGAGGCCCTCCTCATTGACCAATTGCCCGGAAATGAGGAATTGTTTGTCGCCGGTTGCGGTATCTCCCTGCGGCGTTCTGTATCCTGGTTGAACGACATTGACAATTCCTCGCCGACTGGGATCTTTCTGTTTGGCGGCATTTGGGGCGATGGGTAGTTTGACATCCCCGGGGGTGTCAAGCGTTGACATGGTGGCTGAGGTCATAAAGAAAATGAGCAGGAGAAAGACGCAGTCGATCAGAGGCACCAGTTCAACATGAGCCTCTTGGATATCTTTTTCTGCCCTGATTTTCATAAACGATGCGCCTTCTCTGTAATGCGATTAAGCTTTCTGTTCCGGCGTTGCTTCAGAAGATGTAAAGCGTGTGGTGGTGACGCCGGTGATGTAATCAAGGATCTCGGTGAAGTGCGCTTCTGCCTCCTTCATCGTGGTGTTCAAAACGTTTCTGAAAAAGAAATAGCATGCCATGGCGGTGATGGCGATCAAAAGTCCTGAGGCCGTACATACAAGGGCTTCGCCAATGTTTTTTGCCAGGATCTCGGGTTTACCCATGCCGCCTTCACCGATTTTGGAAAAGGCCCCGATCATTCCGCTGACGGTTCCCAATAGTCCCCACATAGGCGACATGGAGGTCATGAGGGATAGGAAGTTTACATAAAAACCGTAGCGCGCTTCTTCACGGCCCGCTGTTTCGGCGATGGCGGCTTCCATTTTCAGGCGACAGCCCGCGATATCATCGGGATTGTAATGTTTCAAACCGTCAGCGAGGGATTTGGTGAATAATGTATCTCTGGATGAAGCCAGCTGCCACAACTGATTGACATCCCCGTTGGCGGCCGCCACTTTCATTTGCGCCAACAAATCCGGCGGCAGCATTTTCCTGGCATTCACCCGCTGGAAGTTAAGCATTGCCAGCGAGACGGTGATGATCGAGCAAGCGCCTAGGAAATACATGGCCCACCCGCCGGACTTAATCATATCCCAAAGTGTGGTGGTGTGGTGGATCTTGAGGTTCGCCGCATCAGCCGTCATGGTTTGGCCCGTTTGGGCCAATACGACTTGATGAATGCCAATACATATGCAGGATACCAATAACAGAATTGCTAATTTTTTTCTCATATTTTATTCCTTACGCTATTATTTACATTTTAAATCATTCGATTACTTAAGAGCTTCCGTTTTCGTTGCCCGCGTGCCAGCGCTGGCCTTTCCTGCTTGCTTAGCTGCATTATTCGCGTCCATGAGGGGTGGTGCGTTGGTGCCCCCCTCAGACGTTGATGCCCCTTTTTTTCCGGGTTGCATATCCGCTTCGTCCACTTCTATGTTGGTGTCATTCTCGTCCAGGGCGGGGGGATGGCCATCCCCTTTGAGTAAAGCGGTGACCTTGGCATTCACGTCTTCTTGTAACCCGAAAAACACCATTTCCACTTGAGTTTTTTCCTGCCCCTTGGTCAGTCCTTTATCCATGATATATTTGAGGTGTTCACGGGCGGAGGTGGCCCATTCTGTATCCGGGAAAATTTTGATGATTTCGTAATAGACATCCCTCGCCCGATACGGCTCCATCAGTTCTTCGTACAGTTGAGCTGACAACATCAAGGCGTCCGGAAAAACGTCGATATCTTTATTTTCAAAAACCAAGGATTGAGTGACGGCATTCATGGCCCCCCGTGTATCGCCACGGGCGAATTTAAGTACGGCTTGCGTATACCAGTAGAGCCCCCAGGTGGCATCGCCAATTTCCGGAGTGGCGGCCGCCTTGAGTTGTGTTTCAGCCTGAGGGTAATTCGTTACGGCTACAAGACAAAGAACAGCCTTAAGGTGCGCCTCCTGGGCATCTTCGAACCATTCGGCTTTGGCGAGAAGTTCAAGAACTTTATTGGCTTCCAGGTAGAGTCGGTGCGCCTTGTCATCGGCTTTAGCCCTGTGATCTCCGTCAGCGACTTTTATCATGGCGCCCGCCATGGTATAAGCCAAATCTGCGGCGTTGTTATTCTTGATGTCCAAATAGGGCATTAACGGCGTGATGACGGGCCAGAGCGTTGTGGCCACGACAAGCCAGTTACGGGTGGCGAGGGCGCGGCTATAGGCCTCCGACTCGATCTGGAAATCAAAATCGAGACTGGTGATGGTGGCCAGGTCAATACTGAGGGAAGCCTCCTTCGGCCCTCCTTTCTCGCGGAAGGCCAACCGATTCCCTTGATGACTGACGAGTTCAACGTCCCTTGATTGTTGTTCGCCAGAAAGTTGGGTCACGGTAATTTCCGCTGTGATGGTGACGGGCGTTGATGAAGTCATCGCGATGACTCCGGTTTGAGCAATGACGGTCATGGTCCCGGTTAGAACCGTCGCAACAATACCTGTAATTAATGGGTGCTTCATAACTACCGCTTCAAAAGGGAGGTCAGTTTTTTTTCAGCTTCCGCAAATTCGGGAAAGACTTTGTAGTCCGGATTTGAAACCATTTCCTGCAATGTTTCCGTGGCTTTGCTATAGAGTTGCAGCCGGGTCAGGCATTCGGCCCTTGCGAGATAGGCTTTGGCACTCCATTGCGCGAATTTGCTGTACATGACATAGATGCGTTCGTAATAGGCACAGGCCTGTTCCAAGTTATTTTGTAGCCGAGCGCATTCCCCGCGCCCGAACAGGGCGGGTGGCCAGAGCCCCCGCCATTCCTTGACGGAAAGAATAGATTTATAGCACTCATCGGCCTCGGGGAATTTATTCATTTTCACATAAATATCCCCGAGCAACTGGAGTGCCTGACCCGCCTCCGGGGAGGAAGCATAAACCTCCTTGATGATGGTCAGGTGTTTGATGGCCGTTTTATAATTTTTGTCCTCCAAGGCGTATTTGGCGAGAACCATGCGGGCGTTTAGGGCGGTATCGGTCTCAGCGAAGTCCTTGATGATAGTTTGGGCCGTTGCGATTACCAGGGCGGTATCCTGTCGTTTTTGGGCTTCTTCCAAAATCAATTCAAGCACACCCGTGCTGGCGTTAGTGAGGTTACTCGCATTGACCAGTTGTTGCATGATGGTATTTTTTTCCTCATCGGAAAGGCCGGGCTTGTACAAAAGTGCTCGCTTGAGGCGGAGGGTAAGAGTCCCTTGCTGGTTTTTTTCAGATTGTTGACACAGTTCTTCCATTTCCTGCCAGGCAAAGGCGGAAAGTGTTTTATCGGCAGTTTTTCCCTGGCCGACCCATTCTTCGACAATCAGGTCGATACCGAGTGCTTTGCGGTCAACTCCATAACGTGCAACGGCTTGACGGAAGAACTCCAGAGAACCACGTTGCTCGCCGGCATCCCGCAATGCTTTGCCAATCCAGTAAATGGCCTGGGGAATATTGCTCCCCTCCCGGTTAGCTTTGATGTATTTCTTAAAATGATCGATACATTGAGTGAATTTGCGCATTTCGCATATAATTTCACCTGCTTTGAAGGCGGCGTAGTTATAGAACTCGATGTTCACGTCGTATCGGGGGACTTGGAGATAATATTCCACGGCCTTTGGCAGATCTGCCCGTGTGGCGGCGGTATCCCCCATCATCATATACCCTTCACCGCAAAGCGTATTGGTCGGGTATGTGCTGACAAATTCTTGAAACCGAGTCTCCGCTTCAGGGAATCTACTCATGCCGAAATCGCAAACGGCCCGGCGAAATTTGGCGTCAGGCACATAAGGGGAGTCTTTATAGGTTATGATGATCTGGTCAAATGCGACAATGGCGGCATCAAACTTCTGCTGGAACATCAGCGCCATACCGATCCAGTATGTTCCGTCCGACTCCCTGGAGTTGCCTTTGAACGTGAGGTTCATTTTTTGTAGCCAGCTCACACAGTCCTCAAACTTTTCCTCCATAAAAGAGGCGTAGCCCAGTAAAAACAGGCATTCAGAACCTTGGGTGTGGTGGGGACTGACTTCCAGTGCTTTGGTAAGAGTGGCGATGGTTTGGGGCCAGTCTTCCTGTTTTGCGTAAATTTGGCCGACGATGATGGAAACATCATCATAATATTCCTTGGCAGGATACTTTTCCATGTAGCGATTGCCGAGTTCAAGGGCTTGATCCAGTGGGGAGATGCGTGCGGCGCACTGGAATGCCATGAAGAGGGCCTCGTTGGCACGGGGTTCAGGAATCGTATTCGACAGGTAGACAAACAGGTCCCGGGCCTCGCGGAATCGATGGATTTCCATATAGGCGCGTGCAATACGGAAAAATAATTCGGAATCATAGTTCTCGATGGTCCCGAGCGCCTTAATTTCGGCTTCGAGTTCACCGATTGCCTCTTGAACGCGCATAAGAGCCCGGGGATTATCGGTGGATCGTTTCAGGCGATCGGCCTTTTTCTGCAGGGTTTCCAGATATTGTTGGCTCCGTGCCAGCAGAACGTCGTGAGGGTAAACCAGGCGATAGATCCATAGGGCGTCACGGTATTTCTCATCGGCAAAAAGATTATCACCCGCTTCGATAGCGGCCATGTTAAATGCCACGTTGCGGCTGGCAAAAGAATTGGGGAGGAGGAGATAGGGGACCAAGTGATAAACCTTTTCAAGTTCCATTTCCTTCAGGAAGGCGGTGGTCATCAAGGAGGCTGCCCAGTTACGCCGTGTGAAATCGGGGGCAATTTCGTAAAGTTTACGGAGAACCGGAATGGCTTTATCCCACTTATCCTGCGCGAGGTAACAGCGGGCAATAGACATATACACATCCGCTTGGTAATCATAGGTAAGATGATACCTTTTTAAGGTTTGGCTGTAAGCCCGTAAAGCATCGCCGTAACGTTCTTCAAACCGATAGCAGTCAGCAATATAAAGGGAGGCGTCCTGAATTTTGACGCCGCTTCGGTATTTCTCAAGGTACTTCGTGAAGGCTTCCCGCGCTTCGCTGAATTGACCGAGGAAAAAGTGTGAGGTGCCAAGCGAGAAATAGACCATCTCCATTTGCAGGACCGTGGCATCATTTTTACTGGTGCCATACCACTCGATCATTTGTTGAAGATAGCCAATAGCCTCGGAATAAGCGCCTTGAGAAAGAGCGGCTTGAGCTTTGGCCCGGACCTCACGCGGGGAGTCCTGTGCCTGTACAGGTGTCGAAAGAGAAAGAAATATAGAAACGACTGCTACAAATGATAGCGATGTTCTTTTCGCCATTTTATTATCGTTAGCAACATAAATAGGCATTTATTTAGATTCCGCCGTGACCATCGCCAATATCAAGTGCTAAATTCTAATGTTGTACCATTTTGTACTTTGAAATCAAGAAGTTCAGCGGGTAATGTTGACCGGTGGGGCGGGCTTGCCGGAGGGCTTGAGTGACGAAGCTTTTGGCGATGGCGACGGCCTCGTGGAGGTCTTTGCCATTTGCCAGAGCGGCGGTTAAGGCCGCGGAGAAGGTACAGCCGGTACCGTGGGTGCCACGCAGTCGAACACGGGGGGCGGTGTAGAGCGTGAACTCCGTTTCCACGCAAAGCACATCAACGACTTTACCGCCGTCCAGATGTCCGCCTTTAGCCAGGCAGGCTGTACCGAAACGTTTGGATATGATGAGGGCGGCCTTCTGCAGGTCTTTGAGGGACTTGATGTTGCATCCGGCTAGAATCTCGGCCTCATTCAAGTTGGGAGTGATCACCGTCGCGCGCGGAAGAATCTCGCGGAACAACGCCTCCATGGCATCCAGTTTGAGGAGGCGCGCCCCTGATGTGGCCACCATTACGGGATCCACTACCAGTGGGCCGCAGTTCACTGTTTTCAGTGTTTTGGCGACAACATGGATGACTTCTGCAGAGAACAACATGCCGGTTTTGATCGCCGCTACCGGGAAACTGCTGGCCACTGCCTTGATCTGTGCGGCGATGAGTTTGGGCGACACGGCCTCGATGCCTGTGACGGCATTTGGATTTTGGGCGGTGATGCAGGTGATGGCGGAGGTGCCAAATACGCCTAAGGCCGTAAAAGTTTTCAGGTCTGCCTGAATGCCCGCCCCCCCCCGCTGTCAGAGCCGGCAACGGTGAGGGCGACAGGGATGGGCGTGTTCACGCTCGGATCTGTCCTGCTTTGGCCAGAGAGAGGGCTTCCACACTTTGGATTTCGGCAAAGCCCTGAGAGCTGACGGGATTCAAGCCGGCACTGGCTTCCATTGAAGAATCTGCCTCATTGTAGAGCGATCCATCACAGCCGGACATGCTCATGAAAAAGAGGTTTCCCTTATAAAGCCCGAGTGTGACGGTTCCTGAGGCCGGAGCGGTCATCACATTGATGGCGGCCATGGCGGCACGGGTGACAGGATCAAAATAACGGCCGTCATAAATTTGGTCAGCCACCAGCTTTGAAAGTTGCTGGAAGAGCAGTGTGGAACGGCGATCCATCACTGCCTGATACAACTGGCGAACGGCCGTGCCGAGCAATTCCATGCCAGGTGCCTCATAGACACCGCGGCTCTTGGTACCGATGATACGGTTTTCAAGGGCATGCTTCATGCCAATGCCATTGCGGCCGCCCAGTCGGTTGGCTTCCAGCATAGCCTCGAGCGGGGCCACCTTGCGGTCATTGATTGCGACGCAGCGGCCGTGTTGGAACGTCATGGCCACATCTTCAACTTCATTGGGTGCCTGCTGGGGCCACACGCCCATCGTTGTCTCCACGATGGTACAGGGCGTCTCCATACTTTCCAGATCCTCGGCTTCATGGGAGAGGCCGGCAAGATTGGAATCCGTGGAATAGCGCTTCTTTCCGCCCACGGTGGCATGAATGCCAAATTTGGCGAGGTACTCGGCCATTTGGGTACGCCCGGGGAACTCTGTCAGCAGGGCGGGGTCGCGCCAGGGGGCGTAGACCTTCATATCCGGTGCCAGCACGTTCGTATAGCGCTCGAAGCGCATTTGGTCGTTACCTCGGCCGGTGGCCCCATGGGTCAGTACCGTACAGCCGTGTTGCTTCATGGTCGGAATCAACCCGCGCACAGTGACGGCGCGGGCGATGCCAGTGGAGTTCCAATAGCCGCCATCATACATGGCTTGCGCCTGGATGACATCGAAACAGGCCTCCGCCATCTCTTTCTTCAGGTCAACAATGAAAGTCTGGGCACCACAAGGATCCATCTTCTTCCGGATATCGGTGATGTTCACCTCATCCGGTTGGCCCAAGTCTGCCGTGAAACAGGTGACATTGACGCCCATTTCCATCATTTTCTTAGTGATGGTACGGCTGTCGAGGCCACCGGATACACAGACGCCAACCTTTTTGCCTTTAAGTTCAGTGATGACCATGATCCGCTCCTTATTCGTCGTCCGAGGCCCGTTCCACGCCGTGCATATCTGCCAAGGCGTCATCAATGATATCCAGCGCTTCTTCAATGTCGCCGCTCTTAACGTTCAGAGGGGGGAGGAAGCGTACGACATTTTCGTGGGTGGGGATGGCCAGCAGGCTCATCTCGCGCAAGGACTGGCAGAGAGCCTTGACGGGCTGATCCAGCACCAGTCCGACCATCAGGCCGTAGCTGCGGACTTCCTTGACATGCTCGTAGGCTGTTACGAATTCCTGCAGGCCCTCGGCAAAGAGTTTGCCCATTTCGGCGGCATGTTGGACGAGTTTTTCTTCTTCGATCACGCCTAGGGTGGCTAGGGCGGCAGCGCAGGCCAACGGCGAACCCCCGAAGGTACTTGCGTGTTTGCCGGGTTGGAAGACATCCGCCAGCTTGGCGTTGGTGACAATACCGCCGATGGGATAGCCGCTGCCCAGTGACTTCGCTAGTGAGAAAGCATCCGGCAACACACCGGAGGCTTGGAAGGCGAACCAGTTGCCGGTACGACCGAGCCCGCACTGCACTTCGTCGCAGAACAATAAAATTTGCTTTTCGTCACATAGGGCGCGCAATTCCTTGAGGAACTCGTGGGTGGCGCCCACCACGCCGCCTTCACCTTGGACCGCTTCGACCAGAATGGCGGCGGTACGCCCGCTAATGGCCTTTTTGATAGAGTCAATATTGTTCAGTTCGGCATAAAGAAAGCCTTCCGGAATGGGCTCAAAACCATCCTGGTACTTGGTTTGACCGGTGGCGGCCAGGGTGGCCAGCGTGCGGCCATGGAAGGAGTTTTTCATCGAGATAATCTCGTATTTGCCTTCATCGCTACCCCACAGGCGGGCGAGTTTAATGAGGGCTTCATTGGCTTCGGCGCCGGAGTTACAGAAGAAGCACTTACCGCCCAGTCCTGAGAGGGCGGAGAGTTTTTCGGCCAGTGTGCCCTGCAGTTCATTGTTATACAGATTCGAGACATGCATCAGTTTGGCGGCCTGATTCTGGATGGCTTGCACGACCTTGGGGTGGCAATGGCCGACATTCTGGCAGGCGATGCCGCCTACAAAGTCCATGTAGACCTTGCCGTCGTTATCCCAAACGCGGGAGCCCTTGCCCTTGACGAGCACGAGACTGGGGGTGGTATAGGTGGGTATTACGTATTTCTGGTATTTGGTTATGATGTCTGTGCTTGTTGTCATTCTATGATCTCCGTTCCTACTCCTTGTTCCGTAAAAATCTCCAGCAGCAGCGAATGCGGCAGCCGGCCGTCAATAATATGAATCTTTCTCACTCCCGCCGCCAATGCCTCCATGCAACTGTGGATTTTCGGCAGCATGCCGCCGTCAATCACCTTGCTGGCAATCAACGCTTCCACTTCCTTGATGTGGAGCGTCGAAAGCAATGTGGAGTCATCGGTACGATCTTTCAGCAGGCCCGGCACATCCGAAAGGAACGCCAGTTTCCGTGCTCGCAATTCCCCGGCGACGGCCGCCGCCGCATCATCGGCGTTCAGGTTGTAAAGTTTGCCATCCGGGCCATGTCCGAGCGGGGTGATGACCGGGATGATGTCGTTCCGGAGGCATTCCAGAATGGGGGCGGCGTGCACGTGTTTGATTTCGCCCACATATCCCCAGTCAAGAATCTCGCCGGTGGACGGATCCGTTATCGTTCGTTTTTCAACCTCAAAAATCGTGTGGCCGTCAATGCGCTTGGCTTTGGCGCCCCTGACGTTCAGGATTTCCAGGAGTGCGGCATTGACCTGGTCACGAAGAGTAGCCTCCACCACCTTGATGGTGGCTTCGTCCGTGACGCGCAAGCCACGGACAAAATTCGGTTGAAGACCGGATTCGGTCATGGCCCTGGAGATGGCCTTTCCCCCGCCATGCACCAGAACGGGTTTCATGCCAACGCATTCCATGAAAGCGACGTCCGTGAGGATGTTCTCAACATTCCGCTGTTCTTCCATGGCACTACCGCCAAATTTGACGACGATAACTGCATCCCGGAAATCCTGGATATACGGAAGGGCCTCAATCAGAACATCGGCTTTGGCGATCGCACGTTTCATCAAGACATATACTCCGCGTTGATGGCGACATATTCCTTACTAAGGTCGCAGGTATAGATCGTATGATCGGCCTTGCCCGACTGCAGATCCACCGTAACGGTGAATTCTTTTTTGGCATAGACCTGTTCCAAGGCCTTGAGTGAGGAGCCCCTGGCTGCTTTTCCGCCTTGAACGGCGCAAACATCGTCAAAGGTGATATTGATACGGCTCTCTTCGATGCGGGCGCCGGAATACCCGATGGCGCACATAAGCCGGCCCCAATTTGGATCGCTGCCGTACCAGGCGGTTTTTACGAGAGAGGATTGGGCAATGGCCCGGGCGGCGACCTGGGCATCATGCCGGGTAACGGCCCCGGTGACTGTCACCGTGATAAATTTGGTGGCGCCTTCCCCATCCTTGACCACTTTGATGGCCAGCTCGTGACAGACCGTTTCGACGGCGAGACAGAATTTTTTCCAGTCGGGATGCTTTTTCTGGAGAAGATCTGTTCCGGCGGCGCCGTTGGCCATCATCAGAACAGTATCATTGGTGCTTTCATCACCATCGACAATAATACGGTTAAAGCTGTGATCCATGGCGTGCCGGAGACAATCCTGCATGGCGCGCTGATCCACGGCGGCATCCGTGGTGATAAATGACAACATGGTGGCCAGATTGGGGGCAATCATACCGGAACCCTTGGCGATGCCCGCAATGGTGACCTGTTTTCCGTCAATAGTCAGGGCGACGGCCACTTCTTTTTTCACCAGGTCTGTAGTCAGAATAGCCTCTGCCACGGCAGCGCCCCCGCTGGTAGAAAGCGCTTGTGCCAAACTGGGTAAGGCGCTTTCTATCTTGTTCATGGGTAATGGGATACCGATAGTGCCGGTAGAGCAGACAAAAACCAGGTTTTTACCGATATTCAGCGTGGTGGCCGTCAGTTCGGCCATGCGCTCGGCATCCTGAAATCCTTGTTCGCCTGTGCAGGCGTTGGCGCAACCGGCATTGATGATAATGGCTTGAGCCTGTCCCCAGATCAGATTGCGTTCGCACAGTTTTACTGGGGGTGCCTTGACGCGGTTGCTGGTAAAGGTGCCCGCCACGGTGGCTGGGACATCGGATACAATCAGGGACAAATCGTTCCGCTTCCGGCTTTCCTTGATACCAGCCCGGATAGCGGCGGCTTTAAAACCCAAAGGTGTCGTTATGCCACCCTCAATAAATTTTAGGTCTGTTTTCATTCGTATTGCTCCGCGAAAAAAAGCGGCTCACTATCGGAAATCCGGCGAGGAAAGTCGAATAGAAAAGACAAGGGTAGGGGAGCGTGGCTGTAGACTACAGACTTTAGTCTTTGGTCTGTGATGTTAATTTAATATAAATTATAAATATAAATATAATATAAAATAAATTAACAAATTGTTCGTTATACGGTTTAGGAGAGCGCATATAAATTGGAGCAAAGGTTGCGTTCCGGGCGCTACCCCCATCAATAGGAGAGAGATAAAATGAGCACGGAAACAGGGAAACAGGGGAATGAAACCAAAATACGGGAGCAGAAGCTGGCCTTTTACCATCCTAATGCCGCAGGTAATGGGGTGGCGCTCCAACTTGAGCCGCGGGTGAACCGGCGGGAGGCGGATCGGTATAACTGTTTTTTCTTTGAGATGGCGGCGCAGAAGACGGTTTCGGAGCGGGAGGGAGATAAGCGGGTGATGCCCACCTTTGATTGGGCTAAAAGATTAACGGTAAAGTTAGATTTCCCTGATCTCTGTGAGATGCTGATGGTTCTGGAGGGACGGCAAGACCGGGCGGGGGGAAATAAAAACGGGATTTACCATGATAGTGATAAGGCGAACACGATTATCACCTTCGGCAAAATTCCTGAACAAGGGGGCTATACCTTCGGATTATCGCGCAAGGATAAGGAATCCGGCCAGTTGACCCGTCTGAATATCGGGCTCAGTGAGGCGGAAGCGATAGGGTTGAGAACCATTATTCAGACAGGTCTGTTCTTTATCACCTTCCATACGCAATTGTGCCGAAATTCTGGATTTAGAATGCTGGATTCAGAATAGGTCCGTTACAGGCTATCCACCAATTTGTTCATTGCGGCTTCCTGTTTTTCAATCGACTCCACCAGTTTGAGCTGGGTACGGCATCGATCGAGATTATGGCCGTCGCGATGAACCTTGAAATAGGTGTCACCGGCCAGGAAATCAGTTAGGAAGCGGATACCGATTTCCAGGGTGATCAGCTTTCCGGAGAAAGCGAGGTGGCTTTTCTCGGATGGGGTCAGGAAACTGCCTGCCGACTCCAGATACCCGCGGGCCAATGCCTCGAACATGGGCATTTGCATGGTCACTAGAGATAAGTTTTTCTCGTCTTCCTTAGCCGGACTGGTGGCGGTGCGAACCATGTCACCAAAGTCATAAAGCGCCAGGCCGGGCATGACGGTATCGAGGTCAATGACGCAGATCCCCTTACCGGTGACGTCATCCAGCATGACGTTATTGAGCTTGGTGTCGTTGTGGGTAATTCGTTCCGGGATAAGCCCTTGTGCATTCAGATCGAGCAGTTCGCGGGTCATGGCCTTACGTTGCATCACAAAATTAAGCTCAGGTTTAGCCAGTTTGGCACGGTTACAGCTATCGGCTTTCAAGGCGGCTTCCAAAGCGGCCAGCCGTTTGGGTGTATTGTGAAAATCCGGAATGGTATCGTTTAAACGGGGCGCAGGAAAATCGGCGAGCGTGGATTGGAGACAACCAAAGGCCTTGGCCGCTTCAAAAGCTTGCTGGGGCGACTCAATAGCGTCATAGGTGCGGGCTTTCTCAATAAAAAGATAGGTCCGCCAGAAATTACCCTCGGCATCTTTATGGAAAGGTTTTCCATCCCGGGTGGGGATGACGGTGAGAGTGCCTCGGGAACAATCGGGAGTGCTTTCGAGTTTGGCGGCAACGTGTTTGGTCACGCGCTCAATGTTTTCCATCAGGGCAGGAACATTCTTGAAAATGTTGTGGTTAACTCGTTGATGGATGTAGCGAACGATGGTTCCGCTCACATTGTAGGTGCTCAAATAGGTATCGTTGATATGTCCGCTGCCATAAGGTTCAGCGGAGAGAAATTCGCCGAAAATCTGAAACTGCTGTGAAGCAGACTTGACGTTGTGTTTTGAATTCACCGCTAGCTTCCTTTCTCTAAGTTATGGATGGAAAATGGAGGCGCGGATCGGATTCGAACCGATGGATAAAGGTTTTGCAGACCTCTGCCTTACCACTTGGCTACCGCGCCTTGCTTGGGTTAAAAAATTATGCCGCCGCAAATCACGCGGCGGCATAATTTGTCACATCCGGCTTATTTCTTCGCCTTCGCCTTGGGGGAAGCTGCTTTGACAGCGTCCTCTTTGTTGCGAATTTGACGAATACGACGTTTGCGTTTTGCTCTGGCTCTAAGTTGTTGTCCCATAATGGGTGGGCTGAATATCAAACCCATGGCCCTCCTGTCAATGGCGGAGTGAAAAAGAATACAGTTGCTACAGCTGATTGACTCGACAGAAGGGGAGGGGAATGCGTACATTGCCCCCCGTTTATTGGGAGAATAGAGACGCATGCAGACAACGGTAATCGCGATCGCCAATCAAAAGGGTGGGGTGGGAAAAACAACCACGGCAGTCAATCTGGCCGCCTGTCTGGCGGAAAAACGCAAAGAGGTCTTGCTTGTGGATCTCGATCCCCAGGCCAATGCCACCAGCGGGGTAGGCCTGTCCAAGGTTCCCGGGGCCAGTCTGTATGGGGCGCTGTTTGGGACGGCTCAAGCTATGGACTTGATCCAGCCCACCTGCGTCAACCATTTGAGTGTGATTCCTTCCGAAATTGATCTGGCGGGGGCCGAAGTAGAAATCGCACGAGGTGATCACTATCTCCACCGCCTGCGGGATGTCCTGGCCGGGGTGATCGATTCCGGTCGCTTTGATTTCATCATTCTGGATTGCTCCCCGTCGCTTGGTATTTTAACCATGAATGTATTGGCGGCGGCCCACTCGGTGATCATCCCGCTTCAGGCGGAGTATTATGCGCTCGAAGGTTTGAGCGTCATGACTCGGCTGATTCAGCAATTGAACGACAATGCGGTGAATCCCGGTCTTCATTTGGAGGGGATTGTTATGACGATGTATGATGGCCGAACCAATCTCTCGCAGCAGGTGGTTCAGGAAGTGGTGCGGCATTTTGGTGAGAAAGTCTATGAAACCATCATTCCCCGCAATGTCCGCCTGAGCGAAGCGCCGAGTTTTGGCAAGCCGATCATTGCTTACAACCCCCTTTGCACCGGGGCTGTGGCCTATCGTCAGTTAGCGCGTGAATTTCTTGCCCGTCGTAAAGATGGAGCCGCTGATGATGAAGTGGATGGTGGCGGATTCAAGTTGAAGTCGCCGTTTGATAATCCGATTCAGAAAGAGGCGCCTGCTTTCATCAGTGCGGTGCCGGTAATTCCGGAAGTGACGGTCATGATGAGTGAGGAGGACGGCCATGCCTCCCTCTAAAAATGGCTCTTTAGGGCGTGGGTTGGGCGAACTAATGGGGGGGATTCCTTCCATGATTGGTTCGGCGGCCACGATGTCGAGTACTGGCTTTGTCCGGCTTTCTCCTGATCTGATCGGACTTTCTCGGGAGGGTGAAGCGCGGGCTCAGGAGATTACGCCGGAACTTGTGGAGTCGATTCGGGTTCATGGGATTCTTCAGCCGATTCTGGTGCGGCGATGTACACAAGGTTATGAAGTTGTGGTTGGGGCGCGGCGGTTGGTGGCGGCCCGATTGGCGGGATTGAAAGAAATTCCTGCCGTCATCATTCAGGCGACCGATGAGGAAGGGCTTGAACTTTCAAAGATTGAGAACGCCTGCCGGGAGACGGTGATTCCCCTGATTCCCGTGGTGGATCCCGTTAAAACGGTTGAAGTAATTGTCGAGAAGTGGGGCTGGACCCCAGTACGGATCGGAATGGTAGCTGGTATAGCGATCTTTTTATTGGTGTTGGG